>Ga0157370_10000262_pt1 | contig 66893 bp, 61 predicted proteins | sample C35metaG_FD_113463 | JGI IMG/M metagenome (GOLD analysis project Ga0157370, IMG submission 113463) | Corn rhizosphere microbial communities from Kellogg Biological Station, Michigan, USA - C3-5 metaG | ecosystem: Host-associated > Plants > Roots > Rhizosphere > Soil | place: USA: Michigan...
ATAGCGACATAACATTGCTGCACTGTCACGTTCATAATTTTGGTATCCAGAGTTTACATTCTGTGATGCTTCAGGGTATCCCCAAAAGTAATGTTGCATCATCTGAAAGTATAAGGACAGCGCTTTTCGGCGAAAGCCTAAGTTATAGCATACCCGCTCAGCCTCAAAACAGGGCAGTGAGTACTATAGAAGGTACGCTTGTAGGCGGAAACCTGTCTATGCTGTACGCCGTTATGGGATCGGCATCCGATATTGATACTTCAAATAAGATTTTGTTTATAGAAGACATCGACGAATACCTGTACCATTATGATCGTATGCTTATCTCACTTAAAAGAGCCGGAAAATTGGCTAACCTGAAAGCAGTCATCATTGGCGATATGATTGATATTAAAGATTCTACGATTCCGTTTGGGAGAACCTATCAGGAAATTACTCTGGAGCATTTTGACTGTTCGGTGTACTTTGGGTTCCCTTCGGGACATTCAGAGGATAACAGGGCACTTATTATGGGGGGTAACATAAAGATAGTGCCAGCATCAGATAGTGTTCATTATGTCTTTAGTTAAAAATATTTTTACCACAAAGAGAGCTAAGAATTACACAAGGGGCACAAAGCTTTGTGTCCTTCGTGTTTCCTCCCTGTGGCCTTAGTGGTTAAAATTTAGTTCGTAAAAATATTACGTATGGATATATTACTTACCGATAAAGAATACCAATTAGAACGCTTTCCCGGTAAGGGCGGGTGGACATACGTTGCCCTGCCTGAAATAAAAAAGAATAAAGAAGCCGCCTTTGGACTTGTTAAGGTTAAAGGTGTTATTGACAGTTATGAAATTAGTGGCGTGAGCCTTATGCCTTTTGGTAACGGCAATCTTATTTTGGCCGTTAAGGCCGAAATAAGAAAGGCAATAGGCAAGGAGGATGGCGATTATGTACATATTAAATTATATAAAGACGATTCGGTTTTTCAGATCCCGGATGATTTTAAGGAGCGCTTAATAGATGAAGGCCTATTGGAAATCTTTAAAAGCTATAAACAATGGCAGCAAAAGATGTGTATACAATATATTTTTTCTGCTAAGCGGCAGGAAACCATTAAGGAAAGGATTACTAAAACGATGTATAAGTTAAAGCGCAGAGAACGAATTGTTTAACAATTGTTTTATGATATCCTCAAAACACCTCAGAATATGCTGAGTTTTGCTTTATATTGTGCAAATACTGTTAAAATTTACACGAGGTGTTGCATTTTAAATTTTTTTTATATTATATTTGGCTTATAATTAATTCAAAATTAACACTGCCTATTCAAAAAAATACTTTTTAAAGAACCTATAAAGTTCTGTTTTTATCGAAACCAAATTCAAAAAACTAAAAAGTATTTGCTATGGCTAATGTTGTAATCCCCGACGCTGTTCTGGTTAAAAACTATGTAGATGGAGACGAAAATGCTCTTTCTGTATTAATCACCAGACACCAATCAAAAATTTACGGTTTTATCTACTCAAAAGTTACCGATAGGGATATTGCTGACGATATCTTCCAGGATACTTTCATTAAGGTGATAAAAACACTTAAGTCTAACTCGTATAACGAAGAGGGTAAGTTCCTGCCTTGGGTAATGCGTATTTCGCACAACCTTATCGTAGATCATTTCAGGAGAAATAAAAAAATGCCGATGTTTCGTGAAACAGAGGAGTTTTCTATCTTCTCGATCATGACAGACAACAGCCCTAACGTTGAGAACAGGATTATTACCGAGCAGGTGGAAAGTGATCTGCAAAGGCTTATTGAAGAACTTCCTGATGACCAAAAAGAAGTGCTTCAAATGAGGATATACCAGGATCTTAGCTTTAAGGAAATAGCAGATATGACAGGGGTTAGCATCAATACAGCCCTTGGAAGGATGAGATATGCATTAATGAATCTTAGAAAAGTAATTGAAAAAAATAAAATTATTTTGACCAACTAAACAATATTGGACCGCTGCTTTGCGTTGTATAGGGAAACATAAAAACAACAACCTATTCATGGCAAAACTTTACTCTAAAAAAAAATTAGCAGCAACTCTAACAATGTTACCTAAAAAAGAAACTATAGATTTTATACTTAACTATTCTAAAGCATTAAAAATAGTTAAAACATCTAACGGAACATACGAGAATATGTCTAATTAAGAAAAACCTCCCGCAAGTTAACGGGAGGTTTTTTTTATCTCTTTATTTTCATACTCTTCAAGTACCGATTTACGGCCTATCGTAGCGGTAATAATATCTTTTTTAAGATCCCAGCCACGTGCAGGCGAATATTGGCGTCCGTACCAGATGATCTGTAAGTGCAGCTCATTCCATTTTTCTTCAGGAAATAAACGCTTCGCATCCTTTTCTGTTTGTACTACATTTTTGCCATTGGTAAATCCCCAGCGGTACATAAGCCTGTGTATATGTGTATCTACAGGAAATGCAGGTACGTTAAACGCCTGGCTCATTACAACGCTGGCTGTTTTGTGGCCTACAGCGGGTAATTCTTCCAGCGCTTCAAAGCTTTGCGGCACTTCTCCATTATGTTTGTCGATCAGTATATGCGAAAGTCCGTGTATGCCTTTGGCTTTCATTGGCGAAAGTCCAACAGGCTTAATGATCTCCCTTATTTCCTCTACCGTCATCTTGATCATATCATATGGATTGTCTGCCCTGGCAAACAATAGGGGAGTGATCTGATTCACACGAACATCCGTACTTTGTGCACTCATCAGTACTGCAATAAGCAGGGTATATGGGTCTTTATGATCTAAAGGAATAGGAATGGTAGGGTATATTTCGTCAAGGGTGTCCATTACGAACTGTACCTTTTGTGCTTTGGTCATGTTTATGTATATTTAGCTTTACAAATATACACTTATGACAACACTTACAAAAGGAGATAAAGCCCCTGATTTTTCGGGAGTTGACCAGGATGGCAAAACACACAAACTTGCCGACTATAAAGGAAAGAAACTTGTAGTTTTCTTTTATCCTAAAGCAAGCACGCCAGGCTGTACTGCCGAAGCGTGCGACTTACGAGACAACTTTCACCGTTTTCAGGCACAAAACTATGAGCTTCTTGGTGTTAGCGCCGATAGCCAGGCAAAACAACTGAAGTTTAAAGAGAAGTACGAGCTGCCTTTTCCGCTACTTGCCGATGAAGACAAAAGCGTGATCAACGCATTTGGCGTATGGGGTGCTAAAAAGTTTATGGGCAAATTGTTTGACGGTATTAACCGTACAACATTTGTAATAGACGAAAATGGGATTATTGATGAGGTTATTACTGCTGTAAAGACCAAAGAACACTCCGGTCAGATATTAAAATAAGAACAGTCGTCTCATGCCGGAAGCTGGTCTTCCGGTAAAGGCGATCATGCCTGATCCGTTACGTTCAGGCGTAGTTGTGTTAACAAGGGTAAAGTTAACATAACCATTCTCTGATGCTCCTGTAATTCTGCCCTTTATTGTAAGGACTAAGTTTCCTGAGGAATTTGTAAAGCCTATTACTTCAGGCAGTGATAGCCATGAAGGGAAACTGTCAACTGAAAAACGTACTTTTTCACCGGACGCACCTTCTCCAATACTATCTTTAATATTAATTGTAAATGTGATTTTAAATTCTCCATTAGATGATAAATCGGGTGTATCAATCTTTGGACTAGCGGGAGAAAACCTAAAGCTTCCTTTTGCTGTTCTTTTTTGTCTTGTAATTGCCATTGGTCTCTGATTTAGGGGGGATAAATCGATAAGCAAATATCGGAAATTTTATAATTCGGTAACGTTAAAAATATTTATATTTTAGATATTTATTCAAAACTGTGTTACGGGTTTGTTATGTTACTTAAAGATAATAAGTATTTTGTTAAAAAAATATGTTTTAGTGGATAATTTTAAAATTTATTTTAATGACTTAATAGTGTTTATCTTAAAGCGTAAAACTTGTTGATGGTCAAAGAATATATCGTAAAAACGTAGATTTTTATTGTTGGCAATTACATTAAAATAATAAATATCTCCCTCCTTTTTGAAAGGCAGGTATTTTTGTTTCTTTATTTCTTCCTCATTCCATTCTTTTCCTGAGTCTTTAATTTCCTGAGGTGTTTTATAATCGTCATAATTGGCTATCGCCTGTATGTAGGAAATGTTTTTAGAGCATGCTATCTCAAAATGAATTGTGTCTCCGGTTTTTATATTTAAAACTCCGGTATCAGGAGATAGCACATCAGTGTAGGCAAGATAATTACTCTTAATATAAGCCGTGTTTTTATAGTTTGCCTTAGCTTTGGTGTAAGTAGTGTTTTTTATCCATACAGAATCTTTAGGAAAATGATTTCTGGACAATTTGTCAATAGGTGTAAGCCAGTAATAATCGTTATACATAAACCTGAAGCCTTTCAATTTGCCGTGCCTTTTTTCCGGGACATAACCTGCTGCCCATGTAGCATCCAGAAAATAATATTTTTCATCTATTAGCATAACATTCCAAGCATGGTCCAAAATACCCATCTTGCCAATTTCTCCGGGACTGTCTTTTATATATCCTGATACAATTGAACATTGTATTCCTGCATTTTTGCACATTTCTTCAAATAAGCTTGCATAGCCGCTACATATACCTTTTTCTTTAGTAATTATTTTTTTAACGTAATTGCTTTTCCATTCAGCATATTCAGCATCGCAATTGATGTTTTTTTTACATTTAAAACTTTTACGCTTATTCTTTTTTTTATTGAATAACTTGTAGTCATAAGCAATGTTATGAGTTATCCATATAAATATTGCTCTTGCTTTTTCAAGTTCTGTTTTATTTCCTTTAGTTAGCTGATCTGTTAGCATTGCGAGGTCTCCGTTATATTTTACGGTTTTAGCAAGGCTGTCTATAGTAGAATATTGATTTGCTGTAGATATATTTAATTCCTGCGTTGCCTGTGAAAAGGCCGATGAGTAAACCAGGATCAATATAATAGTAACAATATTTCTCATTTATTTTCTTTAGTAGTTTTACCTATACAAAAAACTGAATTTTTAAGGAGTAAACCTATAAAAAATCAGGTGTTTTTACCTGTTTGTGTAAAGATGGAAATTCTTATTTTGGCATCGTAAAATCTAATGAGCTATGGAACTGAATGTATATGACGAGCTGCAAAAAATATGGGGAACGATCCCTACTACAGAAAACATTAAAGATGTTGATTTTGACGTATGCAAACAGAAAAAGCTACTTGATATTTTTCATGTGGGCGAATACTACTATTTTATTTTTAACGTAAGAAAATCATCGATGGAAATGATAAGCCCTGAAATACAAACGATGTTAGGTTATCCGATAGAACTGATGAACCTTCCATTTTTTGCAGAAATCATACATCCTGATGATTTGCCTTATTATCTGAATTTTGAGAACGCTATCACTAACTTTTTCAATACGCTGTCAGGAGGTGATTTATTTAAGTATAAAGTACAGTATGACTTCAGGCTAAAAAAAGCAGATGGCAATTATATAAGGATACTAAACCAGTTTGTAATTATTCAGCATGATGCCGAAAATGTACGCACTTTTGTAGTAAATACAGATATTTCTCATCTTAAAAAAGATCCTGTTCCTGTATTGTCGTTCATTGGGTCTGAGGGAGAACCTTCTTATTATGACATAGGTGTAGAGAGCATTTTTAAACCCGTAAAGCCTGTTTTTACCAAAAGAGAAAAGGATATTCTCCGCTCATTGACTCGTGGAATGAACAGTATAGAAATTAGCGATGCGCTGCACATAAGCAAACATACCGTAGACTCACACCGAAAAAACATGCTTAAAAAAACGGCTGCAAAATCAACTAACGAGATTATTGGATTAGCCTTTAATAATGGGTGGATATAAAATCAACATGAAGAAGGGATAGTTATAATAATAACTTTGATAATTGATTTTCCGGTTTTTTGTTCTGTGCCCGTTATTTTTAGATAAAATCTGCTAACACCAATCTCTGCCGGGTAAACGTAAGGTGATTTTATATTTTTAATTTCCTCTGCAATCAATTCTCCACAATGTTCTTTTACGGCCTCTTTCAATTCCTGCAAAGAAATATTAGGAAATTTTTCAAAATCTTTATTAGAATATTTTTCGCAAAGAAAATTATTTGGTGAAATAGATTTTAGGGTTTTCCACTCAGATATATAATGCTTCCACTCTGACATTTCGCAACCAACATCCTCATGGCTAATTAGCATACTCGTTTTGTATTGCTGACTTACTTTTACATTGATAAGTTCCTTTGAAATAATAAGAATACTTTCTTTAAGATAGTTGCCAGGCTCAGCATCTATCGTTATGGTATCTTTGTTAATGAGAGCAGGTATTGGATATGCCTCGTCATAAAAATGTATAAAATTTGTTAGATTGGCAGTAAATTCTTTAAAATGTAAAGTCGTTGTAATGTCTTCTTCTTTATTCGGGGCAAGCATTTTTTGAGATTCTTTAACTGGTTCAGCAGATATCTCGTTGTCAGTACTTACATTATTTTCTTTTTTATAGCACGATATATTCAGAGAAAGTAACACTAACACTAAGAAATAATAAAATTTGGACATAGGTACTAATATTGTTTATTATGCCAAGCGTATTCAATTTTGCTTGCTTTAGTGTAATATGCTAAAAGAAACAATATTTCAAATCGAAATGTTAAAGGTCCTTTATGAATAACTGGGGTAATTATCATCGTGGCGATACAAATAATGATCCCTCCTGCCGAATCAAATTTTACTAAGTTTATGGCATTGTCTTTTTCATACCAAAGTGAATAGGCAGTAAAGCCTTTAAAAGTGAGTATGATGGTAACGATTAATGACGTAAAAGAAAGTGGGGCATCTGTTGATAAGCCATAAAATTCAATATCAGCTGAATTACCAAAAAGGCCGCAGATAAAACTCAAAATAGAAAAAACGCCTAAAACAATAAATATCCAACAGAATATTTTCATCCATAAGGGTAAAAGATTGCGCCTAAAAAATGGCTGTGCTTCAAATTCGTCAAATTGGTTAAGATGCTCCTGTTCCATAATTAGTTTATTTGGCGAGACAATAGTACAAAATTTTTAACAAATTTTTACTTACTATATGTTAGTAAATGCTCAATAATGATTATGGAATACTTACTTGATACCTCTTCAATAAACTTAGGGAAATCAATGTGTGACTGCTCATCTGCTGCGTCGGATATTGTTCTGATAATTATATACGGAATCCGGTGCTCAAAGCAAACCTGTGCTACGGCAGCACCTTCCATCTCTACGCAAAGTATAGTTGGCAGTGCATTGTGAAGCGATACTTTCTGGTCGTTATTAGCAAAGAACTGATCGCCACTGGCAATATCGCCTATATGCAGGTTAGGAGTGTTGATGCCAAATTGTGCCAATACACCGGCTCCTATGGTATCTTTAAGCACATTGTCTATAATTAGTGGGCTGAGAGCATTTTTTACTCTTTCAATTTCTGTGGCATCACATTCAAAAAAGGTTTTTCCTAATAGCGGAATTTCAAACTGCTGCATGAGTGGGCGTGCATCCATATCATGCTGATATAGTCTTTTAGCGATAACAATATCACCAATGTTGAGTGTAGTGTCAATTGCGCCGGCAACACCGGTAAAGATAACCTCAGATACATTGAAAACGTGTATAAGCGTTGCAACAGTAGCTGAAGCTGCAACCTTTCCCCAACGCGAAAATACCACAACTACATCTACACCATTTATAATGCCTGATGTATAGGCTCTCATGCCAATAATCTTACGTACAGGATTTTCAAGCAATGCGATAACACCATCTATTTCCTGGGGCATAGCACTCATGATGCCTATTGTTTTGTTGTTCATTTAGTTTAAGTGTTTTATGTAGCTATTGGAAAATCTTTCAAATCTTTAAAGAAAGGTTTGTTATTTGCTGCACTGTCTTTAATGGCCCATTCTCCCATTCCATAGAGTACAGGGCCTAATGCATTGCCCATTTCAGTAAGGCTATAAGTAACGTGCGGAGGTACAACAGGCAGAGCTGTACGTATTACTAAATTATCATTCTCGAGCTGCTTTAGGTGCTGTATCAGCATTTTTTCTGTAATAGAGGGAATTGCCTTACGCAATTCTCCGTATCTTTTCTCCCCGTTAAGAAGATGGAATAAAATGATGGGTTTCCAATAACCGCCTATTTTTTCCATTACATAGGTTACAGGGCATTCCTCGTGGGCAAAGCGTTTGTTTTCCTGTATGGTCGAGCTCTCTTTAATCTGTGTCATAGATACATACTTTAGGGTAAGTACTTGTATAAAAGTTAGTACAAATATACATTTGTTCTATCATTAATTAAAATTAAAAACAAATGAAAATAACAGTTACAGGTTCGTTAGGTAACATAAGCAAAAGGCTTACCGAACAATTAATTAAAAAAGGCCATGATGTTACAGTTATAACTCACAATTCAGATAAAGCTGAGGCTATATCAGCTTTAGGTGCTACACCGGCAGTGGGTTCTGTAGATGATTACAACTTTTTGGTTGATGCTTTTGCCGGTGCCGATGCAGTTTATGTTATGGTACCGCCAAACTCACAAACCGAAGATCTTAAAGCGGTAATGAAACAACTTTCTGATGTTTATGCCCGTGCGATAGAAGCGACAGGAATAAAATATGTTGCTAACCTAAGCGGAATAGGAGCACAGAGTCCTGAAGGTTATGGACCGTCTAGTGCATTTTATTATTCTGAAGGCAGGCTGAATCAGCTTGAAGGTGTAAACGTACTACACCTGCGTCCGGGTATGTTTTACACGAATCAGCATGGCAATGTTGGCATGATTCAGCGTTTGGGCTTTATGGGCAATAACTTTGATGCTTCTACTGTGATTGCCATGACACATCCGCATGATATTGCAGATGCTGCTGCAGAAGCTATCGATACATTATCATTTAAAGGAAAACAGATACAATATGTGGTAAGCGACGAGTTAACAGGTGGCGAATTATCACAAACACTCGGCGATGCATTGGGCAAACCAAATTTACCTTGGGTTGTGATGAATGACGATCAGATAATACAGGGTGCAATGCAGGGAGGTTTTTCGCAGCATATGGCTGAAAATTTTGCCGAAATGGGCAGGGCAATAGGAGAGGGAAAAATCTGGGAACAATATTATGCTGATAAAGCCAATGCTTTTGGCAGCAGAAAGTTTGCAGATTTTGCTAAAGAGTTGGGTGCTATTTACAACAGGTAGTATAAAGCAAAAGAGCAGCCTTACGGCTGCTCTACTAATTTTTTAGGATCATAACCAAACAGGTGATTTTCCTTTATAACTTCTGCAATACCGGGCGGAAGCATTTCTTCCCAACCTGATTTGCCTTTGTTTATCATTTTTAGTACTTCACGAGAGAAGATATTAAGATTTTCAGGGTCCACATCGGCAATGTCTACCACTTTACCATTAAATTTAAAGAACTTATATAGTTCCTTCATTCGTGGATGAACTTTGAGATTTTCAGAATCTATAACCTGTCCTTCTTCATCTTTCATAGGGTATAAGAATACTTTAAGGTCACGGTAAAATAGTTTACCAAAAGCCTCTAGTATACCACCACTCAGGTGTCGGTAATATTTCTCATCAAAAATATCTACAAGGTTGCTCACACCCATAGCAAGACCCATACGGGCTTTGGTATAGCTTGAAAAATATTCAACCACTTTATAATATTCCTGGAAGTTGGATATCATTACTGTCTGGCCCAGAGAGCAAAGAAGCTCAGCGCGGTCCATAAAGTCACGCTCATCAATTTCACCTTCAGAACGAAGGTTAGAAAGCGTAATTTCAAATACTACCAGGGCTTTGTCTTTGTCTACCTTGTTCTCTTCCAGAAACATTTTATATGATTTCTCATACATATCCATATTTACCTTAGTTACAGGACGGAAACTTCCTCTAAGCGCAAGTATATTTTTTTTGTATAATACAGATGCAGGCAGTACGTTATGTCCCTGTGGGTCGAACATTACCGCATCGGTCATGCCGTTCTTAACGAGCTGAAGGCTCATAAGCCTGTTATCTACATCGGCAAAGCGCGGACCTGAAAAATTGATGGTATCAATTTCAAGCTGGTCTTTGTCAAGGTGGTCATACAGGTAACGCAAAAGTTTTTTAGCATCGTTGTATTTGTAGAAAGCCCCATATATAAGGTTTACACCAAGTATACCCAGAGTTTCCTGTTGCAGGCGGGCATCGGTCTCCTTAAAGCGTATGTGCAGTGTTATTTCATTATAATCTTCATCCGGCTCTACCTGGTAACGTATACCTACCCATCCGTGGCCTTTAAACTGCTTGGCAAAATCTATAGTAGCAACAGTATTGGCATAACTAAAAAATACTTTATTGGGGTGTTTTTCACGTTTAAGCCTGTCTTCGGTAATCATAACCTCATGGCTAAGCATTTTTTTAAGTCGGCTTTCGGTTACATAACGGCCGTCTTCTTCCACACCATAAATAGCATCACTAAAGTCTTTATCATAAGCTGACATTGCTTTAGCAATCGTACCTGATGAGCCGCCGGACCTGAAAAAATGACGGACAGTTTCCTGTCCGGCCCCTATTTCAGAGAAGGTTCCGTAAATATTTGCATTAAGGTTTATGCGCAGCGCTTTATCTTTTATAGAAGGTACGTGCTCAATTACCCTGTCACCCTTAAGGGTTATATCGTCATCAGTTAATTTCATAGCAGGAAATGAATATGTTGCAAAGTTAGGCAAACAGTACATTTTATAAAACAAATAATGTTATTTTTGTAAAAAAATAACCCTATTTTGAAAGTTTGGTTTTTAGGTACAGGAACATCGCAGGGCATACCGGTTATAGGGAGCACCCATCCCGTTTGCCTTAGCACCGACCCACATGACAAACGCCTGCGTGTATCCGTATGGGTACAGTGGGAGGATGCGTCGTATGTTATAGACTGCGGACCCGATTTCCGCCAACAAATGCTTACCTGCAAATGCGTTAAACTTGACGGCATTCTTTTTACACATGAACATTCAGACCATACTGCCGGTATAGATGATATAAGGCCATATGTTTTTATGCAGGGTGACATGCCCATATATGCCCATAAACGTGTTATAGAAAGCCTTAAAAAGCGTTTTGAATACATTTTTGAGGAAGAGAACAGGTATCCCGGAGCACCTTCTGTACAGATAAACGAAGTAAAAGAAGATGAAAGCTTTGTTCTTAAAGGTGAAACCATTGTTCCTATAAGAGTAATGCACGGCCAGTTACCTATTGTTGGATACAGGATTGGCGACTTTGCCTATTTAACCGATGCTAAGACCATAGCGCCTGAAGAGATTGAAAAATTAAGAGGAGTAAAGGTAATTGTGGTAAGTGCACTTCGCGAAGCCCCACACGAAACCCATTTTAACCTTAAAGAGGCGTTAGATTTTATTGAAATCGTAAAACCTGAACGTGCTTACCTTACTCATATAAGCAGCCTGATGGGTTTCCATGCCGAAGTGCAGCAGAAACTCCCGAAAAATGTATTTTTAGCCTACGATAATTTACAAATAACTATATAAGCTCTACACAAAATGAAAAAGAATTTATTCTTATACCTTTTTATCTTTTCATTATTGATAAACGTATTTACCTATATGTTTTTTACAGGTAAACAAAAGTTCGAAAATGAACGCCTTGCGTCAACAGAAGCAAAGATTAAAACTGCAAAAGACAGCCTTGTAACTGAAAAGAAAAAATTAGAAAGCGAAAATTATTTTACCCTTGAAAACGATGTTAACGCAAAAGAATATTTTGCAGGTAAAGATGTTAAAGCAATTTCTATAAAAGTAAGGGATGAAATTTACAAGCAAAACATTACTCCGGGTGGTAATCCGCTTGTAGGTTATCCTGCAATGGATGGAAGTCCGTTCACTGTTGCTAAGATACGCGTGCTTAATCATAGATGGGTTATAGCTGACTTTACTAATGGTAAACACTGGGGAGAAGTGATTTTAAAATACTTTATTGAAGAGAACGGTTCGGTTTCTTTTGAAAGGGCAGATAGCATTTTATACGAGTTCAAACCGTATTAATATTTTTTGTACTTTAGCTATCCTTTAAAAAATTCAAGTTATGAAAAAACTGGTTTTGCTTTCGGTTATCACACTATTTCTAACATCCTGCGATCAGATTTTAAAAGACCGCAAACAGAATGAAGTAGATGTTGATACCGAAAAAAATATAGTTTTAGGTACCGTTAAGGATGCTCACGGATGTGTAACATCAGCCGGATACAGATGGTCTCAGTTGAGAAAAGAATGCATCAGGCCTTTGGAGGAAGGGTACCGCCTTAACACTATAGAAGAGCTTAAGGGTGAAGAAACTGCTACAAGCGCTTTTGTGATTTTTGAACAGGATGGAGGCGACAGAGCAGAGTTATTTCTTCCAAATACTGACGAGTCAACATTGCTTAAGAGGGAAAATAAAAATTCTCCTTACAAAGATGCGAATTGGACGCTTGAACAACAAAAAAACTACAGCCTTAAGAAAAACGGTCAACTGGTGTATGCCGGCGCAGAAATTTTAGAAGGACAAATAACCGGAGACGACAGGAAAGAAGAGTAACCTTTCTTTTTAAAAATATAGAAGCCCATAACATTGTTATGGGCTTTTTTTATAAAGGCTCAAAATAAAAAGAGGGCCCTTGCAAAACCCTCTTTTAGTAACTAACCCAACAATAAACAATTTTCTTTAATTAGAATATACTTTTACATAGTCTACTATAAATTCCTGCGGAAATATACTGTCATCTACTTCCGGGCCACCAAAGTTTCCGCCTACAGCTGTATTTATTATAAAATAAAATGGCTGGTCAAATGGCCATACTTCTACGGGTTTTTCTTTTGGTGCAAATTTGTAAACCGATTTACCGTCTACATAAAACTCAATTTCCTTGGCAGTCCAGTTTACACCATACGTATGATAACCCTCTTCGATATCAGGGAATGATGTTTTTTTAGAACTGGCATGGTCGCCATGATTTGTTTGTGTATGCAGGGTCGTGTATACCATATCAGGTTCTTTACCCACATATTCTAAAATATCTATTTCGCCTGCTAAAGGCCACCCTGCCTGTTTAATGTTAGAACCAAGCATCCAGAAGGCAGGCCATATACCTTTGCCAACAGGCAGTTTTGCCCTGGCTTCCATATAACCATATTTAAATTCCTTTTTACCCGCAGTAGTTATTCGGGTTGAGGTATATCTATCACCTTCTTTCTTAATAGTTATAGTAAGCTTGCCGTCTTTGATCTGATGGTTTGTTTTAGTGTATACTTGGCGTTCGTTATTGCCCCATCCGCAAACGTTTGGGCATCCGTCACCAAGTTCATAATTCCAAACGGCTTCATTAAGGCTTTTACCGTCAAAATTCTCTTCCCATAGTAATTTACCTTTTTTTACCTGTGCCGAAGCAATTGTGCCTGTAAGGAGTAGAAATGCAGCTATTTTTCTCATATCTGTTTTATTTAGAGTAGGTGAATGGTGCTTCCATTTTTGTATCAGAGCTTCCGCCCACAAATACTTTAAAATCGCCCGGTTCAGCTTCCCATTTATTATTTGCTGTATAGTATTCTATTGTTTTTTCGTCTATAGAAAAAGTTACGGTTTTAGTTTGTCCGGCTTTAATTTCGGTCAGTTCAAAACCTTTAAGCTCTTTTACAGGACGGGTAACAGATCCGAACAAATCTCTTATATACAATTGCACAACTTCTTTACCGTCAACTGCACTATTGTTTTTCACATCAACACTTACGTTTATTTTCCCGTTTTTGCCAAATGAATTAGCTGTAAGTTTCAGGTTAGCATATTCAAATTTAGAATAGCTCAGTCCGTAGCCAAAAGGGTAAACAGGGGAGTTGTCTATATCGCCATAATGAGACCAGAAAACGCTTTCAGTAGGCGCTTCACCACCCGGTCTTCCTGTTGCCTTATGATTGTAATACATAGGTAATTGCCCAATAGCCCTCGGGAAAGTCATAGGCAGTTTACCGCTTGGGTTATAATCGCCATATAATACCAGTGCAATAGCATTACCGCTTTCTGTACCCAAATGCCATGCCTCTACGATAGCAGGAATGTTTTGCGCAGCCCACGGAATGATTAATGGCCTCCCGTTAGTAAGAACCAGTACAATGTTAGGATTAGCCTTGTAAACAGTCTCTAAAAGCTCCTGCTGAACTCCCGGCAGGCCTAACTCGGCACGGCTGCGGCCTTCGCCTGTCTGCAGGCCATGTTCTCCCAAAACCATAATTACTACGTCGGCATTTTTAGCGGTGTTTACAGCTTCTGCAAAACCACTTTTATCAGTCATGTTTATTTTGGTTTCAACGATAAAGGCAGGATTGCCAAGAGTTACATCGGCGCCTTTAGCATACGTTAGCTGATTGCCTTTGTAAGCACGCAGTCCTTCAAGAACCGAAACAGCAGTATTGTCATCGGCACCAATTCTCCAGCTACCTAAAGGACTTGTTTTGTCATCTGCCAATGCACCAATAACAGCAATCTTTTGCCCTTGTTTTTTTAGCGGAAGCAGGCTATTTTCGTTTTTGAGAAGCACGATAGATTTTTTCGCTACGTCAAGTACACCGTAATGAAACTCTTTTTTGCCTACAGTTGCTGCCTCACGAGCTTCATCGCAGTATTTATACGGATTATCAAATAATCCTAATTGAAATTTTACTCTTAGTATACGGCGTACCGCGTCGTTTATTTTAACTTCAGGTACTTTGCCATCACGCACTAAACCAGCAAGATATTCGACATAACCATACGATTCCATATCCATATCGCTGCCGGCATTAGCTGCCAGTTCGGCGGCATTTTTAAGGTCTTTTGCATAGCCGTGGGCTACCATTTCGCCCATAGATCCCCAGTCTGACACTACAAAACCCTGAAAATTCCAGTCTTTTTTAAGTATCTCAGTTTGTAAATAAGCATTTGCTGTAGCAGGAATACCATCAAGCTCATTAAAAGAATTCATGAAGGTAAGCGCTCCGGCATCGGCAGCAGCCTTAAAAGGAGGGAGGATAACATTATGAAGCGTATTATGGCTCACATCTACGGTATTATAGTCTTTACCCGATTCTGCAAAAGAATAACCGGCAAAGTGCTTAACGCACGCGGCAAGGCTAAATTCGCCCAGGTCGCCCTGAAAGCCTTTTACACGTGCAGCAGCAATAATGCTATTAAGATAAGGGTCTTCTCCGGCACCTTCCATAACGCGGCCCCAGCGGGCATCACGGGAAACATCTACCATAGGGGCAAACGTCCAGTTAAGGCCTGATGCGGCAGACTCTGCTGCGGCAATTTCAGCCGATTTTCGAATAGCCTCTAAATCCCAGCTTGCAGCTTCGGCAAGTGGTATAGGGCTTATGGTTTTATATCCATGAATAACATCATAGCCAAATATAACAGGTATATGAAGCCTTGTCTCTTCTACGGCAATTTTTTGTAATGCTTTTACATCTTTTACACCTTTTACATTAAGCATGGAGCCTACCCATCCTTTTTTAAGATGTTCATATTTTTTTGCGGCCGTGCCATCTTTAGGCGCAGGTCCGGTAACATTCCAAAAGCCGTTGTACTGATTCATCTGACCCACTTTTTCTTCGAGGGTCATAAGGCTAAGTAATGAATCTACTTTACGGTCTATGGATGATTTTTTTTTTGATGTTTGGGTTATATCCCGTTTTGCTGTACTGCAGCCTATTGCAACCACAAGTAGCGTGGGCAGGATATATCTGGATAAATTATATTTCATTATAATTTTTTGAAAATCCAATAGGAGGAAGTCCCGCGAATGCAGGACTCCAATCTATTGGGAGAATTGAATTTATAGAATAGATGTAGATGTGATTATTGGAAAACCTTTACATAATCAACTTCTAAAGTTGAAGATACAAAGCCCGGATCTATAGGGCCACCAAGATTACCACCCATTGCAACGTTGAATATCAGGAAGAAATCAGCGTTAAACGGAGTAGCGGACGTATTGTCATATGTATGGAATTTTACACCATCAATAGACCAGATTATCTTAGTATCGCTCCATATAAGCGTATAGGTATGGAAATCATCAGAAAGTCCCGCAACAGTTGTACTGTTGGTTATTCCGTTTCCACCTGAATTGCCCGGCATATGAAGTGTTCCTAGTACTTTGTTTGGTGTGTTACCTACCTCTTCCATGATATCTATTTCACCACAGGCAGGCCATGGATTAGTGGAATAGTTGGCACCCAGCATCCAGAATGCCGGCCACGTACCGCCGCCACTAGGCAGTTTAGCCCTTATTTCCACTTTACCATATTTAAAATCAAACTTACCTTCTGTTTTTAAACGGGCAGAAGTGTATAGCTGGCCCTCGAAAGACTCTGCTTTTGCAGTAATCTTAAGTGATCCGCCTTCAACAACAGCGTTTTCAGCTCTGTAGTATTGTTTTTCATTATTACCCCAGCCGTTTATGCCTGTACCGGTTTCTGCAGTCCATTTAGAAGCATCCGGAGCTCCATCTGTATTAAAATCGTCAGACCAAAGAAGACTTGTAAAGTCAGGATCAGTAGGAGTAGAGGCATTAGGATCCTGAGTTGTAAAGATGTGATACCATGCTAATGCTGGGTTTCCACCCATCACAGCTCTAATATGCATTTCAGTGTCCGTGATACTAAGTATCTCGTAGCTTGAAGTACCAATGTAGTACCCCATAAAGCCACCGTCAGAGAATGTTAATGCAGTACCTCTTTTCTTATCAGCAGGCACAAGTGAGCTAGATGGTCCCAATGTTACTGTTTTAGTACCTGTAGTATCATAAGTAAGACACTGGTCATCAGGTGCGCTGCTTCCGCCTACACTATTAAATGTAGCATTAAAGAATACACCTGCGTCTGCATTAAGATTGTAACGAACTGCTTCGCCATCTTTAGTGAAAACAAGTTTCTCTTTATAGAAACATGCGGCACCGGCTTTTTCAAATGGCGCTGCAGCATAATACTGAGGTATATAACCATTTTCTGAAGCATCATTAGGTCCTACACCAAGGTGACCCTGCTTAGCAGCAGCCCAGTACCATGTTTTTGTAGTTCCGCCAGTTAAAAACTGTACAGCCTGAGGATCAGAGAAGTCACTGAATACTGTAACATCTATCGATGCTGTAGTAGAGTTACCGCCTGTACCATAGGCAACAACCGTTACAGTATATGTGTTTACGCCATTTTTTGTAAACTGCTTGGTATGAATTCCGGTAGGAGCATTAGCCTCTGTTTCATCGCTAAAGAAAAACTTATAGCTTGAAGCGTTATCTGCTTTCGCTACCAGGTTTACTTTACCCGAACCATCACCATCAGGGTGAGCACCGTCTTTACCTACAATCTCATAATTAATAGTAAGATTAGTAGGCGTTACGATATCACCAAAAGTTTTATCATCTTCCTGACAGCTGCTTACAAGTACAAGCAGCATAAGAAATTTTGCTATATTTTTTAAATTCTTTTTCATAGTCTTAATTAGCTTGTTTTATATCGTCAAAATAGTAGCTTTCTCCGGTACCTGCTGTTCCAAAGTTAAAGAATACAGAAATTAACTGATAGTCTATAGTATTGTTTATAGCATCTGTGTAATCATAGGTAAGTTCTTCCCAACCATTAGCTACAGTTGTATTAACGGTTTTTTCCATAGCTATGCTATTGTCGTTATGCTTTTCAACTTTTAATAATACAGGTATACCTGCTGCAGGAGACCATACTTTAATTTTTAATTTCTTCTGAACAGAGAAATCTATAGGAGCGATAAGAGGTACAGATACACCTGCCCATGTTTCCCCCGGATTTTTTAGCATTTTACCTACTTTAGGGCTTGTATTTATTCCTGTTGCATCAGGGTTGTCAATTATAGACCCATCTGCATTACCAAATCCTGTAAGCACCAGTCCTTCTTCTTCAAAAGTAACAGGAAGCGGATTAACGGTATTGATAAGTTCAACATCATCAAAATAATACGTTTCTCCTGTACCGCTTGTTCCAAGATTAAAGAAAAGAACCAGTCTTGAATATTCCTGAGCCTGATCTACATCGGAAAAATTAAAGGTTAGGTATTCCCAGTCGTTAGCTACTGTAGTAAACTGTTGTTTCTCATGATTGATGTCAGCATTACCGCCGTTTTCAATTTTAAGCGTTACAGGTACATTAGCAGCCGGAGACCAAACTTTCATCCTGAAGCTGTTTTTATTGCTAAAGTCAAATTTTTCATCAAAAAGTATCGAAGTACCAGCCCAAACTTCACCAGGGTTTTTAAGATGTTTTCCTACTCTTGTACTTGTGTTAATGCCTGAAGCATCAGGATTGTTAACAACAGTTGTTGCAGAGCCCCCAAAATCACCAAATGCGTAGTTAAGCGTTGGGTTTTCAAAATTTAAAGGCATCAATAACGGGTTCACTATCGTAACACTTTGTGTAGCTTGTGTAGTAGCAACGCCACCGCTATAAGCCACTACTTTAACTTCATACGTACCTATTGCAGCATAGGTATGCTTAATAGTTTCGCCTTCGTTAAATTGTACAGGCTCTTCGTCAGGGCTTTCGCCAAACCACACTTCAAAGAATGCTTCATAATCTGCTTTTGCACTTGCGTTTACAGAAAATGTATTTCCTGCTACAGGTGTTACTGTAACTACCAGATTTTCAGGAGCTATAAAAGTAACGTCAAGGTCATGAGTGTACTCGGCAGTTTTACCGGTAACCGATTTACCTACAATTTTTACCGTATAGTTACCTTCAGCATAATTGTGGCTTATTGTTTTACCGGCAAGTACTTTACCTGCTTCGGTGGTATCATCGCCATAATATACTTCATACACGCCTACACCTTCGCCACGTGGAGCGATGGTTACTAATCCTGTATTATCCTGAGTTATGGTAAACAGGGCAGATATGTTGGTAGGGGCAGGGCCATTAGCCACTGAATCCAGACTGTCATTTTCATCTACTTCACAACCAAAAAATGCTGTGATAATAGCAAATGTTAGAAATATTTTTAGTTTTTTCATGATCATTAATTGTATAGAGGATTTTGCTCCCAGTTATTGTTAGAGAACCTGATTTCTTCAAAAGGAATAGGGAACAGGTTATTTTTACCTTCAATATATCCGGGTATTTTACCCTCTGCCTGTTTTGTTCTTACAAGATCAAAGAATCTGTGGCCTTCACCAAAAAGTTCTCTTCTTCTTTCATCAAGTATATCCTGAGTTAACTGGTCTCCTGAAGAAGTAATATTATGGTTGTTATCACCAAAAGCTCTACTTCTAACTTCGTTTACATATCCTTGGGCTTTGCCCGGGTTATTAGTACGGCTAAATGCTTCAGCTGCCATTAACAATACATCTGCATAACGTATAGCTCTGTAGTTATTAGGATTGGTTAGGTTAAGGTCGCCCGCAGCCTCTTTCCTTCTTTTTCTTGGGATGTATTTACGGTTAAAGAAACCGGTGTCTTTGTAAGCAGGAGCATAAGCACAGCCACAGTCACTCATATCAAGCAGGGTAAGTGCTCTTCTTGCGTCGTTTTCTTCAAATATAGCAGCACCTTCCTGTGTAGGAACATTAAAGCTGAACCCTGAAGTAAATAACGGACCTTCATAGCTTCTTGGTCCGCTAAAACCTACAGCTACGTTACCTTCACTACATTGAAGACATCCAAATCCAGCACCTTCAACATCAGTATATTGTACTTCAAATACAGACTCAGAGCCATTTTCTCCAACTTCTTCAAATAAATTATCGAAAGCAGGATTAGCAGGTACATTTCCATTTGCCGGTACATTTTTTACTAACGAATATGATCCGCTGTTAATTACATTGTCAAGCATTGGTCCTGCAAGATCATATTTGCCTTCATATAAATAAACTTTACCAAGAAGTGCCTGAGCAGCACCTTTAGTAACCCTGCCCACTTGTGGGGCAATTGGGTTAAGGTCTGCAATGGCAAGCTTAAGATCGTTTTCTATAGCAGTATATACTTCTTCTTTAGTAGATCTTGGTATAGTAAGCTCGTCGCCAAGTTTAAAACGGGCATCACCCTTCATAGGGATACCGCCGAACCATTTTACAAGCTCAAACTGGTAGTATGCACGAAGAAAACGCGCTTCCGCAATAATTTGAGCTTTACCTTCAAAATTAGTTTTGTCTTTAAATTCCAAAATGTAACTTGCTCTGTTTACACCGGCAAACATCCAGTTCCATACGTCCCTGATGTTTGAATTTACAGGAGTGTGCTTCATTTCATCTACCTGTTGCCAGCCGATAACATCATTAGCATCAGCACCACCTGAAAATGTATTATCAGAAGCAATTTCTCCAAGAATTACATTTACATACGTAGATTGCAGGATATCGTAAGTGGCTACAAGGCCTTTATAATATTCTTCTTCTGAATTAAAGTAATTATCAGAACTTATAGAATATACAGGATCTCTCTCAATAAAATCGTCGCTACATGCTACTGATAGAGAGGCTATAATGCTGAAAGCCAAAAGGGCTTTTGTAATTTTTCTTTTCATTTTTTTTAGAAATTAAGATTTAAACCGAACATATACGTTCTTGGAACCGGATAGAAACCATAGTCGATTCCTGAAGATAAAGGGGCATTATTACTTGCACCCGGATCAAACCCTCTGTATTTAGTAAAGGTATACAGGTTGCTGCAGGCAACATATAATCTTAGTTTTGTTATACCAACTCTTGAAATTACATCTTCTTTAAAAGAGTAACCAAGTTGTACATTTTGAATTCTTAGATAAGAAGCATCTTCAACAAAATAATCAGAGAATATATTGTTTGTAGTAGCTCCTGTAGTTACTCTTGGAACAGTATTACTTGTTCCTTCGCCATGCCATCTTCCAAGAACATAGTTAGATTTATTAACGTCTGGTGTAGTTCTTTCATAGTTCCTTACCATATCGTTACCTATTGAGGCAAAAGTATAAGCTGCTAAATCCCATCCTTTGTAGTTTAATTGCAGGTTAAAGCCCATTGTAGCATTTGGTATAGGATCTCCAAGATTAGTCCTGTCATCGGTTGTTATTTTACCGTCACCGTTAACATCTTTATACCTGATATCTCCCGGTTGTGCTTCGGCTCCTAATGCAGCCTGAGAAGGGTGTGCAGCTACTTCTGCCTGATTTTGGAAGATACCTTCTGTTTGGTATCCGTAAAAATAACCAAGAGGTTTTCCTACTTCCATTCTTGTCATGGCAGGCTGGCCTACACCAAATCCTCCGCCCTCTACATAACCAATTCCGTTATTTACCTGATAAACATTGTTTTTGATGAAAGTAACATTGTAGCTTGCACGGATGTTAAAATCTTTACCTATTTTATCGTTATAAGTAAGGGCAAATTCAAAACCTTTATTTTCTACACCTCCGGCATTTATAGTAGGGTTTTGTCCGCCCGGGCCATTTGTACCGATAATTCCGGATATAGGAATGTTTGAAATAAGTAGGTTATCTCTTCTGTCAATGAAATAATCAGCAGTAAAGTCGAATTTATTATTAAGAAATCTTAAATCTGTACCTACATCAAATTTTTTGGCTTTTTCCCATTTGATATCAGGGTTTGGTAATGCGCCAATAGCGGTTCCCTGAACAATTTGTCCATTAAGGATATATGTTCCTTCACCATTAAGAAGGCCTAAATATGGATTATCACCAATTAAGTCACTACCCAATACACCATAACTGGCTCTTAGTTTTGCAAAGCTTAATGCTTTAGATTCTCCATAAAATGGTTCGTCAGAAATTACCCAACCACCTGTTACCGATGGAAAGTAAGCTACTCGGTTTGCAGGGCCAAATCGTGTAGAAGAGTCTCTTCTTAGCATACCTGAAAGCAAGTATCTTCCTTTGTAGTCATATTGTAATCTTCCAAAGTAAGAAAGTCTTCTGTTATCATAAGCATAAGAACCGTTGCTCTTAGCCTCAGATAAACCTGTTGTAAGGTTTATATCTGCAAATTTCCAATCGTTGTTAGGTACGTCAAAACCGGTTGCATAAAGGCCTTCACCCCATGATTTAAACACAGTCATACCACCTGTTACGCTAAAGTTGTGCGCTTCGTTAAGCGATTTCTTATATGTAGCAAACAAATCGTAAGTGTAATCGTTATCCTGGAAAGAATTTTGATTTACACTACTACGTGGATTATCAAATACTTTACCACCATATGATACCTGTTTGTTGAATATTCTCTGTCTTGCGTTTTGTGTATTAAAACCAATACGGTTTGTTATAACAAGATCTTTTATGATTTCATATTCTAAGGCTATGGTTCCGTTTAATTTTTTAAAATTATAATCGTTGTAGGTATTAGCAATTTGTGCTAATGGATTTATTACCTCTATACCAAGATTACTACCCGGACTGCTATTTCCTGATGGAAGAACAGTGTAGCTACCGTTTGTATACGGTTTGTAGATAGAAGGTGTGTTTAATGCATTAAATAATACAGAACCCAAAACATTCTCATTAAATGATCTTCTGTCAAACTGAGTATAAGCAACGTTTGTGTTTAGTTTTATTTTGTCGCTAAGATCGGCACTAAGTGCTATACGTGCATTATTTCTAAGGAAATTAGATTTATATCCACCTATAATACCACCCTGATCTATATGAGATCCACTCACATTATATGATACTTTTTCTCCGCCGCCGGATATGCTCATATCATGGTTTACAATGCTAACACCTTTTTGAAATACCTGATCCTGCCAGTTTGTACCTTTTCCTAAGCCTGAAACATCAGGGAAAGGAATGTTTTGACCTCCATTAGCATAACTTTCATTAAGTAATAAAGCGTATTCTGTGGCATTTAACAGATTCATCTTTTTAGATGTTTCCTGAAAACCTGTATAAGTATTGTAAGAGAATTGTGTTTTACTGTTTTTCTTACCTTTTTTAGTGGTAACTAAAACTACACCATTTGCACCAATAGTACCGTAAATAGCGGCTTGTGCATCTTTAAGAACTGTAATGCTCTCAATATCATTAGGGTTAATTAATCCTAAGTCCTGAGAGTTGTTTAATACATAACCATCAACAATTACTGTAGGGTCTGGGTTGCCATTGGTACCTACACCCCTTATACGTATAGTAAGGTTAGCACCCGGAGCACCGGATTGTGTACTAACATTTACGCCCGAAACAGTTCCCTGTAGTGCCTGTTCTACTTTAACAGGTTTTAATTGCTCCAGGGTTTTGCTGTCTACAACGCTAACAGCACCGGTTATCTCTTTCCTTTTCTGAGATCCATAACCGATAACAACCACTTCATCAAGAGTTTTTGCATCTTCCTGAAGACCAGCATTTACATTTGGGCCTGTAACGCTTAGTTCAAGTGGTTTAAATCCAACAAATGTAAAGAGCAGTGTTGCTCCTTTAGGTGCCGAAATGGTATACATACCATCCATGTCGGTTACCGTTCCTGTTGTTGAATTTTTTACAGTGACATTAACACCGGGCATTGGTAATCCGGTTGCCACTTCGCTTACTTTTCCTCTAACTTCTATATTTTGGGCAAACCCAAAAGTAGAAACCAGCAAAAAAGCAATCAAGAATAGTTTTGACTTCATATAAAATTGTTTTTTGTGATTATCTAAAATTAATTCACAATTCTTTAAACAGAATAAAATTAACCCCTACAAAATATATACATTTCGAAATTAATTCTGTTTTTAAGATACAATCCTATTTAAAGCCAGTGTTAACAGTGTTTTAACGAATTAGGTATGTTGCTAAAATATTTACGAAAACCTTGTAATTACACCCTTTGTATAGGTAATGTATAGGTAAAAAGTAATATTGTTGTAGTTTATTATATGGAAAGAATGTACTCAACAAGTCCTAATTCGTGGGATAATTCCATTTTCTTGCGCAAACGATATCGTTTTATCTCTACACTTCGAACAGAAATGTTAAGTAAGGGAGCAATTTCTTTTGATGAAAGATTAAGTCTTAGATAGGCGCATAACCTCAAATCATTTGGAGTCAACAAAGGATGTGCCTTTTTAACCTTTTTAAGGAAATCTTTATCAGCATTATTAAATGCCTCTTTAAACATATCCCAGGTATCGTCCTCATTTATGTTTTTGTTGATAGTGGTTATTACAGACTTCACACTTCTGTCGTTACCTTCAGATGTCTTTTTAAGATCATCTTTGATCATAGACAGCAATTCGTTTTTCTTAATGAGGTTCATAGTAGAAACTGCAAGCTCCCTGTTTTTACTTTCAAAGTCCTGTTCCAGTTGCTGATTTTTTACCTTCATCAGTTCCTGTTCATTCTCAAGTTCCTTTATCTCGAGTAATCTGTTGTTTTCTTCAATAAGTTTTTCCTTTTGCCTTTGATAATAATTTTTATAAGCACGGTTTATAAGGTATGCCGCAATTAATAATAGTATCAGATAAATTATTAAAGCAAGATTGGTAGAATACCATGGCTTTAATATCGTAAAACTATATTCTGCAGTATTTGCAGATATAGAATTACCTGTTTTGGCTCTTACCTTAAACACATAATCTCCAGGAGGCAGGTTTTTAAAACTGGCAGATGGTCTTGTGCTCCATTCGCTCCATTCATCCTGCATGCCTTCAAGGGAGTATTGAAATTCTGCATTTACATATTTACTGTATTCCGGCACAGTAAAAGAAAAACTTAGGTTGTTGTCTTTATACTTAAAGCTACCATCATTATCAATTGCCCGTGAAACTGTATTTTGGTTTAGCATATTGGTGCTGATATTCGTCAGGCTAACATTATATGCGTTAAAATTAAGTTCACTCAGGTTTACAGTGTAATAACCATCTGTCGTACCTACAAGATAAGTATTTGCAGATATCTGCGTAATGTTTTCATAACCAAGCATAGAGTTGGTAAGTGACGATGGAATTGGAATTATATTATGCTTAAGTTCAGTATTTAATTTTCCTGCAGAGAAATAATTAATGTAATCTTTCGTAAAAAACCATAATTTGCCCGAACTGTCCGGAGTAAGCTTACCCGAAGTATATTCATCTTTAGAAAAGACTTTGGACAATTGGGCCTGTTTTATAAATTCTTTCGTTTTGGCATCTACTTTATAAAATCCATCTTTTGATGCATAGTAAATTTCATTGTTGAACTTACAAAGGCTTGCATTTTTACCTTTTAAAGGCGATTTGTATATAATGTGTTTTATAGCTTTAGTGTAATCTTTATCGGTTACAATTCTAAAAACGCCCTTATATTCATGACTAATATAAATTTCATTACTGCCCGATGTTTCAAAATAACGGCAGGAATAATCAAAACCCTTTATCCAGTTTTTAAATTTCCATGTATTGCCTGATTGTTCTAATACAGATATTCCATGATAATTACCCTGTAGCAGTAAATTGCCATTTGTTGGATGTTTCTCAAATTTCCATGTTCCGGATGTATTGAATATTTGTGAGGCGCTATTGCCGTTAATTATATAAGTTCCCGAATCATGTCCGCAAAATAGTGTGCCTTTATGATTGTGTAATGACCATACCTGGCCTTTAGTACCGGGTATAAATTTAAAGTCTTCATTGGTGTTGTACGTTTTATAAAATAAGCCCTGATTGGTACCTATATATAAAAGGTTGTTGTGATGAATAGATGTGTAAACTGTTCCTAAAAATCCGGTGTCATCTACAAAACTTCTTACTGCCGATTGAAGATTAATACAGTTAATACCATTGTCAAGGCCTATCCATAAGTTTTTGTCCTTGTCTTCAAATAGCGATAAGGCAGTATTGTTGCTTAAGCCTTTGTTTTGGGTAATATGATATTTTATCCTGCCATCATTATTTAGTATAAAAATACCATTTGATACAGACCCTAATGCCAGGCTTCCATCGCTAAGCATCTGGCCACTGTAAATACTACTGTTTTTAAGCTCGGCATCTGCTTCTGTATTCCATTTGGTTATAACCTGATTTCTGTATTCATAGAGTCCGTTAAATTGCGTTTGAAGCAGTAAGGCTTCGTTGCGCTCATAAATGTTTACAATCTTATTTTTTACAATTTCAGGTTGGGCAGATATAAGTTTGCTTTGTCCGTTCTCTATTTCATATAATCCGGTGCCAAAGGTTTGGTATAATATTTTATTACTTACTGTAAAAACCTTATTCACGCCGGATACAGGTTTTATGATATTATATGTTTTGGTTCGGCTATCATATATAAATATTTGGCTCAACGACTGGAATATAATCCAATGGTCATATTGTGCTATATTCCAGAACTGTTCATCTACAAGGATTTTATTTTTTATGGATTTACTTAATGAGAAGTATTTTAGAATTCCATTCTGTTGTCTTTCCCAATAACCAAATTCCATGTAGCAGCCCGTGTAGACTTTCTTATTGATGACCTTTACGGATCGGATGATCGTTTCGTTAGGGGAAGGATACAGAGCCCATGCCATGCCATTGTACTCTAAGAGGCCTTCGTTATTGGCAAAGTACATATAACGGTTGCTGTCCTGAGATATCATCCAGTTTTGGTTACCGGCATTATAACTGCCTGTACTGAATTTTACGATAGGAGGGAGTTCCTGTGCATTTATGACCAGAGAAGCTAATACTGTATATATATAGAGTAGTCTTTTTATCAAAGCTTTTTGTTTTAAATTGGGAATGCGCTACTAATATACAATTACTGTAAAAAATTTTAAAGCCTGTTTTCGCAAACGCTATAGCTAAGCAAGAAATGTGAAACTAGTTTATAACGTATTTTATGTGTTTAATTCATTATTGTATCGACTGATGTTAAATATGTTGTTAAATATTCGATGAAATACTCTAAACTCAAAAAAAAGTGTAAAAACGCTAACCGCACTGAATAGTAAAGATTTAGTATGGTTTTAATTTCATATGTGCGTTAAAATAAGATTAAAAAAATGTTTTTAAAAAAATATTAAGAACATCCGCCGTTAGATTTGCTGCACTAACATTCACTTAATTTAATTTTTAAAGACATGAAAAAGATCAATTTATTAGTTTGCACACTTGCAATTGCAGGTTTAGGTTTCACAGCTTGTAGCGATGATGACAATGACAGCAACAGCAGCAACGACACCAAGATTGAAGGAGCGTATACCCTTGAAGAGGTAAACACTCCTGTAACAACAGATTTTGACAAAGACGGTGATTCTCACATCGACCAGACAGAAGAATCAACATGCTACAATGGTGGTAAAGTAGTGCTTAATGCAGACAATACATTTGAGTATGTAATTACAGGAATTCTTGTACAGGACGGAAATGCAGGATGCAGGGAGTCTGAAACTAAGACAGGTGTTTACACTGTTCAGCCGGCTACCGATCCTAAAAATGCGATTATAACGCTTACTTACACAGAAAATAATCAGACAGTAACACGTCAGTTTACTAAAGTTGGAGAAGAACTTTCATGGACATCTCCTGCTATCGTTTCTACTTACCCTGCAAGAGATGCTAACGGTAACGCTGTTGAAGTAGCCGGAGCAGTAGAATATGTTTACGAAAGATAATTAATTGGGATTGGGAATTTGGAATTTGTATGCAACAAAAAAGGATGCCAATAGGCATCCTTTTTTATATTATCTCAGCACTTAAACCTGCTTCAAGCAATTGTGTGCACTGAGGTTTAAGATCTTTTAATTCTCCGGTCTTAACAGTACATTTTCCGTTGTAGTGAACAATCAGCGAGCATTGCTCTGCCTGTTCTGCCGTATGGCGGCATACTCTAATAAGTGTATCTATAACGTGGTCAAAAGTATTTACTTCATCATTATACAACACTATCTCATTGTTAAAAGAAGTAAGTTCTTCTGACAATACCTCTTCTAATACTTTTTCTTTGGTACTCATATTCAAATGCTTAATCTAAAATGCTAATTTACATATTTTAGCGAAACCCAATTATTCCTGCTGAATTTTTTTGCAAAGGTAAGACCTTTTTCAGTACATGACGCGTCAATAAAAGGAATGTCTTCTTCATAAAAACCGCTCAATAATAAAATTCCGTCCTTATTAAGGCAATCAACATATTGCTGCATATCGTTCAGTAATATGTTACGGTTAATGTTAGCAATTATAACATCATACGTTTTGCCTTTAAGCAATGCTGCGTCACCTTCATATACTGTGATATGATTACAGTTATTACGCTCTGCGTTTTCTATTGAGTTAAGGTAACACCAGTTGTCTATATCTATAGCATCAATTGGCTGAGCACCTCTCATTTCTGCCAATATAGCCAGGATAGCAGTACCGCAACCCATATCAAGGGTTTTTTTATTCTCAACATCTGTTTCAAGCAGGTGTTGTATCATCATAAAAGTAGTTTCGTGATGGCCGGTGCCGAAGCTCATTTTTGGCTCAATAACGATATCATACTTTACATCTTTTTTCTCATGAAATGGTGCACGCACACGGCATGTATTGTCAACATCGATAGGTTCAAAGTTTTTTTCCCATTCTTCGTTCCAGTTTACCTGTTCTATTTCTTCAAAAGTATACTCAATCTTAAACTCAGGAGATTCAAGTATCTGAATTTCGTTTAATATACCCTCATACCAGTATTCTTTCTGTATGTATGCAGAAAAACCATCTTCGGTCTCAATAAAGCTTTCAAAAGGTGTTTCACCCAGTTCGGCAATAAGTATCTCTGAACCTAATTCTTTTGGCTCAACTTTAAAATGGTATCCTATATAGATATTTGACATTTTGTTGTGATTTTTTGCAAAGGTAGTTATTACCAAATAAAAAAACCGGGCATTACAAGCCCGGTTTTGTGTTTTTATATTTTTTAGAAGTTTACCTGCGCCTGAACGCGAAGTCCATTGCCTGTCTGGTGATTCGTTTGCAGTACAAAATCTTCATATCTTCTGTCTGCAAAAACATATTCTGCGGTAAATTCAAAATTTTTGTTCAATTGCCATTCTACACCAAAATCAACCTGGTGCACTGTATAACTTCTTGCGTCAAGCTCAAACTTTTTACCTCCGGTATAATACTGGTAGCGGGCAAAAGGAAAAAAAAACATATCTTTATATTGTGCCCTGTAGCTTAAGGTAGCATAACCACCCTGAAGTTTTTTTACTTTTATAGACTGGCTTGCTTTGTCAAATTCAGGACCTTCACCAATGTTATATTCGGCCTGTATACCAAAAGGTCTTGGATATAATATAAATGACGCAGCTGCACGCCTGTCAGTATAATTTTTATCGGCACTTGTATTAGTAACACCAGCCGATAGCTGACTATCATACATGACATACTTACCTGTATATCCCTGTATTCCCGGCTCAATGATCTGGCTGCCTATTTTAAACGGATAAGAAGCTCTAACAATTACATGTTGTTTTTTATTCATTTCAGCTTTGTTTGCTGTCTGCCCGTTTACTATACCAAAACCTATTACACCATAGTCTCCAGATCCTTTATAGTTTTGACTTGTAAATTCGCTGTACATTTTACGAATTTCTTTCGGAGCCCAGTAAAATATAGCGCCAAGATCACGCTCTGTTAAAAATGCACTGTTTATAGCATCGCTTCGGTCAAGGGTAAGCCTGTTTTGGCTTGATTGTAATATTTCAAAACCGTACGGAACCTTACTTTGTCCTAATCTTACCCAGAATTCATTGCCTTCAGTAAGGCCTATATCAAAATAAGCGTCACGAACCTGAGCAAAATTTTGGTTGGTTTGTGTCGGGCTTATTGCAGTAGCAAAATCAGTTTCAAGCTTAAAGTATACATTTTTATATACCTGTCCGTAAAAAACAGTACGAGCCCTCTTTACAGATACACCTCCATTGCCGCCCCACGTTCTGTCACATTGCTCGCAGCCAAGTTTTTCATTGCTCATTATTAGGTTGTTTTGCCTAACCTGCATATATCCTCTAAAGTTTATTTTTTCATACCATTTTTTCTCTTCGGCAGGTTTCGGTGCAGGTGCATCGGCTTTAGGAATGGCAACTTCAGTTTTAGGCGTTGCAGTTTCGGTTTTCTCCTGGGCATGTGCTGCAAATCCAATAAATAAGAACAAGCTTAGCACAATCGTTCGTAGGTTCATTATTTTTTTTGGCAAAAGTATTATGTTACACCTGTCAGTATGTTAAGTTACGGTTAACAAGTTGTGTTCTTAACATTAAATCAAACATTTGTAAATGTTTGAGTAACTATTTGGTAACATTTGTATTTTTTGAATCGTATAAGTGTCTGATTATTAGTTTTTTATTTTTTTTTATTTCTTATAAAATGTGTATTTCTTATATGTGTTTATCTTTACTATCTTAGCCAAGATAGTAGAATATAATAATGAAAAATCCTGCGTCATTACAGGATTTCCAAATTTTAGATGAGTAAATCTTATTTTGTAAAATTGACTTCCTGCAATACAAAATCAGATGTTTTTGTGGCATCAGGATTAAATAGTTCACTCAGTTTAGCATTTAATACATAGTATTTTCCTTTAGCAAACACACCTGTAGTAGGGAAGAAGCTCACGCTTTTTTGAGAATCAGCAATCGTTGCGCTTTTCCAGTTATCTATAGTTGTAAGTTTATATATAGTATCAGTTCCGTTAGAAATGACAACCATTTCATTGTTACCGTTTAATATGAGGCCATCGGTGTTTGTAAATTTTGGAGCATCTATAGCTTCAATATCTTTAGGATTTGCAATGTTTACTTTAAAAAGCTTTCCGGTGTTATATTGTGTAGTTATTAGGTATCCTTTTTTGTGGTATACTATTCCGTTCAGGTTAAAACCCTCGCCCGTCCACATGTCATTTTGCGCAAAAATGCTTGCTTTGCCTTTGGGAGTTATTTTGTATATAATAGGAGAGAAGCTGTTAGTTACATACACGTTGCCTTTATCGTCAAATGTAAGGTCGTTAACAAGGTTAGCTCCGTTTGGATTAAGAATTCCTAAATCGGCTATAAATTTGCGCTCACCTGTAATGAGGTCATACGCGGCAACTTTAGAAAGCTTATACTTATTTTCAGGCTTAGAGTTTTTTGAAACCCCGTTATCAGAAATTGTAACATATAGAAGATTTTTTGCTTCGTTTGCTAAAATGCCCACGGTAGTAACAAGTTCAGGATCGGTAATAAAAGGAGAATAATTTCCTTTTCGGTCTACTTTGCCAATGGTCCCATTACGTATTGAGCTTACAAAAAAGACATCCTGTTTGCTGCTGTATGCTGTTCCTTCCGGATATAACTCTTTCGAAACAAATTTTATGTTCTGTGCGCAGACAGTTGTCAGCGAAATAAAGGTGATAAGTGATGCTATGATCAGTTTCATTGTATAAAATTTTAATGATTATTACATCACAAAATTCTATAAACGATACCGTCTGTTAAAGGAGGTTTTTCACATAATTCATGTGACAATTGTCACTATGAATACAACCGGCTAAGGGTTTCCCTGCTAATGCCAAGATAAGAAGCAATAAGGGTTTTAGGTATCCGTTGCAGTAAATGAGGGTATTGCTGCATAAAGAGTGCATATCTTTCTTTTGCATTGTTCCTGATTAGAGATAATATTCTTTTTTGCAATGAAGCATAACCAAGGCTTGCTTTTACGCAAAAAAAATGTTCCATTTTATGCATTTCCGCACAAAGCTTTTCACGGTTATGCAGCGAAAGGCTCAACAGTTCAGAATCTTCCAGGCAGTCAATAGTTACAGTAGCCCTGTCTTTTTTAAAATAAGCATCTCTGTCAGTAATCCACCAGTCTTCTATAGCAAATTGGTATATATATTCTTTTGCCTTTGGTTCATCATAAAAATAGGCTTTAAGGCAGCCTTTTACTACAAAGTAATCATTTTCAACCAAATCCCCTTCCTGTACTAAAAAAGAGTGCTTACGCAATTTTTTTACTTGAAAATGAGAAGCCACATAGTCAAATTCTTCGTCTGTAAGTGATACTACCGATTCTATATACTTTCTGAGGCTTTCCATCTTTAAAATTTCCCGAAAATTAATTATAATAATTGTTTCACAGGTATCTAAACAGGCTTATTCTAATAAAAGCAGCTAAAAATGTTATACAGTAAAGAATATGTATTTATATCACTTTTATTTTGATAAATTTGCAAGGTTTAATAGTGAAATTATATGTTACAAGCTGCAGATATTACGGTTACAGGACAACTAGAGAAATATTTTCAAAAGTTCAGGGAAAACATTGTAGGTATAGATCAGGATTTTGTTTCGCCTTACGGCAATCAAAAGATTATTTATACCGATTGGACTGCCAGTGGCAGGCTTTACAGGCCAATAGAAAATAAGCTGTTAAACGATTTTGGCCCTTTTGTAGCTAATACCCATACTGAGACTACAGTATCAGGTACGGCAATGACCAATGCTTACCACGAGGCACGCCACATTATCAAACACCATGTAAATGCGAATGCCGATGATATACTTATCACTGACGGTACAGGTATGACGGGAGTTATTAATAAATTCCAAAGGATATTAGGTCTTAAAGTGCCTGAGAACCTAAGGGCATTTACAACAATACCCGAAGAAAAGAAGCCTGTTGTGTTTATATCACACATGGAGCACCACTCAAACCAGACATCATGGCTTGAAACTATTGCTAAGGTTGTACTTATTCCTGCATGCCCTGAAGGGTTAATTTGTCTTGACAGCTTTGCAGCATTATTAGAAGAATATAAAGATCACACACTAAAGATTGCTTCGGTTACGGCATGTTCTAACGTAACGGGTATTAAAACACCATACTATGAAATAGCAAAAATGATACATCAGTATAATGGTGTATGTTTTGTAGATTTTGCGTGTTCTGCTCCTTATGTAGAAATAGATATGCACCCGGCAGACAGCGATGCTTATCTTGATGCTATTTTCTTTTCACCACACAAATTCCTTGGAGGACCCGGTACCTCGGGAGTGCTTATCTTCAATAAGAAACTATACAAAAATATGATACCCGATCATCCGGGAGGAGGTACAGTAAGCTGGACTAATCCGTGGGGTGATCATAAATACCTTGATAACATAGAAGAGCGTGAAGATGGTGGTACACCGGGATTCCTTCAGGTTATAAAAACGGCCCTTGCTGTTAAGCTAAAAGAGCAGATGGGTATCGATAATATACTGCAAAGGGAAAAAGAAATAGTAGATTACGTTTTTGATATTCTTAGCGACGTGCCTAATCTTAATATACTTGCGCCACAGCATCAGGAAAGGCTTGGAGTAATTTCTTTTTATGTAGACGGCTTACATTATAATTTAGGTGTGAAGCTGCTTAATGATAAATTTGGTATCCAGACACGAGGCGGATGTAGCTGTGCGGGAACATATGGACATTATTTGCTGCATGTAGATCAGGAACAGTCTAACTATCTTACTGATAAAATTACTTCAGGAGATCTTATACAAAAACCGGGATGGATAAGAATGTCTATCCACCCAACAACAACCAATGCCGAGATACAATACGTTTGCGAAAGTATTAAGGCGATGGCAGAAAATTTTGGAGAATGGGCTGCAGATTACAACTACAACAGGTCAAGCAATGAGTTTAGCCATGTTGATGCTGTTGAAGGTTCAGAGCATGACAGGATTAAAGAGTGGTTTACGCTTTAGCAGGATCGTTCTTGCGATGCTTAAAGCGTTTGTGTGTCCATAAATAATATTCAGGGGCGGCAATAATTTGCTGCTCCAGCATTTTCATAAAGTTGTCGCTAATTTCATAATTAGGTATTTCTTTTATATTACCTTCTACAGGTACAAAAGTACATTTATAATGCCCTCGCGATGTTTTGTCTACTTTGGCAAATATCATGTTCATTCCTATTTTTTTTGCCAGCATTTCGCCTCCTACGTGTATAGGTACCTGCATTCCAAAAAAATCACCCCAATGTATAGCGCTGCTTAATTTAGGTGACTGGTCGCTTATGAAACCATAAAAGCCCAATATACCGTTGCGTTCGTTTTGTCGCATAGAAGGAATCGTCTGGCGTACGCCAATAAGCTCTGCATGGAACTTGCCGCGCATCTTTTTTACAAGCTTATCAAAGTATTTGTTCCTTATAACTTTATAGATTCCAAATCCTTTATGGGTTTTAAAGAACTTGTTCATATATAGCAGCCATTCATAACTACCATAATGACCTAGTAACATAACTACACTTTTACCTTTTTCCTCATACTCATGTACAAGTTCATAATTGGTAAAAATAAAACGTTTTTTTAGTTGCTTGTCGCTTATGGTGAGGCTCTTAGCCATTTCAAAAAAACTATCAGTAAAATGGTGGTAGAATTTTTTTTCTATTATTTTGCGTTCCTCAGGAGTAAGCCGCTTAAGCGTTAATGCAAGGTTTTCATGCACAACGTTTCTGCGGTAACGCACTATATGATAAACAATAAAATAGCTTATATCTGAAAAAAAATACAGCACTCTAAATGGAAGTATGGATATGAACCAGATGAAAGGGTAAGATAGTATATAGGCTAAAAGCTGCATTCTATTTTTTTATACAAATATACGATTTATGTTTGTTAAGATGTTTCTTATAGAAATTAGAATGAGTAAATTTACGCTTAAAATCTAACGTATGAATATGCCTGTTGTCCTTATTGTATTGATGCTTATTAACGCTTTGGTTAGCTATAAGGGGATTAATGATATAACTTTTTTCAGGAAATATGAATTTCATATTGGGAGTATAAGGGCAGGGGAACAGTACCGAATGTTTACATCTGCATTCCTGCATGCAGATTATATGCATTTGGGTTTTAATATGCTTACGCTCTACTTTTTTGCACCGGTCATTATAGCAACTATGGGGGCGTTAGGTTTTCTGTTAGTATATTTTATAAGTATGGCGGCTGGCAGCCTGCTTACCTTGTATCTTCATAAAAATGAATATTCGTATCGCGCTATTGGTGCATCAGGGGCGGTGATGGGAATTTTGTTTGCATCTATACTTATAGCACCTTATAGATATATTAATTTCGTTCCCGGGTATATTTTTGGAGTTATATATTTACTGCTTACCATTTATGGCATGAAGACCAAAGCAGGAAACATAGGACATACGGCACACTTTGGCGGAGCAATAGGCGGGTTTTTATTTACACTAATAAAAATGCCGCATATTCTTTATGATAATACCTTGATCGTTATATTTTTAGCTACACCGATAGCTGTTTTACTGGTCATGGCCAAGATTGGTAAATTGTAAAGTGCTAAAAATTGGCACGTAATTTGAATTTCAGTAAGAAAATAAAATCAATCATTATGAAAAAAATTGCATTAGTAGTATTCGTATTTGTTACGACATTAGCCGGGGCCCAGGTCACGCAGCAAAATCAGCAACCGCAAATAAATGTTTCGGGAGAGGGAAAAATTAAAGTAACACCCGATCTGGTTGAAATAACAATAGGTGTGGAAAATACAGGAGCTGATGCTGCCGATGTTAAGAAAAAGAATGATGCAACTATAGATGCTGTTATAAAGTATTTAAAGAGCATTAAACTGGCTTCAGAGGATTATCAGACCCAAAGGGTAAACCTGGACAGAAACTATGATTCTAACAAGAAAAAATACAGCTATGTGGCATCTCAGACTATAGTTATTCATTTAAAAGATATTTCTAAATATGATAATATGATGATGGGGCTTGTAGATGCGGGTGTAAACAACATTCAGGGCGTGGAGTTTAAAACATCTAAACAAACCCAATACGAATCAGAAGCTAGGGTAAAAGCTGTTGCTCAGGCAAAACAAAAAGCTTCAGATTATGCAGGAGCACTTAGTCAAAAGGTAGGTAAAGCTATTGTAGTTACAGATAATACTCAAATCTATTATCCGCAGCCAATGCGAGCAATGAAATTTGAATCTGCCGATTCAGCAATGCCTAAAGAAACATTAGCGATAGGCGAAATAACTGTAACAGCCAGTGTAAATATTAGTTTCGAATTAAATTAGTCTTTATATATTTAAATTGAAGAAAGCCCTATACAAACTGTATAGGGCTTTTGTTTTGTCTTATTTTTTATTTAGATCATTAACTCCATTTGGGAACATACTTTTAGCGACCTGAACCATATCAAGCGCTTCACGAAGTAATTTAATTTTACCATTTTCGGCTACTAATCTACCCATGTAAGTTTGGTCGTAAATACGCCCGGTAGACGATGCTTTACAATGCACATCATATTCTCCAAATACCTGATCGGGAGTATCAATATGTATTCGTATGTTTTGAAATTCAAAACCTGGAAATGTTTTAGGCAGGTTCTTTAAAAAGTTATAAATAACTTCTCTGCCATGCCATTGCCACGGTAACCCTAAACTTTTAAGATATGGCAATTCTATAGTCGCATCATCGGCAAATAATTCGATGGCTTTATCGGCATCATTTATATTTTCAAGATAGCCTAATAAAAGATCTTTAGCAGTTGTATTCATTTTATTGTTATTTATAGTTGAAGTATCAGTTAGTATATTTTTAGGTGACCAAAGCAAAGTTTTTGGATTGGATTTTTCGTAACCTTTACCATTAGGATAGGATACTAATTCCATTTTAGAACCCCAGGGTGTTTTAAAGTATACCCACGTTTCTCCTGCCGTATCGCCCGAAGGCGTAGCGAAAGGTTCTCCAAGTATTTTTACACCTTTGCTTTTCAAATAGTTTACAGAAGAGTAAATATCAGAAGTATAAAATGCTATATGAGATGCGCCTAAGTCGTCTGTAGCCGGATGTTTTTTACTCCCTTTACTCTTGGCATATTCAAATATTTCGATACTTGCTCTCGTTCCTGCATTTATCATTTTAATTGTAAGATCTCCGGTAGCAGGGTTTATATTATTAAGTTGCTTCCATTTGGCATCTAAGGAAATAGGCCCAATTTGTGTGATAGGTTTAAAACCAAGCACATCATCAAAAAACGATACTGCTTCTTTTAGGTCCGGAACGTTGATGCCTACGTGATCAACACCAATTATTCCTGATTTATTTTGTGCTACTGTATTTCCTGAAAAGAACAATAACATTAAGCTCAACAATGCCAAAATAATAGCTTTTGTCTTCATATTTGATCTATTATTGTATGTAATCATAGTTTAGCTTTTAATTAATTGTTATAAGCGGCAAGCCATTTAGCTTTAATATCTGCACGTGCCTGTATGAATTTTTTATCTGTTCCCTGAGCAATGGCATCGAGTGGAAAACGTAACGGACGCTCGCCTTTTTTCATGTTAACCAATTCCAGTATGCCATCTGCAATAGTTTGCGGATTCATATCAAATTGAGCCATTTTTCCAAATAGCGCAGATCCTAAAGCATTGAACTTTTCAGTAGCAGAGTCACCATAAGCTTCTGCTATCTCTGGTTTATCGGCATTTATTCCCGTTTTTGATCCGTTATTCATTTCGGTAGGATATACACCAGGCTGTATACTTACATTTTCAATACCAAAATCCTTTAACTCATCCTGCATACCTTCGGTTATGCTTTCTACCACCATTTTTGAAGCGATGTATGGAATCATAAATGGCAGGGTATGGCCACTTGCTGCGGTAGTGATATTAATTATAAGTCCATTTTTTTCCTTACGCATTGATGGAAGTACAGCCTGATAAGTGCGCAATACGCTATAAGCATTTACATCAAACATATTTTTAAACTGATCAACTGAATAGGCTTCCATTAACCCAAAACCGCTTACAGCAGCATTGTTGATTAATACGTCAATTTTTCCGTATTTAATGATTGCTTTTTTAAAGGCACTATTTACAGACGCTTCTTGTGTAACATCTATATCTATTACTTCAATATTCGGTATAGCACTTAATTCTGCTGCAACATCGGCGTTTTTTGTTAAAGTATTACGCATTCCTGCAATAACCGAATGGCCGGCATTAGCCAGTGTAAGTGCTGTTAGTTTTCCAAAACCTGTACTTGTACCCGTGATAAAAATTGTTTTCGACATGATTTCTATTTTTTAATGTTTATAATGTTTATAATGTTTCTTTTGAACATTACAAAGTTGCGACACCATGCAAACGTGCACATTGATTAGAAATAATTAAAAACTTGATTTAAATCAAGAGAAAAGTCGGTGTAAAAAAAGGAGCTTAAAAGCTCCCGCGGGTTTTTGATTATTTTTTTGCCGTTTGTTTTCTTATACGGCTTAGTGTTTCCGGTGTCATACCAAGATATGAAGCTATCATTGCCTGTGGTATCCGCATTGCAAATCCCGGATACTTGTTTACAAAATTCAGATATTTTTCTTCTGCAGTAAAACTTAAAGAGGCCTGGATTCTATTTTGAGCAACTATAAAACTTCTTTGTAAAATGGTATTTATCATGCTATTAAATTCCGGAATTTCTTTGCAAAGCAGTTCAAAATTATCGTGATTAAACAATATTACTTCACTGTCTTCAATAGCGTCAATGTTAAAGCGAGATGGTTGTCCTGATAAAAGACTTTCCCTGTCGCCGGTCCACCAATTTTCAATACTAAAGTTAATTACATGTTCGCTACCTTTTTCATCAACCGAATAAGTGCGTAAACATCCTTTTGCTATAAAGGCGTCATATTTCCAAACATCACCTTCCTGAAGCAGATACTGTCTTTTGCGAAGTTTTTTGATTATAGCAAATGATTGTATGCGTTCAGATTCATCCTGTGTTAATGTTGTTTTATCGTCAAGGTATTTTTTAAAAACCTCATGCATAGCTGTAAGGAATTAATATAATTATATTGCTAAAATTAATCGAAGTAATCCATTAAAAAAATAGGAAGGTAAAATAAATAAAAAACCCGAATCATTGCTGATTCGGGTTTGTGGGGAGAGAAGGATTCGAACTATACGCCCGAAACCCTTACAATGCTGCATTTTCAAATTCTCAAGGTATGTTTTGCCATGATTTTGCCACAATAAAAAAACACCCTGATTTTGAATATTTATTATACTTTTTAGCCCTGTTTTAAGAAGCTAAACTGATTTTATAGGAACGTTATAATTACATGTAATTAAATGGCAAAAATAATGAAAAATATTATTTTAGGCAAAATAAATTTATAAACGTTGGGATTCGAACTTATTTCTGTAAACCCAGTAAAACTCAGCTATCCATATAATATAGATACTGAGGTGGGTTATAGCAATGTTTTTTCAAATATTATAAGTTAATTATTTAAAAATGTTCATTTCTTGATTATACACAGGGCTCTGGATGCTTAAAAAATTCAGGACACTGTGAAACACATAGTTCTGTGAAACCGTCTTATAAGGCTTAAGCTGTTTCGAACTATTGGATACCCATACTATAAAAGGAATCTCATATTGCTCTTTAGGGGCAATACTTAAAGGTAAACCGTGCATGTATAAATTTTTTTCCCCTAACGATTCACCATGGTCTGAAACAAAAATCATTGCACTATTATATTCTTTGATTGATTTTAAGTTCTCAATTACTTTGCTTAGTAAGTAATCGGTGTAAAAGATTGTATTATCATACGCATTAACCAGATCCTTTTGGGAGCAATTCCCTAATTCAACGCTGTTACAAACGGGTTTAAAGGTTTCGAATTGAGGCGGATATTTTTTGCTGTAGGTAGGCCCATGACTTGTGCTGGTGTGCAGTACTATCAAAATCTTATTCTTTTTACTGGCCAGTATTTGGTCTTTTAATCCGGCCAATAAGATTTCATCGTAATTGCATGCTTCCCCTTGACAATTTGTTCTTAGATTTTCCCTATTTTGATAAGTCTTTATATGGATTGGCGGTTCCCCCCAGTTTGTAGTTCTCCAGATTACCTCTACATTATTACGGTAGAGATAGTTGGGTAAAATTTCATATAACTCATCGGTATTAGTATGTTCCAAAATGCACTTTACTCCGGCGGTAGTGTAGGTGGCACAAGAAGTAGCTTCAAAATGATATAAATTAGTTGTCTGGGAGAGCAGTGGATTAGTATTTTTTTTATATCCGTATAAAGAAAAATTCTGTCTTCTGGCAGATTCGCCTATCACTAAGATTACAACCGATTTCCGGTTATCTGTTATTGTAGCATTTGGCAATAAAATTTCTTTCTTATTTTTTTGGTGTTGATGGATATAAAAAAGAGACGTGTTTACAGAATAGGACCAAGGCATTGCAAGACCACCTAATTTTTTTGAATTTTTATCGATCCATAACCAGTTACTGGCATTTGCAAATACTAGGGCCATAATAAATAATAGACTAAGCGAAGTGGTAATTAAAAATCTTTTCCAAGTTGGATTTATGATTTTAACCCTAAGAATATAGATCGTTGGAATAATGCCAAGCAGGATTATATATGCTATCAATTTTATCGAAAAGAAGCTACTGGATTCTTCATAATTAGTATTCAGGACATTCCCGATCATGCTTTCATCAATTATAATACTATAGGTAGTAACAAAGTAAACCGCAATAGCATTAATAATAAAGAACAAAGCCACCAGCATTTTTCCGACCACCCGTAAGAGAAAAAAAATCAGGTAAAATGCAAAAGCGTCTACCACCAGCATAACAATGATTAAGCTAATAATGAGGCAAATACCATTCAGGCTTTTGTAATCAATATTGCTAAGGACAAAATTGTAAAACGGAATATGAAAGAATCCCAAGTTAAAAAAACTCATCAGGATGGCTAAATGAATTATCTTTAAATTACTCTTGATGTTGTGGCGGTAACTACTTTTATCTTTTTCCATTACTATTTTTTTAATAGTTATAACCTGCTGTTGTATATCGGTTATTCTCTGCTCATTTTCGAATCATTATTTCTTAAATTACTTATTTTGAAGTTGCTTTATTTCTCGACAACGGGCAAATTTAATTAAGCCTTAATTTTTGAGTCGCTGAAATTCAATCAAATCAGGTCCGTATCCTGAATCACTGGTATTTTTTAGCAATAGTTTATTATCTGTACGTTTTAGGATGTCATAATTACCATTTATTAAAAGTTTTTCCTCAGTTTTAAAGGCAATGGCAAACCCAACATCGGCAGGTGGAGAATCGTCGGTACCATAGTCACTGCTTACAAACCATTTGCCCTTATAGTTATGTTTTCCATATTTAATCTGCAGTACATTATCACTATGGAAATAAATACTGTAACCTTTAAAGGAACTGGCTGATTCCGTGCCGTTTATTATATATCTCGTGATGTGCCACCTGGAAGATGTAAAAGAATCATTTAACCCCTTAGCAGTTATAAAACTGGGATGAACAGGATCCTGATACCTGCAGGAAAGCAGTGAAGAAATAATCAGGAAAATAACAAGATATTTTTTATTTTTCATACAGCTAATCTGAAAATTAAAATATTTTTACAAAGCTTAATCCAATAGTTCTTCCGTCATAACTAGGCATGATGAAAGATGTGGAAGGTTTTTCTTTATGGCCGTCACCAAATATAGTTTTAGTAATTACAGGATTAAGCCAATACGCTATTTTTGTACTTAGTATACCAATGCCTGCACCTGCAGCTACATCAGTTAGCCAATGCCTGTTGTTGTATATCCTGAATATACCTGTACCTGTAGCTACGGCATATCCTGCAATTCCGTACCATATAGATTTGTCTTTGTATTCCTGCCATAAAAATTCGGCTCCGGCAAACGCTGTCGCTGTATGTCCTGATGGAAAAGAGTTGTTAGAGCTGCCGTCAGGGCGTTCAATTTTAGTGATCGATTTTAAGCCAAGCACTGTAGTTGCCATAATTGCATAAGAAGTAGCAAAAATAACGGTGCGGTCCCTTAAATTGTGTTTCGCCTCTACGCCAAATGCATCAAGTGCAAATACCGATGCAGCGGGAGCCCACTGGCTAAAGTCGTCAATAGACGTTTTCTCATCTATGTCTTCTTTAACCTCATCACGTATCTGCAAATTCCAGGTTTTTAACTGGTCACTGCCTATACCAACAATACCATACCCTATAAGTACTCCGGGGATGATGAGTTGTTTATAATTAAATTTTAATGGCTTTACAGTATCTGTAATGATACTGTCTGCTTCTTTTACCTGTTGTGCAGAAAGATTGCTTACACATAAAAACAACGATACTAAAACAGCGGCTACTTTCATAGTTGGGGAAATTAGAATTAGCGTAGTTTTATGACATACGTTACATTTAAATTATAAAGCGAATGTCTGAAGTGATTTTGAATTTTTTCTGAATTAATACAGAACAAAGTTAATTTTTAAATTATTACCTGTAATGCTTTGGGAAGGATTGAAATTTCTATCGTAGTTGTCTTAAAACTATGATATTCACCATCTATCTGTATATCCGGGAATATTTTTTCGGGTAACTCTAAATGAAGTTTATTCAATAAAAAATGTTGTGATTTTTTAAATTGATCCGTCTTGTTGCGCAATACGTAATATCCTAAAAGAAGTTTTTCGCGGAATGAAAGAGAGGGGATTATAACTAAGTCCAGCAATCCGTCACTAAGGCTTGCTTTTGGTGTTAGGCTCATACCATACCCCATTTCATTTGAGTTTGAAACAAAAAGCATAAAAGGGTTGTCTACTATTAGCTTATCATTTAATGAGATCATTGTCTTTGTTGGCTTAAATTCTAAGCTTGCTGCAAGAGCAGATATAATATAAGAAATAAGGGTGCGTTTTCCCGATTGTTCATAGTTCTTGATAATAAGGGCATCAATACCTATACCCATATTGCTGAAAAAACAATGCTCATTTACCTTTCCAGCATCAATAGCTAATGCAGTTCCATTTTTAATAAGGTCTAATGATTTACTTAGCTCCTTAGGTATTTTTAAGTTTGCTGCAAGGCCATTACCAGAACCAACAGGTACGATGCCCAGTTTAATATCCGTACCGATAAGGCAGGATGCAATTTCGTTTATAGTGCCATCGCCTCCACATGCAACTATGCAATCGGGGTTAGCTTCAATAGCTATTTTAGTAAGTTCTGTGGCATGATTTTTATATTCTGTATAATCTACCTCAATTGTATAGCTCTCATTAGGGAAAAAGCTTTTTATGTAAGAAGTCGTGATTTCATGTTTGCCTTTACCCGAAATAGGGTTTACTATAAAATGAATGTAAGGCATTATTTTAATAGTTTGTTGGTAAAGAGATAGTCTGCGGTTTGATACCAGGCTATAGTTTCATCTAAAAAGGACTGATCCATCGGTAATGGTTTAAGACTGTTGTCTTCTTTTTTCCAGGTATAGAACGCTTGTTTTTTCTGGTCTGATAAGATCATTACTTTGTTTTGCTTCATCAGCACCAGTTTTCTGTAAGTACCCATTAAAGATCTTTCTTCAAACTTGCTGCCCAATACATCTTTACCAAAAAAATCAGAATCATAGTTCCAGTTCATAAATGAAAACAGGGTAGGGAACAGGTCTATCTGAGAACATTGCTTGGATATTTTCTGATTGTTGTTTTCCGGGAGGTTAACTATAAATGCAGGAATATGATAGTTAGCTACATCAATCTCGTCTTTACCTGCACTGCTTGCGCAATGATCGGCAATAATAACAAAAACAGTATTTTTAAACCACGGCTTTGTTTTTGCTTTTTTAAACAATTCTCTAAGGGCAAAATCTGTATACTTAACAGCACCTTGCCTGCAAGTACCTGATGCAATATCAATTTTTCCCGAAGGATAGGAATATGGCCTGTGGTTAGAAGTGGTCATAATAAAATTAAAAAATGGCTGCTTACTCTGGTATTGCTTATTGGCAACGGTAAGCATTTTGTTAAAGATGTCTTCATCGCAAATTCCCCATGCATTTTCAAAGGTTACTTCGCTGTCATCAATATTATTACGTGTTGTTTTTATTTTATCGCTTAACACGCTCCCTCTGCCGCGGTCGTAGATTGAAAACCCATTTCCCCCAAAATAGGCATTCATATTGTCAAAATAACCGTCGCCTCCATAAAAGAAGTTACAATCGTAGCCTTTAGATTTAAAGACACTGTTGACAGTATATAAGTTTGAATTCTCAGGCCTTTTAACAATACTCTGACCGGGCGTGGGAGGTATGCATAATGTAACAGCTTCCATTCCCCTTACGGTTCGTGTACCTGTTGCATATAGGTTTTCAAAAAATACACTTTTTTGCGCCAGGCTGTCAAGAAAAGGGGTTATGTTTTCCTGATTTCCAAATTCTTTCAGAAAGCTGCCGCTAAGACTCTCTACAAGAATAAACACCACGTTTTTCTTTTCTTCAGATGCTGTGCTGTTGGTTACAGTCCTGTGTATAGAAAAGCCTTTGCCTGTAAATTTTGAATCAGCACTACGTAATCTATCCTTTACAATGCTAAAGGCTTTGTTATTATCAATTGATGTATAGAACTCGGTATATTCCATCTGGTTATTCCTGAAGGCTGCAAAAAAGGAATAAACACCATTCTTAGAAATTTCAGAATTATAACGGTTTGTAGACCACTCAGCCTGATTGTTTGTTATAAAGATCGTGAACAGGAAAGCAATCAAAATTCCGCCAGCCAGATACGAAATCCTTTCTTTTCCGGTAGCAGTATTTGTGAAGGTATTAGTGAATGCTTTTCTTTTGTAGAATATGAATAAAACTAAGGATGTAAATATCAATACGCCGCTTATAAGTACGGGTAGCGGGTATGACTGGTCTATGTTTGCTATAACCTCATGTGTATAAATAAGATAATCTACTGCTATAAAGTTAAAGCGGGTTTTAAATTCGTCCCAAAAAGTAAGTTCTGCAAAAAAAGTAAATACCAGTATAAAAACGGTCAGGCTTGTAAAGAACCACACCGGGGCCTTATCTGTAAACGACCCAATCCATCTGTTTGGAAATACAGCGTAATAAATTATAGCAGGCAGCGCTATAAAAGTTACAGCGCCAATATCAAAGAACAATCCTGTAAGTAAGGTTCGGATAAGATTTAAAATATTCCATGAAACTTCGTCAAACTGCCATACAAAGAAGGCAATTCGCAATACCTGAGATAAGATAAGGAACCACGAAATAAAATACAGCAGCAATGTAAACCTGCCTGAGAACTGAATCTTCCTGAACATACGGATTAATTTTTATCCCGTAAGTTTCAAACCCAATTCTGAATTAATTTTGAATTTTGAGTAATTGTAAGTAAAGTACCCCTTTTTATCGTTGAGTGACTTTTTATCAAAATTTGTAATTATACCCAAAACGTATAACCTGGGTTTCATAATAGTCTTTACTTGTATAATGAAAACCGTCGCCATACACCTGCTTTTTTATTACGAGGGTATTAAAAAGGTCGGTTGCATTAATATATACTTCCCCTTTTCCTTTTTGGACTATTTTTTTAATACCTGCATCTACAGTAAAACGCGAACCTGATTTGCCCTGCGGAATAATATCGGGCGCCAGGTAAGTAGCCATCAGCTGGCCCGTTAACGTCTTAGATACATTAAAAGTATTGTTCCATTTAACATTCCCTGAAGTTATCTCCTGTTTTGTATTAGAAAAAGAAGTTGGTGAAGGATACAAGATGTTTACCGTAAAAGGATCTATAGTGTTATGGTATACATTGCCGTTCAGGTTAAAGGAATACCAGGATGTTACCTTTTGCGAAAAAACCATTTCCATCCCTGTCATGTTACTTTTGCCTGCATTCTCAAACACATTATAAATAAGGGTACTTCCCGGTGTTGTAGTTGCTATGCGGGTAATAGTGCCATCTATAAATTTTTGATACAGTGATGCGAACAGATAGCCTTTATTGACCGTAGCTTTATAACCAAGCTCTAACGAATTGGTATATTGCGGGCGTAACCCCGGGTTACCAACTTTAATGATCTCGGCATCGTCGTACTTAGGGAATATTCGTATGTCTACCTCGTTTGGCCTATCTATCCTCCGGTTGTAAAACAAAGAGAGTTTGTTGTTATCATTTATCTTGTACGCAAGGCGCATTGTTGGGAAGGGTTGAAAATAGCTGTAACCATTGCTTTTATAGGTGGGATGGTTAGGGTTTACTTCATATTCTAAATCCATATATTCCATCCTAAGGCCCACTTCGGCCTCTACCTTATTGCTTTCAAAAACATAGTTGCCGTACACGGCAGGTATAGATTCTTCATACGTGGCTTTGCCTCCCGCTTTTGCATCTATAGGAGAATTGATGCCCGGGTAGAATTGCATATTGGTAGGAATCAGCCTGTTCCTGAATTTAAATCCTGTTTCAAAACGCCCGTATTTCAGAGGCTTTATATAATCTATGTTCAGGTCAAAAACGCTTTCGTCCGAAAGGAGTTTAAAAGCATCTTTTCCTGTAAATGTGGGCATAACGTTGTCAAAAAAATATTTTTCGTTTTCCCTGTGAAATGTATAATTCAGGCTGGCATTAAGTACATGCCCTGCTTCCTTAAATTTATGCTGGTATGATGCCGACGTTATTATTGTAGTTTTTAATTCGTCTTCTAAAAACTGCCATAACCGCAGGCGCTGTGAATAATCGGCATTAAAAAAAGGTTCGTCGCCATGGTCAATAATCTTTTCACTGCCATACATTGCAGAAAAAGCCAATGTGTTCCTGTCGTTAAGATTCCAGTCGAGACCTGCTTTTAATGTCGTAAAATGGGTGTTCCGGTTCCTTTTGGTCTGTTGGTTTAAAATTGTGCCGTCATCATAAGTGCGGGTAACGAATTCATTCTTATTCAGCGTTTCGGTATACAGATAATCACCCTGAAAGTAAACGTTTATCTTTTCTTTTCTGTAATTAAGCGATACCGACGGATTGATTTTTGGGGTCATTTTGTATTGCGGCCTAATAGTGGGCAGGTTTTCTTTTCGCTGCCATAAAGCGCCGTAACCTGAAGACAATCCTACTTTGCCGTTAAAGCCTTCTTCTTTATTTTTTTTATAGATGATATTGATGATACCGGCATTTCCGTTAGCGTCATATTTTGCAGACGGATTATTTATGATCTCTATTTTTTCTATTGCCGATGCAGGGATGTTGTCTAATCCTGTCTGATTATTATATCCTGTCAGGGCAGTCTGCTTACCATCAATAACTATCATTACCTTATCGTTGCCCCTTAGCTGCACTTTACCATCCTGTATGGTAACTCCCGGCAGGTTTTGCATAGCCTGTAATACAGATCCTCCCGCTTGGGTAATGTTATCGCTAACAGCAAAAGTTTTCTTATCCATTTTGTTGTTCACTTCATCTTGTACTGCATCTATCACCACTTCGTTAAGCTGCTTTGCATCCTGCGATAATTCTACTTCGCCAATATTCAGGAACTCAGAAAGTGTGCCTACGTAAACGTTCTGTCTTTTTGAAGTATATCCTATAGAATTTATTTCAAGAACATAGTTGCCTGTAGCAATATTGGTTATTGCAAGAATGCCATCATCATTGCTTACTGTGCCTGCAATAACAATGTCTTTGTGAGACTTTATAACCACATTTGCATAGGGTATAGCGGTATGTGTAGTAGAGTCTTTTACCGTTCCTGAAATGGTTACAGTTTTTGTTTGCGCTAAACAAAATACGCTAAACAATAGTGCAACTACTGTAAGTGGTAATGATATATTTATTCTAAAAATCATAGCCTGGTTTTAATTGATGTGGCTAAGTTCTAAACTGATTTAGCAGGAAATCTGAATTTTAGAATTTTACAGTAAAATTATGCAGGTTACCGTCAAAGTTATATGTGATAGTCCAACCGTTCAGTTCAATAATTTTTTTTACTATTGCTAATCCCAGGCCATTTCCCTGCGCAGAAGGGTCGGACTTTGAAAAACGGTTAAACAGCTTCTCTGTATTTAAAGATTTATCCTGACCTGTGTTTGAAAACGTGATCGAATCTGCCGTGGTGGCAATAATTATTTTTCCGCCTTTTATATTGTGCCTTATAGCATTCAGAAATAAATTATTAATGAGTACTTCTGACAATATCTGGTTCGAATTGATTGAAGTATTTGTACCAAAATTTGTTTCAACTGCAATGCTTTTAGATTTTGCCTGCTCGGTAAAAAAATCAAGATGTTTATTAAGATATTCATTCAAAATCATAGGCTGTTTCTCAAAATAGCTGTCATTGTCTATTTTAGAAAGCAGCAATAAATTTTTGTTAAGGCGGTTTAGCCTTGACACATCATTATTAAGGGAGCCCAGCAATTGTGATTGTTCTTTAGAAAGATCGGGAGATTGTGCTAAAGTATCAATTTTGGTCTGGAATAAAGCTAAAGGCGTTTGCAGTTCATGTGCGGCATTTTCCACAAATTCCCTTTGGCTCTTATAGATAGCTGTGTTTTTTTCTATAAGTCGTTCCAGGCTTTTGTTAAGTCGGTCAAACTCGTCAATATTGGTAGGGGTAAAATGCGGCGGGTTATTTTTATCTATCTCAAAATTATGTATCTGGTTAAGGGTATCATAGAAAGGCCTCCATATTTTTGCTGAAGACGCTTTAGATAGCCATATTATGCCGATAAGAAGGATAATTATTATGAAAAGGAACATAATGGCGATGCTCACTACCATGCCTTCCATCTCTACCAGGTTACTCTTTTCTACATAGGTGTATTTTTTGCCCTTTATAACGACAGGCGCATAAATCAACCTGAAAGGCTCCTTTTCATTAGCGATGGAATCAAATAGCATTTTACCAACAATAGAGTCTTTAGTCAGACCCATATCGGCTACAATTGTAACATCGCGATTGTACTTATTCCATGCGGCAATATCGCTGTCAGTAAAATCTTTAAGGCTTTCATTAACAAATGCACCCTTATGAAAAAGAAGCACTTCATCTGTTTCATAAATGTAGAGCCACTGGCTTATAAAATAAAACACAGGGGCAGATATGAGTAGTATAACAACGGCGTATGCAAGAAAACTGTTCGTTGTTTTATTGAGTAATTTTTTATTCATTTTGCCATTTGTATCCTAATCCGTAAACTGTTTTTATATAGTCTCCGCTTCCGGCATTTGCCAGTTTCTTTTTAAGGTTTTTAATGTGGGCATATATAAAATCGTGATTGTCTAACATATCGGCCATATCGCCCGATAAATGTTCTGCAATGGCACCTTTTGAAAGTACCTTATTTTCATTGCCAATAAGAAACAACAAGAGATCTATTTCTTTTTTAGTGATATCTACTATAGTATTGTTTACAGAAACTGTTTTGGCAAATATATCAATACTAATTTCGTTGAAAGTTAAAATATTATTGCCTTTAAAATTTTTGCGGCGTATAAGCGCCTGCATCCTTACAAGCAATTCAGACAAATGAAAAGGTTTTGTAAGGTAATCGTCTGCACCCAGGTTAAACCCTTCTATACGGGTATCCAGTGTTTCTTTTGCAGAGATGATTATAACTCCTTCCATTTTGCCCTTCAGCTTTAATTCCTTCAACAGATCAAATCCGTCGCCATCAGGCAGCATAAGGTCTAACAAAATACAGTCATAATCATACATACCTGTCTTATCAAGGGCCTCCCTGTAAGTGGCCGCTGTTTCGCAGTGCACACCATTAGGCTTAAAGTATTCTTTAATGCTTTGTGCAATTTCGGTTTCGTCTTCTACAATCAGGATTTTCATACTGCAAGTTAACAAATCAATCCTGAAGAAATTCTGAATATAATTATGTAATATACTTTCTTTGACTGATTCCGTACGTATGTATGTATAAATGGAACAATAAATCTAATAAAAGTTCCATAATATTTATTGTAGAATGGTTGTGAAGACAACAGCCTACCTACTAACAGAGCCTATTTCCTTCGGATCATCGCCCGCCAAAATATAAAGCAATTTTGTATTTTTTATAATGGGAAGCCTCTTCTCATTTGGATGATAGGGTGGACATATGGCCAGAAAGGCATTATCGTTGCTACCATAGGCCCGTCATTTTATACAGGTGCTACCCAATCGGTAAGCGTGCCATTGTGCGATGATATGCCGTTTGAAATATGCTGGACCGCAGAAGGGGATATGGGGGAACGGACCGGAATCGACTTCAGTTTATACATTGGATGTCCATAATTTGGCTAAGCGGTATTTGCAACCTTATATGTCTGCAGCCTTAGTGGGTACGAAAATCTATAGGGTGATAATGACTGCTATCCATTATGCATATCGCCAGGCGGCCTATGCACAGAATACGACACCACTACAGCCGATATAGGCTGGTGGGCATTTCATCAGGGAACTTGGAGTATAATAAGCAGAAGCGGGAGAACCGCGGACCCAACAGGCACAACAGCCCCTGCATATCAGCTCAGTTCGCAAATCCTGATAGGAAATAAATTCCTGAAACAATTTGGTGAGGTTATAATATCCTGGGATAAATATAAAATATACGTGCCGAAGCAAACAGTGCCACAGGAAACAGAGTATGATTTTGGGTTTACACCTTTTATTGAAAATGGCAAAATGGCAGTGGTGGAGATATGGGAAGGTTCAGCAGCTGAAGGAGAGCAGGATTCGAACGTATCGCCCGAAAGCCTTACCAATGCTGCATTTTCAAATTCTCTAAATATGTTTTGTCATGATTTGCCACAATAACAAAACACCCTGATTTTGAAGATTTATTTATACTTTTTAGCCCTGTTTTAAGAAGCTAACTGATTCTATATGAACGTTATAATTACAATAAATTAGATAGCAAAAATAATGAAAAATATTATTTTCCGCACGATAAATTTATATAACGTTGGGATTCGAACTTATTCTGTCAACCCAGTAAAACCTAACTATTGAATATCTATTCAAAAGTGCAAAAAAAGTCGAGAGGTTCATAATCAGCTGGTTAAAATTTGCTTTTTAACGGTTCTTGAGAAACATAATTCGGTAAATATAGATTTATGTAAAGATATTTGAATATCCCTTTGCCTTTAAATTGACAATAGCATCTTTTAAGCCGCCTTCAATATTTGTGTTAATAACCTGCAATACTGTTTTTAATTCATTGTAAGTATTTGGCTTGACAAAATAGCAAAGTGCACCAAGGCTTATGGCTGCATCCATATCCTCTTTATGAGACGAGGTTGAAATCATAATTACAGGTATATCGCTGTAACGTTTGTCTGCTTTTAGTGTTTTCAGGCAGTCCCACCCATCCATGATTGGCATATTCAGATCCAGGAAAATTAGATTGGGTTTATCAATAAGTCCGTTTATTTTATTGAGTAATTGCTCCCCATTAATTGTCCAGTAACATGTAACGGTATTATCTATTTCTTCCAATGCTTCACAGAACATTTCGATGTCATCCTTGTCATCATCGGCCAACAAGATTATTTTTTGTTCCATATCAAATTTCTCTTTCTTTCTGTTTTAACGGGAGTGTTATGATAAATGTCGCACCTTTATCCAAATTACCAATCGCGATGATATTGCCTCCGTGGCGCTCTGCAATTTTCTTGCAAAGCGATAATCCCAAGCCCGTGCCTTCGTAATCATCTTTTGGATTTAGACGCGTGAATGTTTCAAAGATTCGTGTGGCATGATCTGGCCGAAAACCAATCCCATTATCTGAAAATGTAATACGCGCGATGCCTTCAAGATCAGTTTCTGATGAAATAGTGATATTGGGCGGTACGCTTGTTTTGGCAAATTTTATAGAGTTGTTGATCAGGTTATAAAAAAGCTGGTATAACAACACCGTTGCTCCTTCAACCCTTGGGAGGTTTTGATAATGAATTACCCCTCTTGTTTTTTGTAAAGTTACCTCCAGATCGTTTTCAATATTTTTAATTACTTCATCCAGATTAACCAATTCCGGTTTTTGCGGAGCGGCATTAGTGGTGGAATATGCTAATACCCCGTCAATCATTGTGAACATACGATCGGTGGCAACATGAATCCTTTCCATAAACCTTATAGCGGTATCATCGAATTTACCATCAAAGTGATGTTCAAGCCTGTTTACAAAGGTTTTGATTTTCCGTATAGGTTCTTTTAGGTCATGTGAAGCCACGTGGGCAAATTGTTGTAAATCTTCATTAGATCGCTGCAGTTCCATAGTGCGTTCAATCACTTGTTGTTCTAACGTCTCAGACAATATTCTATAGCGTTTTTCACTTTCTTCCAGTTTTTTTCGTGCGATAACCTGTTCTGTAACATCAATAGCCACCTGAATCATACCAATAATCTCACCTTCTTCCTTTAGTGGCCTGTAGGCTATGTTGTAGTAATAGTCCCTCATGACGCCGATACGCTTATGCGTAACTAACACTTCCCATTGGTCAAAAGGCGTTCCTTCCGTATAAACTTTCATTACCTGCTTCCAAATATACTGATCTGTCAGTTCGGGCATAAGTTTAAGTAATGGTTTGCCTACAACATTTTCGTCAAATCCAATCATCTGCAGCATCGATTGGTTAATTTGTTCAATCACCAAATCATCACCCGTCAGAACCAGGGTGGGAGCAGGTGTCTGATCAATCATATTACGAAAACTGGTTTCACTTTGTTGCAGTTTTTCTTCAACCTTTTTTATCTCGGTGATATCACGTGTAGTTCCTGCCACAGCTTCCACCTGACCATCTTCGTTAAGGACAGGCACCAGAATGTAATCATAAATGCGGCTGCCCTGTTCAGCATGCGGAAAAGAAACAATGCCGCGTATCGATTTTTTTGTGATCACTATCTCATCAATTTCACGCTCATGCATTAATGCATGCCACTCTTCATAGCCATTTTCGCGGAGCCCACTACTAATAGCATCTTCAGCGGTTTTCCCCCACATGTTTAACAGGGCTTGATTAGCGTATGTAAATCTGTAATTAAGGTCAAAAACATACACTAAGTCAGGTGTATTGTTTGTTATGGAATCATAGAGACGTTTTTGCCTCTCTGCAGTATCTAACGCATTTTGAAGTATTATCTCTGCCTGCTTCTGTCCCGTTACATCTTCTGTTGTTACAACCAATAAATCTCCCTGTTTCACTGCGGTAAAACGAAACCAGTGTTTCATTCCTTCTCCTGTATAATAGCGCTCGAAGTTTGCCATGATACCGGTTTCAGCTACCTCAATAAATTTTTGGAGGATATCGGTTTCCTTTACCATTGGAAAAACCTTGCTGTATAGCTTCCCTTTGTAGTCGATATCTCCTATCCAGTTTAAAGTATACGCATTAAATAGCAATACGGTGAAATCTTCAACTCTCCCTTTCTCATTATACGTAGGCTGCATAAGGGCGATTCCATTTGGTGCAGAGTCAAAAATGGTCTGAAATAGGTCTATATCTTCTGTTAATCCCATTGTTATCTATTATGGCTTCAAAGGCTTTATGCTATGATAAGTTAAAGATAGAAAAATAGGATATAACCCACAATGGTTTCACCGCTTTGACCAATATATTAAGATAATTTTATAATAAATGATTCCCTGAATCCTAGATGTTTCTCTGCCATAAGCTTTCGAAGCACATTTACTTCATTACAAACCCACTCTGTATAAAAATCTAAATTTTCCATATATGGCCTGAGTTTATTGAAAGTTTCATGGGGGATTTTTTTAGCCAGGCTTATATGAGGTGATTTTGAAGGTGACTTTACGAATGCCATTAGGTGAATAATAGGTTCTGGGTTTTCAATTTTGAGATATATGGTAACGCTGTGGCCGTGATCAAAAACATCCCATCCTTTTACCTTTATTGTAAAGGGATTTACCGCAGTTATCAGACCTGAAATTGTTTCAGCAAAAGAACTATCGTCGGTAAGCTTATCAGTAAGTGTAATATGTGCTATGGAGTGAAGATTCCTTTCAGTTATAGCTGCAATTTCATTGAGTTCCTTTTTGATCCTGGCGATTTTAGCTTTTACTTCTTCAGGAGGAGAAAGCACTACCAGATAAGCATACAGCGGTCCAAACAACGAAGTTTGGTTATAGATGCGTTTTTTCATGCCCAAATTGATTATACTACTTAGATTCATCTAAAACTTTGTATGTAGGCAAAGCTGAAAAGGTGAATACTAAATGGGCTATTAAAAGCTGCCTGTAATAACCGTAACGATAATTTTGTGGAGGCCTGTCATGTTGCATAAATAATGATTTCCACACTACAATACCTGCAAGTCCACTTAACGAACCCAAAATAAAAATTTTTAGTAAGGTAGGTTTTGTCAATGCCCTTTTCCACAATAAATAATATAAACTCACAAATCCTATTCCGGTTCCATAATGAAGTAACCAACCTGCCGGATGTATTTCTTCGTCTGAAATTGGCGGCAAAATCTTTGAATTATCGATTAGCTTATTAATCAGGATAGGCTCTACGTATTCCTGATTTTCTTTCTTCGCTTTCAGATAACTGTATAAGGTCATAAAGGTAGTCCCTACAATGCCTGCAATAATTATTTTTTCTACAGCTTTCATAGTCTGGATATTAAGTTTATGGATATTATAAAATTACCTATCTCATCACGAGGTAAGGAGAAATTAACGCATCATTAACGTGGTCACAATTAAACGGTTAGAGTTTAACGCAACGTTATCACTAATTAACAAAATGCTATAAAATGCTTAAGACCAGCCTGTTTAACTTTACGTTACTTCAAATAAGAAAAATCATAAAAAAATTAAGTTATGTCAATTATTCAAAACGATCGTTCAGAAGGGCCTGTTGCAAAGGCTATCGAAAAACAGACTTCAAAACTTCCATCAGATGTTTTCTTATGGGCTGCATTAGGCTCAATGGCCGCTTCGGCGACGCTAAAATGCCTTGGTAAAGACAAGTCTGCATTATTTGTTGGGCAGTGGGCAGCACCATTTTTATTGTTAGGTGTATACAATAAAATAGTAAAAGTAGAAGGCAGCGACAAGAGGACTAAACAGGCAAAACAGCAATTGTCATCATCGGCACCTGCACCTGCAGAGCAGCATCCGATAAGTGATTTTGCTGAACCGGAGGGTAATATATAATTTAAGATAATAACAATTAAAACACGAGCTATGGATACTAAGAAACATGCATTAATTACAGGCGCAACAAGCGGTATTGGTTATGAGCTGGCAAAGCTATTCGCTAAAGATGGCTACAACCTTGTCCTGGTTGCCCGTAATGAAGAAAACTTAAAACAAACGGCTGCGGAAATGGAGCAATTGAACAGCGCAATCCATACGCATATTATCCCAGCGGACTTATTTAAGAGTGATGCTGCACAAAAAGTGTATGATAAAACTACAGAATTAGGCATTACAATAAATGTATTGGTAAACGATGCCGGACAAGGAGAATGGGGAAGATTCATCAAAACCGACCTGCAACGTGAAATTGATATTGTACAGTTAAATATTATTTCATTGATGAGCCTTACGAAGTTTTACCTTAAAGAAATGGTGGAGAGAAATGAGGGAAGGATATTACAGCTGGCATCATCAGTTTCGAAAGCACCTTCTCCATACCTTTCTGTATATGCTGCGACAAAAGCATTTGTCTTATCATTTACTGAAGCTTTAAACGAAGAGCTTAAAGAAACAGAAGTTAGCATTACGGCATTACAACCGGGCGCTACCGATACTGATTTTTTCCATAAGGCAAAAGCTGAGAATACGGTCACATATAAAGAAACAGATTTATATACCGCGGAGGAAGTTGCCCAGGCAGGTTATGAAGCTCTGATGTCGGGAACTACAATTATCAGCCCGGGCTTCATGAACAAAACCCAGAAGGTTATGAATACCATTATGCCGGACAGCGCTATTGCTGCAAATATGCATAAGCAGATGGAGTCAAGCATGAAGGAAGACGGCCGCCTGAAAAGTTCCCATCCTGCATCGCAGCGTGAGAGAAGTAGTATCAATTCCAATAAAGAGGGCGTGAACGGAGATTATTAACCTAAAACCAAAGGCTATGAGTAACGATCCTATTGATGATAAGATAACCAGTGGCAGCCATCATTCCTATTGGAATGATTCGACATCCCCATTGGAATATAAAACACTCGACAGCGATACGATTGCCGATGTATTGATAGTAGGCGGTGGTATCGCAGGGCTAACTACAGCCTATTGCCTTAGTAAATCGGGCAAGAGGGTAATACTTCTTGAAGATGGTTACCTGGGAAGCGGTGAGACAGGCAGGACAACTGCGCAGATCACTTATGCACTGGATGACCGTTATTATGACCTTGAAAAATTCTTTGGCGAAGAAAAGGCGAAGCTTGCAGCCCAAAGCCATAAGCAGGCTATAGAATGGATAAATAGTGTTGTGACCATAGAAGATATAGATTGCAACTTCAAACGTTTGGATGGTTTTCTTTTTACCGATCCATCTGACAAGGAAGAAAATCTGGACAAAGAGCTTGAAGCTGCTACCAGAGCGGGGCTGCCAGTAGAAATGGTAGAGCAGATACCGGGTTTGCCTTCGGGGAAAAAGCTCAGGGCAATACGATTTCCAAATCAGGGGCAGTTTCATATCATGAAATACCTTAAAGGGCTTGCAGATGCCATTATTACGATGGGGGGTGAGATATATACCAACGCTCACGCTGATAGTATTGATAAAACCGGAGCCAAAGCTAATGGTTACACTGTCAAGGCAAATCATATTGTAGTGGCAACCAATACGCCTGTCAATGACATAGTAACAATGCATACCAAACAGTTTGCCTATCGCACTTATGTAATTGCCGCTAAAGTGCCAAAGGGGCTTTTGCCTTATGCGATGTGGTGGGATACCGGTAACCAGGATTCAAAATGGGTAGCCAAGCCTTATCATTATGTAAGGCTTGAGCCGTTAGATGATAATTTTGACCTGTTGATATCCGGCGGTGAAGATCACAAAACAGGGCAGGCTGACCAGGAACAGATTCCGGAATCGCAACGTTATGAAAACCTTATATCCTGGACAAGACAGCATTTTCCTTATTTCGCAGGAATTGAATACAAATGGTCAGGCCAGGTAATGGAGCCTGTAGATTCATTAGCCTTCATTGGCAAAAATCCGGGTGATGAAAATGTTTATATCATTACTGGCGACTCCGGTAACGGAATGACACATGGAACACTTGGCGGACTTATACTCAATGATATTATTACAGGCAATGAAAGCCCATATATTGAGTTGTATAATCCCTCCAGGATTACGCTCAGGACAGGAATTGATTACCTCAGAGAAGTAGGCAACATGGCCTATACGATGGCCAAAGACTGGCTGGCTCCAAATGCATTGAAAGACATCTCCGAACTTGAGCCTTCCAAAGGCGCTGTTATCAGCAACGGTATGGATAAATTGGCAGTCTACAAGGATAGTGACGGCACAGTTCATTCTTGTAGCGGCGTCTGTCCTCACCTGGGCGGGGTGCTGCAATGGAACGACGATGAAAAATCCTTTGACTGTCCGCTGCACGGTTCCCGGTTTACTGCATATGGTACTGTTATCAACGGACCTGCAATTTCTGATTTAAAGAAAACAATATAAAGTTTAACCTGATAAATTATCAATTATGAAAAAGCTTAAAAAAAATGGTCTTATTGCTCTTGTAGCTTTAAGCTCAGCGCTGTATTCCTGTAAGGACAAATCATCAACCAATGAAGATTCTTATGGACCCACAGAAACCTCAAGAGATGCAACGCCAACAGAAAATGATGAGGCGACTAATGACACTTCTGCCCATGAAACGGGCCCCGGATCTGCAACAGTAGGGGATACATTGCACAAGGCAGACAATTAAAATAATAATATCAAACCAACTAATTATGAAAGCAGCAGTTATACACGCTCCGGGTAAAATTACCTGTGACACTATTGACGATCCAATCCTCAAAAATCAGGATGATATAATTTTAAAAGTTACATCTACAGCCATTTGCGGGTCTGACCTTCACATTTTCTCCGGTGGTATCCCGCAGCCAAGACCAATGGTTCTGGGTCATGAATTCATGGGGATAATTGAGGAAGTGGGCAAAGGCGTAACGCATTTAAAGCCAGGTGACAGGGTAGTGGTTCCATTTCCTGTTGCTTGCGGTTCCTGCTTTTTCTGTAACCATGAACTCCCGGGGCATTGTGAAAACAGTAACCCTGAACATTACGGCCCTGAAGGAGGGCTATTAACCGAAAAAGGCGGTGCGCTTTTTGGCTACACTGATCTCTATGGCGGTTACGATGGCGGACAGGCACAATATGTACGTGTTCCGTATGCTAACCATGGCCCTCTTGTAGTGCCGGATAACCTAACGGATGAACAGGTATTATTTCTTACGGATATTTTCCCTACAGGATATACAGGTATCGACTGGGGTGAAGTAAAAGGGGGAGAAATTGTCGCTATTTTCGGTTCCGGGCCGGTAGGGATCATGGCGGCTAAAAGTGCATGGCTGCGTGGTGCTGCAAGGGTTGTAATTGTTGATACCCTTCAGTATCGCCTTGATAAGGCAAAAGCAACCGCACATTGTGAAACCATACTATGGGAAGACGGTCCTAAAGGGGTTGTAGAGCAGATACGCGCAATAACGCAGGGCCGTGGCGCTGATGTCTGTGTAGATGCGGTCGGTTTTGAACCCGAAAGAAGTTTTCTTGACAAAGCAAAAGCTGTGGTCAATCTGGAGAAAGGCTCGGTAAAAGTTTTAGAAGCGTGTATGAGCGCTGTAAGGCGAGGAGGCATTGTATCTGTATTGGGAGTGTACCCAACAACGTATGATAATTTTCCTGTCGGGCAGTTTTTTGATAAGGGAATTATCTTAAAAGGCGGCCAGGCACCAGCCCATAAGCATATAGATAAATTACTGGGGTATGTACAAGAGGGAAAAGTTACCCTTGATGATATTATTACCCACAGGCTCCCGCTTACTGAAATTGCGCATGGCTATGATATCTTCAATAAAAAAGAAGACGGCTGTGTAAAGGTAGTTTTAGACCCATGGGCGTAATAAAATCCATTTTAAATAGCAACGACAAAAGCAATAGTTATGAGTGACGAGAATACAATAAGCAGACGTAAGGCTATAGGAAGCATAGGGGCTGTTCTGGCCACAGCTGCTATCAGCCCAGTTATGGCAGAAGGCTTTGATAGTAAAGGTTTTTCGCCGTTGAATGAATTGGAAGACCCTACAACAAAATATGTAAGGCCTCCTTTTAAAGAACAGACCCAACCCTGGCCGGGTCTTGCCAGTAAGATGAACCCAAAACCCGATCACGGCGAAAAAAGCTATAAAGGCTCTGGGCGTCTTAAAGGCCGCAAAGCATTGATTACCGGCGGTGATTCAGGGATGGGAAGGGCAGCAGCGATTGCCTATGCGAGGGAAGGTGCCGACGTCGCCATAAACTATTTACCGGCAGAGGAAGAAGATGCAAAAGAAGTAATTGCTCTTATAAAAGCAGAGGGGCGTAAAGCAGTCGCTATCCCGGGTGACCTGCGTGATGAGGCCTTTTGCAAGAAGCTGGTTGATGAGGCAGTAAAAGCATTGGGCGGATTAGATATTATTGTAAACAACGCAGGCCGTCAACAAACACAAAAATCTATTTTGGATATAACTACCGAAGCCTTTGATGCCACAATGAAAACCAACATATATGCACCTTTCTGGATAATTAAAGCAGCCCTTCCGCATCTAAAACCAGGTTCCGCAATCATTGGCACGACTTCGGTACAAGCGACAGATCCAAGCGAAGACCTGTATGACTATGCCCAGACCAAAGCCGCAACAACAAATTACGTAAAATCGCTTGCCAAGCAATTAGCGCCAAAAGGCATCAGGGTTAATGGTGTCGCACCTGGGCCTATATGGACACCCCTTCAGGTAAGTGGCGGTGCTACTATGGAAAAGCTAACTAAGTTTGGCGGTGACACGCCATTGGGAAGGCCCGGGCAACCTGCAGAATTAGCCTCTATATATGTACAGCTTGCTGCCAGTGATGCCAGCTATGCTACAGGGCAGATTTATGGCGCAGCCGGAGGTGCAGGCCAACCGTAATACATGATTACTAAATACTATAGCCTGCCACTGATCGGAGCAGGCTATAGTATTATATAACGCTGTGATAGCGTTATAAATGTTTCGATAAATAAGGAGCAGTTTTACTCATCTTGTTTGTTAAGATATCATAGGGTGTTCCCTGGGCAACAATAGTCCCGCCTTTACTTCCTGCACCCGGGCCTATATCAATAACCCAGTCACTGGCAGCAATAACTTCCATATCGTGCTCTACTACAATAACTGTATTGCCCCCATCCACAAGTCCTTGTAGCTGTACCATAAGTTTCTCGACATCCGAAGGATGAAGTCCTGTGGTAGGCTCGTCTAAAATGTACAGCGTATTGCCGTGCTGCTGTCGTTGTAGTTCTGTAGCGAGCTTGATTCGCTGCGCTTCGCCACCGGAGAGTTCTGTGGCGGGCTGCCCCAGTCGCAGGTAGCCTAATCCTACCTGGCTGATAGTTTCAAGGGCATGCGCTACCGATTTGTCATCGGCAAAGAATTCATGCGCCTGGTCAACCGTCATGGCTAATATATCAGCAATATTTTTATCGTTATAACGTACTTCGAGCGTTTGTGGGTTGTATCTCGTTCCATGGCAGGTAGGGCACGGTGAATATACACTTGGCAGGAATAACAGCTCTACCATTACAAAGCCTTCTCCCTGGCAATGTGGGCAGCGTCCTTTGGAAACATTAAAGGAAAACCTTCCTGCATCATATTTACGTGATTTTGCCAGAGGTGTGGAGGCAAACAATTTACGTATGTTATCAAACAACCCGGTATAGGTTGCCAGGTTTGATCTCGGAGTCCTACCTATAGGTTTCTGGTCAACAACCACAAGGCGTTTTATAGAGTCCATACCTTCTGTAATGTTTCCTCCCAGTGTCTCAACAGCAGTATTTTCCAGTGGATTTTCCTCTTCTTCGCTTGATGCGTTGCTTATTGGGGTGCCCAGATAATCAGCAACCAATTCCACAAGGACCTGGCTTACCAGGCTGCTTTTACCCGAGCCTGATACTCCCGTAACACTGGTAAAAACCCCGAGGGGAAAATTAACGGAAAGATTATCGAGGTTGTTCCGTGTTACCCCGGCTATCTTTAGCAACCCTTTAGGCTTGCGCTGAGCGCTGGACAAGGTGATTTTATCGCCAAAAATATACTGTCTTGTTATTGATGCTTCCACTTTCTTTAATCCTTCGGGAGGGCCACTATACAGTACCTGACCGCCGAGTTCGCCGGCAGCCGGGCCAACATCTACTATCCAGTCGGCGTGACGGATCACATCGATCTCGTGCTCAACTACAAATAGAGAATTACCTGAAGCTTTCAATCGGTCTAATGACCGTAATAAAGCTTCGGTATCCGCAGGATGAAGCCCTGCCGATGGCTCATCCAGAACATAAACGACACCAAACAGGTTAGAGCGCACCTGTGTCGCCAGGCGGAGCCTTTGCAACTCCCCGGGAGAAAGGGTAGGGGTACTGCGCTCCAGTGTAAGATAGCCGAGTCCTAAATCAATGATAACGTTGAGCCTTGCTACGAGGTCTTCGGCAATGCGGTAGGCAACAATTGTCTTTTCGGGATGCTCCTTATCAGATCTTGATAACTGATCGGCTAATGGCGTTGCAAATGCTGCAAAAATGCCAGCCATATCCTCCAAAGGAACCCTGTTCATTTCGGCAATATCGAGTCCTGCAAATTTAATGGATAGTGATTCTTTACGAAGCCTTTTACCATGGCAGGAAGGGCATTCGCTGCTGATCATATACTGGGCCACCCGCTTTTTCATGAGCGGGCTTTGTGTATTGGCAAAGGTGTGCATTACATAGCGCTTTACGCCGGTAAAAGTTCCCATATAATCAGGCTGCAGTTTTTTCTTAAGCGCTTCTTTTACTTTTTCGGGACTGTAATTGGCATAGACCGGAACCACAGGCTGCTCATCTGTAAAGAGTATCCAGTCGCGTGTTTCCTTTGGTAATTCTTTCCATGGTATATCTACATTATGTCCCAGGGTTGTCAATATATCACGCTGGTTTTGTCCCTGCCATGCCAATGGCCATGCCGCAACGGCGCGCTCGCGTATAGTAAGGGTATCATCCGGCACCATCGATTTTTCAGTCACTTCATATATCCTTCCCAGCCCGTGGCACACCGGGCAGGCGCCTTCGGGCGTATTCGGGGAAAATGCCTCAGCATAAATTATGGATTGTCCGTCAGGATAATTACCTGCGCGGGAGTATAGCATCCGCAATAAATTGGATAGGGTTGTCACACTCCCTACCGATGATCGTGTACTGACCGACCCGCGCTGCTGCTGCAAAGCTACCGCAGGTGGTAAACCCTCAATCGAGTCCACTTCCGGGATAGCCATCTGGTTAAAGAGCCTTCGGGCATATGGCGATACCGAATCCAGGTACCTGCGTTGCGCCTCGGCATACAAAGTCCCGAAGGCTAAGGAGGATTTACCGGATCCAGAAATACCTGTAAATACTACCAGTGCATCCCTGGGAATGCTTACGTCAACATTTTTTAGATTATGCTCACGGGCGCCTTTGACAGTGACAAAACCTGTAAATTCTTTTTTTATATCCTCAGTGTCTCCGGCCATTCTGTTTATGTTTTATTGTCTGCAAACTTACTAAGTACAAATATATCAATCGTACTATTTTTTTTGAAGTTTTTGCATTGCTTCAGTATTTCCCTGTTGGGCTGCCAGGTCAAGAGCAGAAAGACCTCGCATATCTTTTATGTCGCTCTCTGCGCCTTGTTCTAATAGGAGATTCACAATTTCGTTCCTGCCAAACATGGCAGCAAACATAAGCGCAGTACCGCCATTGCCATGCTGTGCATTGATATTGGAACCACGCTCAATTAGAAGTTGAGCAATATCAACATAGCCCTTAAAGCACGCGCCCATCAGAGCCGTATTTCCACCACTGTCTGTTTTGTCGATATTGGCTCCCGCATCGAGTAATACCTCTACCGCCTCAGCCTGGTTGTTATAGGCAGCTATGATCAGTGGTGTAAAACCATTTTCATCATATACATCCAGTTTTTCCTTTAATTGAAAGATCTCATTTAATACAGGAACATTTCCCTGGCGTGAGGCTGCAAACAGAGCTTGTGTAATTTCATCCATTTCAAAAGTTATTGTAGTTAAAACTTATATGATATTGGTAATTTATCTTAACTGGGTGTCCCGTGCATAAAAAGTCTTTCTTATTTTGTTCCTTATACACTTTTAATAACTCAGCTATCGCCTGATCTGCCAACCCTCGCTAATCTATAACCGAATATTGTATTTCATCTGTTCCTTCCGACTCTGGTGGTATAGTACCTTCTTTTTTATGGACCATAGTACCATCTACAAATAGCCTTAAGGTATAATTTACCCTTTCATTGCTGATATTTAGAAACTTTACTTTTTTGTAGGGTTGAAAGGCGTTATCAACAAATTCGGTACGATGCCATGAAATAATACTATGGGAGGTTACATTTTCATATACAGTCTGCCCGTCGGCACTTCTGTATTGTACTTCTGCGATAATTGGTTGATCCACGTTGATACGGTATAGCACTGCTTTACTGTCTTTTGAGTCTTCACAATGACTGCAAGACGTGATAACTCCAATTACTATAGCCAGACAGATGATGGTTGCTGATTTCATGGATTCAATTGTTTGTTATCTCAAATTTCAATAAAAAAGCACTATATCATAATCATATTAACATCAAGATAACATTCTGCGCTTCCAAAATCTTTAACGCAACATTATCACTTATTAACATAGCTATATAAAACGCTTATCTTGAGTATGTTTACTTTTATATATCTTAATTACTACATAACATGGAACAACTTAACGAGTATCTTCCTCAATCGGTGAAAGGAAAAAAAATATTGATTACCGGAGGTACCACCGGTATAGGAAGGGCAGCATCCCTGCTGCTTTCCAAACTTGGGGCTGATGTAATGGTAGTGGGCCTCACCGAAAGCCACCTTAAGGATGCATTGACCGATATATACAAAGTAGCTGCGGGAGAGGTATATGATATCCTTGCTGATTTGGGCACTAAGGATGGAGTTGAAAGGGTATTTCAATCTGCTGACAGCCATTTTGAGAAGCTGGATATACTGATTAATAATGCCGCCCTTCCATGGGGCAATGCCGATGAGGGTAGCTATGAAGACTGGCAGCATGTGGTCAATACCAATTTACTTGCCTATATGGCATGTTCGGAGCAAGCTATCAGGCGCATGAGGAACGAAGGACACATCGTAAATATTGGCTCAATGAGCGCTGATGTGAGGGAGGAGACGGGATCTGTATACGTCGCAACAAAAGCCGGCATACAGGGTTTTTCGGAAGCCCTGCGAAAAAAGGCCAATAAAGATGGCATTAAAGTTACCCTTATTGAGCCCGGCGCCGTTGACACAGATATGCAGGATTTCCCTACTGAGGAAAAACTCAAAAAAGTGAACGAGCTAGAGATGCTTACGGCGAACGATATTGCGGTGAGTATTTTATATACACTTTGCCAGCCCAAACGATGTGATGTGGTCAATCTTAAAATCAGGCCACACCTTCAACTGATCTAAAAGCGGATAACTAACCAAACGATATTTACTATGAACCCCATTTCAGCTTACACGGCCACCGCGCAGGACAGCTTGGAGAGCGGAACGCTTATTATGGAAAAAGAGTTTGGAGGCTATGATTTAAAAATTATCCAAAATGACTGTTCCTTGTGGTTTATTGCCAAGTGGCCTTCGGGTGGGAGGGTAGCTTTCCGGGCTGCCTATGCGAGTAATGACCTGCTTAAGCTACAGGAAGTGACAGAAAACGAGCAAGGTGTACTGTTTGTCCTATCGGGCCTTTCCGGAATATTTAAAGTTGCTTTGGCTTTTCCTGATAAAGAGGAGCCGATATTCCGTTATACTACAACTCTCATACCGGCTTTTGACCTTTTACTTCCTTACCAACCCAGAGATATCCTGCCATTGTTCCAGGGTGATGGAAAGGTGCAGCATACTAAAGGTACTATTCATGCAGGCCAGGTGGGCACAAGGTCAGGACAGCTATTTTTCTCGCTGGAATGGCCGAAGACAGGTTCTGTATTTTACTTCCAGAACCTGACCGCTTTAAATACATTCTGCGAGGCTACGGGTACCTCGGCAGGTGACCTGGTAGGGGGTGAATGGCCCGAGATAGGGATGAAACTTCCGGTAACCAGCAGCGATAAGCCGCTTAAACAGGATAGCGAATATATAATTTCAGATGCCTTTATTTTGCTTAGCCAGGACATACCGGAAGACAACTACCAGATGTCGCAGCAATTTTTAAACCATCTGGCAGAAATCTATCTGCTGCTTCCCAAACCGGATACCCAATATCACGACTGGCCTGATTTTTTGCAAAAGGGGCTTACGGATTTGCAGAACCATAAAGGGTGTTGGCAGTTTGCCGACGGCAGGTCCTATCTTAATGCCTATGTAAGTGATTACAAAACTCCTCCTGAGAGCATGGTACAGCTCGCTGTATTATTACCACTCATGGATTTTGACAAATGGAGCGGAGAGGATCACCACCCTGTTATTGAAACATTACATAACGGCCTTGAGAATTTTTATGACAAGGAACTGGGGACAGTTGTACGATGGCTACCGTCCCTGGAAAAGGACCTTGACTGGGGTGAGGAGCAAAAAGAGCCTGAAGTGATGGATTCGTGGTACCTGCACCATCCTTTACTAAACTTGTCACGCCTGGCCTTACAAGGTGACAAAGTAGCGGAGAAGCTGGTACTTGATTCGATTGATTATGTGATAAGAGTTGCCCATAACTTTAACTATGAGTGGCCGGTATTTTATAAGATGGCTACCCTTGAGGTGCTCAAAAAAGAAACACAAAAAGGGGCAGGGGGCGAGAAAGACGTGGCCGGCGCTTACGCCCACCTGATGATACAGGTCTGGCAGCTTACCGGTGAAAAACGGTATTTCAATGAAGCGGTCAAAGCAGCAAGAACGCTCGATGGGCTTGGCTTTGATTTGTTCTACCAGGCTAACAATACCGCTTTTTCAGCGGGAGCGCTTCTTAAGCTCTATAAGGAAACTAAAGAAAAAACCTTCCTGAACCTGAGCTACCTATGTATAGCTGCTATCATGAAAAACGTGCAATTATGGGAATGTGAATATGGAAACGCCAAACATTACCCTACCTTTTTTGCGGTCTATCCCCTGAAAGATGCACCCTATACTGCTGCCTATGAAGAGCAAGAAGTATTTGCCGGTATCCATTCATTCTTAAATGAAGCCGATGGAGTGCAGGAGATCCTCCCATCCGTGAAACTACTGCTGGCCGAATGCCTGCGCTATACCATCAACAGGGTTTCCTATTACTATCCACCGAGGTTACCAGCAGAGGTTATAGCGGAAAAGAAAGATGTCAAGACAGGCGAGGTTGACCCAAACCTGTGGGTTGCACTGGAGGATTTGCAGGATGGCTGGAACCGCTCCGGGCAGGTAGGCCAGGAGGTGTATGGTGCGGGGATTGCATTTGGCATTGTCCCAAGGCAATATTACCGTGTAAAGGCCAAAGGCTTTATGGTCTTTACGGACTATCCTGCAGCCGGGCACCGCATTGAAAAAAACAGGTTGTCCTTCCAGGTAAGAGGGGATGAGAGGCTAAATTTCAGATTGGTTATCCTGGCGGAAAAGGACTCGCAACTGCCAGGACGCATGATTGTAAAATCAGGCCGGAATAAGGCAGATATTGAAATCAAACCTGAAAAGATATCAAAGGAATACATGGAATACAGCCTTTCAGGCAATAGCAGGGTTGCTATCAAATGGAAGTAAG
>Ga0157370_10000263_pt1 | contig 66700 bp, 72 predicted proteins | sample C35metaG_FD_113463 | JGI IMG/M metagenome (GOLD analysis project Ga0157370, IMG submission 113463) | Corn rhizosphere microbial communities from Kellogg Biological Station, Michigan, USA - C3-5 metaG | ecosystem: Host-associated > Plants > Roots > Rhizosphere > Soil | place: USA: Michigan...
AAATTTTCCCCGCGAACTTGTTATTTAACTATTATATCTTTGACGTGGTTATTGAAACTCCAAAAACAGCCATCATTTTGACCAATACATTTGTGTTGATTGTAAAATTTGTTTTATGAGGAGTAGAAAAATTATTTTACCTGATATATTCCTGCTTTGTTTTCTTTTTTACGGTTGCCATGCACAAACTTCATCAAATAATTTGCTTCAATTAACCGGGACAATCACACTGCCAGGCGTAAGCGGAAGAATTGATCATATAAGTTTCGACAGCAACAATAATTATGTTTTTGTTTCGGCTTTAGGAAATAATACGCTTGAAGTTATTGATCTTAAAAATAAAAAAGTAATTCACTCGATAAAGGGTTTACATGAACCACAGGGAGTTGCCTTCATTCCCGATAATCATTCTCTTGTTGTGGCGAATGGTGATAATGGTGAATGTGATTTTTTTAATGCTGCTTTTCAAAAAACAAACCTTATTCAGTTGGACGATGATGCCGATAATGTTCGTGTTGATGCAAGCAATAAAAAAATTTATGTAGGTTATGGCAGCGGAGGTATTGCAGTGATTGATGCCTTTACTTGTAAACTTATAACAGAAATTAAATTACCCGCTCATCCGGAATCATTTCAAATTAATAAACAGGAAAATAAAATGTATGTAAACATTCCTGATGAAAAACAAATTGATGTAATTGATTTAACGCAAAACAAAATAATTGCACAATGGAAATTAACCGAAGCAAGAGCCAACTTTCCCATGGCTTTGGATGAAGCCAATCATCGCCTGTTTATCGGTTGCAGGCATCCTTCAAAACTTTTGGTGCTGGATACACAAACGGGCAAAATAATTTCCACGGTTGATATTGACGGCGACACAGATGATCTCTTTTATAATGCAAAAAAAGAAAACTTGACTAACGGCCAGGTTTATGTAAGCTGTGGTAGCGGTTATGTAGATGTTATTAAACAAACGGATGCTAATCGTTATGCAACAAGCGGAAAAATAAAAACAAGTTCGGGCGCAAGAACTTCATTATTTATTCCTGAACTTAATACATTAATTGTTGCTGCGCCTGCAACAATGAGTGGCGATGCACAACTGATGATTTATAAAGCAAAATAAAATTTATTAAAATGAAACGTTCAATTATTTTTCTTTTAGCGGTACTGCTTGCTGCTGATAGTTTTGCACAGGACAGCACTGCATTAAATAATGTGTTTGGCAGGAAAGGAATGATAACAGGAAATGTTTATAAAGTTTCTTTTCCGCGTACTGACCTTAAAGTAAAAGTGGGAGACTTCAATGTTGCGCCGGGGCTTGCTCTCGGCTCCTGGGTTGGTATTATAGAAATGAATGGCCATGCAATGATGATGGGCGACCTTGTGGTATTAGATAAAGAAGTACCGAAAGTAATTAATAAATTAATGGAAGAAAACCTTGAAGTAACTGCCATACACAATCATCTTATTAACGAAACTCCGGCAATAAAATATGTGCACTATCATGGCGAAGGGAATGCTATTGAATTAGCAAAAGAAATAAAATCTGTAATTGCAGTTACGGCCACGCCACTTGCACCTCCTGCATCAAAAGCGGCAACAAAAAATATTGACTGGAGCGGAGTAACGGCCATACTTGGTAAGGGCAAACAAAACGGAATGTTATTGCAATATAGTTTTCCGCGCAATGAAAAGCTTACTGAAAGCGGAATGGAAATGCCGCCATCCATGGGCATGGCCACAGGCATCAATTTTCAAATGAATGGAAACCGTGCTGCTATAACCGGTGATTTTGTTTTGATGGCCGATGAAGTAAATCCTGTTGTAAAAGCCCTTATAAAAAATGGCATTACGCCAACTGCCATACATAGCCACATGCTGCATGATGAACCCCGTTTATTTATGATGCATTTTTGGGCAGTAGGTAATCCCGGTAAATTAGCACAAGGATTCAAAGATGCGCTTGATAAAACAAATTCAAAAAAATAAACTCATTGTAATATTCATGTCGCAAACAAAAATATTTTAATGCTGCTTTTCAATTTTTATCATTGTTGTCCGGATAAAAATTCATAAATATTTTAGGCTCATTACCAGATAAATGTTTTAGCCCCCTTCAGGGGGTTGGGGGTTAATGAGTATAAATGTCACCAGCATTTAAACAAAGAAGCAACGAGCATCCTGTTCTCTGTGTCAGAATAAAATGTTATCAATAAATTATTATAAAAAAATTTATAACAGAATTTTTTTTGCAAAACCTTTAACCGGCTCAAAAGCTTTCCTGTGCAATATTTCGTTGAATTGCTGCTTTCGCAAATAATGCAAGCAATATTTTTTACAACTGTATTAATTATAGATTTATAAAAAGCTGCCAAACTGGAATGATTTTAGATACAGCAATTTTATGCTTAACAATAAAACATTTCGTTATTTAAACAGGTTCGCGATTGTATTGGCAATTGCTTATATCATCCCGGTAATATTTTTTTTAAAAGACCGCCGGTTTTCAGATACGTGGCTGTTGTATGTGGGAAGCGGATTATTTCTGGTTATTAGTTTTCTTTTCGGAATTCTTTATGGCCATGGAAATGCGGATGGTTCGCCGATACCTTACAATGGATTTACCGTAGCAATTTTAGGGGTGATCTTTTCAGTAATCCTAATTTTGTTATTCACTTTGCTGTTGGCGCCTGATATTTTTGGAATCGGCGTTCACCATGCGTTCAGGCAAATGCCACCTGAAATGACACCCAATTGGCCCGGACGTATTTTATTCATCTTGATTTTCGATGCCGTCGTTATGAATTTTGCCGCGGGCACTTTTTCGGCATTAATGACCAAAGGATTGAACGCAACCGAATGAATCTGTAACCTGCTTTGCTATTCCATTACCTGTATAATGCGGATAAGGAAAAATTATAAATACAGCAGGAGTTAATATCGTTCTAATATAGTAAGTTGTTTAGGTTTGTTTCTCAATCAACATTGCGTCAAACATATACCAGAATAATGTGTCATTACTTATTATGCCGAATTTCGGCATTGATTTGATTTCTTCGTTATATGAGTTTGTTAATAAATAAATCGTATCTCTATTCATTCTATATTTGCTGTAATAAACGTCTCTTCCTAATAAATTAAATTCTGTCAAAACATAATTGTAGCCTTTCTTAAAGTCAAATTGAAGAACATTTTGGGCCCCAGCCTGATTAACGACTTTTAAAACTGTCTTTTCGTTATCAATGATACTTCTCGCAATTTTTTTGTAAATGGTCACACCTAAGAAAAGTATGCCGAGAAATGTCGGAAGAAAATTTAAAAACGTTTTTCTTTTCCTGAAAGATTTGTAATCAACAATAGCACCATTCCCATTACAAACTTCTTAAAATGCCCCTATCTTTTAATGGCGTAATTTTGATAGTTGACCTTAGAAAAATATATTCTAATGATCTGGCTCAGCGCTGACAATAATTATAATAGTTTAACTTATTGAACAATTTGAAATTATTCATTAAAAATATGGTTTGCATTCGTTGCAAAATGGTCGTTAAGGATGAACTGACAAAGCTGGGACTTCACTATGCCAATGTGGAACTGGGTGAGGTAGACATCCTGGAAAATATTTCAGCAGTGCATCGAGAGCAGTTCAAATTAGCCTTGTTAAAATCAGGGCTGGAATTAATAGATGACAAAAAGAGTGTACTGATTCAAAAGATAAAAAACCTGATTATTGAATTGGTGCATTATTCTGAAGAACCCTTATCCATAAATTTTTCTGTCTACCTGAGCCAAAAATTGCAACTCGATTATACTTATCTCGCCAACCTCTTTTCAGAAGTTCAGGGCACCACTATTGAACATTTTATGATTACTCATAAAATTGAGCGGGTAAAAGAATTGCTGGTATACGATGAATTGAGTCTGACTGAAATTGCCTACCAAATGCATTATAGCAGCGTGGCACATCTTTCTGCACAATTTAAAAAGGTGACAGGTCTCACCCCCACTCATTTCAAACAAATCAAAAATAAAAGACTTTCCATGCTTGACGATGTGTGAATCATGTAACCTTTCGACAGATTTATATAACATTTCCCACCAGAATACTATGCATCTTTACCGGATGAAAAATACCGGCAATAAAAAAATGAAAGGTGCTATAAAATCAGATCAATCAGAAGTCGAAAAATCAAAGGCGCATATAATTGTTGAGATCATTGAATACATACCCAATTCCGTTGTGAGTAAAACAATTATTAAGAAATTAACCGGAAATGTAAGTGTAATGTCATTTGACACAGGTGAAGGTTTATCTGAAAAGACATCACCTTTCGACACTTTTGTACAAATCATTGAGGGGAAAGCAAATATTGTAATAAATAAAGTAGCCAGCTTACTTCATACCGGTCAGGGAATCATCATACCAGCCCATTCCTCTAGCCAGATAATGCCAAACGGAAAATTTAAAATGATTTCAACAGTTATTAAAAGCGGGTACGAATAAAATCAGCGTGGAATTTATACCGCAAAATCGCCATGAATATGGTACTTTAAGATCTTCACTGCAGCCCACGTTCCAATATATTCCTTTGCAAATAAAATTTAAACAAGTTGCCCCAGTGTCGAAAAGTGTGAATGATGTAACCTTTTAATGGAATTGTATAACACTTAATCCCTTTAACCGAGGGATTTTTGTAGTATTAAATTCAAAAAAATTGTAAAACAAAACTGGGGGGGATGAACGGGGTTAGGGGATTTTCATATTCCGGTATTTTTTTTCCCCTATAATATTCCTGGTCAGCAAAATAATAAAGATTCACCATTAGAAATTTTTCTGAAAATAGCTTCTAAATTCTGCTATTTACAATGTATCAATGCCGATCCTGTGAATTATCACATTTTTTAATTTCTAAAAAGCAAATATGCAGAGCAATTGGTACGTAGTGTACACGAAACCTTCGTGTGAAAGAAAAGTTTCGGTGATACTTAACAGGAAGAAAATTGAAAATTATTTTCCATTGAACTATAAAAGATATCAGTCCTTATTGAGGAACAGGATTATTGAAGAACCTTTATTTAAATCGTATGTGTTTGTAAAAACAACGGAGATTAATATTATAAGCATCAGTAAAAAGATAACAAATATTATAAGTCTTCTTTATTGGATTGCGGAACCTGCACTCATAAATGAAGATGAAATAATTGCAATTAAGGAATTTACAAATAATCATCAGGAAATCAGGCTAGAAAAGCTGCATGTAAGTTTAAAAAAATTTGAAAATAGTATGGACGGTATTTCATATATAATGGATGGAAAAATTTTGAGGGTAAAAACTAGTGCAATCAAACTGAATTTACCATCCCTTGGTTTTACTATGGTAGCAGGGAAGGAAGATGAAAATATTATGCATAAACGAATTAGACTTAATAATAAGAAGTCGCTGGCACAATCACAAGATCATTATTTATTTTAACTATCATGAAATTCATTATTTTTCTATTGCTTCCGGTTTTTGGACAATCACAAGGATTGCCCAATATGCAGCAACAAACCTTAAAATACGAATGGAGAAAAATTTCCGGACCATCTCAATACAAGATTGAATCTCCCGCGGCTGCACATACAAATGTTACTAATCTGGTGGAAGGAGTATACCAGTTTGAATTAAAAGTAACGAACAGGTATGGCCTTTCTTCAACAGATACAATGGTTTTAACAGTCAAACCTCCGGATAATAATGCTTCTATCCAACAAAGGAGCAATCCTACATTGTCTAAGTAATGAACCTCCTGCTGCTGGTGTCCTTAATTTATGAATAGGGCAACATCATCGACAACAAGTTTCCGGCAACAAGCTATATAAAAAATTCAAAGTTCCATCCGAATGATGTTATCGGGGATGCTATCGTAAATATTCTATAAGGCTTCCTCCAGGCTGTATTGAAATAAAAATATCAACACAAAGAAAAACAGTATCTGCGGCAAATCAACCTAAGCGAACAGAAAAAGGCTTTTATTATAAATATCGCCGGGTTGATATTCATTTTGTTCCTGATCTGTTCGGCTTAATCTCTTTTGTCTATAGTTTGACAGCAAAGGATCCTGGAATAATTTTTCCACCATACAGGAACGCATACGTTTTCGTAAATGTAGCTCCAAAGTACAAGATAACACTGAGGTAATAGATCCAAAGAAGAACAACAACCAGACCTCCGGCAGCGCCATACATGGAAGCCATATGAGCATGGACAAGATAATAACCAATGAATGCCTTGCCCAAAACGAAAAAGACTGAAGTAAATACGGCACCCCAAATGGCATCTTTCCATTTCACTTTTCCGTCGGGGAGATATTTAAAAAGGATGGTGAACAGGGATGCGACAATAGTCGTAATAACAACCTGGTTTGATACAAATATCATAAACACGCTATAGTCTTTGAAGAAATGATGCAGGTAAATACCAAAAACATCGATCAACCAGTTCAGGATTAATAATAAGACCAGTATTAAGCCAATAATACAGAATAGTCCGAAAGAAATAGCCCTTTTGATTAGATATTTTTTCCAGCCAAGTTTTGGTTTGGTCCTGAGTTTCCAAATACAATTGAAGGCGTCCTGCACCTCTGAAAAAAGACTGGTTATGCTAAATAACATCGCGCTGATCCAGATAAGCTTTGTAACAGAAGAACCTTGTTTGGAAACTATAGGCTGAAGCATTTGCCGGATCTGCCTGGCGGCAACATCACCAACAAGTGAGCGTATCTCCGAAAATATTTTGCCTTCCACCGCCTGTTCGCCAAAAGAGTACCCGCAGAATGAGATTGTAATGATAAGCAAAGGAGCCAGTGAAAAGATGGTATAGAACGAAAACGACGCACTATATCGAAAGTTATTTTCGCTGGTAAATGATTTAAGAGAGGTTTTGAGGGTAATCCACAGCCTTTCAAAAAATTTCTGGAGCCATTTCATAACAAAAAGAAGACAAATTTATCCGGGCTTCGAGCCTGATTTGAGCCGGCATTCATGCTGAAGTTAAGAAGAAAAGTAACCCTAACCTGCCAAACAACCACCGGGATGGAAATTTTCAAAGAACCTTTCTTTCCTGAGTAATTCTCATTATTATCAAAATAATCGCAACCACAAGTAAAAGGTGAATAGTAGCCCCGCCATCAAATACAAAAAATCCAAGCAGCCATCCAACTATAAAGAGAAGGGCAATGAAATAGAGAATATTATCTCTCATAAAATTCCTTTTTTATAATCTAAAAACAGGGTTGCTTCAGGATATTTCAGTAGTGCTTTTACCGCCGCATTGCCCAATTCTTTAACGCAATAGAAACTATCACGTGAATAGCCCATCAGTTTCAGGTCTGAGATACATTGCCTGGTTTTTCTGCCAGGCGCAGAAGTCCCGTTTGGTGTTGATTAATTTACTCCAACTTCCAAAGCCTTACTTTTTGGGGTTAATGAATAAGCATCTTACTTAAAGTTAATCCCGCCTGTCTGATTAAGTCGTGACTATTTCGCATTAAGATAGAATCGGGCAGAACTGTTGTTCCACTTTAAAATTTATTTTTAAATTAATTAACCCGGTTCCTGCCCATATGCTATTCAACAAACCTGTACCCGCAAGGTAACCTGCCTGTTCGACTCTTTAATTTATCAAAGTAAAAGAATCAATAAAAGAACAATAATAATGACGGCGCCCACAGAAAGGTAAATGCCTCTATTTGAACTTCTCATTTCACGCCGCATCGAACGTAATTCTTTTCGTAAAGCTTTCTTTTCTGAAGAGGTGATACCAGACTTATCCATATCTTTTATTGCATGCAGCCTTGCCAGCAAGGTGTCGGCATTAATTGGTAAGCTTGTTTTTGCATCAGGCAAACCGTGCGTCCCGGGAATCTCTGCAAGAGATGGAAGCGGAAGAAAGGATAATGACAGGCATGCTGCCATTAAACAGAGAGTGATTTTTTTCATTTTATTTAGATTGTTCTGCTGCCGAAAATGAGCCTGAGGAGCACTGCGATTATCGCAATCACCAGGAGTACGTGAATAATTCCACCGGCATGAAATCCCAGGAATCCAACTGCCCATGTTATGACAAGGATCACTGCAACGATGTATAGTATATTTCCCATGTTTTTATTTTTAATTTTTATAAATTCATTTTTTATGCTCATGCATGCTTCACAGGGCCGCAATAATTTCGAGTATCTCTTTTTTTGATTTACCAAGTTTCGCCTGGATCCTGCCTAACATTTCATCTTGTTTCCCTTCTGCAAATAATAATTCATTTTCTGCCAGCATGCCAAATTTTTGCTTTAGTTTCCCTTTTATTAGGTTCCAGCCTCCTTTTAATTCTGTATAAGACTTCATGGCTGTTTATTTAATGGATAACTTCTAATTGCTTTACAAAGATGGCTACGGTCGGGTTAATTATTGTTACAAAATCCTTCCGAAAAGTTATATTATTCACACATTGCAGGTAACCTCTTTTTGAGATTACTTTTTTATGTTCACCTTATTACCTACTATTACAATCTCTCCCACGAGTTGTATGGCTCCAACAACAGGAGACCATTTGGCCGGGTGATCCGTCTCTTTATTGATTTTTGACGGGACCCGCGTTTATATTTTTTTTGTAGTTGCATAATTAAATCCGGTATAGACCATTATAATTACTCCAATAATAACGAGGATAATCCCTGTGATTTTTAGCATATTTTTATTTTAAAAAGTTGTTTTCCAGGATGAAGCCTAATGTTTTTTGAAAATATATTATACTGTCTACCCAGGGGATTACAATTGCATTATGACTGTAATGTTCATGAACCGGGCAGTCATTGCCTGTTAAAAATAAAGCCCAATAGGTAAGGGCTTTATTGATTGTATTGCCTGTAGATTCAAAACTTTGCTGAAGATGTAAGAAAACACCTATTTATTCCTTCTCCTTTTTTATTTCCTTATCTTCTTTAATCTGGTGCTTCGCGGTAGTTATCGGATGCTTTACGCCATGAGTCTCGAGGTGTTTTCGTTGTTTACGTATACTTCTGCGGTGACGTCCCACTTCTTCATTTTTAGTCATAGCTTTTTTGATTTTAAGATGAGCCACGTCTTTACGGGTTTCCTGCTTGTCTTCTTTCTTGTCTATGATCGAATTTTTAAGATCCTTCTTATCATCTTTAATATCTTTTGACTGCGCCATTGCACCGGTACAAATTACCAACCCGGTTACAATAAGAAATGCGATTTTTTTCATTTTAATTTTTTGATTGTAATTGAATTATTACTTAGTAAAGATGGCATTCATTCTCCTGCAAAGTGTTATACAATTTTTTAAAAAAGTTGCAACATTCACACCCGCAGGTTAAAATCAAAAACACTTTCATACGTGTAAGAAAGTGTTTTTTAAAATTGCACCCGTGTTAATAAATTTTTCGCTTAGCTTTCCTTAGGGACAATAGGGCACGAATTAATTACTAGCCACTCGTGATGATCTGCTCAATGATTACGGTCATTTCCATGATCTTTCTGCATCCCGTGATCATTCTTTCCTCTATGACTATTATTCTTTTTCCATTGGTTATGCCGGGGATGGTCTTTATTCACAAAATATTTTGAGTCGTGACTATTCCGGATGGCCTCCTGGCTATGGTTGTCCTTGTATCCGGCATATTTTGTCCTGTAGATTCGATCATGTCGGTAGGGGGAAGGTTCATTAATTACCACTTTATACCCGCTGTATAGGTCATAATTATGATACCTGGCTGGTAATGTTGAGGCAAATCGCCACCACCCATGCTGTACATATATATTGGCGCTTTGCCACGTCGTAATAGACATCAATATCAGGCAAATAATAATAGTCGACATGATCATACCCAACAGGTCTCCATACCGGCTGAGTATCAATATTGACATTAAACCGCACCCTGACTTGGGTAGTAGCAGTTGTAAATATAAAACCGGTCAGTAATACTGCCACACTAAGAATTTTTTTTCATTTTGTAAATAGTTGAATTGTTTTGAAATAAATAGGATTGATTAGCATAGCATGAAGACAGGTTTATAATGCCGAGATAATGCCGCTTAATTTTTCTTTGGTCTTACCAGATTTTATCAGAGGTTTTCCTGATACTTCTTTTTTTTGTCAAACGAAAAATCGTTATCACAGTCAGTACAGCAAATTTCCTTTTGAGCCTTCCTTTTAGTTCGTTCCTGTTTTCTTTTAATTTTGCCTGAATTGTTATTCTTTGTTTTAATTATTCAGATTAAGATATCTTATATAAAGGTGGAATCGTTTTGACTGGTTAATGTTACATAATTGAAGAAATAGTTTACAACATTCACACTTATCATAATTAACATACTTCTATTATTGCAACAAGTAGATGCGCTCATTTACTATTCGGTATCTTTGCATGGTTCTCAAAGCACTACCCTGCAAATAAAAAGCCTCTGTAAAAACAGAAACTGGAGCTAAATACAATCCTTAAGAATTAGATTGTTTGTTCTAAAAAATTATACAAATGTGACTCTTCTTTTCGCGTATTTGATATATAATTTCTGAAACGAGCACCTGTGGCAAGGATGCCTTCAACTGCCCCGATCAATATTAGTGATACCACCGGGTAAAGTAAAACGAAAGCTATTAACGAATTCAATAGATGTGTGCAATACTTTGAGTTTTTCGGTAATTTTATTTTTCATGTCATTGTGAAACCTGATTTTTTTTATTTCATTCAGAACGCTTTCATAAGTAATTACAGCCGCCTCAAAATGCCCGTTATTTTCATCTTGCAATGCTTCAGCCAATAATTCTGAGGGGATACTTTTTCTTCGCAACACAAAAAAACGGATCAAAAGAATAATGAAGGAAAAAAGCGTGATCAAAAAAAGGTAGTAATAAAATGGCATAAATCTAATTTTTAATGTACCGGTATTGATACAGCGTAAAGATGAACCCTTTTGTATTGGAAATTGTTATACATCTCCGGGGAAAAGTTACATGATTCACACATAAAGTACAATAGGCTTTATCTTATTAGCAGTCCGCAAAAAACGGTAAATCCGAAACACGACTACCAGTAACTCCCGGCGAAATTATTTTTTTACAGCCCCGCTAAAAAAGCAACCCCATTGCACGCATAATCTATCAGAGTAGGATGAGCTCAGGCCGCAATAAGCGAAAGTTACTTCTAAAAGGCACATGTATTACCCGGCCGAAAGCTCATTTTCTTTCCTTTATCCGTATTAAAATCATCTGCCATATTCTAAAATAAATTATTACACCTCTATATTCTAATCATCCTCGTTGTTGTAGCTGTACTTCTCTGGCTATTGAATACCTACATTCCTATGGATCGAAAGATAAAAAATATCCTCAATGCTGTTGTTATGATTGTTTTTGTTTGGCTGCTTAAGGTATTTGGGCTCCTGAGTTCTTTAAAAAGTCTGCATACCTGAAGAAAGGCTGATTGTGTATACCGATATTTCTACTTAAGAATCACAATTTGATAAGCAAATCAACTTGTGCTGTATTTACTGCCGCCGGTAATTGCCATGATGTGTGAATTATATAACTTCTTTGAAGAATAATATAACAGTTCCTGGCTTAAAAGCACGGAACTTTATCAGCATTTATCTTAAAGAGAAGTTTTTTGAAAATATACATCAAATATATGGTGAGTACCCGCTGCAAGATGGCGGTGAAAGAAGAATTGGTAAAACTTGGATTGCATTTTATTGTTATCGATTTAGGTGAAGTGGAGATCATGGAGAATATTTCAACGGGACAACGTGAGCAATTGAAGATGGGGTTGCTCAACTCAGGACTTGAATTAATGGACGACAAAAAAGCTATATTGATTGAAAGGATAAAAAATGCAGTTGTTGAAATGGTTCATCATTCAGATGAAATGATCAAAACAAATTTCTCGGATTTTATAAGTAAAAAATTAGGCTACGATTATACTTACCTGGCAAATTTATTTTCAGAAGTGCAGGGAACAACTATCGAGCGCTTCATCATTGCCCATAAAATTGAACGGATAAAAGAATTGATCATTTATGATGAGCTTAACATTTCAGAAATAGCATGGAAGATGAATTACAGCAGTGTGGCTCATTTATCTAATCAATTCAAAAAAAATACAGGTCTGTCGCCTTCTCATTTCAAACAACTAAAAGATAAAAGACGAAGCCCAATCGAAGAAATCGGGAGCATGCCCTACGTGCAAGTGGATTCAAACAGCATAAAAGAAAATAAAATCATTTTTACAAAGAAATCGCAACATTAAATGAATTCATTAAAAAACCAAGAATCTCAATATGCCAGAAGCTTGATAGAAGCCAGCCTGGATCCCTTGGTTACTGTGAGTATTGAAGGCAAGATCACAGATATGAATGAGGCTTTGGTGAACATTACCGGTATGACGAGGGAAAAACTTACCGGCACTGATTTCTTCGAATATTTCACCGAACCACAAAAAGCCCGGGAAGTTTACGAAGAAGTATTTGCAAAAGGCTATGTGAAAAATTATCCGTTAACCATAAGAGATGGCAAACTGACAGACGTTTTATTTAACGGATCCATATATAAAGATGAACAGGGAAGTGTGCGTGGCGCAGTTGTAGTGGCACGAGATATTACCGAACAAAAAAGGATTGAAAAAGAAATGATAGAGGCAAGAGTATTTGCTGAGCTGGCCACAGAGATCGCTATAGAAGCAAAGGGAAAAGCAGAAACTGCTACACGAATAGCGGAAGATGCAGTGAAAGCGAAACAGCAGTTTCTGTCAAACATGAGTCATGAGATCCGCACCCCTATGAATGCGATCATCGGCTTTACAAAAGTGCTGCTGAAAACAGAATTATCGGCAAAACAAAAAGAATATTTAACTGCTATTAAATTAAGTGGCGATGCATTGATCGTTCTCATTAATGACATTCTTGACCTGGCAAAAGTGGATTCAGGAAAAATGACATTTGAAAAAACAACTTTCAAAATGGCATTATCCATTTCAGCCATGCTTCATTTATTTGAAACAAAGATCCAGGAAAAGAATCTGGAGCTGGTAAAAGAATACGATGATAAGATCCCCGAAGTGTTGATTGGCGATCCGGTGCGTTTGCACCAGATCATTTTAAACCTCTTGAGCAACGCTGTAAAATTTACAGAGAAAGGAAGAATTACACTGCGAGTCCGTTTGCTGAGTGAAGATGATGAGAAAGCAACTATTGAATTTGCAGTGATGGATACCGGGATCGGGATCGATGAAAATAATTTAGAAAAGATCTTTGAAACCTTCAGGCAAGCATCGAGCAAGACGGCCCGGCTGTATGGAGGAACCGGATTAGGCCTCGCTATTGTCAAGCAATTAGTGGAACTCCAGGGCGGAAGTATTTCTGTAAAAAGTAAAATTGATGAAGGGTCTGTTTTTAGTTTCACTTTAGATTTTAAAAAGACAGAAACAGAAACAGAAACAGAAACAGAAACAGAACAGCTACGTATTGAATTAAAAAATATAAAAGTGCTGGTAGTGGAAGATATTGCCCTCAATCAACTGCTGATGAAAACGTTGTTGGATGATTTTGGATTTGGAAGCGATATTGCCATCAACGGGAAGATAGCCATCGAAAAATTGCAAGCTGAACCTTATGATATTATTTTGATGGACCTGCAGATGCCCGAAATGAATGGGTTTGAAGCCACCGAATACATCCGTAACACGATGAAATCTGAAATCCCCATCGTTGCCTTGACTGCAGATGTAACCACAGCTGATCTGGCTAAATGTAAAGCAGTAGGCATGAATGACTATATCGCAAAACCTATTGATGAAAGATTATTATACAGTAAAATTATCGGATTAGTAAGAAACCCTGTACTAACAAAGCATACAGAAGATAAAGAGAACACCCGCCTGAATAACGAAGCCGGACAGGGAAACGGTGAAACTAAAAAACCAAAATGTATTGACCTTGCTTATTTGATACGCCGTACCAAATCTGATCCCAAGTTGATGATGGAAATGATCTCCCTTTACCTGGAACAAACCCCGGCCTTAATCAACACAATGAAACAAAGCTACCGGGATAAAGACTGGAGTTTATTGTATTCGGCGGTACATAAAATGATACCATCATTTTCAATAATGGGTATCAATCCCAATTTTGAAGATATGGCAAAAAAAGTTCAGGAATATGCAAGTACACAGCAACAGTCAGACGGAATACCCGACATGGTTTTACAACTTGAGAATGTTTGCACCCAGGCATGTAAAGAGCTAACAGAAGAGTTAAATACAATTAAAAAGACCACCTCATGGAAAATGGAAATAAAATAAAGGTTTTTCTTGTAGATGATGATGTAGTGTTTTTAAAAGCATTAGAGATCGAATTTCACCATCATACTGATTTCACTGTTGAAACTTTTACCTCTGGTGAACTTTGCCTCGAAAATTTATCCAATAAACCCGATGTAATTATTTTAGATTATCATCTTGATGGCATTGATAAAGGCGCTATGAACGGCATAGAAACTCTGGATAAAATAAAAGCTATTAATCCCGACATTCCCGTCGTAATGTTATCCTCCCAGGATAAAATAGATGTGGCAGTAAGCTGCATGCATCATAAGGCTTTTGATTATGTAGTAAAAAGTGAAACAGCCTTCCTGCGCCTGCAAAAAAATATCACCGCCTTTTTCCATTATCAAAAAATAGAAAAAGAATTGAGCTGGTATATGGCGAGAATGTAAGTCTTTACTTTTATTCGCCTTTTTATTTCCTTTGAGCTTCAAAAGTGTAACTCATATAACTCAATTTGTTTCAAAACTCATCCGGCTACCCCGAAAAAAGTGTGAAAGATGTAACTAATTCATAGAATTGTATAACACTTAATCACATTAATGCAATGAACTTTGTAGCATTAAATTCAAAATAGGATAAAATGTACAATAACAATTACTGGGGAATGAGCATGATCTGGTGGTTCATTTGGGGAATTTTCATATTCTGGATATTCTTTTTTCCCTATAATATTCCCGGCCAGCGATATAGAAAAGACTCGCCGCTTGATATTTTACGGAAACGCTTTGCTTCCGGGTCAATCAGCAACGATGAATACCTGGAGAAGAAGAAAATTATCGAAAATGATTTACCTAAATTAAACTAATCATTTTCGTACGCTCCGGCGTTTTTTCCATGTCAGGGCAGATTTAAATTAGCCCTCTCTTAATAAGGGGCCATAGTTATAATGCGATAATTATAATAGTAAAAATTAAAGACATTTAAAATGAAATCAATTAAAATAAATAAACGTTCAGCCGGTATTTTTTCTGCCGGTATTCTGGTACTCATTGGTCTTATGCTACCCTCCTGCGCAAGAAAAATGACTTTTCAAAATTCTACGATTGTTCCTTCTGCCGAAGGCTCGGTGAAAATTAAAAAAGATAAAAATAATAATTACGCTATCGATTTGAGTACGATACGCCTTGCTGATCCTTCGAGACTGGATCCGCCGAAAGCCATTTATATAGTATGGATGAATACTGAGCAGAATGGAACTAAAAAAGTAGGGCAGTTAAAAACTTCCAGCAGTTTGCTTTCGAAAACCCTGAAAAGTTCCCTAAAAACGTCCGTACCTTATAATCCAACAGGTTTTTTCATTTCTGCTGAAGACAATGCCGATGTACTATCCCCATCCGGGGAGATTATACTTCGAACTAACTAGTTGCCTCAGGAAGATCTCAAAAGATGGTAAAACAGGAAAAATTAAAGACTAATACTTCTCCCCTGATTTCACAATGAATCCTCGTTAGTGAGTATCAGGCCATGGATTTTAAGCATCCGGTACTGCAGGGCTTGTAAAATAATTAGGAAGCTGTGCAAACAGTTTCAAACTCGGTTTTTCATAGGATATTGGATTTTAACCAGGGGTGGATTTCTATCCGGCCCCTTTTTTTAAAAGAAATTTTATACTATAAAATTTGGCGTATGAAAACTATAAAATTCGTTAGCCACGATAACTGGCAAAAACAGTTTGCGGCAGCAGTCCGAAAAAATGTTAATGAATATTTCCGGGAGAACAGAATATCCATAAAGGGTAATTTTTCCCTGGTAATTCAAACGATCACCATGCTTTCCACTTATATTATTCCTTTTGTGTTACTATTTATTGTGCCAATGGCTGGCTGGGTGGCCATGATCATGGTAATTTTAATGGGCATTGGCATGGCAGGAATTGGAATGTGCGTGATGCATGACGCAATACACGGCTCTTATTCTGATAAAAAATGGGTAAACAAAATATTCGGAGGAACTATGTATTTACTGGGAAGCAATGTTTTCAACTGGAAAATACAACATAACTATCTCCATCATGCTTATACCAATATTGAAGGGTATGACCAGGATATAAATTCAATGGGACCTCTTCGGTTATCGCAATATGGACCGTTTAAAAAAATTCATGAATATCAATATATCCACGCCTTTTTCTTTTACGGATTATTAACCCTGTCTAAATTAATCAATGATTTCACACAACTGTTGGATTACAATAAAGCAGGGATTACCCGCCAGTATCACATAAATACCGGTGTGGAATATACCAAAATGATAATAGTAAAAATTATGTACCTTTTTGTCTTTATAGTGCTTCCCATATTGTTCACTTCGTTTACCTGGTGGCAGATATTGGCGGGGTTCTTTATTATGCACTGGGTAGCGGGATGCATTTTAAGCACTGTTTTCCAAATGGCGCATGTTGTGGAGGGAGCCGAGCAACTGTTACCAGGTCCTGAAGGTATTATTGAGAGTGAATGGGTCGTTTATGAACTTCGCTCCACGTCCGATTTTGCCAGAAATAATCTGTTCCTCAATTGGTACCTTGGCGGATTAAATTTCCAGATCGAGCACCATTTATTCCCCAATATTTCTCATATACATTATTGGAAAATTGCGCCCATTGTGGAGAAAACGGCAAAAGAATTTGGAATTAGATATAATTTGAAACCAACTTTTATAAATGCACTTCGTTCGCATATTCGCAGATTAAAAGAGTTGGGGAGCCTGGTTTGACATAGAAGGCAATGAGAAAATTTAACTGATGATCTCCCCTTCCCTAAAGCCACGCCAAAAAGATATGATTAAGTGATAAATAGATAAGCGTATATTCTACAGCCGGCAAGGGCTAAAGATAACCTAACTACAAGGCATAAACGCATGATCTTCTTTATACTCATTTAGCTTCTCATTCATGCGGGGTCCATATCACACCTCACCCCATATTTTTCACAAAAGAAAGTTTGAAGCAAATCGCTGCAATTACCATAAAGAATTTCCATGATTTTAAGAAACGATTAACGGCCGGTTTCTCGAAGCATCGTTATGAAGAATTGTCTTCTAAAGTTTCAATCGCCTTTTTTAAGGATTTTACTGACAAGACCGTTTTATCCTTACTGATTGCTTTATCAACTATTTTATTTAACGTAAGCCCCTGGCCTATTACAGAAAATATCACTATACAATAGCAACAGGAAAGTATCACCTCGCGGTACGGAGAAAGAGGAAGGGAAAGCGCCATTGCTATTGATATGCCCCCACGGAGACCGGCCCAAGTAAGTATAGAAAGATTTACAAGATTCACTTTACGTAATTCAAAAAAAGCAATCAATGAAACACTGACAATTCTTGCAATCAGTATAATCAAAATTGAGATTAACCCTATCAGCCAATAATGTCTGAGGAATGGCAAAATCAATAGCTGCATTCCAATCATTACGAAAAGAATAGTATTGAGTATACCATCCAATAATTGCCAAACATTATTTAAAAAATGAGTGGCTGCATGATCTTTACCAAAACTATTATTGCCTACTACGAGCCCTGCCACCACAGCCGCCAGAGGTATGGATGCATGAAGGAGATTGGCCACCACAGAAATGCCTAGTACAGTCGCAAGTGAGATTAAGACGATGGTTTGAAATTCTTTTATTGACCTGATAAGCCGGTAAGCAATAAAACCCATTACGAAACCGATAAGAACACCCCCGATAACCTGCGTTCCGAAAGAACGTAATGTCTCCGGTATGGAAATCCTGTTGGAGGATTGTTTAGTTATACCCAACATCATTACATAAATGATAAGCCCGACCGCATCATTAAACATAGACTCTCCGGAAATAACAGTTGCCAACTTTGGGGGAATTCTTGATTTCTTTATAATAGCACTAACCGCTATTGGGTCTGTAGGTGAAATAAGCGCACCAAAAACAAAACAATAGATCAGCGGGATCTCAATATGCAAAACATAAGCCGCTCCAAAAAGCAATATCCCAAATATACTTGTAGAAACGACTACGCCCAGTGTGCTCAAAATTAATACCGGCTTTCGCATTGCTTTTAATTTTTGGTAATCGAAATGCAGGGCACTGGCAAATAGCAAAAAGCCAAGCATTACATTCAGCAAAACCTCGGAGAAATTAATATTATGCGCTAGTCTAGTTAGCAGGTTAGATTTTTCATCACCGATTCTGCCCATTATTAATACAACAATAGATGCCACCACTGACATAATCATTACTCCTATCGCACCTGGCAACTTCACAAACTTTTCATTCAAATAAGAAAAGCCGGCGCTGATAATTATGAGTATTGTTATAATAGGAAGGATATCCAAATTAAGTTGTTATGATTAGTTCCTTTTTGCAATTGCAAGGTAAACTTAAGAACATTGCCGTACGAAGAAATTAATATTCATATAACTGCATAAGTAAAAACTACATGCCGATAGCTACCGTTACCACCCCTATGATACTTAAAACAGTTCAATCAAGAAAGCCTTATCGGGAATTATTAATTAACCAACAATTCAAATCGAGGTGATATTATAAAGGCATTATGATGACTTTCGTCATGCAGCAAAAGGGAAAATGCAATACTCATTTAACGAACGACTGATCTTTACAGAGTAAAAATTTGCGATTGGGCTTAAGAACTGCAAATACTTTTATTCATAAATAGAACTTACCTGCCATATTTCCTGCCAACTTACAGAGGTTTGAATATGACTAAAAACTTACTTTCAAACATTTTACGCCTTAAAAATCTGAGATTTAAAATCTCACCGGACTACAATGTGGGAATTATGTAAAAATTTAGGCGAAAGCTGTAACAATGGGGTGGAGTTATGTCGCCAACTTTGTATTGATTTCTGTTTTTGCTTCCGCAACATTAAAATCACAATAATGCAATTTCTCTTTGAATGCAAGGTCGCACTGGTGACGGGCGCCGCATCCTCGGTTGGGCAGGCAGTGGCATTTTTTAATCCAGCCAAATGGGGCCTTCGTAATTTTTCAGATATTGAGGATAACGAAACGGTCGATAAAATAAAGCACAATGGCGGTAAGGCGGTTTACATAAAATCGAACGTAAGCAAAGCAAATGAATACAAAAAACTGACAGAAAAAATTACCAGTATCTATGGCACGATTTAATTCGAATTTAACAACACCGGCATAGTCGATAATACAATGGATCTGTTTGGTATCTGCATAGCTGGAATTATAAAGCTAAGAAGCAGCCGGGACCTAAGCCAACAACCCGGTTGCGTTGCATTTAAGAACGATGAATATGCTCTATGAAGGCATGAAGGAAAACCCGACAATTGTGATCGTACCAGGTTCAGCAGTGGATACCAGGCAACTGGGCAGCATGGCGGGTTTAACTGCTTTAACCATGGGCATGGGACAGGAAAAAGAAAATAATGAAAATAGCAACCGATTACAGGGAAATGGAACTGTATTAAAATCAGGATTATAAAATGAAACTAACAACAACTAGAACGAAACCAAGGAAATTGCTTCCAGCTTCTTCGGGCGCAAGTTCAAATGAAACGCAAAAAATAAAAAAACTAAACCCGCATGGGCATTCAGATTTGCGGGTGGTTGATCCTGAGCATAGAAATGATGACTACGTTCTGAAAGAGTTACTGAAATCAAAGGAACATATGATGGAATTTACTTCCGTTCTGGCGCATGAAGTTCGGAATCCATTAGCCACTATTCTTCTCTCCACTGAAATACTTCATGATATGGTGGATAATGATGAATTCAAGCGGTATATAAAAATTATTGAGCGCTGCTCTAAAAAAATAAATGACCTGATCTCAGAGTTACTTCAACTTCAGCAACCTGATGAAACAAAGGATCAAAGAATTCACCTTAGTGCTCTTCTTGATGAAGTATTGGCTGTCCTCTACGACAGAATACAACTAAAAGGTATTAAAGTAATCAAAAATTATATTTCAAAAGATGATGAAATAGTTGCAAATGGACAGAAAATGAAAATTGCGCTGACCAACATCATTCTTAACGCAATTGAAGCAATGACTCCGCCACAATGCGTATTGAAACTCACGATAAAACCAACTGCCGGGGGGTATTTGTTGCAGATTGAAGATAATGGATGCGGTATTAGCCGGGATAATTTAAAACACATATTTACTAAAGGGTTCACCAATAAGCCAAGAGGCTTGGGCTTTGGGCTGGCAATGACAAAAAATATCCTTCAGGCAAATAATAGTGAAATAATAGTAGCTTCTAAAGAAGGTAAGTGGACACGATTCACCCTTTTATTTAGTGTTGGTCCTCCACTGAACGGGGCTTCCCATAAAGGATTATATACAAGATCAGCGTCCATGTATATAACACCAATGTTGACCAGGGAAAATAAATCAACTGAAATTGAGCTTCAAAGACTGTAAATATTAGACTCATGCAATAATCTAATTGGTGTGAACCACTTTGCAATACCTCAAAATAAAAAGGATTAAAAAGTGATAATAAGGAGTCAGGAATATGGGCCATTAAAAAATAAATCATTGATTAACCAGGTTAACTCATGCTAAAAAAATAAATTATGCAACTTAATATAAACAATTTAATTGGTTATAATCTTGAAGCTGCGGATGGAGGAATAGGAAAAGTGGAAGAGTTTTACTTTGAAGATACCACCTGGGTGATCCGTTACCTCATTGTAAAAATAGGCAATTGGTTTCTCTTCCGTAAGGTACTCATCGCACCACAAGCCATAGTAAAAAGAAATGCAGCGCCGGGAGTGTTTCCCGTAAACCTTACCAGGGAACAAATACGAACCAGCCCGGATATTGATGCAGATAAACCGGTTTCCCGGCACCAAGATATCGAACTGTATGGGCACTACGCCTGGCAACGGTATGGTGGAGGCTGGTTTTATGCGGGAGGTTCAGCAGCTATGGATAATGTTCCCATTATAGATCAAACGATAAAGAAGAAGGCTGATCCCAACGATAAAAGAATCGATGATGATCTGCATTTAAGAAGCACAAAAAAAATTACGGGATATCATATTTACACGACGGATGGAGATTTTGGTCGCGTTAGTGATTTTATTTTAAACGATGCGGGCTGGCAAATTCTATACCTGGTGATTGATACCCATAACAGGTTTGGCGGTAAAAAATTTTTGATTGACACGGAATCAATACAACAAATACAATGGGAAAATTCAAAAGTTATTGTCACGATTTCAACAGATGAGATAAAAGACTGCCCCCTATTTGATGAATCTCAATTTAAAAATTCACGAAGCGCCGACGTCCCTTTGGCAAATAGTTGATAATTTTTTGAGGAGAGCGACGGCGCTATAACATGATTACATAAAACCAAATTTTAAAAATAGAAAAAATGAAAACGGAATCGGAAACACTCCCGGGGATTGGCATCAACGGTCTGAATGACAAGCAACCGAAATCAGTAGTCAAAGTCAAAAAAGAAAAGAAAATTAAAAAGAAAAAAATATTGCACAATCTATTTATAGAATTGGTGAAGTTACAAAAAGAAGTTATCGCTTCAGATCTCAAGCTGCTCGTTATTCTGGAGGGTAGGGATGCGGCCGGAAAAGACGGCACTATAAAAAGAATTATCAAACACCTCGGCCCACGAGAAACAACAGTAGTAGCATTAGGCAAACCATCTGGCTTCCAGGAACGTGAATGGTATTTTCAGCGTTACACTGCTCACTTACCCGTTTCAGGCGAATTTGTTCTCTTCAACAGGAGCTGGTATAACCGCCTTGGCGTTGAAAAAGTTATGGGCTTTTGCACTCATAAACAATGTAAATCATTTTTTGCCGAAGTGGAATCATTTGAGAAAGGACTCGTTGATGGAGGTTTCATTATACTTAAATACTATCTCGATATCAGTAAAAAAGTACAGGAAAAAAGACTGAAGGCAAGGGAGACAAATCCGCTGAAGCAGTGGAAAATAAGCCCTATTGACCAGGAAGCCTTGAAGCACTGGAAAGATTATTCAGATGCGCGGGATGAAATGCTTTTGAAAACGAATTTTGAAAATGCTCCCTGGTTTATCGTACATGCGAGCGATAAAGATAAAACGCATATTGCCCTTATTACACATCTTTTACATAGAATGAAATACGATAACAAGAATGAAAAATTATTAACGTGTAATTATGGACTGGTAGATCCTGCCACACCCGAGATCATAAAAGGCAAACTTTCCTGAAAATATGGAAATTATTAAACACGATTAACCAAGTTAATCACGATAAAACTATTCAAGAAATCGCTACTCATAAAGTAGAATTTTGTGTGTTAGCCGTTTATGTATATTCGCCTACCCCTGACACCAGCCCGTGTCGAAGGGTCCTCAACAGGGAGCAAATAAACTCAGTATTGCTCTTTAAAATTCTAAAGAATGACCATCATTCAAAGCGCATTTCCGGTAAGAGAGATCAATGTATCATCTGAAGCCATGCAAATCAATGTTAGGGAAGGAACTATCATAAATATAAATGTACAGCAACAGTCTGATCAAATGATTACCCTGTCAGATGAAGGAGCAGAGAATACTGCTCATGAAGCGAGTGCAACATTGATTCTGAGTTAAAGAATATGACTATTGGTGGAGGGCCATTAGTCTAAACCTTAAAAAGTATAAATGCAACAGGCGAAGAAATAATTGTGGATAGTGAAATAGGTAAATCTGCACCGAAATTTTTACAAATAAATTTTATAATTAATGATGACCATATCTTGAAAGAGGGATGATTCTATCCCTACTTTTTAAGCTTCAAGGAGTGTCAGTAAAACTGTAAGTAACAAAAGAATAAAACCTTATAAATCATAAAATTATTAACCTAAATTGTGCCCGGGACTGGATTCGAACCAGCACATCCTTGCGAATGCTGCGACCTGAACACAGTGCGTCTACCAATTTCGCCACCCGGGCAGGGGAGCAAATGTAAAATGAAAAATGTAGAATGAAAAATGTAGAATGTAAAATGCAGAATGTAAAAGTCAAAAAAATTTAATCAACCTCTTTGCATTTTACATTTTTCATTTATTCACGCACTTACATTAAATTCTCTCAATGCATCATTCAAACTTGTTTTTAAATTAGTGCTTGGTTTGCGCTTGCCAATGATTAATGCACAACTAACATTGTATTCTCCGGCTGGAAATTTTTTGTTGTAGCTTCCCGGTATTACCACGCTTCTTGCGGGTATTACTCCCTTTGTTTCTATAGGTTCAGCGCCGCTTACATCAATAATTTTTGTTGATTGAGTTAATACAACATTAGCTCCTAACACTGCTTCTTTTTCCACTCTCACTCCTTCTACCACGATGCACCTGCTGCCGATAAAACAGCCATCTTCAATTATTACCGGGCTTGCCTGCAACGGTTCCAATACGCCGCCAATGCCCACGCCGCCGCTCAAATGAACATCTTTCCCAATTTGCGCACAACTGCCCACGGTAGCCCATGTATCCACCATCGTGCCTTCATCTACGTAAGCGCCGATGTTTACGTAACTCGGCATCAACACTACATTTCGTGCAAGAAAGCTTCCATAGCGCGCTACAGCATGAGGAACCGCACGTACGCCCAATTCTTTATAATTTGATTTCAATTTCATCTTGTCATAAAACTCAAAGGGAGGCAAAGTGTATGTTTCCATTTGCTGAATTCCGAAATATAAGAGTATGGCTTGTTTCACCCATTCATTTACCTGCCATCCGTTACTAGCGGGCATGGCTGTACGAAGTTTGCCTTTGTCCAGTTGCTCTATTACATTGCGGACAGCCGCTGCATATTTTTCTTCTTTCGGCAATTCACGGTTTGCCCAGGCTTCCGTAATTAATTTTTCTAAATCCATCTTTTATTTTTGGCAAATATAGCAGAAGCATGTATTACAAAAAGAGAAAGCTATTGATGTTTTTTTGAGAATAATTATTACAATAACTACTGCTGAAAATTCAAATAAGGATTTGATTTCTTTATATAAAATTATTTTATCATTCGCTGTCTGAATGTTGGTGTAATGTGATGCCGGTATCTGTCCATTTCTTTTTTTCTTTTTTGGTAACTGCCCTTATAGATGCATTCCTGTTAAGATCTTCCTGGTTTATATAACTACGTTCATGATCCAGGTGCAGGCAGATAGCGCTATATCTTACCTGTTTTTCCTTAATGCCGGAGTTCATTAGCCGTTCTCCCAACTCACGGTCCTCGCCTCCATACTTCATTCTTTCATCATAACCATTCACTGCAACAATATCTTTTTTCCATGCACTGGCATTATGCCCGTTCCACGATGCATGGGTGGGCGTTATATGATTCATTAACGAAGCAAAAGTTTTATTATTAAATAACTTAGTGTTTTTCCACGATGAAGGAAGCCCGTTTTTTTTCAGCCAACTTAAATTGAAACAACGACCGCTGAGGATATCATCTTCGTTTATCAGTTTTGATATATTCATGGGTAATTTAAAATAGCCACCCGATAAAAAATAACCTCCCTCTCTTTTATCAATATGAGTTTTTAAAAAATCGCGCTGGGGAATACAATCACCGTCTGAAAAAATAAGATAGTCCGCACTTGATGCGAGAATAGCTTTATTTAAAATTTCGCATTTACGAAAACCATTATCTTCCTGCCAGATATGTTTAATAGGATAAAAATTTTTTAACGCGAAATGATTGACGAGGTTTGCCGTTTCAACAGTAGAACCGTCATCTGCAATAATCACTTCAAAATCTTTAAAGCTCTGGGATTGGTAACCCCACAACACTTTTTGCAGCCATAATGGGGAATTGTAAGTAGTGAATATAACAGATGCTTCCATCTTCAAAAATACAGGGATAAATTAAATTGGGTGCATTTCAAATTTTTGCCGGTTGGTGGGTACACCAACCGGGGCAGCCCGCCGCGTGCGGTGTCCTCACCGTCCACAAGCAAGGCAATACGAAAATTTGAAATACACCCATTAAATCTTAATTTATATTTGTTGATGCCGTTGAAAAAATAATGCTGCTATTTTGATGTCAAAAATATTTTCAATAATTATTACATATAACGGGGAGAAATGGTTGCCCGAATGTCTTCGCCATCTTACCGAAAGTGAAGTAGCCACTCAAATTGTTATTGTTGATAACGCATCCACCGATAACACCATTGAGATTATAAAACAATATGGCAATGCCATTCACTTTATACAAAATTTAAAAAATGCAGGTTTTGGACAGGCCAATAATATTGGGATGGAATATGCGCTAAACCGGGGAGCAGATTTCATTTTCCTGATTAACCAGGATGCATATATTTTTCCCGGTACTATTCAACTGTTAACAGCAGCATTAATCACTCATCCGGATTTTGGTATTTTAAGTCCTCTTCAACTTGGCTCTTCAGGCAAAGAAGTGGAACCAATTTTTAAAAAATTTTTATTAAAAAATTTTAGCAATGAGGTTATCACAAATATGCTTCACCCGGTAAATAATTCTGATATTAATAAGCCATATACTATGAGGTTTGTAAATGCCGCTGCATGGATGATGCCGCGTGAATGTGTGGAAAAAGTGGGTTTATTTCACCCGGTATTTTTTCATTATGGAGAAGATAATCATTACGCATCACGTGTACAGTTTCATAAAATGAAAATCGGAGTGCTGCCTGCTGCCCGCATTATACACGATAGTGATACACCAATAATAGATAATCATCTTTTGTTGCTGCGACAAATAAGAACTGTTCCTCTATATACTTTGCTTGATTTAAGAAAACCTTTGCCTGTAGCATTTTTCCTTGGTTTTTTAAAATGGAAAAGACTGGCAAAAAAAATCCGGAAATTTTCCGATACTAATGATATGTCATTCATTTATGAACAAAAAAAATGGTTTAATAAAAAACTTTCAGAAGCAATAGCCATCAGGAAAGAAACCAGTAAAGAGTGGAAAAAAATTAAACGCCCATGAAATCATTTGACGCAGATATTATGCAATCGCTGCCACTGCTGCAATCGGGATGCATTATTCTTTACCCAACCGATACTATTTGGGGTATAGGCTGCGATGCAACCAATGTAAATGCTATAAAAAAAATTTATTCGCTGAAACAGCGGGCGGAAAAAAAATCAATGATTATCTTACTGTCACGCATAGACGAAATTGAAAACTATGTGCTGCATCCTTCAAAAAAAATTATTGATTACATCAACGATCAGGAGTATCCCACTACCGCAATTTTTGAAAATGCCATCAATTTGCCAACACAACTCATCAATGAAGATGGAAGCATCGCTATAAGAATTACCCGCGATGAATTTTGTAAAATGCTTATCCAGCATTTAGCAAAACCATTGGTATCTACTTCTGCAAATATTTCCGGGGAACCTTCCCCTAAAAATTTTTCCGAAATTTCTGATACCATAAAAAATGGCGTTGATTATATTGTTCAATACCGGCGCGATGAATTGAAAAATGCGCAACCATCCTCTATTATCAGGCTAAACGATCGGGGAGAAATTATTAAAATTCGCTAAGCCCTTGCTACAATGCAACCCCAATACCCAACTGAACAGACGTTGGTTTCCATGTACCGCTGTTGCCAAAATGATTAATATTGGTAACCCCGCCAACATATCTTCCGTAGATTCTTAATTTTAAAAATTTCAATTGCACGCCGCCCACTAACGAAAAATTGCCGGAGTTAAAAGCATTTTTTCCGTTTTGCAAAAGGTTATCATTTTGGTTCATTAATACTCCAAACTGCGGACCTGCCTGTAATGCGATTATCTTATTTAAATTATAATTCAACAGCAACGGGATGCTCAGGTATTTCAATTGAAGGTGACTTATATTTTTTACCTTAAATACATCACTGAAGTTTGCAGTGGTATCGCTATTGATTTGGTTAAACAATACCTCCGGCTGAATAGCCCATTTTTTACTTAATTTGATCGTGGCGAATGCACCGGCATGATAACTCAGTGCAAATTCATTTTTGAAGGGCTGGCCTTCAATTTTACCAAGATTAGCGCCTGCTTTAATGCCGAGGCTGAATTGTGCAAAGCCCGTAGAGCCGGTAAAGACAAGCATTGCAAGGATGAGGAGTTTCGTTTTCATAAAAGGCGTTTATTTTAATTTTCAATTTACATGCCATGATATGTTTAAAAAGTTATACCAATACTAAAATTATAAATGACGGTAAAACGATTATCGTTTGTTTTGGGTAAATAGTAGTCTATATACACTTCCGGCTCTGTATAAAACTTACCGATGGTATAATTTACATCCAAATCAAATCCTGCGGATTGCAGCTGGAATTTATTATTGTTTTTATCCTGCGACAGGAAATGCCTTACCCGTTTCAACTTTAACTTGGTGAAAGAAAGAAAATTTTCAAGCGAACTGGTATGTGATATATTGTATGAATTAATACCTGAAAAAAGAGAAAGCTGCGGGGTAATGAGCAGCCCGTCTTTTATTGAAAAAATATTATAAAATCCAAATGAATGTTCAATGGAAGCAGTCAAAGAAAATGACCGGAGTTTTATAAATACAGAATCAATATAATTGATCACATATCTTGTACCCAAAATTGCTATGGATGTATCTATCCGCACCACTTCATGATAAGCGCCCCAGGAATAACCGGAAGAAAGGCCCGGCCGTAACCATGGTTTCTTAAAAAGGATATTTGCATAAAACCCGTCCTGGACAGGTGATGCATTAGACGAATATACATTCTGTTGAAAATAGTGAATATAGGATACAAACATATCTGCAACTTTACCATTCTTATAACTGTATGAAGGCGACAAAGTATATTGATAAAAATCGGATTTATTATTTTCATTGTATAAAAAGCCGGTTGCTGCAATTCCAAAACCGCTTTTATGATCGTATTCAAGTGATGGAATAATTACAAACGGGCTGTTGCCCTGGAAAGATTCGATGTATTTATTCTGATCTCCATTTAATTTGTTGCCTGCACCAATATTTATTCGCACAAAGCTTTTTGGCTTTGTAAGCTGGTCAATCATTTTGAGCATTGCATCGTTTTTTAGTAAAGAATCCAGCAACCTTTTATCTTCAGGTGTTTCCTGAGCATACACTTTCAATATCCACCCTGCTGTCATCATAAAAAACAGTAAAATTTTTTGCATAACTAAAGTTAACTATAGCAATAAAAGTACAGCATCGGCTTTCGTATTCGCAGCCGTTTTATAAACAGACTGTGAAAACACCGCGGGGTTTAAGCCTGTACTATCTAAATATGTATTAAAATGTGCACCAGGAGCGGCTTTTCAACACTCTCACTGCAATAACATACCTTTGCGCGCAAATAAAAACCCGATAATGGATTCGTTTCAGAACCTTGGATTGAATGAAAAACTGTTAAAAGCAGTTGCTGATCTTGGATTTACTACACCCACTCCCATACAAACAAAAGCAATACCGGTATTACTTTCCGGCACCACAGATTTTGTTGGCCTTGCACAAACAGGCACCGGCAAAACAGCAGCTTTTGGTTTGCCTTTATTGCAGTTGGTAGTGCCTCAGAATAAATTTCCGCAAGCGCTCATTGTTTGCCCTACAAGAGAACTGTGCCTGCAAATTTGTAATGACCTGCAGGAGTTTAAAAAATATTGTAACGATATACATGCAGAGGCGGTGTATGGCGGTGCTTCTATTATTATGCAAATTCGTGCATTGAAGAAAGGGGTTCACATTGTTGTTGCCACGCCGGGAAGATTAATTGACATGATTGAAAGAAAAGCAATTGATCTGCAAAAAGTAAAATATGTGGTGCTTGATGAAGCCGATGAAATGTTGAACATGGGTTTCAGGGATGATATAGATTTTGTATTGAAGAATACCATTAACCGCGAAAGTATATGGCTGTTCAGCGCTACGATGCCTTCGGAAGTACGCGCCATTGCAAAAAATTTTATGAGCCATCCGCAGGAAGTAACGGTGGGTAAAAAAAATACCGCCAATGTAAATATAGATCACCAGTATTTTGTTACTTCTGCACCATCCCGGTTTGAGACGTTGAAAAGATTGATTGATTTTAACCCCGGCATTTATGGAATAATTTTTACCAGAACAAAAGCAGATGCACAGGAGATAACGGAGCGGCTTGTAAAACAGGGATACGATATTGAAGCACTGCACGGCGACCTTACGCAGCAGCAACGTGATAAAGTAATGCAAAGGTTTCGGGAAAAAAACTTGCAACTCCTCATTGCCACTGATGTGGCTGCACGCGGCATAGATGTGGAAGGTATCACGCATGTAATCAATTTTGAATTGCCGGATGATATGGAAGTATACACACACCGCAGCGGGCGCACTGCGCGTGCCGGCAAAAGCGGAATATGTATTTCTATTTGCCATACCAGGGAACTTTATAAAATAAAGCAGCTCGAAAAGATGGTGAATGCAGCGTTTCACCGCATGGATATACCCGGCGGAAAAGAAGTGTGCAGGAAACAATTTTTTTATTTCATGGATAAACTAATGAATGCAGATACTTCCGGTGGCGATTATGAAACCTACATGCCCGATTTGCAAAAGAAATTTGAAAACACCAGTAAGGAAGATGTATTGAAAAGAATTGCGGCGCTTGAGTTCAACCAGTTTTTAAAATATTATGAAAACGCCGAAGACCTGAATGTGCGGAGTGATTTCCGGGAAAAAAGAGCAGATCAATATAATAATGCAAGTGGAAGGAGAGATAAATTTTCGTATAGCCATGACGGTTATGTTCGCCTGTTTGTGAACCTTGGCACCAAAGATGGATTTTACAAAGCGAGCTTTTTACAATTTATCCTTGATGAAAGCGATTTAAAAAAAGAAGTGCTTGGAAAAATTGATTTGCGCGAAATGAACTCGTGGGTGGAGATAGATAAATCTGCCGCAGGTAAAATGATAAAAAGCATTGACGGAAAAAAATTCAATGGCCGTTTAATAAGAATGAATGAAGCAGACGGAGGCTTTAAAAAACCTTCTTCATTTCATGATAAAAGAAAAAGAGCATACAGTCATTAATTACTCCAACACTCTTTTCATCCTCTAAATATTTTTTATGAAAAGAAGAATTGTATTTATCACCGCTTTTTTTGCAGTGTTATTTTCGTCCATGAATGTCTATTCGCAGGATGGTGCAGATTCATTGCTGAATTTTATTCAGCAAAACAAATCAAGATCATCGCTATACCTTATAAAGAATGATACCGTACGTGCGGCATTAAATGAAAATACGCTGATGCCGCTGGCAAGCACCGTCAAAATTATTGTTGCCATTGAATTTGCTAAGCAGGCGGCTGCGGGTGTTTTTAATGCGGATGCGCCGGTAGCTTTGAGTGAGTTGAATAAATATTATTTACCAAATACGGATGGTGGTGCTCATCCCAATTGGTTGGCTTATGAAAAAAGTATTAACCGCATCCATAACGATAGTGTGCCGCTTATAGATGTTGCCAGAGGCATGATCATTTTCAGCAGCAATGCCAATGCGGAATATTTAATGGATTTACTGGGCTTCGATAATGTGGAAAGCAATCTCCGGTCATTGGGGCTTAAAAGGCATACGCCCATTTATCCTTTAGTAGCTTCTTTGTTTTTGTACCAAAATCCCAAACACCTGAGCGATGATAATATAATAAAACAAATTGGCAGCATGAGCAATGAAGCTTATTCACATGCTGCATTTTTAATTCACCAGGAACTGAAGAATGATAGTAACTACAAAAAAAATTTCCGCGTGCAGGATTTGACGTTGAAGCTGCAAAAAGAATGGAGCGACAGGCTGCCTGCATCTACCACGCAGGAATATGCCAAGCTGTGCTACATACTTAATAACAGGAAATATTTTAGTAACGAAACCTATGCCATTCTTTCAAAAGTGTTGGAAAGTTTGATGGAGAACCCTGCAAATGCTGCATGGATCAGTCATGCGGGAATGAAAGGCGGTTCTACTATTTTTGTTTTAACGAAGGCTTTGTATGCTACATTAAAAGACGGAACTAAAATAGAAATGGCTTATTTTTTTAATGATCTTACCGGCAATGAAAATGCCCGTCTTCAACATTGGATGAATGATTTTGAATTAAAGGTGTTGAATGATGAAACGTTTCGTAAGAAGATTGTTTTTTAGAAAATGATGAAATACTCTGTAATGTCAGCGAACTATAGATAATTTGATTACGCTTGTGAGTATATTGGCGGAACTGCTGTTGTGTGTAGCCAATTTTGGAGTTAGAGTATCATAAAAAGTTGTTCAGTCAACCTGTATGGCTTTAAATTCTCCTTGCAAAGGTTATTTATTTCCGATAGCAAGGTCTTCAAGTCGTTTTCGACATTCGAATAATCTATTTGTTGTTCCTGTACGGAAAAATTGTCCAAAATAGAATTTACATTTTTCAATTCGTTCTCAAATTCAGCCGAAATTATTCCATGAATCATCATTAAATGTTTTCGCAGCATTACTATATCCAAATAAGTTCGTGGAGCCTTATATTGTTCAAGCTTTTTAAAACTAAAATCATTTCCATCTATTCTAAAATTGTGGGCTACTATTTGATTTCTATAAGTTCGCAAGTCTTTCCATTCATTTAGCTTTTTTATAGCAGGCTTTGCAATTTTTTTTAACGTCTTAATCCTTTCATGAAACTTATATTCGGCGTTGATTAAAAAGTTTTTATTATACTCATCAAGATATGAACATGTGTTCATTAAAATTGTATTATACAAAACCTGATAATGAGACATCTCTTTATTAGTCCAGTCATTTTGCCCCTTTTATCATAACCAAAATCCTTTATTAGCTCCATAAAATACCGTATATCCTGCTCATATCTGGAAAAAATGTATAAGCTTTCATAAATTCTCACGTGATCTGTAAATTAAAATTGGATCAACTCCTTAGGTTGCACACAACATTTAAGGCTTGAAGATGGGCAAATTTATAACTTTCAGCCCGAACGTCAGTACTGTTAATGGTTTCCAAAGGTAACACCTTTTCAAAAGGTGTTACCTCTCATCTTTTTTTATTTAAACCTGATATTGTAGGTGGCGCCTAAGCCCACATTGCCAATGCCGCCGCCATCAGATGTGTTGCGGAACACATTATCATAGTATGCAAATACATTCCAGTTATAATTATGATAGCCTAACTGGGGTTTCAAAAAAAGACCTCCGCCTGCATTAGCTACTGTAATGATACCATACCCTGCATCAAGCCCGGCAAAGAAACCAGTTCTTTCCGGATACAACCGTACAAAGCCACCCAATGGCACAATGCCAACATTGCGAAAACCACTTTTTGCAAAATAATTTTCATATCCTGCAGTCAACCCGAGCCCTACATGTTCCGCTTCCATCAATTGACCTTTCAGTTCAAGCCCTGCAACAAAACTACTATAGTTGGAAGCTTTACCTACCGGTACACCTACATCTGCACCAAACTTCAGCCACGATGTTTTTTCCATCGCTTCTTCTTTGCTTTGAGCAAATAAGACGGACGACATCAATGTCAATCCAATTGTAATAATTAGTGTTTTCATAAATAGATTTTAGTGAACAATTTTTTATGGCTAAAACTAAAAATGTGCCGTTATAACCACTTTCAGAAAAATTATATCTATTTAAACATATTTATGAAAGAAAAGGAAAAAATTTCTACAATAAGGGTAAATAAAACTATAACTTCCCCGTCTTTTTATAATAAGCGATCAATGCAGTTATTACATCATCATAGCTTTGCAATCCTTTAGGTTGTAAATTAACCTGTAAATATTTTCCATACAACCAATTGATAGCAGGCTCAAAAACACTCCGGTGTTTGCGGTTAAAATTTCTCCATTCTAAAATATCTGCTTTTACCTCTGCGCTTAATTGCGAAGCAGCAAGTTTAGATGCAGTGGAATCAAAATAATATACCTCACGGTTGGCATACACGAAAAGATCAAGATATGCGGAATATTGAAAGAGCGTATCCTTTGCATTGGCTGCAGCAAGGTATCCGCAAAAGTTTGCTTCATTTTCTTTTGCATAGCCAACCTGGTGGCCTATTTCGTGCAAAGTAATATATGGAATCAAAAATCGCGGTACGGTAGTATTCACCTGTGCTTCACCGGTGAAAGGATTGTAGTAACCGGTAAATCCCAGGTAATTTCCCAACCATCCATACATGGAAGATTTTACAGAGGAACCGTGATACGTAAGCATTGGATAAATTTTGGCTGCTTCATCATAACATTTTTCAGCGCGCTGAAACATTACTTTGTTATCGGGGTAAATAATTTTATCTTTTATCAATTGCACTTTTGTTTCATTTACTTTTTGCAACAACAACTGCTGCAGTTGCAAAACATTTGCAGTATCAATTTTTATTTTTGGCAATTGCAGTTGCGAAGCGATTTCATTGCGATTATAATTAAGTCCCCAAAAAATATTGAACACGAGATAAAGCATGATCAGCATCATCAGCAGCTTACCCGTTTTATGAATGAACTTATCGCGCGTAAGTTGTTTGCTGAAAACTATTTTTATATTTTTAATCGTCTTCCACAGCAGCCAGAGTCCTGCAATAAAATATACAATATCGCCAATGCTGAAAGGCAACCAGCCAAACAAAAAACGCAACACGATGGAGAAATAGTAATAGAAATTTTCTGAATAAAATTTTTCAATGGCATCCTGGTTAGTGGCAGCCAGCCTGATGATAATAATCCCTCCTACGCCTGAAAGCCAAAACCATTTTTGTTTTCTTAATACTCCGACAATGCTCATATTTTGCTTTTTGTATGCGAAACCGCCCGAATATAGGCTCAATTTTACTGCTTTTTATAGGAAAAATTCGCGGTTTTCCCTTACCTTTGCGCTCCTTTAATTTGATGGCATGGGAAACAGGCGGAGATTTGATATTGCATTTGTAGGTCTGAAGCCCGGAACTCATGAGTTCAAATACCTGGTAGATGAAAAGTTCTTTGCGGAATATGGCGATACTGATTTTAGCCGTTGCAATGCGGAAGTGAAAGTGTTTCTTGAAAAAAACACTTCATTCATGCGGCTTAAATTTGATATTGCAGGCACGGTGAATGTTGTGTGCGATCGCTGTGGTAATAATCTTCCTCTCGATCTTTGGGACGAATTTGATATGGTGGTGAAGCAGGTGGAAAACCCCGATGAAATGAACGACAGCGAAGAAGATCCGGATATATATTATATATCCAGAACTGAAAGTCATTTACACCTTGCTGACTGGATTTATGAATTTGTGTTGCTCAGCATTCCGATGCAGCGCATGTGCAGCGAGCAGGAAATTGGAGGCCCGCAATGCAACAAAGAAATATTAGCGATGCTGAAAAAAATGGAATCTGGAGCTATAGAAAACAATCATCCTTTGCAAAAAGGATTAGAACAATTTAAAAAGAAAATAAAATAATTTTTTACTGTACAAATTTATAGGTTATGCCAAATCCCAAACGCAGACATAGTCAGCAGAGAAGTGCAAAAAGAAGAACACATTACAAAGCCGCAACTCCGACGTTGAGCACCGATAGCGCCACCGGCGAAACGCATGTACGCCACCGCGCACATGTAAGCGAAGGAAAATTGTACTACAAAGGAAAACTTGTAGCAGAGAAAGCACCTTCCAAAGCCTGATCCATTTATTTTTTATAATTTCCAAAAATAAAGTTTGATTAACTTCAACTTTGTTTTTGGATTTTTTTTGCCCGAAGTTTTGTTTCATCTTCGGCGTACTTTCAACCTTAAAATGATTCTATGAAGATTGCACTGGACATGATGGGCGGAGATTTTGCACCCGTTGAAGCAATGAAAGGGCTGCAATTATTTTTTTCCAAACCACAGCAGGATATCCATCTTGTGCTTATTGGTGATGCACAAAAAATAAAATCACTTTCCGGTGAATATAAAATTCCAACGGAAAATATAACCATTGTTCATGCTGCACAGGTGATAGAAATGCATGAACACCCGACAAAGGCATTAAAAGAAAAACAACAGTCTTCCATTGCAATCGGGTTTCATTTACTCGCAACCGGAAAAGCAGATGCGTTTATCAGCGCAGGAAATACGGGTGCCATGATGGTGGGTGCATTGTTTAGTATAAAAGCTATTGACGGAGTGCAGCGTCCTACTATTGGTGCCTATTTACCAAAAGAAAATGGTGAATTATCGTTGATGGTAGATGTTGGATTGAACAGTGATTGTAAACCGGAGAACCTGAATCAATTTGCAGTGTTAGGCTCTTTATTTGCCAAACATATTTTAAATGTAGCTGACCCGAAAGTGGCGTTGATAAATATTGGCGAGGAAGAAGGAAAAGGAAACCTGCTCACACAGGCTGCATATCCGATGCTGAAAGAAAATAAACAAATTAATTTCATTGGCAATGCAGAAGGCCGCGACCTGCTGAAAGAAAAAGCCGATGTATATGTATGTGACGGCTTTACCGGCAATGTGATTTTAAAATTTGCAGAATCAATTTATGACATTGTGCAAAACAGGAAAATAAATGACGAGCATTTCAATCGTTTCAATTTTGAAATTTATGGCGGCGTGCCGGTGCTGGGTGTAAACAAACCCGTCATCATCGGGCATGGCATTTCGCATGCCCACGCATTTGACAATATGATACAAATGGCGAAGAAAATGATTGAAGAAAAATTGATTGAAAAGATGAGGAGTAGTTTTGCAGGGTAAAATTATTTTCGTGTATGCATACCCGTTAGTTACTTCTATTTTTTCTACAGCAATGCAAAGGCCATGTATGCATCCCCCGATTTCTTTTTTAATTTTCCACCACCACAGGCAATCACCACATATTCTTTCCCATTCACTTCATACACGGATGGAGTTGCAAAACCACAAGCAGGCAAATCTGTCTCCCACAAAAGTTGCCCGGTACGTTTATTAAATGCGCGAAACTTTGCGTCACTTGTTGCGGCAATAAAAATTAATCCACCGGCTGTAACAGCAGGACCACCGTAGTTTTCAGTACCACTATGAATGCCCTTTGCTTTTAGTTCAGGATAATCGCCCAGGGTATCTTTCCATAAAAGTTTGCCTGTGTTAAGATCAATTGCATTGAGTGTGCCCCATGGGGGCCTTACCGCGGGATAACCTTCTTTGGTAAGAAATTTATTATAGCCGGTGGAAGTATAGGGAAGTTTATTCCAATCATCCGATGGATGTACTGGTGCAATAAATTTTTGTTGTTGCTCATCCTTACGGTCAAGGATATACGAAGCAATGGCTTTCTTTTCACTTTCTGCAAGCTGGTTAAATGCGGGCATCATTCTTCTTCCGGTGCTTATCAATTGCAAAAACTGTTGTTCACTATATTTTTTATCTACCTCTATCAATGATGGATAATTACCCGCTCCTTTTCTGTCTGGCCCATGGCAGGTCAGGCATGTTGCAGCATATAATCTTTTACCTGCCTGCAGATTGTTTTCGTTATTTTTTATTTCTTTTTTTACATCAATCATGGTAAGCACCCAGGGCATTTCACTTGCATTGATATAAATAATTCCTGTGGTGGGATCCAGCGCAGGACCGCCCCACTCGCCACCTCCGTCAAAACCGGGAAAGATAATAGTGCCTTCTTTAGAAGGTGGATTAAAAATAAATCCTGTTTTATAAGATGCAATTTTTTGTTTGATATCTTCATAAGAAGAATCAGCAATTAAATGATTTAAATCTTTTTCATTTAATACTTGTCTTGCAAATGGCAAGGGCCATGTTGGAAAAGGTTGCGTGGGATACGGCTTTTCTCCAATTAACTCAGATGTTGTGGGAACAGGTTTTTCTTCTATTGGATACACCGGTTTTCCTGTTTCACGATCAAACAAAAAAATAAATCCTGACTTTGTGGGTTGCGCTACGGCATCAATCTTTTTCCCGTCTTTGGTAATAGTCACGAGTGCCGGAGCCGTTGGTAAATCGCGATCCCACAAATCATGATGCACTGTTTGAAAATGCCAGATTCGTTTTCCTGTGTTTACATCTAATGCAATTAAACAATCAGCATATAAATCCGCACCCGTTCTTTTGCCTCCATAAAAATCGAATACAGCAGAGCCAGTAGGCACAAATAAAATCCCGCGATTTTCATCGAGGCTAAAACCACTCCAGCAATTAGCACCGCCCACATGTTTGTATGCTTCTTTATTATCCCATGTTTCATATCCCGGTTCTCCGGGCTGAGGAATAGTGTGAAATATCCATTGAAGTTTGCCGGTATGTACATTATATGCACGAATATGCCCCGGTGCCGCGGGCATTTCTTCCGACAAACGATCGCCGACGATGATCATATCTTTATATACCAGTCCGGGGGTAGTAAGCGAAACATATAATTGAGAAGCATCTTCTCCAAGATCGTTATGCAAATCAATGCTGCCGTTGTTGCCAAAAGAATGAATAAGTTTTCCGGTGCTGGCATCAATGCAAAGCAATCGCGATCCGGCTCCGTAAAAAATTCGTTTATCATTTTTACCATCGCTATAATACGAAACACCCCTGCATACATTCATAGAAAAATAACCGAGGCCTTTCACTTCAGTTACGGTTGTATCAAAGGGATCGAATATCCATAGGGGCTTTCCGGTTGCAGCATTTAATGCAAATAATTTCAACTTTGGGGAAACACCGTACAGCACGCTATCTGCAATAACCGGATTCACCTGTATTTGCGTAAGCGTATCTGCATCGCCGCAATGATACGTCCATGCAACCTGCAACTGAGCAACATTGCCTGTGTCAATTTGTGTTAAAGAAGAATAGCGATTGTTTTCATAGTTGGCTCCGTACTTGTTCCAGGTATCATATTTTTTTATGTGCGTACTGTTGCACGAAAAAAATAGTATGATACCCATACAAAAGAAGAACTTCATGTGTGTTAGTTTATAAAATAATTTAACAGATATTGCGCAATTTTTTTGCAATATACTTGTCATTTTACTAAGGCTGAATTGATTATTTTTACCGGATGCATCCAAAGTTTTCGCAAGGTGGAAACACATAGTCACATAGAAAACATAGGATTTCTCATAGAAAAGAAACTATATGCTAACCTATTGTGCCTACTGTGGTTCAAAAAAGTAATGGTTAAAGAATGTGCGAAAATTTGGAATACATCCTTTTTACCCGACGCTACATGATAGAAAAGATGATGATTACTCGCTGCAAAGTTTTTCGATGCCTCTTGGTGTTCAGCATTTTTGTTGTAGCCCGTCAACATGTATTCGCACAGGCAGATACCATTCCTTTTAAGGAAACCATCATTCACGATTCTACCATATTAATCAGGTTTTCCAATGATACTATTCAACGAAAATCATTAGATGAATACCTGAAAACAAGAAAAGGATTTATAGGAAAAATGTTTAAGGGCCTTACGCGCGATACCACGGAGGTAGAGCGTGCTAATAATTTGCAGCGAAGTGATGAAAGATATAGCAGCTACCAGGGTTTAGTCATCAGGCATATTTATATCAAAGACCTTCGGTTTGGTGTGCCGCTGAATGATACATTAAAACGGATCAACAATTTTTTTACCCGTGTTGCAAATACAGTTCACCATGCTACGCGTTTAAACACCATCAGGAATAATCTTTTCTTTAGAGAAAATTCGCTGGTAATACCTCATTTGCTTGCAGACAATGAAACGTATTTGCGTCAATTGCCTTATGTGCAGGATGTAAACATTGAGGTAATTCCTTTGGGTGAAGAAGGTGGCGACTCGGTAGATGTGTATGTTATTTTAAAAGATAAATTTTCACTGGGAATTTCTGTGGCTTCAGTTGATCTGAGAAATACTGATGTAAAAATCCAGGAAGATAATATCTATGGTTCAGGAAATGCAGTAGCCATAAATGGACTGTACGATATGAGCCGTCGAAAAAATTTTGGATTTGGCGGAGATTACCTGATACGCAATATTGGACACAGCTTTGTCAGTTTCAATGCGGGGTATCAAAGTTATAACCCGAGTTTAATCGGGCTTAAAGAAGAAAATTATTATTACGTAAAGTTTAATAAGCCTTTGATAAATCGTTACAAAAGGTGGGTATATGAATTCGATGTATCTTATCATTCAACCAGGAATATGTATTCCGGCGACTCACTGTACCTGGCCGATCAGCGATACCGTTATTCCAATATTGATGCATGGTTGGGCTATAATATAAAATCAGGCAAAGTTATCACTCCGGTAGCCAATAAAAAATTACGGGCACTCATTGCACTAAGGTTTCTTGATCAAAAATTCTGGCTTATTCCATCTATTTATAAAAACAACTATTACTGGAAATATGCAACCATCAAAGGTGGAATGGCTGCCGTATCATTTTACCGGCAAAATATTTACAAGTCGCAATTTGTTTATGCCTTTGGGGTAAATGAAGATATTCCGGTTGGGCTCAATCTTACTTTTACGGGTGGCTATGTAAGAAAAGAAAACCTGGAACGCCCGTTTGTAAGTTTCAATTATCAGCAATCATTTTTTACAAAGAAAAATAATTATTTCAATTATATAATCCGGGCAGAAGGATACCTTGATCACAATACGATTGAAGATATAAATATGCTGGGCACGCTAAATTATTTTGATCATTTAAAAGCATTAGGCCCACGGTGGAAACAAAGAACGTTTGTTAATGTTAGCATAACAAAGCAAATTAATACCATCCTGAATGAGCCGCTTTATATAGATAGCAAGTTTGCATTGCCCGAATTCAGAAACGGCGATGAAGGAGGCTCATTGCGGGTAACTGCCAGGGTTGAATCCGATTTTTACAGCCCATGGTCTATAGCATCATTCCGCTTTGCGCCTTTTGTATTTGCCTATTCGGGCCTTTTCACGCCTTACCATACATCTACCAGTAATATTTATACCATTGTGGGAGCAGGTATCCGGATAAGGAATGAAAGTCTCATATTTGGCTCGCTTGAACTGCGGGGATATTATTTCCTGAAAAAAAATGTGTATGATGAAAACTGGAAATTTGATATTAATAGTAATGTAACATTTCGCTACAATACTCAATTAGCCAATAAACCGGATTTTATACAGGTAAATTAAATGATAAGGGGATATATAAAAACGAAAAGCATCAGTGTCGTCTTTATTACTCTTCCGGTTGCCCGGCTTCATAATTCAAACTATCCGATGCCTTTCTGCTGAGAACTTTCTTCCTTTTACAGACATCTGTTTTCAGCTTTGTAACTCTAAGGTACATGCTATATTCATCGTTTTCCAAATTTTTTGTGTGGTACTTCTACACCCCTTCTGCACATAGTTATGCACAACTGAATTTTTAATTTGTATTAATTTCAACATTACTTCACTACCGGCCCTGAAAAGTAACAATGCTCAAATACGCAATTGGCCTGCATTTTAAGCGGAGTGCTTTCGCCGTAATACCGGAAATTACAACTTCTGAAAACAACATTTTGCCCGTTTGCAATCAATAATGTTTGTACGCCGGCAATATTTTGATAGGTAAAATCGAAAATACAATCTGAAACTTCGCAGGCAAGTTGCGAATTGAATGTACCAAACGAACCAAGGTTTTCTGCAAACACATTACTAATGTATGTGGGAAAATATCCATGCTGATCGTTGTAAATAAATCTTACAACACCTCCTGCAATGTTTACATGATTAATATTCCAATTGCCCGACATTCTTGGGCCGCCATATAAATCTGTTCCGAAAATGGTATGCGTGCCTCCCCAGCAATAAATATTAGAGATCACATTTTCTTTTTCCTGATCCTGGCCGCCGGAAATACAAAGTTTGCAATTTGAAAACTGTACTTTATTAATGATGGTTATCTCCGCATTTCGCGTAACGCCATTGGGCGATGAACATATTCCCACCACAAAACCACTTATGTTTAATTCTTCCAACTCCGTACCCGTGCTTCCTGATTGCTTTGACAACTGCGGAGCTTTGCCATAATAATTTTTTAAGGCGGGATAACCACCATCCGGCGGAAGAGGGTCTGCGGGTAAATTGGTAAATGGGTCTATTACAATTGCTGAATAGGGCGAGTTACGGCTATCCCTGCATTTTCCATCGGTGAAGTCATTAAAGGATAAGCTATAAAATTTTGCAGGATCATTCAAAGCAGGTGGCTTGAAAAGGCCGGCCAGCCTTAGTTTGCGAACTTTACAACCTTTTCCATCCTGGATGCCGATGGCAAATGCATTGTTGAAAGTTGTATAAATTTCACTGCCTGTATTGCTATCCCAAAAAGAAGATTCGCCCAGCAATTCAAGCGTACAAAAACTGCGTGAATTATTTTTTCCTTCATCTGCAGTTGCACCGCGAAGAATTAATGGTTGCGATATTTTATAAACACCTGCGGGAAAATACAACGTGCGGATATTATTTTTTATACAAGTATTGATTGCTTTTTGAATGGTTGCATAATCATCCGTGTTGCTGCCTTTAGCACCAAACCATTTCACGGAAAAGTATTGATTTACGGAAGCAGGGTTTACCGTTAATGAACTATCAAAAATGGTTTGCTGATAATCCGCATCAATGTTGCCGCCGTTTATTACGCCACTTCCTTTTATCATGCAGCCGGGTTCTATTTTAATTGTTTTGCCTCTTGGAATATTCAACGTTCCGTTGATGATAATATCCGAACTTACCAATATTGTTTTTGTATCTGTATTTTTAATTGCATTTTGCAGCGTAGTTGTTGCATCAGCAAATGATGTTGCCTTTGGCACATACACTTGGGCATTTGCCATGCTTAACATCAGGCTTACGATTATTGGTATTCTTTTCATAATGATTTGTCAATGACCAAAAATATCAAACTAAAAAATATTATGCTGTTTGTGAATTGTTATTTATGCCGATTCCATAACTTTAAATACGGTATTGAAAATTTATGATGCATCTTTTGTTTAAAAAATATTTTGAACTAACATTTTGGATTAGCGCTCTTACCCTGCTGGCGATAATGCCACCCGGCACCGATCCACATTATTCATTTTGCATCTTCAAATTAATGGGAATTAAATTTTGTCCCGGTTGCGGACTGGGACATTCCATTAGTTATTTGTTTCATGGTAATATAACCGCATCCCTCAAAGCACACCCGCTGGGTATTTTTGCCGTAATAATTATTTTATACAGAATTTACCAGTTAATACAATTACATTTCTTTACCAAAAAAAATCCATCATGGAAATAAACAACCCGGGCTCCGTAAACCCGATTTTACTTAAATATCTTTACGATGTAACGCCTGAAGAATTAATTACCATTAATTCGCGAACGCAAGGTTTCAGCGATGATGATCTCACCAATTTTTGCATGATCTACCGGCCTAAAAGAAAAGATCCGCAAACCATCTTATTACTGTGTCTTATAGGCCTGATAGGGGTTTCGGGCATTCACCGTTTTGTAACAGGGCAGATCGGCATTGGTATCTTATATTTTCTTACCGGTGGTTTGTGTCTTATTGGCACCATTGTAGATGCCGTAAATCATAAAACACTTGCTACAGAGTATAATGGAAAAATGATTGCTGAAACACTGGCCATGTTGAATATGGTAAGAAGATAATTTGTGTTTCAACTTTTATCAAAATATTTTTCTATGATTACTTGCCCATTTATTTTTAGTTCAATAAATTCAATGCATGAAAATAGAGAAGGCAACATTGAAAGATATTGCTGAACTGGAAATGTTGATTAACGGCGCATACCGGGGCGAAGGAGCAAAGAAAGGATGGACCACCGAAGCTGATATTCTTGATGGGATCAGGATTGATAAAGAACGGCTACAGGAAATGATTCAGAAAAAAGATGCAGTGATACTTCGCATATTGGATGATGACCATACACTGAAAGGATGTGTCTACCTCGAGAAGATGAAAAACAAAATGTATCTAGGTATGCTCACCGTATCTCCCAACGAGCAAGCGAAAGGAATCGGCAAAAAACTATTGCGCGAAGCTGAAATCTACGCTCAATCGGAAGGCTGCAGGTTTATAACGATGACGGTGATATCAGTTCGGTCTGAATTAATTGCCTGGTACGAAAAACACGGATATTATAAAACAGGAGAAAAAAAGCCGTTTCCTACTGACGTAAAATTTGGCATTCCAAAACAACCGCTTGAGTTTGTAGTGATGGAAAAAAGTTTGGAAAGTTTAGGGATTTAGAAAGTTTAGGAGTTTAGAAAGTTTGGATTTTTTTATTTTTGGGCTATGCCAATTTAGCTCAGGTGGTAGAGCAGCACCCTCGTAATGTGCAGGTCGTTGGTTCGAGTCCAATAATTGGCTCTGTAACATTTCTACTTTGTTTTCTCAACTTCTCAAATATCATATCAAAAGGGTGAAGTAGTTGAGGTAACAAAAATGAAAAACAGCTAATGATGCAAAACAATTATCTCGAAAGTATGCGCAAGCAATTTGAGTTTTACAAATTGCTTGGCGAAAGAGCGATGGCACAGGTGCCGGATGAAAAACTTAACTGGCAATATAATGAAGACAGCAACAGCATTGCAACCATTGTAAAGCATTTGTGGGGCAATATGCTTTCGAGATGGACAAACTTTCTTAAAGCGGATGGCGAAAAAGAATGGCGTGATCGCGATGCGGAATTTGAAAATGATATTACTACAAGAGAACAATTAATGAATAAGTGGAATGAAGGATGGAAATGCTTGCTGGATGCTTTGAACTCATTAACTGCTGGTGACCTGGGAAAAATAATTTATATCCGCAACCAGGGGCATACAGTAATGGAAGCCATCAACAGGCAACTGGCGCATTATTCATATCATGTAGGGCAAATTGTTTTTCTTGCAAAAATGTGTGCCGACGATTGGGTATCTTTATCCATACCCAAAGGAAATTCCAAAGTATTCAATAAAAAAATGTTTTCACAACCACCATCACGTGGTCATTTTACCGATGATTTTTTAAAAGGGAAAAAGGGTTAATTAAACTTGTCTTTGCGGGAAATGATCAACTTATTATTTACTCCATGTGCCGCCGATTGCAATATCTATCGTAAAAGCATTTCCGCTCATGTTGGTGCCGCCTTTGTTTTTATAATTAAGATGATTGTACCGGGCTGTGATGCCAAGAAATAATTGCGGGTTAAAAAAATAATTCATACGAAAACCGGTATTCAGATTCAATGACCCAATGCCTAAAGGTTTCAGATAATCTAGATGATGATCATTGTTATTTTCATCATTTATGTCGAAGCCATCATAACCGATACCGCCCAGTAAACCGGCTTCGAAGTTGGTGCTATGATAAAAATAATGCGAATAGTCAAGCCCAATATACCCGCCTAACAAATGATGAGAAGCATACAAGCTGTCACTTCTCAGCACAAAATAATCTTGCGGTGTTCTGATAAATTTAAAATTCAACGTAAGATCTATCTCATCGTTTTTTGATCTTCCGCCTGTTATTATTCCAAGTGTAGGATGCGTACCAAGCACACTAATGTTTCCTGATGGAAGCCATGCACCTGCGGTGAATGCTGATAAGCCCCTGAATCCTGAACGTTCTTCACTGTAATTCTCCCGAAGCAATGCATACAGTTCTGGATATTTTGCTTTATTCGATTTAAGTGTGGCTTCAGGATGTTTTATATTTCCGGCAAGTATGTTACAGATAAAACTTTCTTCATCATTAATGCCATTAGTATTCAGTAAATCTTTGGCCCATCTGCGGATAAGTGAATACAAGTCTTTTTCAAATTGCGTATAATAATAAAAACGATAGCGTCCTATGCCGTAACCACCAGCTTTTAAATCCCTGAGAGTAGTTGGATAGTCTTCCAAAAACATATTCAATCTGCCAGCCGAATCGAGCGAGCTAACTGTAAATTCAGATTGCTGAATATCTAATAAAGTAGTCAGGTACACTGATAGGGGATTGCCGGTATTGCAATAATGATTCATAACGGCAACGGCTACACGAAGAGAATCGAATGAGCGGGCATCATACAATTTTGTAATGGTGGGAGCAGCATTTACCATTACCTCAATACACGTTGGCTGCTTAGCCGTCATTTGATCCTCTACAGATTGTGCTGAACTTACCAGGTTGAACCCAGCCAGTAATAAACAGAAAGCAACGGATTTCATGTTGTTAAATTTGGCTTTCTGAAATTACTCAGGTTAAGAGGTATTTTATTTTTTGCCATTGTAATAAAATGTGAAAAATTTTATCTAACATTGATAAAGAAAGGATGTGAGATGGATCAACAAAACAATGTATTAAAATTATCAACAACACTCTTATCTAAACTAAAAACTTATTATCATGGCTGAACAAAAAGTATTTCAGGCAAGCGAAGAAGCAAAGGGAAAGGCAGGCCAGTTGCGAATGTTTGCCATTCTTGCATGGATTGTTGCAATGGCCGGGCAGGTATTTGCCATTTTAAAACTTCTTCATAATAATACACTCACCTGGCTTATTGTGGCTATCGTGGTGATTCTGATATTGGCCATTACCGGTTCCACACTTTGGAAAAAGGCCAACCGGCTTGACCCTGCATCAGAAAAAGATGGATTTAAATTTTTTGTACAAAACCAGCTTGGAGCCATCTTAGGCGTACTTGCATTTTTACCGTTAGTTATTTTTATTTTCATGGATAAAGATCTTAATGGTAAAACAAAAGGTATTGCCGGTGCTGTTGCGGTAGTTGCTATGCTCATTGCGGGCATTAGTGGTGTAGATTTTAACCCGCCATCTATTGAAAAATATTCAAAAGAAATTAATGCACAAACGGACTCGTTAAAAACACTTACCGGCGGCGCTGACCTTGTTTACTGGACAGGACAGGGGAATAAATATCATATTTACCAGGATTGTTTTCACATCAAAGGTCATAGTGATATATCGAGTGGTACCGTAAAACAAGCGTGGGACAACAAACATATTGCCCAGATTTGCCTCGACTGTGAGAAGAGAGCAATGAAAGAACATAATATTACTCCGGAGCAATTGGGCAATGCAACCAATACGGAAAGTACAACGCCTACTGCTCCTGCAGACTCCACCAAATAAAATATACCGGATTTATTTTGCATATCAATCCTGTAATCTAACGGTAAGGCCTAAATAAAGTTTAGGCTTTATTTTTATCATTATATTTTTTTGATGATGCTGATGTGCAATTTCCGGCGCAACGAAAACCCGATAGATTCATATAATTTAATAGCGCCGGCATTATCTGACAATACATGCAGGAAAGGGATGAATGAGTTGTTTACTACGATTTCCATTACATGCAGCATTAAAGCTTTTGCATAACCTTTACCACGGAAATGAGGGTGGGTGCATACTGCGCTAATCTCCATATATGGGGTGGGGTGCATGCGTTGGCCGGTCATTGCAGCAAGTTTTTCCCCGGCGAAGATGCCAAAATAATTTCCAAATTGAATGGTGTTTTGTAAAAATGGTCCCGGCCGCGTAAGCGCTGTAAGCTCCAGCATTTGGGGAATATCTTTTTCAGTAAGCGGCACTATCAAACTACTTTGTTGCGTAGTAAAAGTTTTTACAGGATGGGTATATACCATTTGTGAAACGTTCATTTGTTGTACCATCTTCCATTTATTTTCATCTAACGGAATTTCATCCAGGTATGAAATATCTACAGACCTTTCTGCGGGAATGAAATTGTATAATGCTTCAAGGTTTTCTTTAGTTAGCTTCTTCATACTTGCAAAGGGTGCAATGTCCGCATGATATACACCGATGTTTTCATTAACCATAGCAAGGTGTTTATTGCCGGTAGTCATAGCATTCCAGATCATGTTGTCCAATATGTGTTCCATAGAATGAAATTATACTCTAAAAATAAAATGAGTGCTTGCTTATTTAAGTAAAAAGTAAAAATGCAAAATGTAAAATGAAAAATTGATCCTGCCCGACTGCGTCAGTCAGGCGGGGATTCACCAATCAACCATTCACGATTCATATGATAATGACCAATGACACATCCTTTATCACCACTTTTCAAGTCCTAATAATTTTTTTCCTAAATCATTTAATTCTGCTGCCGGGTATTTTGTTTGTTCCCAGTTGCGCGGATCTCCGGGAAACGCATAGCCTTCCGGTGCTATCCTGCTCTTCCACGAATTAATTCGCCATTCGCGTAATGGTTCATTATCTTCTTCTGCCGGCATCATAGAAATGTATTGCGCTATCCGCACTTTATTGCTGCTCATGTTTGGCCGGATGCCGTGTGGTTGCAGGCTATTAAAGATTAAAAGATCACCTGCTTCCATTTTTACTTTTACAATTTCAAAACCCGTTACGTCAGGCTTGTAGTGATCCCAGTCTTCTGGTTGCGTTAGTTTCCAGGTATCATATGTACGAAACAATTCAGGGACACATTGAAAGCCTCCCATGTTTTCATCTGTTTGGTCGGCGAGTGCAAGCACTCCCTGCACATTCATGGGTTTTGTTTCGGGATCATAATCCCAATGAATAAAACCTTTGTATTCAAATCCGGGTTTAATAGGAAAATTGAGATTAGCGCGATCAATAGTAACCCAAAGTTTTTCGGTGCCCCATATATCTACGAATGCATCATAAATTTTTTTATTCATCCGGTTGTTCCAGAGATGTTGATTGTTGTAAACTTCCACCATCCCTGTGTTGGTGAGTTCTTTCATTTTCATTTCAGCACGTGGCGCAGTGTACCATGTATTCATATTGCCCGGATCTTTCTCTTCAAACTCCCATAAAAATTTAGCTGTGGCCATTACCTGTTCACGGGGTACTGCATTTTTTATAACGATGTAGCCATTCATTATCCAGAATTTCCAATCATCTTCGGTTAGCATACGAAGTTGCTTTCCGTTGCTTCTGTCGTTGAGTTTAATAACGCTGCTTTTAGCAGTAGAAGGGTTTCCCGGAATATCTTTATGAGCATTGGGTGCCATAGTTGCTGCCATTGTTTGCTGTTTCATATCAAATAATTTATGGAATGATAAATTTAAAATTATTTACAAACAAGTGCGCAGTTTCGATGGAAAAACTATTTTGAAAGAAAATAGACTACCGGTTAGGTTAATCTAAAGCTTTATCAGCAAAAATGAAGTATGAAAGTATTATGCCTTTCTTACAATAATGCACCCGGTAAAAAAGGCGATCACTGATCCTAAAGTAAGCCATGAATACATGGAAGTGTTCATCGGCTGGTTGCTGACATACAGTGCAGTCAATAAAAAAAGCAGCCCGGTACTGCAGAGGATAAGGATTATGCCAAAAAGATATTTAAGACTCATGGTAGAAAGTTTCTAAACATATTAACGAAAAATTTTATCCGGCAATTGTGCTTCATAAAAAATTAGCATGCGTGAGAAAAGAAATATACCAGTTTTACCGGCATACTTCTTTTCAACAAACCCTAATAATTATTGACACATACAAAATGAATTCATAAAAGAATCCGGCACCATCTTCAATTACGGCAAAGCACACCCCGGATGAAAAGAGGCATGCCGCCGTAACTTTTTTACCAAACCCGTTATTTGTTTGAATCAGTGAACAACCCCAGTTAAAATCCGGTGAACAGTCAGCAAATTGCTTGCCAATCATTGCAATGATAAAAGAAGTAGTGATTTTTACCCTGGTTTGAAATAAAATTTATGTTGTCTGGCTGTTAGCCGGTTCAATTTTTTATAACCAGGTACGATTCGTTCATGCCGTCAAGGCTAAAATGAATGGTATAAACTCCTGCAGGTATATTCATAAAATGCAGGTGGCCGTAGTTGATACCCGGTTCGGATGACAGTTGTTCTTTCATCACTACTTTTCCCTGCATATCGGATAGCGTGGCTATCATAAGTCCTTTTTTATCGGCGTTATACTGCAGGTTGATATGCCCCATACTGCTCACGGGGTTGGGAGAAATAGAAATAATCAGCTTGTTTGTGGCTAAATTATTTCTAAACATTTTTATGGGTTCAGCAACGGCCTTCCCATCTTTATCAATGATGGTGATGGTGTAATATACATACCTTGCTGCAGGCTCAGTAACATGGTCGGTGAATGAATAATTTTTCTGAACAGATGAATTACCGCTTGCACTCACTTTGGCTATTTCTTTAAAATGTATTGCGTCGGTACTTTTTTTTACAGAGAAATAATCTGTATTAACTTCCTGCAACGTACTCCATGAAAGTAAGGGCAAATTATTTTTATTAATAACAGTAAAAGATGATAGCACTACCGGCAAAGAACCCGATGCAGTAAAAGATGCTGTCATGCCAAGAAACGAATGAAAACTACATTCATAATTATAGGTGCCTGCAGTGGTAACGGTGTAATCAAAAGTCTTCTGTGTTGTGTTGATAGGGGAGTCCCAGGTACTTGCACCCATTGGAACAGAAACCGAGGTAGTGGTATGTGTGCCGCCAATCCATGTCCAGTGAATAACGTCGCCAACCATTACATTCAGCGTGGCGGGAGTGAATTGATAACTTTCAACAGTAACATTCCACGTGGTGGCATGAGAATAAAGGCTAACAAGACAAAGAATAGAGGGAAGAATTTTTTTCATGCAAAACAGTTTTTGTATTTGGAGAAAGGTTACCATTTACCAATCGAAGAACGCCATGAAAAAGTTGCTCAAAACATGAAAGATTATTGTAGTATCCTTTTATATTTTTTGAAAAAAAATCTTTTTGAAAAATTAGCAAGGTATTTGCATTATGAAGGATGGGTTGTATTTTAGTATTCACTAAAACAATAATCCGTATGAAAATCAACTTAATTTTTATTTCATGCCTTGTCATTTGCGCCAGCGCAAATGCCCAACTCAAAACAACTCCAAAGTGTCCTGATGTGGATGTAAATATTTTAGATGGGATAGTAAATGAAACGCTATTGCCAACTTCCACCGTTGGTCAAATAAAACTTAACCTGCCTTGCTATACCAGTTTTGAAGATGAAGGCACCACAGCCAAGTGCGGCGCAGGCGTGTTTTACAAAGACAAAGACATTTATTTTTATACCACCCGCTACTATATAGAAATTGGCCCTAAGTTTAAAGGAAAATTGAGTATTCCTTTGATGGGCGCTCCGAGAAACGGGCTATTCAAATGGCTGGGAAACCCTGAAATAAAAGATGTGCATTGGGATGCATTTAAAACTGCTTATGGTATATTGATCTTATATTATAATGCATCCGGGCGAGTGAATAAAATTCAATTCAGCAACCAGTCGGCAGAAACTATTAAACTCTGCGAATAAAGAATACATTTTATAATCGCTGCCACTGCATTATTAAATTTTACAAATGAATATTTATCCGATTTATTTCGGGCTGGTGGTTACCGTGCCTGCGCCATAACTATTTTTCTCGTATGTGTTATACTGGGGAGAACTGCTGCCCAACCTTGTATCGTACAATGAATTTGGATCATACGGTTTTGCAGGTGTTTGAACAGGCGTGGTATTGATTATCGTTGCAGGTTTATTAATGGTAGTAATGGTGGATGCAGGTATAGTTGTGCTATCGGGTGCCGGCCCGGGGTCGGTAATATTTGGTTGCAATGCAGGTTTATTATTTGAAACCTGCGTATTAGTTACCGGCTTTTGCGTGTTGCTGGTAGGCGTCAACGATGTAACTGTGGTGGTTTTAGGCTTATCATTATTTGTCGGCTGCTTAGGCTGCGGATAATATTTGTCTAATAATGGATGGCTGGATGGTTGTTGGGCTACCAGGCTTGATGTTAGGGTGGTAAACGCCAGTAAAAGTGTGAATCTTGTAAACTTGCGCTTCATAGTTGCCTTTTGCTAAAGATACAGATATTATTACCTGAAAATTTCGTTCTCTAAAATTTTATATAAAATTTATCACAGTTTTTTATATAAAAAATACCTGGGCCGTGGCCGCCTAATTTCGTATATGCATTACCGTTAGATATCATATACATCCAGGAAAAATTCTTTTACAGGTACTATCATTCAAAAGATTTTTTATCTTTAGGCATCACATTAATTTTTTGATAACGTAAAGAGAATGGCACAACATAAACACTCCAAACATTCAAAACATCCGGAGCATCCACCGGTATCTAATGCAAAAAAGAAGATGCGGAAAGTAAAAGTGATTTCCGTTGCCGTTATATTTTTTTTCTTGTTTGGAGCAGGCATTGCTTTTTTTGCTGCAGGCAGCGATATTTTATGGCTCATAGTTGGCGCAATTGCAGGCGGCTTGCTGGGGCTTGTTTTCGGTAGGCAGATTGTAAAAGGATTATTTAAGGAGTAAACTATTTCCAGCCTTTACGACTTTTTTATTGGTATTCGTCCGTTCATGCCATCGTAATTATACGAGTTAAACAGTAATTTCATTAAGGTGTAAATCAGGCGGTATTTCGCTTGCAGGGACAGGCGCGCAACCCTACTTTTGTGTCAGAAGTTGATTGATGTTCATTTAGACATTAATCAATAATCCAACCCTCTGAAAAGTTCTTCATCCAACAATCCTTAAAAAAAATCAGTATATCTGATATCAGTCAACTTCTTCTTTAATCCAATACTTGGTAAAAGCTAATAATAACATTCAATCGTTAAATATCTGATTCCTGTAAAATGCCGGCCCTGAATACAAAGTTTTTGACCCCTGCTTCGCGGGGGTTTCTTGTTATCTGGGAAAATAGACAGTGAAATATGTCAGGAGGATAAAAAATCGTATATGCGTAACCGTTAGTTTAGCAAAACATCAAATTTTTTTTCTTCAGCAGCACCATAATTTTTCACCACATTATACAATGTGTCTCTTTCTACCGGAATGCGTTTGGCCTGCCTGATCAATGTTACCAATTGTTCAGTGCTCATAGCAGGTGTTTGTTCCTCGCTTCCGGCCATTGAATAAATTTTGGTGGAGTCGTCAATGGTTCCGTCAATATCATTTACGCCAAAAGATAAACTGAGTTGTGCGCTATTTCTTCCAAGCATAGGCCAGTATGCTTTTAAATGAGGAAAGTTGTCAAGATAAATTCTTGCAACCGCATACATCTTCATGTCTTCTGCAATGGATGATTCGGGCACATGACTCATGTCATTATTCTTGTTGCGAAACTTAAGCGGAATAAATGTGTTGAAGCCGCCGGTTTTGTCCTGCAATGATCTTAACTTACTCATGTGATCAATGCGGTGTTTATAATTTTCAATATGACCATATAACATGGTAGCATTGCTGTGCATGCCTAACTGGTGTGCAGTTTCATGAATAATAAGCCATCCTTCAGCATCTACTTTATCGGCACATATCTGTTGCCGTATTTCTTCATCAAATATTTCTGCACCACCGCCAGGCAACGATTGTAAACCTGCTTCTTTAAGTTTTTGTAATCCTTCTTTTGCAGAAAGTTTTGCTTTACGAAACATATAATCCAGTTCCACCGCTGTAAAACCTTTTACATGAAGACCTGGCCGGTGTTGTTTTATTTGAGAAACCAAATCACAAAAGAAATCAAGATTCATTTTTGGATGAACACCCCCTACAATATGCACTTCCGTTATGGGTTTATCGTCGTAACTTTTTACTATATCCATCATTTGCTCAATACTCAGTTGCCATCCTTCATCACGCTGTGCATACAAACGTGAATAAGAACAAAACTTACAGCTAAATACGCAAACATTGGTAGGCTCTATATGAAAGTTCCGGTTGAAATAGGTAATGTCACCATGCTTTTTTTCCCTGATATAATTAGCCAATGATGCCACTAACCCAAGGCTGGCTTTTTCAAAAAGCAATAAACATTCTTCATCATTGATTCTTTCACCGGCAATAACTTTTTTTGCAATGGTGTTGAAATTTTTTCCTTCATTAAGTGAATGGATGGTTTCCAAAAGAGCAGTATCGCTAAGTGTTGTTTTCATTTTGCAAAATTACTTCAGGAATTATTATTGCATAAAATAATTCAGGAAACAACAACGGGCAAAACATTCCCACAGAAATTTTATTGCTTAACCATCTTTTCGGTAACCGTTTTGTCTGTGTATTGCATTTTTACAAAATACATACCCGATGGGAATTTGCTCATGTCAATCGTCATTTCGGTAATGCCTGATCCATTCAGGTTTTTGGCCCACACCAGTTGGCCTACTGAATTGTAAATGCCGATATTTTGAAGATTTACCGGCGGATGGTAATGATGAATTACAAATGAATGAATAAATGGATTTGGGTATAATAAATATCCCTGCTCTTTCAACCGGGCCGGAAGCGTTTTTGAATAAATATTTATGTTGTCAACAAACAGGTTATTCTGATGATTGCTTTTAGCTACAAAATAAACCTGGAAGTTGCTGGTACCAATCTTTGGGCTCAGGTATATATTTATATGTTGCCATTGATGGGCATTTGGAGTAAATGATGTTGTTACCTGCAAATTTGGGTTGCCTGTTGTTTGCAAATCGGCCCCCCATTTTTTCCAAACAGGAATTAGGCTAACGCCGCAATCCGTTGTCACGTCTATTTCCATTGTATCAAGAGGAAGATTGGTGCTGCCTGGGTATTGAGCCCCGGGGGAGTATGCATAATCAAAAGAAACAAAGAATGAGTCAACCGATGGGTTATAGTTTACAACTGGTGAATAAAATTTATTCACAGTATTAGAAACAGCAGAAGTAAAATTGTTTATTTCCATTGATGCAATACCTGAATCGGCCGCTGTTGTTGTTTTTTCCCATGTAATAGTATCATTTGCTGCTGTACTCAGGCTCCAGTTATCAGGGGGAAAGTTTGCAGATTCGAAACTGGTGGATACAGGTGCATCTAATAATGGAGATATTTGGATAGTCTTTTGTGCTGTGTCGTTAGCGGTATATTGGTCGCCAGTTCCATTTGGATTAGTAGTAAAAATAGATAACAGATGTCTTCCGGGAGAAGAAGTAATTGAATTTAATGTTACATTTTGCACATCACACTTGGCAAGTGCACCCGAATAATTAAATGTGCCAATAGTTCCATTATCAACCCGGTAATTGATGGTAACATTGTTCAATGTTTCGGAACCAAAATTTTCGAGTGTGATTTGTGGAACAAAATCATTTCCACATAAGGTGGCAGAAGGTTCGTTAATAGAAAGTACCCCGGCATTATTCGTTTTTGTATCCAGTTTATTTATGGCAACATTGTCAACATAAATATTATTGCCAAAATCATTGATTGATTTTATGCCAATCACAATAGAACTTGAATTGAGATGACAAGTAGAAATGCTCAGGCTTTCGTGCCGCCATTGAGAGGTTGTTGGAGCAAAAGAAGTGGTAACAAAGTTTCCATTTACGGTAGATAGTGATGACCCTCCTTTATTGTATGAAGTACGTTGCCATGTGGCGCCGCAATCGGTGGAATATATTATCTGTAATGAATCTATAGAATTAGCATCATACTGCGCGTAAGCTACATCAAAACTTATTCTGACAGAATCAACATCCGAGATATCAATTTTCGGAGACTGTAAAATATCAACCGCCTGTGTTGTTTGGTAGTCAAAGGCTGGCAATTCCATAGAAGCTAATCCGCTTTTGCTTACTGCTGTTGTTCGTTGCCACGAAAGTCCACCATCCGGATTGAATAAGAACCATCCGCCTGGTGGCGGGAACGTTGCATTTTCAAATCCTTCTATATTGGGAACTGGAAGAACCGGAACAACTGTAAAACTTGCAACGCTTGTATCGTTTGAACTTCGCTGGTCTGCTGAATCGTCGGGAAACGAAGTATATACTTGCAATGTATGTGTGCCCGCCGGTGGATTTAAAGAAACAGGCAATGTAAAATCCTGTGAACTGTATAATGGAATACTTAACCCCGCTAAGGTAGTAGTATCAATGGTAATTCCATCCAGAATTACTCCCATCTTTACAGTGGTCAGTGTATTCAATCCAAGATTTTTTACAGTTACTTTCGGAGTGATGGGCAAATCGCAATATGGATTTGATGCATTTGGATTAATAATATTCGAAAGCATTGCATCATAATCGAAAACTGCAAAAGAAACCTGCGCCCACCATACCCCGTAGCGGGAATCATTGTCGGCTGAAGACAATCTTTGATCAGCATATTGCTGTATGGTCCAAAGATCTTCTGTAACAGGGTCCACTACCGAATGACTATAATCGCCCCAGCGTGCTCTTCCGGATCCATAATCTTTCCAGTAAGTGCTGATGCCACCTTTAAAAACATATTCATCATTGGTGGTATCTGCAGGCGTCGAAACAGTACGTGTACTATATGCTGCATTTACACGTGTAGTTGGTGAAGAAATTGTATAACCTATTAATACATCTTCTGCCTGGTTTACCGCTATGGTTGGATAATACCTGGATATTGCCCCTGTTGGATCATCTATTCTTCCTCTTTGTAATACAGCGCCCGTTGTAGAAAGTTGCCACCATTGTATTGCGGTATGATTGAAGTTTGAAGCAGGTAATCCAATATGATGCGCACACCATATTTTGCCATTTACCATTTGCGCTGAACTGATTCGTGCATCATTTACTGCAAGAAGCCTTGACTCTCCTAATTGCGGGGCAAGGTTACCTAATTGTGCATCCGACCATGGAGAACCACCGGATGGAAAAACAGCAGTGCCCGTATTCCAGGTAAGATTTGGAATTGTTCCGGTTATGGTAGATAAACGTATTGCCGAACTCGCTCCATTCCAGTCTTGAACAATATAAAATGTAGTGGCCGGGGTGGTAAGATTCATTGCCGTAACGGGGCATGGCACATCTCCATCGGCAGCGGTTTTCTCAATAGTTTGTGCATTTGTGCCAAAATTAATTGGATTACCCGCAGCAAGACTTGCTTTATCAAATGCAAAAAGTATCGGTCCGGTAAATGATGATGCATTCAGAAATTTTCTTCCTGTTACTACAAGTAGTTTATTGTCGAACCCAAGATAAGGGTGGTCAAGGAGTATTGATCCATCAGTAGAGGATGGTGTAAAACTATAACGGTACCAATTGCCCATCGGGTCAGATGTTTGTGATACTGCAATAAAAACTTTGTTAGTGGTAGTAGTGGAAATACCACTTATCCAATACCGGTTAATATATGGATCGAATTGGATATACGGATCAGACATGCCCGCAGGGTTATTAAAAAAAGTAGAATAAGTAACCTTGCTTAAAACAGCACCACCAACTTTTGCATGAACGATTACATATTCATTGGTGGCAGTTACTACTTCATTTAAACCCACAGCGCCCATACAATCGGGCGGAATTACGTCAATCGGATCTATATAACCCAGGAAACCCTGTACTGGCGGGGGTGAAGGGGTTTCAATAGAATTAGCTCCATTGGGTAAAGCGTTGGCAAGAATCTTTTGTTTGAAAATTTTTGCATTTTTAGGAATAGGCATATTGCCTTTCATATATCTCCAGCCTCCGTCCACTTCGCGCATTCCTGATTTCTTTAACGACTGTGTAGAAGTTCGTTCAGCTAATTCTTTTAAATTAAACACTTCGGGGCGTATAGTAATTTTCTGTGCAAAAACAGTATTGATGTTGCAGCAAATAATCAGTAAAAAAATGTACCTGAACGGATACAGCTTAGTCTTTTTCAATAGAGTTATTTTATTGTTCCCACAGAAGTTTTGACAAATAAGTAAGAGGAATTTGCTATTGCTAAAGTAAGATTTTCTTTTCATCTTAAAATGAATCACATTTCAATTTTATTAATTCTTTATCTTTCAAAAATATTCTAGAATTATTACCACACATTAAACTGAAAAATTAAACAGCTGGTTGCTTAAATCATGATGATATTTTCCCCGGAATGGTGGCTGATTAAATTCAAAAAGTAAAAATAATTTATGCAAAGTATAAAGTTCCGGCTTATTGTGATGAACTTCTTACAATTCTTTGTTTGGGGTTCTTATCTCACCTCGCTTGGAGGATATATGTATGGAACGCTTCATTTTAAGGGAGAACAAATCGGGCTTGTGTTTATGACCATGGGGATTGCTTCTGTTTTTATGCCTACACTCCTGGGCATTGTGGCAGATAAATGGATGAATGCCGAGCGTGTTCTCGGTTTAAGCCACATTGCCGGAGCATTATTTCTTTATTGGACATCTTTGGTGGTTGATCCTTCAAAGATGTTTTGGCTGATGCTGATGGTGAGCATTACCTATATGCCCACTATTGCTTTGAACAATACGGTTTCTTACGATGTTTTGCATAAAAATGGATTTAATCCCCAGAAATCATTTCCACCAATCAGGGTCTGGGGCACTGTCGGTTTTATATGTGCTATGTGGCTGGTTGATTTGTTCCACTGGACTTTAAGCGCAAATCAACTGGTCTTTGCATCCGCATCTGCATTGGTAATGGGGTTATATTCATTTACCATGCCTGCCTGCCCGCCTGCAAATGTTCGCTCAAAAAAAAGTATTGCATCATTGCTAGGTCTGGATGCATTTGTATTATTTAAAAAAAGACAAATGCTCATTTTCTTTTTGTTTGCCATGTTTCTGGGCGCAGCATTGCAAATCACCAATCAATGGGGCGTTCCGTTTTTGGATCATTTTAAATTTACCGACGAATATAAAAATACATTTGGTGTAAAATACCCGAATATTCTTATTTCAATATCACAGATTTCCGAAACGCTTTTTATTCTTACTATTCCTTTTTTTTTATTTCGTTTCGGTATTAAAAAAGTAATGCTGATCAGCATTACTGCCTGGATATTTCGCTTTGGGTTATTTGGCATTGGCAATCCGGGAAGTGGTTTAATTCTATTAATTCTTTCCATGATAGTGTATGGAATGGCTTTTGATTTTTTTAATATCTCCGGATCATTGTTTGTGGAACGCGAAACAGATAAAAACATTCGTGCCAGTGCGCAGGGATTATTTATGCTGATGACCAACGGCATTGGCGCTATCATTGGCAGCTTTGCAAGCGGGTGGGTGGTGCAGCATCATACCAGCAATAATGTTACCGACTGGCACAGTGTGTGGCTTATCTTCGCGGCTTATTCACTGGTATTAGCAATTATTTTCCCCGTGCTTTTTAAATATAAACATGATATGAGCAGCGTACATTCTGCAACGCTAACTGAAAAATAAAATGGCTTAAAAAAATTGTGATTAACTTCATTTAACTTTTATCAAACTATTTATGAAAAGATTTCTTGCCTGGTTTTTTATAATTGTTTTTATTGGGTTAGCCATATTTTTCTATTATCATTTTTACTGGCAGTTTGGCTCCGGCACCAAGGCGGGCACCTTAAATACCTTTATGAAAAAAGGATATGTTTTTAAAACTTATGAAGGCAAGATTATTCAAAGTGGCTTTAAAGCCAATGTGCAAAGCAATGAATTCAACTTCAGCGTTACCAAAGAAAGCGTGGCAGAAACGCTGCTGCACAATGCAGGCAAAGATGTAGAAGTACATTACATAGAATATTTCGGAGCGCTGCCCTGGCGCGGAATGGAGCGGTATGTTGTGGACAGTGTGTACGAGGTAAGAGGAGGCGACAACAACAACAGTAATATCAATGCAAAATAACTTGCCTACTTCCTGACAGATTCATTTCTATTTTTTATAGATAGGTAGAATAAGTGCGTAATATCTTTATTCAAATGTTCCGTAGAAACATTTTGTGGGTAATATTTTAATAATAGTAGTTATAAAACTTCCATCGGAACGTTTGGTGCACTTTCACAATTAAAATATAAGCACCATGCGCTCCGATGGAACGCTGACCATCATTAATTTTTTGCTACCTACAAAACGTTCCTCCGGAACAAAAAAATTTTTCGGCTATTCTCTTAATCATTTTTTTGGTCAAACCAAAATTTTTTTGTTCCTTTATTAACCATTTGGTTAAATTGTATGGTTAAAATTAAAAAAGAAAAATCCACAGAGGATAAAATATTAGCAGCCGCTAAAAAAATTTTTTTAAAGAAAGGGATGGCTGGTGCCCGAATGCAGGACATAGCGGATGAAGCCGGCATTAACAAAGCCATGCTGCATTACTATTTCCGCAATAAGGATAAGTTGTTTGAAGTGATTTTTTTAGATGCTGCGGAAAAATTTTTCCCTAAGGTGAATTATATTTTCGAGGCAGAGATGCCTTTGTTTGAAAAAATTGAATATTTCTGTGATGAATACATTTCTATTCTCGTGGAAAACCCCTACCTGCCTGTGTTTGTATTGAACGAAATCAACCGCGACCTGGAAGGATTTCTTACGAATATATGGAAGAAAGACCGACTGCCTCGGCCTCAAAAATTTTTGGAACAAATAGAAAGAGAGATAAAAAGAGGAACGATAAAACGCATTAGCCCGGTGCAGTTAATCATGAATCTTATTTCCATGACCATTTTCCCTTTTGTGGGCAGGGCGATGTTTCAATACAACATGAACATTGATGATATGCAGTTCCGTATGATTATGGAGCAGCGAAAAAAAGAGATACCAAAATTTATTATTGATTCAATAAAAAAATAATAATATGCACTATTTAACTAAATGGTTAAATAAAATGGTTAGGCTGTTACCAGTATTGATTATACTACAGCCCGGCTTTGCAATGGGACAGCAAATGAACCGCCTTACATTGGATGAAGCTAACCAGTTAGCGCGGGATAATTACCCGGCGCTACAGCAGAAGGGCCTTATTGGGCAAACGGCTTCTTTGTCTATTGAAAATTTAGATAAGGGTTATTTGCCCCAGTTTACTGTGAGCGGGCAGGCAACTTACCAAAGCAATGTGACGCAGGTAAGTGTACCAATTCCTGGTATCAAGATTGAACCCCTTTCAAAAGATCAATACAAACTTCTTGCAGATGTAAGCCAGCGGGTGTTTGACGGGGGTACTATTAAAAACCAGGATAAAGTGCAGCAATTAAGCGCCGAAGCAGATCAGCAGAAAATAGAAGTGCAACTGTATGCACTGAAACAACAGGTAAATCAATTGTTTCTTGGTGTATTGTATCTTGATGCTGAAAAGCAGCAGGTGGCGCTCGCAGAAGATAATATTAATGTAGGTATTAAAAATGTGGAATCGCAGGTGCTCAATGGAACTTCATTTCGTTCCAATCTTGATTTATTAAAAGCAGAGTTGCTCAAGACCCAGCAAAACATGATAGAACTGGATGCAACAAAAAAAGGAATGGTGCAAACGCTGGAACTTTTTATCAATAAATCATTACCGGATGATGTGGTGTTTGTAACACCTGATACCACGCAGGTCAATTTTGAAAACAATATTTCGAGGCCCGAAATAAAATTATATACAGACCAGTCAAACTTGTTTGAACAACAGAAGAAACTGATACAATCAAAAAATTTACCTCGGGCGAGCCTTTTCTTTGAAGGTGGTTATGGCCGTCCGGGGCTTGACATGCTGAAAAATGAATTTGATTTTTTTTATATCGGCGGCATAAGACTTAACTGGTCGCTTTCTGGTTTATATACCCGCAAGCGTGAAAATCAATTGGTGGATATTAATAAGCGGACGGTAGATATTCAAAAAGAAACATTTTTACTAAATACAAAAGCACAGCTAAAGCAGCAACAATCGGATATAGAAAAATTAAAACAGCTAATTGCAAGTGATAATGACATCATTGCCCTGAGAGCCCAGGTAACTAATGCAGCTAAGGCGCAACTCCAAAATGGGGTAATTAGCGCTAATGATTTTTTAAAAGAGGTGAATGATGAAAACCAGGCAAGACAATCACTCATCACGCATAAAATTCAATTGCTGCAAGCACAAATCAATTACCAAACAATTTTAGGAAAACAGTAAATCATCTTTCATGAAACGAATATTCATTATAACAACGGCATTCATTTTCATAACTGGTTGCAGCAACAGTAATCATAAGTTTGATGCATCCGGAACTTTTGAAGTGGATGAAACCGTAGTATCGTCGGAAGTACCCGGAAAAATTCTTTGGCTGAATGTAAATGAAGGAGATTCGATTGCAAAAGGAACAGTCATAGGACAGGTTGATTCAACGAATCTCAATCTTCAAAAAGAGCAGGTGCAGGCTACCATTCATTCATTGAGTGAAAAAACTGCTGATGTGAATCCGGGTGTAAAACTTTTGCAAAATCAATTGGCGGTGCAGCAATCACAGTTAGAAAATCTGGAACATGAAAAAAATCGGTTTGAAAATCTTTTGAAAGATGATGCGGCCACCGGCAAGCAGGTAGATGATCTAAATGCGCAGATAGCGGTAACAAAAAAACAAATTGCCGTAACACAGCAACAGATCAATGTTCAAAAAAATACCATCGCTACGCAAAACAGGAGCATCATGAGCGAAAAGCAACCACTGGAAAAACAAGTGGCACAAATAAATAACCAGTTGGCCAAAGCAGATATTATTAATCCCGTTTCAGGAATGGTAATTACCAAGTATGCAGAACCCGGCGAAATAACTTCGGTTGGCAAAGCGCTCTACAATATTGCCGACATGAGCGAAATGACGCTACGGGCTTACATTACCGGCACACAATTTTCGCAGGTAAAATTAAATCAGCCCGTAAAAGTTTATATAGATAATGGCGCCGATTCGTACAAAGAAATGAATGGCGTTATCACATGGATTTCTGACAAGGCAGAGTTTACACCCAAAACCATACAAACAAAAGATGAAAGAGCCAACCTGGTGTATGCCATAAAAATAAAAGTAAAAAATGATGGTTACATAAAGATTGGCATGTATGGCGAAGTGGTTTTAAATCCTAAATCATAATTTTTCCCGATGGCAGCTGTAACGGTAACGGATATACGAAAATCGTACGGAAGCAAAAACCTGGTAGTTGCTTTGCAAAATATTTCGTTTAACGTTGGCAAAGGCGAATTGTTCGGTATCATTGGTCCCGATGGCGCAGGCAAAACTTCCCTGTTCAGAATACTGACCACCTTGCTGCTTGCAGATAGCGGAGAAGCAACGGTGGATGGGTTTGATGTGGTAAAACATTATAAAGAAATCAGGAAAAGAGTAGGGTATATGCCGGGCAGGTTTTCGCTCTACCAGGATTTAAGCATTGAAGAAAATCTTGAATTTTTTGCGACAATATTTAATACTTCTATCCACCAAAACTATGATCTTATTAAAGACATATATATGCAGATAGAGCCTTTTAAAAAAAGACGTGCCGGAAAATTATCCGGTGGAATGAAACAAAAACTTGCCTTGTGTTGCGCGTTGATACATCGCCCTACCACATTGTTTCTGGATGAGCCAACCACCGGTGTGGATGCGGTTTCACGAAAAGAATTTTGGGAAATGCTGAAAACGCTCAAGCAACAAGGCATTACCATTTTGGTAAGTACTCCTTATATGGATGAAGCAGGTAAGTGCGACCGCGTTGCATTAATTCAGTCCGGGAAAATTTTATCTATTGATACACCCGAAGCAATAGTGTCCCAGTTTAGCAATGACCTCTTTGCAGTGAAAGCAAATAAAATGTTGCCATTGCTAAACGATCTGAAAAATTTTGATGAAGTAAAAGATGCTTATTTCTTTGGTGCCTATCATCATGTGGTGATGAAGCAAAAGAATAAAGAAAAAGATTTAAAAAATTATTTATCGAAATATACTGATGAAGAATTTGAAATGCACCAGGCGATGCCCAATATAGAAGATTGTTTTATGAACTTAATGAATAAATGATGAATGAAGATAAAGCGATAACTGCCGATCATCTTGTCAAAAAATTTGGCAATTTTACTGCTGTGGATGCTATTTCATTCGATGTAAAGAAAGGTGAGATATTTGGTTTTCTTGGAGCAAACGGCGCGGGCAAAACAACGGCGATGCGCATGTTGTGCGGCCTCTCCAAACCAACTGCCGGTAAGGCTTCTGTTGCCGGCTTTGATGTGTATCACCAGGTAGAACATATTAAAAAAAATATTGGCTACATGAGCCAGAAATTTTCTTTGTATGAAGATCTTACCGTGAAAGAGAATATTCGCTTTTATGCAGGTATATACGGAATGAAAAATGATTTTATAAAAAGAAAAGCTTCAATGGTATTAAAAGATCTTCAATTGCAAAATGAAGCAGACAAATTGGTAAAATCATTGCCATTGGGATGGAAACAAAAACTTGCATTTTCAGTAGCCATCTTTCATGAACCGCAAATTGTTTTCTTGGATGAACCCACCGGCGGCGTGGATCCCGTAACAAGAAGAGAATTTTGGAAAATGATTTATGAAGCGGCTGATAATGGCATTACCGTGTTTGTAACCACACATTATATGGATGAAGCGGAATATTGCAGCCGCGTATCAATAATGGTGGACGGAAGGATTGATGCATTGGATACGCCGCAGCAATTAAAGAAAACTTTTGACGCCGGCTCAATGGATGAAGTGTTTTTGAAACTGGCAAGAAAGGCAATAAGGAGTGAGGGATAGCTACAACCTAACAGCTAAAACATGAAACAACTCATATCATTTATAAAAAAAGAATTTCATCACATACTTCGCGATCCGAAGACAATGCTCATTTTACTTGGCATGCCTATCGTGGAGATTATCATCTTTGGTTTTGCACTTACCAACGAAGTAAAGAATTCAAAAATTGATGTATTCGATCAATCAAAAGACGTGGCTACAAAAGAGCTCATACAGGAAATAGATGCAAGCCGCTATTTTAATATTGAAAGAAGTCTTTCTTCCGGTGCTGATATAGACAAAGAATTTAAAAAAGGAGAAATAAAAATGGTCATTGTTTTTCCTGAAAATTTTTATAACGATCTTCTTCATTTCAACAAGGCACAGGTGCAGTTGATTGCCGATGCTTCTGATCCCAACGTGGCCAATACACTTACCAACTATGCTACTTCCATCATTATGGATTATCAAAAAAGGCTGACCAATGATCTGAAGTATCCATATGCCATTCATACAGAAATTCGAATGTTGTATAACCCGGAACTGAAGGGTGCTTACAGTTTTGTACCCGGTGTAATGGCAATGGTGCTGATGCTGGTGTGCACCATGATGACGGCCATTACCATTGTTCGCGAAAAAGAAACCGGTACTATGGAAGTATTACTAGTTTCGCCCGTGCAGCCATTAAAGATAATTGTTGCCAAAGCAATACCGTATTTACTTTTATCTGTTATAAATATCATCAGCATTTTATTGCTGAGTGTTTTTGTGCTGGGTGTGCCCATCAACGGAAGCCTGACCTTGTTGTTTGTTATGAGCATTTTATTTACGCTTACATCATTATCGCTTGGATTACTGATATCTTCTGTAACCGATAAACAACAAACGGCCATGTTTGCCGCACTGGTCGGATTGTTTTTGCCAACCGTAATGCTCAGCGGATTTATGTTCCCGATTGAAAATATGCCATTGCCTTTGCGGATTATTTCTAATGCGGTACCGGCAAAATGGTTTTATAATATTGTTCGTTCGGTAATGATTAAAGGAGTGGGTTTTTCATTTATCTGGAAAGAAGTATTCATTTTAACAGGCATGATGATTTTGTTTATCATCATCAGTATTAAAACATTTAAAATAAGACTGGCATGAGGTCGTTGAGATTTTTATTGCAAAAAGAATTCCGGCAGATATTTCGCGATAGTGCCATCATGCGTATCATTTTCGTCATGCCCATTATTCAACTGCTCGTATTGCCCTGGGCTGCAGATTATGAAATGAAGAATATCAACATTACGGTGGTGGATCACGATCATTCTCCTTATTCGCAAAGATTGATTTCAAAAATTACTGCTTCTGGATTTTTTATTTTGCAAAATTATACTGCCTCTTACAACGATGCATTAAAAGACATTCAATCAGACAAGTCAGATCTTATTTTGGAAATTCCTGCTCAGTTTGAAAAAAACCTAATAAAACAAAATGAATCGAAATTATTTATAGCGGTGAATGCCATTAACGGCGTGAAAGCTAACCTGGGCGGGGCTTACCTCGGCTCCATCATCCAAAATTTTAATGGCGAGATTCGGTCCGAATGGATGCAGCTTCCGCGGTTCAGCCCTTTTGTAACGATAGATGTTACATCATCGGATAAATATAATCCGCTGATGAATTATAAATATTTTATGGTTCCCGGCATCCTCGTTGTATTGATTACGATGGTAGGTTCGTTTCTTGCATCATTAAATATTGTAAAGGAAAAAGAAATAGGAACCATTGAACAGATAAATGTAACACCCATAAAAAAATACCAGTTTATTTTGGGTAAACTCATTCCGTTTTGGGTGCTTGGATTAATTGTTCTTGCAATAGGTTTAGCCATTTCACAACTCTTTTATGGCATTACTCCGGTGGGCAGCCTGTGGGTCATCTTTGGGTTTGCAGGATTGTACCTGCTTGCTGTGTTAGGGCTTGGATTGTTATTGTCCACTTATGCAGCGAGCCAGCAACAGGCAATGCTCATTTCTTTTTTTATATTGATGGTCTTTATTTTACTTAGCGGTTTATACACCTCTATTGACAGTATGCCACCGTGGGCGCAGATGATTACCAAAATAAACCCTGTTACTTATTTTATAGAAGTGATGCGAATGGTAACGTTGAAAGGAAGCGGATGGAGCGATATAACTTATCATTCACTCATCATATTGGGCTTTGCCATTTTTCTGAATGGATGGGCGGTGCTAAGTTACCGGAAGAGGGGATAGTTGAAAAAGAAAAATCAACAACAATTGTGAAAAACACGGTCATGCAAGATTAAAGATGACATCTATAGAACGATTAGTATAGTTTTTGTCCGGGGTTATTTTGTTGTCTTGGCGCCAAGTTGTTTACCTAATTTTTCATATTCAATGTCGTTGGGTTCCCAAAGTTCTAATTTGTTTCCTTCCACATCCAGGATATGAACAAATTTTCCGTAATCAAAAGTTTGAATAGTATCTACAATGGTTACTCCTTCTTTCTTTAATTCATCCACAAGGTCGGCTAAGTTTTCAACCCGGTAATTTATCATAAAATCTTTTGCAGAAGGGTCAAAGTATTTTGTTGTTTCTTTAAAAGGGCTCCATTGGCTAAATCCTTTTTTGGTGCTATCCGCTCCCTGGTACCATTCAAAAACTGCTCCATACTCGTTGGTGTTTATGCCAAGATGTGCTTTATACCAATCTCTCATTTTGCCGGGGTCTTTGCATTTGAAAAAAATGCCCCCAATGCCTGTTACCCTTTTCATATTTGTTGTTTTTGTTTGTTGCATGGTCAATATAGTTTTAAATGCGAAGCCCGAAAGAAAAGATGCCGCAATAACTAAAATTAGTAATGTTATCTTTTTCATTGAATGGATGTTTGTT
>Ga0157370_10000264_pt1 | contig 66688 bp, 60 predicted proteins | sample C35metaG_FD_113463 | JGI IMG/M metagenome (GOLD analysis project Ga0157370, IMG submission 113463) | Corn rhizosphere microbial communities from Kellogg Biological Station, Michigan, USA - C3-5 metaG | ecosystem: Host-associated > Plants > Roots > Rhizosphere > Soil | place: USA: Michigan...
AACCCTATCCTGCTAGGAGCAAGGCATGAAACTTAAGCGTTTGATGGCGGCCCTGACTTTTGTCGCCGCTGGCGTCGCCACCGCAAGCGCGGTTGCCGCTGTTGACCCGTCGATCCCGGCCTACAACAAGACCACCGGCGTATCCGGCAACCTGTCCAGCGTTGGTTCCGACACCCTCGCCAACCTCATGACCCTGTGGGCTGAGGAATACAAACGCCTGTACCCGAACGTCAACATCCAGATTCAGGCCGCCGGTTCCTCCACCGCGCCACCCGCTCTGACTGAAGGCACCGCTAACCTGGGCCCAATGTCGCGCAAAATGAAAGACGTTGAGCTGCAAGCCTTCGAATCCAAATACGGCTACAAGCCGACTGCCGTTCCGGTAGCCGTCGACGCCCTGGCTGTATTCGTACACAAAGACAACCCGATCAAAGGCCTGACCATGGCTCAGGTTGATGCGATCTTCTCGGCAACCCGCCTGTGCGGTGGCCCGAAAGACATCAAAACCTGGGGCGACCTGGGCATCACCGGCGACCTGGCCAACAAGCCAGTACAACTGTTCGGTCGTAACTCGGTATCGGGCACCTACGGCTACTTCAAAGAAGAAGCCCTGTGCAAAGGCGACTACAAAGCCAACGTGAACGAGCAGCCGGGTTCGGCTTCGGTGGTTCAGTCCATCAGCTCCTCGCTGAACGGTATCGGCTACTCGGGCATCGGTTACAAAACTGCCAGCGTTCGCACCGTGCCTTTGGCTAAGAAAGAAGGCGGCGAGTTCGTAGAAGACAACGAGCAAAACGCCCTGAACGGTTCCTACCCGCTGTCGCGCTTCCTGTTCGTGTACGTGAACAAGGCGCCGAACAAGCCTCTGGCTCCGCTGGAAGCTGAATTCGTGAAGATGGTGTTGTCGCAATCCGGTCAGCAAGTGGTCGTGAAAGACGGCTACATCCCGCTGCCTGCGAAAGTTGCCGAGAAGGCGTTGAAAGACCTGGGTCTCTAAGACCAGCAGGGGCGGTTAACCGCCGCTCCGTTGAACACATAAGCGCCGTTTGGTGATCCCGAACGGCGTATTTCGCAAGCCCGCTGTCAATTGCACTTGGTGTTATTGCTCAGTGGGTTTTTTGCGTCACTGCTTTGTCATGTTTCTGTCATACAGAGCCGCTAGGGTGTGCGCATGAACGATCTGGCAAATTCCCCCATGACTGCGAATTCTTCCTCCGGACGCATTGATTTCAATACGCCCGAGCTGCAACGCAAGCGCCGTATGCGTGCGCTTAAAGACCATTTGGCCCGCTGGTACGTAATGATCGGCGGCCTTTCCGTGCTCGGCGCGATCACGCTGATCTTCTTCTATCTGGGCTACGTGGTGTTCCCCCTGTTTCAGGGCGCCGAGCTGACCGAGAAGAAGGTGCAGACGCCTGCATGGCTGCAACAAGACGCTGGCAAACCGCTGCTGCTCGCCATTGAAGAGCAGAACCAGGTGGCCATGCGCGTTTCCGATAAGGGCGAGGTGATTTTCTTCACCACCAAGACCGGCGACGAAATCAAACGCTTCCCCCTGACCCTGCCAGCCGGCGCCACCGTGGCGTCCATCGGCCAGGCGCAAGCCGGTAACAATCTGGTGGTGCTGGGCCTGTCCAACGGCCAGGCGCTGGTGTTCAAACACACCTACGTCGTCACCTACCCGGACAACCACAAAACCATCACCCCGCAGCTCGATTACCCCTACGGCGAAGCGCCGCTGGCCATCGACCCGCAGGGCCGCCCGCTGGAACACGTGAGCATCAACGCCAACGACGAAACCATGTTGCTCGGCGCCTCCAGCGGCAGCGAGTTGCTGATGCTGTCGCTGACTAGCGAAGAAAACATGATGACCGGCGAAGTTACGCTGACGCAGGACCGCATCGCCCTGCCGCAGATCGCCGACCCCATCAAAGCGCTGTACATCGATCCACGCCAACAGTGGCTGTACGTGTTGAACGGTCGCGCTCAAGCCGACGTGTTCAACCTGCGTGAGCGCAGCCTCAACGGTCGCTACAAACTGCTGGAAGACGCCGACACTGAAGTCACCGCCAGCGCCCAGTTGCTCGGTGGTATTTCGCTGATGGTGGGTAACTCCAAAGGTGGCATCAGCCAGTGGTTCATGGCCCGCGACCCGGACGGTTCCTCGCGCTTCAAACACATTCGCGACTTCCAGCAAGGCGATTCGGCGATTCTGCAGATCAACCCGGAAGAGCGTCGCAAAGGCTTCGTTGCCCTGGATGCCGCCGGTGAGCTGGGCGTTTACCACAGCACCGCCGAACGCACGCTGCTGGTGGAAAAAATTGTCGAGGGCAAAGGCGCCCTCGCCATGTCGCCACGGGCCAACCGTCTGCTGGTTGAAGCCGGCACCGAGTTGCATCCGCTGACCCTGAAGAACCCGCACCCGGAAGTATCCTTCAGCGCGCTGTGGGGCAAGGTCTGGTACGAAAGCTACGACGAACCCAAGTACATCTGGCAGTCGACTGCCGCCAACACCGAGTTCGAGCCCAAGCTGAGCCTGGCACCGCTGACCTTCGGTACGCTGAAAGCCGCGTTCTACGCCATGCTGCTGGCCGCGCCGCTGGCCGTCGCCGCCGCCATCTACACCGCCTACTTCATGGCGCCGCGCATGCGCCGCAAAGTGAAGCCGGTGATCGAACTGATGGAAGCACTGCCCACCGTTATTCTCGGCTTCTTCGCCGGCCTGTTCCTGGCGCCGTATGTAGAAGGCCACTTGCCGGGCATTTTCAGCCTGCTGGTGCTGACGCCGTTGGGCATCTTGCTCGCCGGCTGGGGCTGGAGCCGCCTGCCGGAGTCCATCCGCCTGCGCGTTCCGGAAGGCTGGGAATCGCTGACGCTGATCCCGGTGATCCTGATCGTCGGCACCCTGGCCTTGGGCATGAGCCCGTACATGGAAAACTGGTTCTTCGGCGGCGACATGCGCCTGTGGATCTCCCATGACCTGGGCATCACCTACGACCAGCGCAACGCCTTGATCGTCGGCCTGGCCATGGGTTTTGCGGTGATCCCGAACATTTTCTCGATTGCCGAAGACGCCGTGTTCAGCGTGCCGCGCAGCCTGACCCTGGGCTCGCTGGCACTGGGTGCAACCACCTGGCAGACCATGACTCGCGTGGTGATTCTCACCGCCAGCCCGGGCATTTTCTCGGCGCTGATGATCGGCATGGGCCGTGCGGTCGGGGAAACCATGATCGTGCTGATGGCCACCGGTAATACCCCGGTCATGGAAATGAACCTGTTCGAAGGCCTGCGCACCCTGGCCGCCAACGTGGCGGTGGAAATGCCGGAATCGGAAGTCGGCGGCAGCCACTACCGCGTGCTGTTCCTCTCGGCACTGGTACTGCTGCTGTTCACCTTCATCATGAACACCTTGGCCGAACTGATTCGTCAGCGTCTGCGCAAGAAATACGCAGCGCTCTAAAGGATGAATGCCGTGAAGAAGAATTCTCTCAACGCTTGGTTCAAAAGCGGTTCGCCAGGCATCTGGATGAGCGGCGGCGCGGTGTCTATCGCCGTCATCATGACCATCGGCCTGCTGCTGGTTATTGCCTTCCGCGGTCTGGGGCACTTCTGGCCTGCCGACCTGCTGCAAGCCACCTACTCCATTCCCGGCCAAGCCAGCCACACCGTGATCGGCGAAGTGGTGCAGGCCGAAGAAGTGCCGCTGGCGCGCTTGAAAGGTGCCGGCCTGCCGGTGCCGGAAAACGGCCCGGAGTTCATGACCCGCGAACTGCTGAAAGTGGGTAACCGTGACATCTACGGCAGCGACTTCACCTGGCTGGTCGGCGATTGGCTGGTCGACCAGAAGAAGCCGGTTGAACTGATGACGCTGGTGCGCCGCGAGTGGGGCAACTTCTACGGCACGCTGGTTAGCGTCAAGGAAAGCGGCAAGGTGATCGCCGAAGGCGAAGCCGGCTGGCCGACCCTGCAAGAGCGCATCGTTCGGGTCGAAGGCCTGGCCGAGCAGCTGAGCAAGCTGGAAAAGAAAGACATCGGCGCGATCAACCATGACCTCGAACGCCTGCGTCTGAAAACCCGCAAGCTCGAACTCGACAAAGCCCTGACGCCAGAAGCCCAGGCCGACATCGAAGCCGAGCGCGCAGAGCTGGACGCCAAGTACAAAGGCCTGGAAGGCCAACTGCTGGAGCTGCACCAGGCGGTCGACCGCGACAGCATCGTGGTGCGTGAAGCCGACGGCAAAGAAATTGAAATCAGCCTCGGCAAAATCGTGCACGCCTACCAGCCAAACGGCATGGGCGTGTTCACCAAGCTGCGCATGTACTTCGCCAACCTGTGGGAATTCCTGTCGGACGACCCGCGTGAAGCGAACACCGAAGGCGGCATCTTCCCGGCCATTTTCGGCACCGTGATGATGACCCTGATCATGGCCATGATCGTCACGCCGTTTGGTGTGCTGGCGGCGGTTTACCTGCGCGAATACGCCAAGCAAGGCCCGCTGACCCGCATCATTCGCATTGCGGTCAACAACCTGGCCGGCGTTCCGGCCATCGTTTACGGCGTGTTCGGTCTGGGCTTCTTCGTCTACGTGCTGGGCGGTTCCATCGACCGCCTGTTCTTCGCCGAAGCGCTGCCGGCGCCTACCTTCGGTACGCCGGGCCTGATGTGGGCCTCGCTGACCCTGGCGATTCTCGCCGTGCCGGTGGTGATCGTGGCCACCGAAGAAGGCCTGGCGCGTATTCCGCGTGCCGTGCGTGAAGGCTCGTTGGCCCTTGGCGCGACCAAGGCGGAAACGCTGTGGAAAGTCGTACTGCCAATGGCCAGCCCGGCGATGATGACCGGCATGATCCTCGCCGTGGCCCGCGCTGCTGGCGAAGTGGCACCGCTGATGCTGGTGGGTGTGGTGAAGCTGGCGCCGTCGCTGCCAGTGGACGGCAACTACCCGTACCTGCACCTGGACCAGAAAATCATGCACCTGGGCTTCCACATCTACGACGTCGGCTTCCAGAGCCCTAACGTCGAAGCGGCCCGCCCATTGGTCTACGCCACCGCGCTGCTGCTGGTGATGGTAATCGCCGGGTTGAACCTGTCGGCGGTGGCCATTCGTAACCACCTGCGCGAGAAGTACAAGGCGCTGGATCACTAACGTCATCCGCGAACGCGGGAAGACGCAGAAAAGAATTTTGTAATTACTGTTGGCCAAATGACCGGTCAGCCAAACGCACACAACGCATCGAGGTTTCTCCATGCAGCACGAAGCCCAGCCACACGGCATCAACATCTCTGCCCTTGGCCGTGAAAAGCAGAACCTGACCCTGGCTGAAGAAGCCGTGACCCTGGAAGTGCCAGGCTTGAGCCTGTTCTACGGCGATAAGCAGGCGCTTTACGACGTCAAAATGAACATCCCCAAGCAGCGCGTGACCGCCTTTATCGGCCCGTCGGGCTGCGGCAAGTCGACCCTGCTGCGCTGCTTCAACCGCATGAACGACCTGGTAGATGGCTGCCGTGTTGAGGGTGAAATCAACCTCGACGGCAACAACATCTACCGCAAAGGCGAAGACGTGGCCGAGCTGCGTCGCCGCGTCGGTATGGTGTTCCAGAAGCCCAACCCGTTCCCCAAAAGCATCTACGAGAACGTGGCCTACGGCCTGCGCATTCAAGGCATCAACCAGAAGCGCGTGCTCGACGAAGCCGTTGAAGCCTCGCTGCGTGGCGCGGCTCTGTGGGACGAAGTGAAAGACCGTCTGCACGAGTCGGCGCTGGGTATGTCCGGCGGTCAGCAACAGCGTCTGGTCATCGCCCGCACCATCGCCGTGCAGCCTGAAGTGCTGCTGCTCGACGAACCGTGCTCGGCCCTGGACCCGATCTCCACCCTGAAAGTGGAAGAGCTGATCTACGAGCTGAAATCGAAATTCACCATCGTCATCGTGACCCACAACATGCAACAGGCCGCGCGGGTGTCTGACTACACGGCGTTTATGTACATGGGCAAGCTGATCGAGTTTGGCGACACGGACACGTTGTTTACCAACCCGGCTAAAAAGCAGACCGAAGACTACATCACCGGTCGCTACGGCTAGTTTCGGTCAGTCCCCTCTCCCGCCTGCGGGAGAGGGTTAGGGAGAGGGGCTTTTGCGTTGTCTGCCAACCCTCTCCCCCGGCCCCTCTCCCGAGGACGGGAGAGGGGAGTCAAATCCCGGTTCAGGACATGCTCATGATCAACAAAGACAGCCTCACCCACCATATTTCCGCCCAGTTCAACGCTGAGCTGGAAGACGTGCGCAGCCACCTGCTGGCCATGGGCGGCCTGGTGGAAAAACAAGTAAACGACGCGGTGACCGCGCTGATCGACGCCGACTCCGGTCTGGCTCAGCAAGTGCGCGAGATCGACGACCAGATCAACCAGATGGAGCGCAACATCGACGAAGAGTGCATCCGCATTCTGGCCCGTCGTCAGCCTGCTGCGTCCGACCTGCGTCTGATCATCAGCATCTCCAAATCGGTGATCGACCTGGAGCGCATCGGCGACGAAGCGACCAAGATCGCCAAGCGCGCCATCGAACTGTGCGAAAGCGGCGAGTCGCCACGCGGCTACGTGGAAGTGCGCCACATCGGCGACCAGGTTCGCAAAATGGTTCAGGAGTCGCTGGACGCCTTCGCCCGCTTCGACGCCGACCTGGCGTTGTCGGTGGCCAAGTACGACAAAACCATCGACCGCGAATACAAAACCGCCCTGCGCGAATTGGTCACTTACATGATGGAAGACCCGCGCTCCATCACGCGCGTGTTGAGCATCATCTGGGTACTGCGCTCGCTGGAACGCATCGGCGACCACGCCCGCAACATCGCCGAGTTGGTGATCTACCTCGTGCGCGGCACCGACGTGAAACACCTGGGTCTGGCACGAATGGAAGAAGAAGTGAAAGGGATCGCCGACAAAGGCTGACCCCTACACGTCCCTGTAGGAGCGGCTTTAGCCGCGATGCTCTAGGGTCAGAAGCATCGAGGCTAAAGCCGCTCCTACAAAAATTGCGCTTGCCAACAACGCCCGGCTCAGCCCGGGCGTTGTCGTTTTTGTGCACTACCGTCGGGTTCCGTAAGGTGATTTGCCTATTCGCCGCGTGGCGAGGCTATGCTTATGCCATTACTGAAGGGGTGGTCGATGAGCAAAATCAGCGTGCTGGTGGTGGATGACGCGCCGTTTATTCGTGATCTGGTGAAGAAAGGGCTGCGCAATGCGTTTCCCGGCATCCAGATCGAAGACGCGGTTAACGGTCGCAAAGCCCAGCAAATTCTTGGGCGACAGGCGTTCGACCTGATCCTGTGCGACTGGGAAATGCCCGAACTCTCCGGCCTGGAATTGCTCAGCTGGTGCCGCGAACAACCCGAGATGAAAACCACCCCGTTCATCATGGTCACCAGCCGTGGCGATAAAGAGAACGTGGTCCAGGCCATTCAGGCCGGCGTGTCTGACTTTATCGGCAAGCCTTTCACCAACGAGCAACTGGTCACCAAAGTCAAAAAAGCGCTGCACAAAGCCGGCAAGTTGGAGGCCCTGATGGGCGGCGCTCCGAAAACGGCGGCCTCACCATTCGGCAATGACTCACTGTCTGCACTCACCGGCGGCAAGGCCGAAGTGGTCAAGCCCAAACCTGCGGCGCCGGCGTCCACCGGCTCTGCCGCTGCGCTTCTGGGCGGCGCCGCCAAACCGGCGCCGGCCGCTGCCGCGCCGTCCGGTCGCGGCCAAGGGCAACTGCGGCTACCCAGCGGCAGCCTGGCCTGCGTGATCAAAGCGCTGAGCCTGAAAGAGGCCTCACTGTTGGTTAAACGCCTGGATACCTTGCCGCAAGTGCTGGAAAGCGCCGTGCTTGACCTAGAGCAGGGCGACGGTGGCGAAGTGGCGCGCCTCAACGGCTACCTGCATTCGGTCGCCGCCTTCGAACCCAAACCCGACAGCGAGTGGCTGCAACTGATCTTCCGCTTCGTGGACCGCGACCCGCAAAAGCTCGACTACCTTTCGCGCCTGATCGCCCGTGGTTCGGCGCAGAAGCATTTTAGTCCTGGAGCCTAGTCGGGCTGAGGTAAAGTCACAGCCGCGCTGCTGAGCGTTCTTACAGCAGCCAAATGTTTCCCTTCTTACTGTTGATCGATCTCCCTGTGACGGACATCGGTCATGAACAAACGCTCCTTCCGCCTTATCTTCAGCAAGCCGCTTGGCTTTTTAATTCCCGTCGCAGAAATTGCAACTGCCCAGCGCAAGCCTGGCCAGCAACAAACGATTTCACACGTTTCCCTTCCAGTAATCGCCCCCGCTTTTTCTTTTAAACGCCTGGTACTTTCCCTGCTGTTCGCGGGCGTGCCGAGTTGGGCGGACGCCGAGATTCTGCTGGATCGCAGCGGTGGCGCCAGTGTGTCCAGTGCTGCCAATGGTGTGCCGGTCATCGAGATTGCCAAGCGCAACCTTGAAACGCAACCGAACTCGTCCGCCGAGAGCTTGGCAATTCTCCCCCCCAAGCGACGAATGATTGAGCGGTATCTTGCCGAGCAATCGGTGGTCACACCGCCGACCGTTGAAGCCGCCATCGCTAAATCCGCTGACGAGGGCTCCTCACAACCGCTTGGTCCTTTTGCTCAGAGACCGGTTGCCGAGATTGCAGCGCAGCCCGAGCCGATTCCCGGCGCGCCGATGGCGTCAGGGGAACGCACTTCGCACCACGCTGTTGAGGCTGTCAGCGGGCCGTCGGGCTTGCCGCTCTCAGACTTGGAATCAAATCGCGACCCTATGCAGAGCCCATTGAGTCGCCACGATTCGCTGGATGTCGGTCCAATCGGCGACTCGCCTGTCGCACGCCCGATCAACGTGAAGCCGAGCGAACTGCCTGCGGCAGGATTGATCAGCGCCGGCGCGCAAGAAGCCGGCACTGCTGGCAATGTCCAAGGGCCGGACACCCCCCGAGTCCAGTCGCTAATGGTCGACGCGCCGATGGTTTCAGCCGAGCGCACCTCATGGCGCGAAGAAGGTGGGCATTCAGAATTACCGCACCAGAAGCGTGTCGACGTTGGCTTCGCTGCAACCGAGCAGCCGGCAATGCCGACAAGCCAGGACGATGCAAGGCCGATCAGGATGCCGGTCACCGCCATGTATGAGCACTGGGTAAATCAACCGAACAGCTCCAAAAGGCTAAGCGTTTTCTCCAACTGGGTGGTGGCTAACGGAGGAAGTGAAGTAGAAGCGGCGCAGGTTTGGAACATGTCTAAAACCTTTAAAACGGCTGCGATAAAGAATGTTGCGCGTGAATACAACGAGGCCAGAGAGGCCGGGCGGCCATATCCGTCTCCAATCCGCTTAGCGGAGCAGTTAGGCGTACCGCTGTCGACCGTGCAGGGCGCTATAAAGAGCCTCAAGGATCTAAAAAGCACGCAGTTAAGGGACCCGGGTGCGGATCCCGTTCTTGCTACCAAGCCCAAACCGGAGCTAATCAAGCTGTGGAAAAAAACTGCCCAAAACCCTGACGATAAGGCAGATTTCTTACGCTACCTGGATCGTATCGGCGCCAATTACATGGGACAGGGACCAGCCTGGAACGAATACCAAGCGTATAGAAAGGGCGAAAAGGTAGATCCTGCGGCGGTTGCGCAAGTTTACAAAGAGATGAGAGAGACCGGGCAGGCGACTGAGGGGGTCAGAGCGTTTGCCGCCAGAATGGGTACTACGAACCGTCAACTGGTTGCCGAGCTTTCTGTATTAGGACTTTTCGAGCCCCAGCGGATTGCGAGTAACCAGGTTGCAGAGGCGTTTCTGGGATTGCCGAGAGAGCAGCAAGCACGTGAGCGTGTTCGCGGGTTTGCCGAACGGCACGGCATTAGCGCGGATACGCTACGCAGCGCGATTCATCGATTGACGAAGAAGGAAGCTGCGGCCGCGCGCATTGCTCCACCTCTTGTGAATACGAGATTGTCGTCGGACAGTTCGTTCCTGCACCTTGATGCGAACGCAGCTCTCCCGCTAAGCCCAGAACTCAACATACCAAGCCCGGCAGACCTTATTCCTGGCTTGACTAGCCGGGCCGTCAGCGAGCCGCTTTCAGAGGCGCACTCAAAGCGCGTGCCTATCGAAAGCACACCGAGTCGACACGGCCTTGAAACTGGCCACCCGGCCTCGGTCGACTCGAAATCGGGCGACCAGGCTGACCGTTTTCCGGGTTCCAGTCAGAACGATTTGTTAGCAAACCACGAAGTGCGGCACGTGGTTACCCCCACCGACGAGTTGTCTCCGGGGATCGTCGACAGTGGGCTGAAGGTGACGGGGCTAGAAGGCCCTGTGAATGATCCGGTTCTGGTTCAACCCGAGCTTGCGATCGTTTCCGGCCAGGACGGCAACGCCTCGGCGCTTTCGCCGCTGCCTCTGATCACGGCCCCTGTGGAGGATGTCGACCTGATCAGCGACTCGTTCGTTGCACCCACGATCAAAGTGGAACCGAGCGAATCGTCGGCGGCAGAATTCGTGAACGCGCTTGCGCCGCAAGCCGATATTTCAGGCGATGTCTCAGGATTGGGCAGTCCGGCGGCCCAGCCGTTACCGCTAGATGCATCCGTTAAAGCCGAAGTGCCCGTCATTCAGCACACCATCAATAATGCCGGTCCGGTGTTGCAGGGCGAGAATGGCGAGGACGTGTTGCACGACGTGCTCACGCGTGAACTTAGAGTGAAGAAGACCTCCGAGCTTGCGGTATTGGTTGATCGCTTGAAAACCACGTTCAGCGGGGAGCTCCTCGACGGACTATTTGCTGATTTTCGGGATGGTAGGGGCTCCGATCTAGGAAAAATTCGTGCGGTTCAGGATCACATTGCAGCTGCCGCGAAGAATCTGTTGAAAATGACCAACGAAGCACGTGCCGAACACCTTGACTCGCTGATGGGTGTCGAAGAGGTACCGGGGCTAGGCCGAGGCGTCGTGGCCAAGCGCGATATCAAAGCTTACGAGGTGCTCGGCCCTTATTCCGGCAAGTTTCTCGACGGCGCGGCGCAAAAGAGCGCGGAAGAGCAGCGGATTGGCCGTGACAAGCTCTTCAGCTACGCCTTCGAACTGCCGAACAAGAATGCGATTATCAGCGGTTTCGGCGAAGGGCATGGCAACGTGACGACCCTTCTCAATGACGCCGAGTCCGCACGCCACAACAATGTCGACCACTTCTGGCTCGGTAAAAACGTGGTGTTTTATGTGACCAAGCGTCCCGTAAAACAGGGCGAGCAGTTGCTGCTCAATTACGGTGAGGTGTATGACCGCTCAGGATGGGAATCTCACCCCATCGTGGTCGACGACGCAGGGTTTGCAAGTGGCGCCACGTCCGGTGCTGATGGGGGCGTAGCGCGCGCGCCAAAAGCTAAACAGGTCTTCGATCAACACGTAATCGTCAACACCGACCCCAATAATCCGGTAGTTAACGAAGCCGCACAGAACCTCGCAAGCAAACACCCGGACACCAGTGTGGTAATCGGCCCAATCGTCGACGGTGGCCATAAGGTGTTAAGCGGAAACTTGGCCGCCAGCGGCACTAAGAAAGTGCAGGTGGTGGGCCATGCCGACGGCATGAAGCTCGGTGGATTGGACGGCAAACAAATCACCGATGTTGTGCAAAAGCTGGCCAGCGACAGCAACAGCAGCGTGGACAAATTGGTGCTGGTCGGCTGCGGTACAGCGTGCGCGAAGGGTGGTTCGAGTCTGGTGACCGAGGTGAGTGGGCTGCTGCTGCAGCACGGCTCCGCCGCCGCGGTAAAAGGTTACGAAACAGCGGTGGCTATTGACGCGCAGGGGCATAAAAAGTCGGTGCCATCAAATTCCGCGAATGCGCTCGGTAATCGCGATGATGGCAACCCTCAACAACCCACACCAGGAACCAGTCGGCAGGCTCAGGTAACGCACACGCAGGACCTGGACAGTGACTTTGTTGTGGAGATGCCTGATTTCGATTTCCTGGTGTCATCACCAAGCGACGCCTATCGAGATATTGCTGATATCGACTTATGGTTTGCCGATTCGCGCTTGGTACCAAGGAACTTGAGCACGCCGCCCCTTTCTCACGGATTTTCCCCACAGGCCGCCCCCGCCACCGCCTCCGCGACTGGCAGTGGCGCACTAATGCTGCCCCGCATACCTTCGCAACCATCAGCTGACCCACTACGTTCTATTCACACGCTTGGCGCAGCTGAACAGGTTTCGCAGAAGCAACGGCCCACTAGCACTTTTAATAGCGCTGGCATGCAATATCTACCTCCGCCAGCGGTGAGAGTGGAGTCATTAGATCGGGACAGCTCGCGGGCTGGCTCGCCTGCTTTGTCTGAACGAAGTTTCTATTCTCGTCCGCCCGCAACGCCGGGGGGCTCCGAGGACGATCTGGATGGGTACAGCTCATGGGTTAGTTCGCCGGCGGCGTCCGACTACAGCGTTAGCTCACAACCCCCTGCAACGCCGGGGCGTTTTTACGATTTGGAGGATTCGAGCAGTTCCTGGGGCAATTACCAGGCGAGCTCGGATATCAGTGTTGACGGTCTACTGTCACCAGCACTTTTACCCGCCGAGCGATCAGGGCATGGCCCGCAACGGGCAACGACTTCGGGTACTGGATTGCTGTTACTCAAACGCAAATCAAGTGGTTTAGGCGAGGGCGCTAGCGAAGCCAAACGCGCAGATAGAACGACTCCGGTCGTCGACAGTTTGCGAACGTCAACTGTTGGTGAATGGTCGGATAGCACTTCCGCATGGGGCACAAAAGCTGGCTCGACAAGCCATGCTTTGTCTGCGGAAAACATCGATGTCGATCATTTAACCGATAGCGATTTATTAGTTGGTTTCGAACACTTGATGCCGCCACCCGATACTCACAATGTAAAAAAAACCAAGGGCCAGTTAGCGTCGACAAAAATAAGCCAGCGTGCGGGGGAGCTCTCAGTGACACGTGATGTTGACGTGTTAGATAAATTATCTTCCGGCATCGATACACCGGATGACAATATTGAATACCTGAGCCATTCCAAAGACGTTGATATAGATCGTGATCGTTTAGCCAGTAGCGAATCGCAAGTTCAGGTTGAACAGTCGATGGCCTCTCGTGAAGCGGCGGGAGCAACACAAGTTATTCGCCCGGGAAAAACAGTTGATAAGCAAGCTTCCAAGATAAAGGGAAGAAAAGTTACGCCAGAGGACTTGCAAAGGTGGGACGACCTTCCTACTTCAAAACAGAAGGAGATAGGACGCGTAGGCTGGCTAGCGCAAAATGGAATTCGTGAAGCCGCGGTAAACTATCTGAGAATTGGCGGATTAAGTCTCGAAGGGCACAATTTTTTAAAGCGGGCAGCGGGCGGAAAATTTACTAAGGTGACCACGGACTTGACGGAAGAGTGGCATCAAATGACTACCGAACAAAAGAACCAGGCGGGTGGTTTGCGGGGCTGGGCGTATGGAAAAAACATCAACTTGAGAACTGTCAAGAGGCACTTATCAGGAGGAGTTGAAAGGGGAGCAGGCGAAGGAAGGAAAGCCACTGCTGAAGATCTGCTTAGGTGGAGCGGGATGTCGAGTGAAGAAAAGCTTGCGGCCGGCGGGCTTACGAAGTGGATCAAGGCAAATGGTCTCAAAGCATCATCCAGGTTCTTTTTTAATAGCGAGGGTTTATCAACGATTGGTTATAATTTTTTAGATGATCAAAATCATAAGATGTTAGGTATAGAGCGAGAGGGTAGTAAAATTACCGCCGCTCAGATCCAGGCATGGAAAGACCTGACTCCGGAAGAGAGGAAGGCAGCTAATGGTCTAGTGGGTTATGCCAAAGATAACGGAATATTGCTGGGAAGTGCATTCGCGAATTTAAGTGAGAGTGGAGTGCGGCCTAAAGGCCAAAACAAGATTGATCGAGCCCAAAAACAACGTAATTATATGATTCAATTGGCTGAAGAGGCTTTGCGTGGAAAGGTCTCGTCGCTAACTGATACGACTTTGGTCGAAGCTAGCGCAAACCCCCTGGTTACTAGCGCGGGCCTCACCCCGGCAGGGGAAGCCAGATTCGCGGAGCTTGAGTTTCGCAAAACCGCTTATAAAGTCGCTAGGAATTCAAATAACGAAAGTTCCACCAGTGTGCTTGAGAATAATACGACGTTACAAGCGCCACTGCCGGGCCAAGTTGTTTTGCCAGAACCTGATGCCCAGAGGCTATTTGATGTTTTGGCTAATCGGCGTGAAGGGGTGGGCAATGTAGAGGGGCTGGCAAATGAGGCGCTGGATTTTGCGCTCCAAAACGATCTTGTTGATAAGGCAGGAAACATTACTGGCGCTGGATTGAGCCGCCTTAATAAAATGAATGCTGAAAAACGATTGCTTGGTGCGTTGACGGAACTTAATAAGTCTCCCTTTTACGTTCAGCAGCTTGGCCGTTCCGCTAAGAAAGCGTACATCATTAAACTTTCGGCTTCCTCTGGCGTAAGCGAAGCGGTGTTACAGCAGTATATTAATGATCTGACGAAAGTCCCTGAAATGGTAAAGATTCTTGAGGGAAAGTGGCGTGATCGTTAAGTGTCTTGATTGGGCTAGCGCATTAATAATGGTGCGCCAAGTAAAATGACTGCAGGCGGCAGCCGCCGCCCTGCGTGTCGCGTACCCAAGGCGACGCTTGTCAACGCAGACACTTCGAGAAGGGCCACGGCAAGCGTCGTCGTGCAGATGAACTGCGGGGTTGCCGCCCCGTTTTTTTAATGTTTAGCGGCATGGCGCGGAGGTGTTTTGACCGCGGCAATATGGGCCAGAACAACAGCGCACCCAGCGTGACATGGCGCGCAGCAGTCGGAATGTGCCAACTGCCGGGTTGAATTGAACGAAGCGGGCCGACTGCTCCCAATTTTCCGTCGCCGCGAAGCCGACCCAGATCGCCTGCCACGCCTAGCTGCGGTTACCTGGGCAAACGTTGCCTGCAGTGATAAGTGGTACGTGGTTTCGCAGGCCCCGCGCTGCTAATCTTCCCCGTCCAAGTACCCATTAGAACGATGCCGTTATGCTAGGGCGCATTATCCTTCTCTGTGGTCTGACGCTCGCGGCTGCCAACCCGGCAGCGGCATTGACCATCTACAAATACACCGACGCCAATGGCGTGGTGACCTACACCGACAAAGCCGCGCCCGGCGCGCAGGTGTTCGTGTTTCGCGACCGCATGGTTGAGCGCCTCGACACCCAGGTGAAACTGGAAACCAAAAAACACGACGCCGGCGAAACCCTGTTGGTGCGCAACGACCTCTATGCGCCGGTAGAAATCGAACTGAGCGTGAACAACGCCGTGAACGTCTCCGGCATGCCGGACAAACCGATTCACTGGGTATTACCGCCGCGCAGCAAAATTCGCCTGCTCACCCTGGCCCCGCGCGACCCCAACCAAGCCATGCGCTACAAACCTAAATTGCGCACGGCGCTGGGCGACCCGCGCTTGCTGCCGATCGCCTACGACTACCCGCTGCCGTGGGTCGGCGGTCCGTTCCGGCAGAGTCAGGGCGCCAACGGCAAATACAGCCATTTCACGCCCAAAGGGCGCTTTGCCATCGACATCGCCATGCCCGAAGGCACGCCTATCGTCTCGGCCCGTGCCGGTACGGTGGTGAAAGTGGAAAACAACCAGAGCGGGCGGGGTAACAACCCGTCGGGCAACTTTGTGCGGGTGCTGCACGATGACGGCACCATGGGCGTGTACCTGCACCTGATGCGCGGCTCGGTGGTGGTCAACGAAGGCCAGCGCATTGCCCTGGGCACGCCGCTGGCGCGCTCCGGCAATACCGGCAACAGCAGCGGCCCGCACTTGCACTTCGTGATTCAGCGCAACATGGGTCTGGCGCTGGAGTCGATTCCCTTCGACTTCGTGCAGCCGGTCGATACCTTGCCCAACTTTGCCGTGGGCGGTGAGTGAGCCGGCCTGCTAGCCTGTGGGCAGAACGTCGGTTTTTGCAATGGACCGACACCGAGGCAAAGGGTGAGCAATGCGGGTACGTGTACAAGTCATAAGCCTGTTGATCTGCTGGCTGGCGGCGTTCAGCTGCCATGCCGCACTGGTGCAATTGCAAGACGACAGCGAGCCCGTGCGCCTCGGCCCACAGCTTGAATACCTGATCCCCCAGCAACCGCTGCAATTCGTCGACGCCCAGCGCTCGCGCGGCTGGCAAGCCGTGAACGCTGAATCGCTGAACCTCGGCCATCAGGAACAACCGGTGTGGGTGCGCATGCACCTGCTCAACCTCGCCGCCATCAACAACTGGCTGCTGGTGGTGGAATGGCCGATTCTCGACCGCGCCGACGTGCGCCTGTACTACCCCGAAAGCCGCAGCTGGGGAAATGTGCAGTCTGCTGGCGACCACATTCCCTTCAGCAATTGGCCCATGGCCGAGCGACAACTGGTGTTTCCCCTGAAGCTGGAAAAGGCCGAGGAAGCCTGGGTCTACATGCGCATCAGCAGCAAAGAAAACGTGCTGGTGCCCATGCAAGTGTTCAGCGAAACGCAATTTCAGGCCCAGGAAAAAAGCCTGCGCATGCTGCTCGGCATGTTCTTCGGCGCCATGCTCGCCATCCTGCTCTACAACGCCGCGCTGTACCTGTTCACCACACACCGCAGCTACATCTGGTACACCTTGTACCTGCTGGGCGTGATCATCTACGAGCTGAGCATCAGCGGTGTCGGCCCGCTCTACGTGTGGCCCGATCTGGGCGAACCGGCGCGGCAGATCTACGCGCTGTCGGCGATCTGGAGCTTCTTTGCCGCCGCCATGTTCGTGCGCGCCTTCCTGCGTCTGTCGCGCTACGGCGGCTGGCCGCTGTGGACCAACAACCTGCTGGCCTTCTATTGGCTGGCGGCCCTGGTGCTGGTGGTGGTCGAGCCGGATTGGGTCTACTGGATCGGCGTCAACCAGGTCGCCCTGGCCTCGTGCATTTTGGCCTTCGTGGTGGCGGTATTCGCCTGGCGACGTGGCAACGGCTCGGCACCGATGTTTATCCTGGCCTGGACGTTTCTGATCGTCTGCACCTTCGTGCATGTGGCGGCGCTGGAAGGGCTGCTGCCGATTAACCAAGTGACCCTGCGCATGCAAACGCTGGGCTTTTTCGTCGAATTCATTCTGCTCTCCGTCGCCCTGGCCGACCGCCTCAACCGCGAGCGGGCCGCGCGGGTGAAAGCCCAACACAGCCTGCTCGAAGCCCGCGAACAGGCCTTGAGCACCCAACAGCAAATGCTCGACGTGCAGCGGCGCACCAACGAAGAACTCGAACTGCGCGTGCAAGAACGCACCGCCGCGCTGCAACGCACCAAGCTCGACCTCGAACAAGCCAACACCGAACTGACCCGCATCAGCCACACCGACGCCCTCACGCAACTGGCCAACCGCCGCTACTGCGACCAGCAACTGGCGCACCTGAACGACCCGGCGCTGGCGGTGCTGATGATCGACATCGACCACTTCAAACGCATCAACGACACCTACGGCCACCCGTTCGGCGACACCTGCATCAGCGCCGTGGCGCAGGTGCTCAAACAAGCCACACGGCGCAGCGCGGATTTGGCCGCGCGTTATGGCGGTGAGGAATTTGTGGTGTTACTGCGCGACAGCAACCCCAAGGACGCGTTTGAACTGGCCGAACAAGTTCGCCAAGCCGTCGCCGGAATTACCCTCGACAGCGGCATCGAGCCAGTGCAACTGACCGTGAGTATTGGCGTGGCGTGCAACGCACCGGAGCGGGCACTGGATGTGCAGGCGCTGCTGAGCGCAGCGGATCGGGCGCTGTACGCCGCCAAGCAGGGCGGGCGCAACCAGGTTCAGGGCGTGGCGCCGTTGCCGGCGTGATTGATCTGGCTCGTGATCCAGATGTTGATCTGGCTTTTGATCTACCCGCCCCATTCATCGCAGGCCGAGTGGAGTCGACGTGTAGGGGGTTGAGCGGCCGGGAGCCGCGAAAGGCATGTCGGGCCAAGGATGGCCCGTCTTGCCGGCCCCCGGAGCGGCGACGGAAGGAGGGGAGTCGGAGCGCAGCGGAGACCCAAGGTAGGGGCAAGCCGTTTTTGCTTACTTTTTAGGGCGACTGCTAAAAAGTGAGTCGCGCGTAAGGCGCGAAACAAAACGTTCAGCGCACGCGGTAATGAATACGTTCCCACCGCGTAACGTTTCGCTCAAACGCACTGAAACCATGCGCCCTTGCCAGCACCTGGTGCGCCATCTCCAAGCAGCGCCGGCCATACGCCTATACGCCTCCCCAACAACCCCTTGAAAACCCGCAGGTTTTCCCCCTCAGCAAAACCCTGGCACCGACCTTGCTACATCCCTACCCGAACGGGATGAGTTATTCGCGTCGGCACCGCCGTCACAACGCTGCTCATGACGCTTGGCACACAGGAGCTGTAACCAGAGGCGAACTAGGGTTCCGGTCCACAGGAGTGGGCGCTGGTCCGAGAGTTTTCCGGCCCTAAGGAAGAGGGCTACACGGCGGGAGAAAAGCCCGGGAGACGTGATGTCATCCCGTGCCTGTTTCCCTAACGTGTAGGAGTGTTGCCATGACCACGCCGTTGTCTCGCTTCAAGCTTCCTCTGTTGCGCAAAAGCCTGCTCGGGGCTTGCCTGGCCGCTGCCGCCAGCCTGTTGCCGGTCACTTCTCACGCCGTTGAAAAACTGAAAATCGGCACCGTCGTCTGGGCCGGTTACGCACCGTTTTATGTGGCCGACAAACTCGACCTCTACAAACCCCACGGCCTCAAGGTCGAGCTGCAATTTTTCAACGACCCGGCCCTGATTCCCACCGCCATGGTTGGCGGCGCGCTCGATGGCGGCATGTTGACCTACGACCAGGTCGTCGGCGGCGTGGCCAAGGGCCTGAAGCACCGAGTGGTCATGCCCATCGACTTCTCCAACGGTGGCGATGCCATCGTGGCCGACAAATCCATCGCCTCGGTGAAGGACTTCAAGGGCAAGAAGGTCGGCTATAACCCGCTGTCACCGTCTGACTTCCTGCTGGCGTATGCGTTGAAGTCCAACGGCATGACCGAGAAAGACATCAGCCCCGTGAACATGACCCCCGAAGGCATTCCCGGCGCCATGGCGTCTGGCAGCTTGCCGGTTGGGGTGACCTACGAGCCGAACGTGTCGCAGATTCTCGGCATGCCGGGCGACAAGTTTCATGTGGTGTATTCCTCCAAAGACGCCCCGGGCCTGATCACCGACGTGCTGGTGTTCGACGAAAAAGTCATCGCCAAACGCAAAGTCGCCATCAACGCGCTGATGCAGGGCTATGTCGACGGCCTGGCGTATATCAAAAGCCACCCGGAAGAGTCCGCCGAAATCATCGGCAAGGTGCTCGGCGTCAGCGCCAAAGAAGCCACCGAGCAGATGAGCGGCGTGTACAACATTCCGCTGGCAGAGATGAGCAAGAACTTCGAAAAGTCCGACGCCACCAGCTCGTTCTTTGGCAGCGGCGCGGTGATCGGCACCTTGCTCAAGGACAACGGCCAGATTCCCGCCGTACCGGATTTCGCCGCCACGTTTGACGCGTCCTTTGTCGAGGCCCTGGCCAAGTAAGCCCGGTATCGACGTCACGTTGCCGGTGCGCAACCCCCTGCGCACCCCAGGCAACGCCGAATGATAGGAGCCTTTAATGTCTGCTCAACTGTTCCGCTACGCCGACGGGAAAGTCCCCAATAGCCTGGCGTTCGCGTATGTCATCGTCACGTACTTCGGTGGCTTCGCCCTGCTGTTTTCCGCCCACCTGGGGCTGAACCTGCTCGGCACCTTATTGCTCGGCCACGGCATGATCATCGCCGCCTACCTGATTCACGAGTTCGCCCACGGCACCATTTTCGCCAAGCCCAAGCACAACGAATGGGCGGGCGAGGTGTGCAGCTGGCTGTGTGGCAGTTGCTACGCCGGTTTTCAGTACCTGCGCAAGAAACACATGCGCCACCACGTTGACCGCGCCGACGTCATCACCTTCGACACCAAGGCGTTTATGACTGCCTGCCCGGCCTGGCTGCGTAGCATCATTCTGGCGGCGGAGTGGATGTACATCCCGGCCATCGAACTGGTGATGCATTACTACGTGGTGGTGTTGCCCTTTATCACCACCGACGAAAAACACCGCGCCAATCGCAAGAAAGTGCTGCTGACGCTGGCGATCCGCTCGGCCTTGTTCGCGCTGCTGGCGGCGGTGTCGGTGAAGGCGCTGGTGCTCTACGCGGTGGCCTGGATGTTGATGTTGACCGTGCTGCGTTTTGCCGATGCCTATCAGCACACCTACGACGCCTTCGCCGTGCTCGAAGACGGCGGCGCGATTCCCGAAGACAAAGTGCGCGACCGCGTTTACGAGCAGCACAACACCTACAGCAACGTGGTCTCGGCCCGTTGGCCGGCGCTCAATCTGTTGCTGCTGAATTTCTCGTACCACAACGCCCACCACGAAAAACCGGTGGCGCCGTGGTATCGCCTGCCGGCGTTGCACCGCGAGCTGTATGGCAGCGATTACGCTCAGGTGCTGCCGATGCGCCTGCTGCTCAAAAGCTTTCATGAACACCGCTTGCGCCGCGTGCTGGATGATCACTACGGCGAAGTGGCCGCGCCCGAGCAACAACGGCGCGCCGATGGTTTTTACGGCGCGGTGGGCGTGTCGTTTCTGACGGCGGTGTAAACCATGAGCCTCGACTACGTTGGCAAAACCGTGGTGCTCACGGGCGCGGCAAGCGGTATCGGCAAAGGCCTGGCCCGCGCGTTTGCCGAGCAGGGCGCGCGCCTCGAATTGCTCGACCGCAGCGGCGACGCCTTGTCGAGGGTGGCCGACGAGTTGCAGCGCCTCACTCGCGTGAGCACCCATGTGCTGGATTTGGCCGACAGCGAGGCCGTTGCCGCCTACGCCGCCAGCCGCGCCGAACGGCCGCTGGATGTGCTCATCAACAATGCCGGCGTCGAGTACGCCACGCCGCTGAGCGATACCGGCGCCGCTGCCGACGCTCACTGGCAAGCGCTGCTGGATAACAACGTGGCCTCCATGCTGCGCCTGACTCGCGCGCTGCAAGGTCAACTGAAAGCCGGCGCCAGCATCATCAACCAGGCCTCGATCTGGGGCCTGAAGGGCGTGCCAGGGTTTAGCGCTTATGTGGCCAGTAAGCACGCGGTCATTGGCCTGACCCGTTCGCTGGCGTGGGAGCTTGGCCCCCGGCGCATTCGGGTGAACGCGGTGTGTCCCGGCTGGATCGGCACCGAGGCGGCCATGCGCTCGTTGGCGGTGATGGCGGCCAGTAGTGGGCGCAGTGAGGCCGACGAACTGGCGCTCATTCTCGCCGCCCAGGCAGTGCCGGAACTGCTCACGCCGGCAGACCTGGCGGGCACTTTTCTGTTTCTCGGCAGCGCTCTGGCGCTGCCTCTGACCGGGCAGGCGTTGTCGGTCAGCCACGGCGAGGTCATGCACTGATGACGGACTTACCGCTTAAAGGCCAGGTTGCACTGGTTACCGGCGCCGCCACCGGCATCGGCCGCGCCACCGTGCTGGCCCTGGCCGCTGCGGGCGCCAAGGTATGGATCAATCACCTCGGCCAGGAGCGCGCCGCCATTGGCTTGGTGGCGCGCATCACCTCGGCCGGTGGCTGGGCGCGGGCGGTGGAGGCCGATGTGTCGTCGGCGCCGCAAGTGGCGGCCATGTTCGAGGAAATATTCGCCGCTGGCGTGCTGGATATTCTGGTCAACAACGCCGGCATCATTCTGGAAAAACCCTTTTTGGAAACCACCGAGGACGACTGGGCGAACGTGCTTGGCGTCGACCTGAACGCCGTGTATCGCTGCTGTCATCACGCGCTGGGGCATATGCAGCCGCGCGGCTCGGGTTGCATCGTCAATATCGCCTCGGAGCTCGGCCATCTGGGGCGCGAGAAATACGCCGCGTACTGCACCGCCAAGGCCGGGGTGATCGGCCTGACCAAATCCCTGGCGCGTGAATTCGCCCCGGCCATTCGCATCAATGGCGTGGCGCCCGGTCCGGTGGACACGCCCATGGTCAGCGCCGAACACATGAGCGCCGAAATGATCGCCAAGGAAGTCGCCATTCCCGCCGGGCGCCTCGGCCGGCCCGAGGAAATTGCCGCCGCCGTGCTGTTTCTGGTGTCGCCACAGGCCAGTTTTTTCCAAGGCCAGATGCTCGGCGCCAATGGCGGCGCGTGGATGGGCTGATGATCAGATTCCTGCTCAAACCCGAAAGCATTTTGCTGCTCGCGGCCGCCATCTGGGGCCTGGGCTGGATGCCGCTGCAACACCTCAGCGGCCTGGGCCTGCGCGGTATGCCGGTGGTGTTGGCCACTTACGGTTTGCTCTGCGTGGTGGCGGTGCCCATTCTGCTGTGGCAGCGCCGCGCCTGGTGGCCGCAGCGCTATGCCTTGTTGGCAATCGCCGTGTTTGGCGGCTGGGCCACGGCGGGGCTGGTCGGCGCCTTGTCCGAGGGCGAAGTGGTGCGCGCCATGCTGCTGTTCTACCTGGCGCCGGTGTGGGCGATGCTCGGCGGCTGGCTGTTGCTCGGTGAGCGCCTGACGCTGCTGCGGGTTGGCGCGCTGGTGCTGGCGATGCTCGGCATTGGCCTGACGCTGGGCGTCAGCCGCGACAGTTTCAGTGCCTTCGGCAGCAGCGACTGGCTGGCCCTCAGTGCCGGTCTGGCCTTTGCCCTTAACAACCTCGCCACCCGCCACGCTGAACAGATTCCCTTGGCCAGCAAAGCCGTGGTGGCCTTTATCGGCAGCGCGCTGCTGGCCTGGCTGTTCTGCCTGGCCGAAGGCAGCAGCGTGCCGCCAATGGACGCCTTCACCTGGGCCAAGATCGCCCTCTTTGGCGTGTTCTGGCTGCTGGCCATGGGCGCCGCGCAATACGGTTTTACCCATGTGGAAGCCAGCCGCGCGGCCGTGTTGGCCGTTATCGAACTGGTGGCCGCCGTGCTCAGTTCCGCCTGGTTTGGCGACCGTGAATTGGGCCTGCGCGAATGGTGTGGCGGCGCCCTGGTGTTGGTGGCCGCGCTGATCGCCGCCCGGCCGCCCCGTGAACCTTCTCTTATTTCCTGTGAGGCAAGCCGATGAGCGTCGAACCCAACGCAACCGTACGCATGGACCAACTCAGCTGGGTGGAATACGAGCGCCGCGTGCGCGAGCTGTCGCCCGTGGTGTTTTTGCCCTGCGGCGCCACCGAGCAACATGGCCCGCACTTGCCGCTGGGCACCGACGCGCTGTTGGCCAGCGCCTTGTGCGAAGACGTGGCCGCCAAGGTTGGCGGCCTGGTGGCGCCGGCGCTGTCCTACGGCTACAAGTCGCAGCCCAAGTGCGGCGGCGGAAATCACTTTTGCGGCACCACCAGCCTCGACGGGCAAACCCTGATCGCCCTGGTACGTGACGCCGTGCGCGAGCTCGCCCGCCATGGCGTGAAGCGGCTGGTGCTGGTCGACGGCCACTACGAAAACCAGTGGTTCGTCACCGAAGGCATCGAACTGGCCATGCGCGAGCTGGGCAAAGACACGGCCCTGGAAGTGATGCGCCTGGAGCATTGGGATTTCTGCACCGAGCAAACTCTGGCAGCGGTGTTTCCCAACGGCTTCCCCGGTTTTGCCCTGGAACATGCAGCGGTCATCGAAACCTCGCTGATGCTGCATTACCTGCCCAACCTGGTACGCATCGACCTGATTCCCGACGAGCCGCCTGCCGACTTTCCGCCGTATGACATGTACCCGAGCCGCACCGAGTGGGTGCCGGCTTCGGGCGTGCTGTCTTCGGCCAAAGGCTCGACCGCCGAGAAGGGCGCGCGCATGGCGGGCGACATCACCCAGGGCATCGCCCAGGCCGTGCGCAAGGAGTTCCGCTTGTGAGCAAGGCGCTGATCGTGATCGACATGCAGCGCGACTTTTGCGCGCCCGGCGGCTACGCCGATCAGGCCGGGCTGGATATCAGCCTTCTACGCGCGCCTATAGAACCCATCCAGCGCCTGCTCGCCTGCGCCCGTGCGCAAGGGCTGCTGGTGGTGCACACCCGCGAAGGCCATCGCCCGGACCTCAGCGATTTACCCGAGCCGAAACGCCGCCGCGCCGAACACGCCGGCGCACCGATTGGCCAGCCAGGGCCGTTGGGGCGCCTGCTGGTGCGCGGCGAGTTTGGCCACGACCTGATCGACGAGCTGCAACCGCTGCCCGGCGAGCCGGTCATCGACAAGCCCGGCTACAGCGCCTTTGCCAGCACCGACCTGGAATTGCTGCTGCGCAACCGTGGCATCAGCGAACTGCTGATTACCGGCGTGACCACCGAAGTGTGCGTGTCTTCGACCCTGCGCAGCGCCGTGGACCTGGGTTACGCCTGCACGCTGGTCAGCGATGCCTGCGGCTCGGCCTATCCCGAACTGCATGCGGCGGCGCTGGCGATGGTCGACGTGGAAGGCGGCTTATTCGGCCGCGTGTGCGACAGCGCGCGATTGATCACTGAACTGGAGGCACGCCCATGAGCGGTTCGCCATTAACCTGTGGCCCGGTGCCCGAGCGGTATCTGGGCGTGTGGCAGCGCACGCTGCTGACCACCACCGACGGCGTGCACGACACCAGTACCCGCGTGTACTGGCTGCAAACCGCGCGACTGTTTGCCGACCTGCGCATTCCGCTGCCGACGCCCTACAGCGTGCGTGAGCTGACGGCGCAGGGCGGTTTTGCCGGCGTTACCGAAGTGACCCGGACCGGCGACAAGGAAACCTGCCAATGGCACCGCGCCGTGGACTTCCAACCGCCGCGCGGCAGCGAAGACATCGGCTACATGGACTTTCAAAACGCCGACTGCGTATTCGAAGACGGCCTCGACGGCAGCTACCACGAAGTGTGGGAGCGCTTGCCCGAGTCGCTCGGCCGCAACTGGGGCGTATGGCTGGTGGCGGCAGATGACCGCCAGGGCTGCCTGTTACTGGCCGGCGACTGCTTCTTGTTTGTTGCCGGGCGGCCAAGGCCGCTGACGCCGGCGCCCTCACTGCAAGCCCTGCTGGACGAAGGCGGCAGCGCCGAGCGATTGCTTGAGTGCGAGTTGTCGTTTGGCTGGCATCAACAGGGCGAAACGCCTTGGCTGATTAGCCTGTCGACCATTCCCGAGCGCGTCGGCGATGTGCTGTTGCCTGCCAGCGTCAGCCCGGACGACAGCACGCAGTTGTGCGCCGCCCAAACCCTGGAACAGCTCGGCCATGTACCACCGATTGGCGGCTGGCGCTTGCGCGAGCACCCCGTTTTTCCGTTAGCCGAGGAGGCCGTGCTATGAGCGCGCATCAACCCTTGCCTGAGGTTCAGGCGCCCACCCGGCCGGCCCGCCAACGCTGGTGGGTGATTCGCGGTGAATTGCCGCGCGCCGCGATCTGGGGCCTGGCCACCGCAGGTTTGCTGCTGCCGTTGCTCATCTGGTGGGCCTATACCGCCGCTGGGCTGGCCAACCCGATGTTCATGCCAGGGCCAGACGCGGTGCTGGCGCGGGTAGGGCGCTGGTGGAGCGATGAGAGCTTGCTCGCCGACATCGGCATCAGCGTGTACCGCGTGATGACCGGCTTTCTCGCCTCGGCGCTGTTCGCCTTGCCGCTGGGGTTGTACATCGGCACCTACCGGCCGGTGCAGGCGTTTCTCGAACCGCTGACCGACTTCATCCGCTACATGCCGGCCGTGGCGTTTATTCCGTTGGTGATGTTGTGGGTCGGCATCGATGAAAGCTCCAAGGTGCTGATCATCTTTATCGGCACCTTTTTCCAGATGGTGCTGATGGTTGCCGAAGACGTGCGCCGCGTGCCGATGGCGCAAATCGAAGCGGCGCAAACCATGGGCGCCAGCCGCAGCGAAATCGTCAAACTGGTGGTGCTGCCCTCGGCGCGCCCGGCGCTGCTCGACACGCTGCGCATCACCTGCGGTTGGGCCTGGACGTACCTGGTGGTGGCCGAACTGGTGGCCGCGAATTCGGGCCTGGGTTACGCCATTCTCAAAGCCCAGCGCTATATGCAAACCGACAAGATTTTCGCCGGCATCATTCTGATCGGCGTTATCGGCCTGCTCACCGACCAGGCGTTTCGCTGGCTCGGCCGCGCGGCCTTTCCCTGGTTGAAGAGGTGAGCCATGAGCGACGCTAAGATCAAAATCCGCCAGGTCAGCAAAGTCTTCAAAACCCGCGACCGCGACGTGCAGGCGCTGCAAGACATCAACCTGGATATTCAGCGCAACGAATTCATCACCTTTGTCGGCGCCTCGGGCTGCGGCAAGTCCACGCTGCTGCGCAGCATTGGCGGGCTTGAACAGCACAGCCGTGGCGAAATTCTGCTCGACGGCCGTGCCGTGAACGGGCCGGGCATCGACCGCGCCATGGTGTTCCAGCACTACAGCCTGTACCCGTGGCTGAACGTGATGCAGAACATCAAGTTTTGCCGGCAGTTGAAGGTGGTGGCCGACACGGTGAAAAGCGACGGCGACATTGAATGCGCCAGCGGCCGAGCCGATGCGCTGCTGAATTTGATGGGCCTGTCGGCGTTTCACCAGGCGTATCCGAATCAGCTCTCCGGCGGCATGCAGCAACGTGTGGCGATTGCTCGGGCCTTGATGCCCAAGCCGGAAATTCTGCTGATGGACGAACCCTTCGGCGCGTTGGATGCGCAAACCCGCGAAGTGATGCACGACCTGATCCGCCATGTTCATCGCCTAGAAAAGAGCACCATTCTGTTCGTCACCCATGACGTGGAAGAGGCCATTTACCTGGGCGGTCGCGTGGTGCTGATGGCGCCGCGTCCTGGGCGCATCGACACCATCTATGACGTGCCGCTGCCGGCCGAGCGCAATCAAGACATGAAACTGTCAGCTGAGTTTCTTAAGCTCAAACGCGAGATACTGGCGCGCATTCGCGAAACCTCGGGCATGAGCACCGATTTGGAACTCCTCGAGCAATTGACGCGTACGCAGCCGTTGGCGTTATAGGCGGCAATCGGCGATTCCAGCAATCGAGCCTGAAGCCTCTCCCACCGTCCGTGTAGCAGAGGCTTCAGCCTCGAGCTTTTGATTGGGGTTGGCCGCAACTAACCGCCAACCGTCCGGTCTTACCCATGCCCGGCGTGGAACTTGCTTTTCACGCTGGGTAGCGTCACCCCCTTCTAATAAAAACAATCTGCTTACTTCTGAATCGTGAATAATCGCCGCCGCCGAGTGACCGGCCGTGGCTGTGTGTGTCTGTGAGGGATAACGTGGAATTCGCTCTATCTATTGCGCCCTATGCGGGCATTACCGTGATGATTCCGGCCGTGCTGTTGGTGGCCGCCTGGCTCAATTACAGCGCCTCGCGACGCGTCGCGGTGCTGTGGCTGACGGTGGTGGTGCTCGCCTATGGTGCGGTGATGTTCAGCAAACTGGCATTCAAAGGCTGGGGCCATGGCTGGGAAGCGTTGAACATTGCGGTGTTCAGTGGCCACGCCATGAACGCCTGTCTGGTGACGCCCGTGTTGGTCAGCCTGCTGGCGCGCCAATGGCACCCGCTGCTGCGTTGGCCGGCTGCCGGTGCGGCGTTGCTGGGCGGTTGGTACTTCAGCGTCACGGTGGTTGCGCCCTATGTGCATCCGTTGCCCGAAGCCATTGCCGGCGCGCTGATCGGCGGCTTGGGCTCCATGACCTTCCTGGCCCTGGCCGAACGTGCGGAAATTCGCCCGCTGCCGGCACGCGCCATGGCCATGGGCTTCACCGTCATTGCCGTGTGCGCCAGCTTGCCCAAGTACACCGCCGAGGGCTTGCTCAACCACTTCGCCATCACCCTTTCGGGCGCCGAAGAGCCCTATACCAAACCCCATTGGCACAATTCACCGACCGCGCAATCTTCGCGTTGATCGGCATAAAGGCGCGCGCCTGAACTATTAAAGCGCGGCCGGGGTCTGTAGGTGCGTGTTACCGGCGCACCGCCATCAGCGACCACTTGCCTGGCCCGTTTAGCTGCAGTCAAACGGGTCGCCAACGGTCGCCGCAGTAGGCGCAAGGATGAACAGGAACGGCCCGCGCGCGACGCTGGCCTTGGGCAGTTTCACCGCAACAAAATGACTGCAGGGATTCGCTATGAAGCGCCTCGAACTACTGGACTACGGCCGTTTTATCGCCGCCATCATGGTGGTGCTTTACCACTACACCTTTAACGGCATTGCCAACGGCAAGCTCAGTTCTCTCAGCCATATTCCCGAGCTGATCGAGTTCACCAAATACGGTTATCTGGGCGTTGAGCTGTTCTTTATGATCAGCGGCTACGTCATCTTCTACTCCGCGCGCAACCGCAGCGCCGCCCAATTCGCCGCCTCCCGCGCGATTCGTCTTTATCCCTCGTACTGGTTCGCCGTGTTGTTCACCAGCGCCATCGCCTGGCAATGGGCGAGCACGCAGATGCAAGTCACGCCGCTGCAAACCTTGGTCAACCTGAGCATGTTCCAGTCGTACCTCGGCATCGGCCATGTGGACGGCGTGTACTGGACGCTGGTGCTGGAAGTGCAGTTCTACGTGTTGGTGCTGCTGTGCCTGTTCGTGGGCTGGCAGGACCGCCTGGAAATTCTGTTCAGTTGGTGGCCGGTCGTCATGCTGGTGGCCTTGCTGGTCGGCCTCAACCGGGCGCCGTTGCTGGGCGGCTATTTCAGCTACTTTGCCGCCGGTGCGCTGTTCGCCATTCTCAAAGAAAAAGCCAACTGGAAAAGCGCGGCCTCGCTGGCCCTGGCGTTCGGTTTGTGCGTGCGCTTCTCGCTGGAAGTGGCCGGGGAAAAAGCGGTGGAGTCCGGCGCGTATTTTTCGCCCGTGGTGGTGGCGAGCATGATCTGCCTGTTCTTCGCCTTCTTCCTCACCTTGAACGTGGAAAAAGTGCAGCAACTGCGCCTGCCGTTCTCGAAAACCCTCGGCGCGCTGACCTACCCGGTGTACTTGATTCACGCCCACTTCGGTTACATGTTCCTCAGCCGCTTCGCCACCGACGAGAACCGCGCCTGGATGTACCCGCTGGCGATTGGCATCGTGCTGGTGGTGGCGTTCTGCATGAACCGCTTTATCGAAGTGGGCCTGGCCGGTATGTGGAAAAAACTGGCTAACCTCACCGTGTACCGCGCGGTAGATGGCGTACAACGACTGTCGGCTGGTGTGCTGCGCCGGCCCGCTTAATTCCTGGAAACGGATGTTCCCAATGGCCCGCTGGGTTCTGCTGATTGTTGCCGCCCTGACCTTGCCTGCCGGCGCGTACCTATGGGCCAAAGCCGAGTATTACCCCGCCGACGTGGTGGATCGCGCCCAAGCCTTTATCACCCTTCTTGAAGCCGGGCAGATGGACCAAGCCCAGGCCATGGCCATGAGCAACGAGTACATGGGCCGCACGCCGGAAGAATTCGCCGACCGCATGTGGGCTCAGCGCTGCCGCGTTGACCGAGTGGAATGGACCTCACCACCGCAAACCAACGGCAACCGCCTGCGCCGCTGGTGGCGCGGCGTCGACATCGAAATGCCGGAAGTGGCGGTCGAATTCGAAGGCGACTGCCTGCTGCTGGTGAGCATGCGCCGCGGCGCCGACGGCCAATGGCGCGTGTTCAACATCCAGCGCCACGCCGGCTGAACCCCACCCCAGTTTTTGCCTAATCAACGACGACAAAAAACCTAATTTCGCTATGGCCAGTGCGTGGACAGAATGCGGGCATTGGTCGTGGGTGCTGCAAAAGCGCCCTCTCCCCAGCCTTCTCCCGCGAGCGGGCGAGGGGGCAGACCGCAACTGATCGTCGAACTCCGCTCCAGTCTCCTCGCCCGTTTACCGGAGAGGGTTAGGGAGAGGGGCTTTTCCCACGGCACACCAGGGCGTCCCATGAGCACACCGACCCACACCCGCATTCGCATGTTCAACACCAAGGACACCTACCCCAACCAGACCCTCGACAACGACCTGTGCCAGGCCGTGCGTGCCGGCAATACCGTGTACGTGCGCGGCCAGGTGGGCACCGACTTTGACGGCAACCTCGTCGGCCTCGGCGACCCCCGCGCCCAAGCCGAACAGGCCATGAAGAACCTCAAGCAATTGCTGGAAGAGGCGGGCAGCGACCTCAGCCATATCGTCAAAACCACCACCTACCTCACCGACCCGCGTTACCGCGAGCCGGTGTATCAGGAAGTGGGGAAGTGGTTGAAGGGTGTGTTTCCGATTTCCACCGGCTTGGTGGTTTCTGCGCTGGGCCAGCCACAGTGGTTGATGGAAATAGACGTCATCGCGGTCATCCCGGACGACTGGAAATGACCTTCTCAATCGTCGGCCGCTGCGCCGAAACCGGCCAACTCGGCATCGCCATCAGCTCCTCCAGCATTGCCGTGGGTGCCCGTTGCCCGTGGGTGCGCGGCGGCATTGGCGCGGTGAGTACACAAAACATCACCTTGCCAGCCCTGGGCCCGGAAATTCTCGACCTGCTGGAACAAGGCGCCGGCGCCAGCGAAGCGCTGGATAAAGCCCTGACCACTCACGGCTTCAGCCAGTACCGGCAAGTGACTGTGATTGATCACCACGGCGCCACCGCGTTGTTCACCGGCAGCGAAGCCCTAGGCGTGCACAACGCCGTGGCGGGTGACCAATGTGTGGCGGCGGGCAATCTGCTCTCCAACCCGCAGGTGATCGAAGCCATGGTGGCGGCATTTGAAGGCAGCACCGGCGAAGCACTGGCCGACCGCCTGCTGGCCGCCATGAACGCAGCGATGGCCGCCGGTGGCGAAGCGGGGCCGGTGCATTCGGCGGCGATGTCGGTGGTCAGCGACTTGCTGTGGCCGATTGTCGATTTGCGCGTGGACTGGGCCGAGCACGACCCGATAGGCGAACTGGGCAAGTTGTGGACCGCCTACCGCCCGCAAATGCAGGACTACGTCACCCGCGCGCTGGACCCCACCAAGGCGCCGAGTTATGGCGTGCCGGGGGACGAATGAACACCTGTGGACCTGCGCCATGTATCTGAGCCGCGACCTGCTTTCCCACCTCATCGCCTTCGACACCGTCAGCCGCGAGTCGAATCTGGCGTTGATCGAGTTCGTCCGCGATTACCTCGCCGGCCTGGGCATCGACAGCGAGCTGATTTACAGCGACGACCGCCGCAAGGCCAATTTGTATGCGCGCCTCGGCCCAGCCGGCGCGGGCGGGGTGATGCTGTCGGGGCATAGCGACGTGGTGCCGGTGGACGGCCAGGCCTGGACGCTGCCGCCGTTCGCCCTCACCGAGCGCGACGGCAAGCTTTATGGCCGAGGCACGGCCGACATGAAGGGCTACATCGCCTGCGTGCTCGCGGCGCTGCCTGCGTTTCTGGCCAGCCCGATGCGCGTGCCGCTGCACCTGGCGATTTCCTATGACGAGGAAGTCGGCTGCCTCGGCGTGCGCAGCCTGATCGAGGCGCTGGAGCATCGGCCGGAGCGACCGAGCCTGTGCATCATCGGCGAGCCGACGTCCATGCGCCCGGTGCTCGGCCACAAAGGCAAACTCGGTATGCGCTGCGAGGTACACGGCGCCGCCTGCCATTCGGCTTACGCGCCACAGGGCGTGAACGCCATCGAATATGCCGCCAAGTTAATCAACCGCCTCGGCGAAATCGGCCAGCGCCTGGCCGCCAAAGAGCGCCACGACGCGCGCTTCGACCCGCCGTATTCCACCGTGCAAACCGGCACCATCAGCGGCGGCAGCGCCTTGAACATCGTGCCCGAACACTGCCGCTTCGACTTTGAAGTGCGCACCTTGCCGGCCGACAACGCCGAGACCATCGCCAGCGAACTGCAGGCTTACGCCGCCGAGCTGGTGCCGCAGATGAACGCCGTGCAACCCGGCACGGGCATCCGCTTCACACCCATCAGCGCCTACCCCGGTTTAGCCACTGCCGCCGACAGCGAAGCCGCGCAGTTGCTGGCGTTGATCAGCGGTTCGGACGATTTCGGCACCGTGGCCTTTGGCACCGAAGGCGGCCTGTTCGACCAGGCCGGCATTGCCACCGTGGTCTGCGGACCGGGCAGCATGGACCAAGGGCACAAGCCGGACGAATATGTCAGCGTTGAGCAGCTGAGCCAGTGCGACGCCATGCTGCGGCGCTTGGCGAAATGGATCCAGGCATAAAGCTTTCTGTAGGAGAGGCTTCAGCCTCGATAGGCTTGACCAAACACCATCAAACCAACGCGCCTACGGTTTCACCGCATCGGGTCCGCCACTCAACTGCTGCTGACAATAATCGGCAAACAACTGCGCCGACTTGGTCAGCTGCGAACGCTTCAACCACGCCGCCACCAACCCTGAGCCGGTGACGTTCTCGGCAATATTTACCGTCACCACTTTCTGGCCGTCATAGGTGCATTCCGAGTGCGGGCGCGTGACCAGCACGGAAAAGCCGAACCCTTGCCCGACCATGCCGCGCACCATTTCGATGGAGGGCGAGCTGAAGGCGATATGGGGCGTGAGGCCAAGCTCCTCAAACAGGCTGACGAAATAGGTTCGGCTCGGCAGCACGTCGAGCAGAATCATCGGCTCCAGCGCCAGGTCGCGCAGGGACACCTGCGCCTGCTGGGCGAAACGGTGGTCGGCCGGCAACAGCGCGTAAGGGCGCTGCGGCGGCATCAATTCCTGGGTTTCGATGGTGCCGTCCAGGTCGTGGTCGTAAAGAATCGCCAGGTCGAAACTGCCGGACGTCAGGCCTTGCACCAGCTCCAGTTGTTCGCCGTCCCGAATGCGGATTTCCACACCCGGATAAAGCGCATTAAAGCCCGCGATCAGGCGCGGCAAGTACAGCGGCGCCACGGTTTCAAAGCAGCCGATGTCGATCTGCCCGGCGATGATGTCGTTGTCGGCCAGGGCGTTCTGCTCGAACTCCTTGGCCATGCGCAGCAGTTCCTGCGCCTTGCGATAAAAGCGTGCGCCGCTGGGGGTTAGCGACACGCCCTGGGCGTGGTGACGAATAAACAGCTGCACACCAAAGCTTTCCTCCAGGCCCTTGATGGCGGTGGAAATCGACGGCTGGGCGATGTACAGCTTGCGCGAGGCCTCGGCGACGCTGCCGCACTCTACGGTGGTGACGAAGTATTTAAGTTGGCGCAGGGTATAGGCAGCCACGACAGACCTCAGGTAAGACATTTGCGTGCACACCTTACCGCGTTGGCGCTGCCGTAACGGTCTGGCATGACCACCTTTTTGCGCGGCAATGGGCATATTTTTTCTGGGCCGGCGGTTTGCAGTAGAAGCACAAGCAACGGCTAGAGTGTTGCTAGCAAAACCCGTACACAGCCCACACACACAGGAGGACATTGCATGCGTCTGGCGCTCTGGCAAACCGAAGGACACCCCGGCGACGTCGCCGCCAACCTCGCCGACTTGGCCACCCAGGCGCGCGCGGCGGCAGCGGCTGGCGCGCAGTTGCTGCTGTGTTCCGAGCTGTGGCTGGGCGGCTACAACCTGCGGGCGCAGCCGGCTGAAGCGGCAGACGGGCCCTCGGCACAACGCATCGCCGAACTGGCGCGCGAGTACAACATTGGCATCTGCTACGGCTATGCCGAAACCCACGACAGCGGCGGCAAGCCTTACAACTCGGCGCAGCTGATTGACGCCACCGGCACGCGCCTGTGCAACTACCGCAAAACCCACCAGTTCGGCGCGTTCGAGCGCACCTTGTTCACCCCGGGCGAGCGCTTGCAGGCGCCGTTCGAGTTTGCAGGTTGGTCCATTGGTTTGCTGATTTGCTTCGACGTCGAATTTCCCGAGAACGTACGCAAGCTGACGCTCGAGGGCGCCGAGCTGCTGCTGATTCCCACCGCGCTCACGCCGGAATACCGCGCCGTGCCCGATCTCATCGTGCCGGCGCGCGCCGTGGAGAATCAGCTGTTCGTTGCCTACTGCAACCACAGCGGCGTGGAAGCCGGCTTGGCCTTTCTCGGCGGCTCCTGTGTGGCCGCGCCAGATGGCAGCAAACTGGCCAGTGCGGCGAATGGCGAGGCGTTGCTGGTGGTTGACCTCGACCACGGCCAGCGCGCCGCGCAGGAAAGCACCTTCCCCTACCTCGCCGGCCGGCGCCCGGCGATTTACACCTGACGCAAAACCCGTAGGAGCGAGCGTGCACGCGAAGCTGTTGATCTTGAGCGCTTCGCGAGCAAGCTCGCTCCTACAGGGGCCTGTGTTTTGCTTAGAAGTCGCGTGCCCTTTTATCTCGCACTCCGCCCCACCTCGGTGCATCCCAAAGCAGCTTTTTCATATACCCCGAACACATATTTAATAATTTTCCTATGCAGCCCGTTCCGCCACCATCGCTCTCACTAATCGGTACGAGGGCGTTGGGGTGTTCGAGCTTAATGACTGGCAACTACGGGCGGCGGCTCAGCGCTTTCCTACCCTGGCGCTGATCGATGGCCAGGCGGTTGCCGCGCAATCCGGGGCGACCTTTTCCGCGATTAATCCGGCCACCGGCGCGGTGCTGGCCGAGGTGGCCGCATGCGGCGATGCCGATGTCGATGCAGCCGTTCGAGCGGCGCGTCAGGCGTTTGAGTCCGGTGTGTGGGCACGTCGTTCGCCCGCCGAGCGCAAGGCGGTGCTGCTGCGCCTGGCCGAGCTGATTCTGGAACACCGCGAAGAGTTGGCACTGCTCGATTCGTTGAACATGGGCAAGCCAGTGATGGATGCCTACAACATCGATGTGCCGGGCGCCGCCGGGGTGTTTCGCTGGTACGCCGAAAGCCTCGACAAGCTCTACGACCAAATCGCCCCCAGCGCCCACAACGTACTCGCCACCATCACCCGCGAAGCGCTCGGTGTGGTCGCCGCCGTGGTGCCCTGGAATTTCCCGCTGGACATGGCCGCCTGGAAACTCGCCCCGGCACTGGCGGCCGGTAACTCGGTGTTGTTGAAACCAGCCGAGCAGTCGCCGTTCTCGGCCTTGCGCCTGGGCGAGCTGGCCCTTGAAGCAGGCATTCCAGCGGGCGTGCTCAACGTGCTGCCGGGCCTCGGCGAGCAAGCCGGCAAAGCCATGGGCCTGCACGCCGACATCGACTGCCTGGTCTTCACCGGCTCCACGGAAGTGGGCAAATATTTTATGCAGTACTCGGCCCAGTCGAACCTCAAGCAGGTGTGGCTGGAGTGCGGCGGCAAGAGCGCGAACCTGGTCTTTGACGACTGCACCGACCTCGATCTGGCTGCCGAAAAAGCCGCGTTCGGCATCTTCTTCAACCAGGGCGAAGTGTGCTCGGCCAACTCCCGCGTGCTGGTGCAGCGTTCCATTCACGACGAATTCGTCGAGCGCCTGTGCGCCAAGGCACAAGCCTGGCAGCCGGGCGACCCGCTAAACCCGGCCAGCACCGCTGGCGCCATTGTTGAAACGCGGCAAACCGAGCGGGTGATGAGCTACATCCGCGACGCCCATGAGCAGGGCGCGTGCCTGGTGTGCGGCGGCGAGCAAGTGAACATCAACGGCAGCCGCAACTTCGTGCAGCCGACCATCTTTACCGGCGTGACAGCAGACATGCGTCTGGCCCGCGAAGAAGTGTTCGGCCCGGTGTTGGCGGTGATTCCGTTCGACAGCGAAGAACAAGCCCTGCGCCTGGCCAACGACAGCATCTACGGCCTGGCCGCGTCGCTGTGGACCGACGACCTCAACCGCGCCCACCGCGTGGCCCGGCAGCTGCGCGCCGGCACCGTGTCGGTGAATACCGTCGACGCCCTGGACGTGACCGTGCCGTTCGGCGGCGGTAAGCAATCGGGTTTCGGTCGCGACCTGTCGCTTCATTCCTTCGACAAATACACCCAGCTGAAGACCACCTGGTTTCAACTGAAATAAGAAAAAGATCCGGAGCCCTTTTATGACTGCCCCACTGCCCAAACGCGAAACCAGTGACTACCAAGCCTCTGACGCCGCTCACCACATCCATGCCTTTCTCGACCAGAAAGCGCTGAACGCCGAAGGGCCGCGGGTGATCGTGCGGGGCGAGCGTTTGCATTTGTGGGACAACGACGGCAACCGCTTCCTCGACGGCATGTCGGGCCTGTGGTGCACCAACCTCGGTTACGGTCGCAAGGATCTCGCTGCCGCCGCCAGCCAACAGCTGGAGCAGCTGCCGTACTACAACATGTTTTTCCACACCACCCACCCGGCGGTGGTGGAGTTGTCGGAGCGGCTGTTCAGCCTGTTGCCCAGCCACTACAGCCACGCGATTTACACCAACTCCGGCTCCGAAGCCAACGAGGTGCTGATCCGTACCGTGCGCCGCTACTGGCAGATTCTCGGCAAGCCGCAGAAGAAAATCATGATCGGCCGCTGGAACGGCTATCACGGCTCGACCCTGGCCGCGACGGCGCTCGGTGGCATGAAGTTCATGCATGAAATGGGCGGCCTGATTCCGGACGTCGAGCATATCGACGAGCCCTATTGGTACGCCCACGAAGGCGACCTGACGCCGGCTGAATTCGGCCTGCGGGCGGCGCGTCAGCTGGAAGAAAAGATTCTCGAACTGGGCGCCGATAACGTCGCCGGTTTTATCGCCGAACCGTTCCAGGGCGCCGGCGGCATGATCTTCCCGCCGGAAAGCTACTGGCCGGAAATTCAGCGCATCTGCCACCAATACGACGTGCTGCTGTGCGCTGACGAAGTGATCGGCGGCTTCGGTCGCACCGGCGAGTGGTTCGCCCACGAATACTTCGGTTTTCAGCCCGACACCCTGTCCATCGCCAAGGGCCTGACCTCCGGTTACATCCCCATGGGCGGCCTGGTGCTGAGCAAGCGCATGGCCGAGGTGCTGGTGGAGCAGGGCGGCGTGTTCGCCCACGGCCTGACGTATTCCGGCCACCCGGTGGCAGCCGCCGTGGCGATTGCCAACCTCAAGGCGCTGCGTGATGAAGGCGTGGTCAGCCAGGTAAAAAACGACACCGGCCCGTACCTGCAAAGCTGCCTGCGCGAAGTGTTCGGCAATCACCCGCTGGTGGGCGACGTGCAGGGCGCCGGCCTGGTGGCCGCGCTGCAATTTGCCGAAGACAAAACCACCCGCAAACGCTTCGCCAACGAAAACGACATCGCCTGGCGCTGCCGCAGCATTGGCTTTGAAGAGGGCGTGATCATTCGCTCGACCCTGGGCCGCATGATTATGGCGCCGGCGCTGGTCGCAACCCGTGGCGAGCTGGATGAACTGGTGAGCAAGACCAAGCGGGCGGTGGATCGGACGGCGCAGGAGATAGGGGTTCTTTAGGCCCAGCACCACATCCTGTGGGAGCGGCTTTAGCCGCGATGTTCTTAAAAGATCAAAAGCATCGCGGCTAAAGCCGCTCCCACAGGTCTCCAGTCCCAAGCCCCATTTCCATAGGTCACCAAACAAAGCTCCATCGAACAACGCTGCACCGCAGAACAAGAACCCAGCCCAACAGAGGCGCGGGTCACGGAATCACTTGGCCGCTGGCCATTACTGCCCCGCAATTCAACCAATAACTAAGCCTTCAGGCTGTGGGAGTGTTCCATGCGTAAGTCCTTGCTCAAGCGTGTCTCGCTGTCCCTCGTTCTGGCCGCTGCCGCCACCGGCGCGCAGGCGGGCAAATTGTCCATCGGCCACACCACCTGGGTGGGCTACGGCACCCTGTATCTGGCCCGTGACCTGGGCTACTTCAAAGACGCCGGCCTCGATCTGGAGCTGACCACCATCGAAGAAGCGTCGATGTACATGGCCGCTCAAGCCTCCGGCAAGCTGTCCGGTTCGGCGTCGACCATCGACGAAATTCTCAAATACCGCTCCAAAGACTTTTGCTTCAAAACCGTGGCGGCGTTGGATGAAAGCCATGGCGGCGACGGCGTGGTGGTGACCAAAGACATCACCAGCATCAAGGGTTTGAAAGGCAAATCGATTGCGGTAAACGAAGGCTCGGTGTCGCAGTTCTGGCTGTCTTATTTGCTGAAAAAAGAAGGCATGAGCATGGCCGACGTCGAGGTGCAGAACATGACCGCCGACGACGCCGCCAGCGCCTTTATCGCCGGTCGCATTCCAGCGGCGGTGACCTGGGAGCCGAACCTGACCATGGTCAAGCAGAAGGGCGCCGGCAACGTGCTGGTCGACAGCAGCGCCACGCCGGGCGTGATTGTCGATGTGGTGGCGCTGTCGTGCGATGTGATCGAAAAGCAGCCTGAAGACGTGAAGGCCCTGGTCGCCGGTCTGTACAAAGCCGTGCAGTACACCAAAGACCATCCCAAAGAGGCCTACGCCATCATGGCCAAAGGCGTCGGCGGTTACCTGTCCAAGCCTGAAGACCTGGCCGAAGCCGCCAAGGGCGTGAAGTTCTACGACCAGGCCATGAGCGAAAAACTGCTCGGCACTAAAGGCAAACCCGGCGACATCGCTGAAATCATCAAGCTGGCCAACGAAACCTGGAGCGAGCTGCAAGGCAAGCCGTTCACCGTCAGCTATGACGACCTGGTGGACACCTCGTTCGTGACCCCGTAACGCCTTCTCGCCGCGTGTTTCGGCACGCGGCGTGCTTTCTCTGCCTTGTTTCCTTCTGCCCTGCTGATGTGGAGGTGGCGTGATGGCCACTGTTCGATCCTGGATAAACCGCTGCCTGACCCCCAAGGTCGGCCTGCCGGTAAAACTTGTTTTTGCTGCTAGCACGCTGTGCTGGTTGGCCGTGTTGGGCTTGTGGGTGGGGCTGTCTTATGGCGGCGTGGTGCCGACCATGTTTCTGCCCACGCCGGGCGCCGTGTTCGACGCGGCGGTGCGCCTGAGCAACGACGGCACGCTGGCCAAGCATGTGGGCGCGAGCCTGGAAGTGGTGCTGATCGGCTTTGCCCTGTCATCGCTGGTGGCGGTGCCCTTGGGCTTGCTGATGGGCAGCTTTCGCATCGTGCAGGCGCTGCTTGAGCCGCTGGTGAACTTCATTCGTTACCTGCCGGTGACCTCGTTCGTGCCGCTGTTTATTCTGTGGATCGGCATCGGTCTGGAACAGCGCGTGGCCGTGATCATCTTCGGCACCTTCTTCCAGCAATTGGTGATGATTGCCGACGTTTCCAAAGGCGTTTCCAAAGACCTGGTGAACGCCAGCTACACCCTCGGCGCCACCCGCCGCGATGTGGTGTTCCACGTGCTCGGCCCGGCCTCGTTGCCCGGCGTGCTCGACACCTTGCGCGTGACCATGGGCTGGGCCTGGACCTACCTCGTGGTCGCCGAATTGGTGGCGGCATCCAGTGGCCTTGGCTACATCAGCCTGAAAGCCATGCGCGGCTTCCAGGTGGACGTGATTTTCCTCGCCATCGCCATCATCGGCCTGCTGGGCCTGATCACCGACCAACTCTTCCGACTGCTCCGCCTGAGGATTGCCGCATGGGCACAATAGCCTCCACCAAGCCCTACATCATGCCGCCGCTGAGCGAGTACGCCGCCGTCGAAAGCCGCCTGAAAGTGGAAGGCGTGAGCCTGCGTTACCAGTCGCCGAGCGGCGACACCTTCACCGCGCTGGATAACGTGTCGTTCGAAGTGCCGGACCAGCAATTCGCCGTGATCGTCGGGCCGTCGGGCTGCGGTAAATCCAGCCTGCTGTACCTCACCGCCGGCCTCGCTGAACCCAGCGACGGCGCCATTTTCGTCGGTGGCAAAAAGGTCCAGGGGCCGGGTGCCGATCGCGGCATGGTGTTCCAGAGCTACACCTTGTTTCCGTGGCTGACGGTGCGCCAGAACATCGAGTTCGGCCTGAAACGCCGTGGGCTGCCGGGCGATGAAATCAACACCATCGTCGAGTTCTACCTGGGCGAAGTGGGCCTGAGTAAATTCGCCCAGCATTACCCCAAGCAACTGTCGGGCGGCATGATGCAGCGCGTCGCCATCGCCCGCGCCCTGGCCAACGACCCACAGATTCTGCTGATGGACGAACCCTTCGGCGCCCTCGACAGCCAGACCCGCCTGCAAATGCAGCAACTGCTGTTGCAGGTGTGGGGCAACGCCAAGAAGACCGTGGTGTTTGTCACCCACGACATCGACGAAGCCATTCTGCTGGCCGACCGCATCTACGTCATGGGCGCACGCCCGGGGCGCATCAAGGAAGTGCTCGACGTGCCCATCGACCGCCCGCGCTCGATGGACGTGGTCATGGAGCCGGAGTTCATCCGCATGAAACGGCGGATTCTTGAGCTGCTGCACGATGATTTGGCTGAAGTGCACTAGCACCTAAAAGCATCGCGGCTAAAGCCGCTCCTACAGGCTCGTGCAACCTGTGGGAGCGGCCGGGCGGCGATCCGCTTTAGCCGCGATGCTCTTCACCGTTAACCGAGGCCATACATGTCTGAGCAATACGACTACATCATTGTCGGCGCCGGCTCGGCTGGCTGCGTATTGGCCAACCGCCTGAGCGCCGACCCCGCCGTGCGCGTGTGCCTGCTCGAAGCGGGCGGCAGCGATGCCAGCCCGCGCGTGCAAACGCCAGCCGGCACCATCACCTTGTACAAGAGCAAAATCTTCAGCTGGAATTTCTTCTCCACGCCGCAGAAGGAACTCAACAATCGCCGCCTGCACACGCCACGGGGCAAGGCGCTGGGCGGTTCCAGCTCGATGAACAGCATGATCTACATTCGCGGCGATGCCTCGGACTACGACCGCTGGGCCGAGCTGGGCTGCACCGGTTGGAGCTGGGCCGATGTGCTGCCGTTGTTCAAGAAGTCCGAGCGCAACCTGCTGGGCCAGAACCCGGCGCTGCACGGCACGCTTGGCGAGTTGCTGGTGGACCGCGCCCGTGATCCCAATCCGCTGTCGAGGTTGTTTGTAAAAGCCGCCGAGCGGGTTGGCATCAAGCGCAACGACGACTTCAACGGCGGCACGCTGGAAGGCGCGGGCATCTACAACCTGACGCAGAAAAACGCCAAGCGCCTGTCCGCCTACCGCGCCTTTGTCGCGCCGATTCGCGGCCGGCCGAACCTCACCGTGCTGACTGGCTGCAACGTGCAGTCGCTGGACATGGACGGCACCCGCGCGCGCGGCCTGCAGGTGCTCGAAGACGGCCAACCGCTAACCCTGGCGTGCAGCCGCGAGGTGATTCTGTGTGCCGGCGCGCTGGGCTCGCCGCAGATTTTGCTCAACTCCGGCATCGGTCCACGAGCCGAACTGGAAGCGGCGGGCGTGCCGGTGGTGTGCGACCTGCCGGGCGTGGGCAAGAACCTGCAAGACCACCTCGACGGCCTGATTACCGTGCGCTCGGCCAGCCCGCTGACCTTGGGTTTTTCCTGGGGTTCGCTGGCTGCCATTGTGCTGTCGCCGTTCAAATACCTGCTGCAGAAAAAGGGCTGGCTCACCACCAACTACGTGGAAGCGGGCGGCTTTGCCCGCACGCCGCTGGCTGATGCGTTGCCCGACGTGCAGTTCCACTTCGTGCCGGGCTACCGCAGCCATCGCGGGCGTCTGTTCGAGTGGGGGCATGGGTATGCCGTGCACACGTGCGTGCTGCGGCCCAAGTCCATCGGCGAACTGCGCCTGAGCCCGCAACGGGAACTGGAGATCGACTACAACTTCCTCGCCGACATGGACGACGCCAAGGTGCTGATCGAAGGCCTCAAGCTGGCGCGCAAGGTGTTGGCCGACAGCAGCTTCGACGCCCTGCGCGGCAAGGAAATGCTGCCGGGGGCCGAGGTGCAGAGTGATGAGCAGTTGCTGGCGTACATCCGCGACTACGCCGCCACGGTTTTCCACCCCGTAGGCACCTGCAAAATGGGCGTGGATGCCATGAGCGTGGTGACGCCGCAATTGCAGGTCAGGGGCGTGCAGGGATTGCGCGTGGCCGATGCGTCGATCATGCCGACGCTGATCAGCGGCAACACCAATGCGCCGTGCATCATGATTGGCGAGAAGGCGGCGGGGATGATTGCGGCTGACGCTGTTTCTGTAGGAGCGGCTTCAGCCGCGATTGGCCAGGGCGCGGTTCCGGTGTCGGTCGCTTAAGCTCAAAAGCATCGCGGCTAAAGCCGCTGCCACAGGGGTGGCTCACCGTCAATCGGCGCTCAAACGCTTCAATCCAGCTTCACAACCTTCGCCAAGATCACCTTCGGCCCTTTCATCTTCTTGATGATGATGCGCAGCCCTTCCACGTCGAGCACTTCTTCCTCTTCCGGCATGCGGTTGAGGGTTTCGTAGATCAGGCCGGCCAGGGTTTCCGCTTCGATGTGGTCGAGGTCCACGCCCAGCAGGCGTTCGACTTTGAACAGCGGTGTGTCGCCACGTACCAGCAGCTTGCCAGGCTGGTAGGCGAGGATGCCGCGTTCGGCTTTGCGGTGTTCGTCCTGAATGTCGCCCACCAGCGCTTCAAGCACGTCTTCCATGGTCAGGTAGCCAATCACTTTGCCGTCGGCTTCTTCCACCAGGGCGAAGTGCGAGCCGCCTTTGCGGAATTCTTCCAGCAGGCTGGACAGCGGCATGTGCCGGGTGACGCGCTCGACCGGCATCATCAGGTCGCTGATTTTCAGGGCCGATGGCAGCATTTCCAGCAACGACAGGTGCAGCAGCAAATCTTTGATGTGCAGCACGCCGACGAATTCTTCGGTTTCCTCGTTGTACACCGGGTAACGGCTGTATTTGTGCCGGCGGAATACGGCAAACACTTCATGCAGGGCGGCGTTGAGGTTCAGGTACACCAGGTCTTCGCGGGAGTTGGCCCAGTCCACCACTTCCAGCTCGCCCATTTCCACGGCCGAGGCCAATACGCGCATGTCCTGATCGCTCGGGTCGCTGGCGCGGCTGGAGTGCAGAATCAGTTTCAATTCGTCGCGGCTGTAATGGTGTTCGTGGTGCGGGCCCGGTTCGCCCTGGCCGGCGATACGCAGAATGGCGTTGGCGCTGGCGTTGAGGATGAAAATGGCCGGGTACATGGCCCAGTAGAACAGGTACAGCGGCGCGGCCGTCCACAGCGACAACAGCTCCGGCTGGCGAATGGCCCAGGACTTGGGCGCCAGCTCACCGACCACGATGTGCAGGTACGAAATGATAAAGAACGCCGTGAAGAACGCGATGCCGTGCACCAGTTGCGGCGAGTCGACGCCCAGGCTGTGCAGCAGCGGCGTTAGCAGCTCGGCGAACGCCGGCTCACCGACCCAGCCCAGGCCCAGCGATGCCAGGGTGATACCCAGTTGGCAGGCGGACAGGTAGGCGTCGAGCTGGTTGTGCACGGTGCGCAGAATGTGGCCGCGCCAGCCGTTTTTGGCGGCGATGGCGTCCACGCGCGTGGCGCGCAGTTTGACGATGGCAAATTCGGCCGCAACGAAGAAACCGTTGAGCAGAACCAGCAGAAGGGCGAAGAGAATAAGGCCGAAGTCAGCGAAATACGTGGCGGCGTCGTAACTAGGAGAAGGGTCCATAGGGTGGTTCAGGGTGTCCGGATTCGAAGTAGTGAGTGGCGTTAAACGCGTCGGTCTGGGCGGTGCAGCCGGCACCGCCAGATCAGCAGACTAGCCGCTAGCGAAGCGCTTGCCCAGCGTGGCAATAACGCCGATTACCGTCTGACCACCTGAGCCGGGGCAAAGTGGCAAGTAAATGTGCTGCCTTTGCCGGGCACGCTGCTGATGTCCAGACGGGCGCGGTGGCGCAGCAAAACGTGCTTGACGATGGCCAGCCCCAGCCCGGTGCCGCCGGTGTTGGAGGCGCGGCTGGAGTCGACGCGGTAGAAGCGCTCGGTCAGGCGCGGCAGGTGCTTGGCGTCGATGCCGATGCCGCTGTCCTGCACAGTCAGGTGCGCGCCCTGGTCATCGGCCCACCAGCGCACGCGAATTTCGCCGTTGTCGGGCGTGTATTTCACGGCGTTGAACACCAGGTTGGAAAATGCGCTGCGCAGTTCCGCTTCGCTGCCTTTGAGGCGGATGTTGTGGTCCGCTTCGAGGCTGATGCGGTGACGGTCGTTGGACAACGCCTGGGCGTCGCCCTTGATCGACAGCAGCAGCAAATCGACGGCTACGGGCTGGTTATCTGACGGGTAATCGGTGGCTTCCAGCTTGGCGAGTAGCAGCAAGTCATTGAGCAGGTTTTGCATGCGCCCGCCCTGTTGCTGCATCTGTTGCAGCGCGCGCAGCCAGCGCGGGTTCACGTCGTCGACGTTGTCGAGCAGGGTTTCCAGGTAGCCGGCGATGACCGTCAACGGCGTGCGCAATTCGTGTGAGACGTTGGCGATGAAGTCTTTGCGCATCTGTTCCAGCAGGTGCATGCGCGTGATGTCGCGCACCAGCATCAGGTGCTCGCCGTTGCCGTATTGGGTGATGTGAAACTGCAAATGCATGCGGTCGTTGACCGGCGAGATCAGCTCCAGCGGCTCCGGATGGGCGCTTTGCTCGAAGTAGTCTTTGAAGCGTGGATGGCGCACCAGGTTGGTCACCGGCTGGCCGCTGTCTTGCGGGGTTTTCAGGCCCAGCAGGTTTTCGGCGGCGCGGTTCCACCATTCCAGGTTGCCGTCGTTGTCGAGCATGACCACGGCGTCATTCAGGGCCGCAGTGGATTCCTGCACACGGTCGATGACCGCTTGCAGGCGGCCACGTACGCGCTGATCGCGGCGTTGCAGGTGGTAAATGCTGTCGAACACCTCGCCCCACAGGCCGTAGCCGTCAGGCGGCGGCTGGTCGGTTTGGTGGTGTTTTAGCCAGTTGTGCAGGCGCAGCAACTGCGAAAGGGTCCAGCCCAGGTACGCACCGAGGCCGACTACCAGGCTCCAGGCATATTCACCACTGATCAGGCCCACCAGCAGGCAGCCGGCGATCAGCAGTAACAAGCGGCGGATAACTACGCCACGCCAGTCTTGATTCACGGAGATTGGACGTCCTAGCTTTTGGTGGAGAAACGATACCCGGTGCCGCGCACGGTTTGCACAAGGTTCTCGTACACCTCGCCCAAGGCTTTGCGCAGGCGGCGAATATGAACGTCGACGGTACGTTCTTCAACGTACACGTTGCCACCCCAGACCTGATCCAGCAGCTGGCCACGGGTGTAGGCGCGTTCCTGGTGGGTCATGAAAAACTGCAGCAGGCGGTATTCGGTGGGGCCCATGTCGGCAGGTTTGCCGTCGATGGTGACGCGGTGGCTGATGGGGTCGAGCAACAGGCCGCCGACTTCGATCGGGGTGTCGCTGTCGCCGGTGCCAGCGCGGCGCAATACGGCTTTCAGGCGGGCAACCAGTTCGCGGGGCGAGAAGGGCTTGGTGATGTAATCATCGGCGCCCACTTCCAGACCCTGAATCTTGTTGTCCTCTTCACCCTTGGCGGTGAGCATGATGATCGGGATGTTGCCGGTCAGCTCATCGCGCTTGAGGCGGCGGGCCAGCTCGATGCCGGAGGTGCCAGGCAGCATCCAGTCGAGCAGGATCAGGTCGGGTTTGCGATCGACGATGATGGCGTGGGCTTGCTGGGTGTTCTCTGCTTCGAGGCACTCGTAGCCGGCCATTTCCAGGGCCACGGCGATCATTTCGCGGATCGGCGCTTCGTCATCAACGATCAGGATGTTCTTACCAACCATGGAGCCAACCTCGGGTCGTTTAATCTGTCTTGCGCCGCATTAGATAACGGAATTATTGCAGCTGTGTGACAGAACGTTGCCGCGTTTAACGCATGGCGAAGTCGACCGCGATACCAAGGAGGATCGCCAGCCCGGCCCAATGGTTGTGCAGAAACGCCGCCAGGCACACCTGCGGTTCCCGCTCACGGGTGCTCCAGAACTCCCAGACGAAACAGCCGGCAGCCGCCGCCAGGCCAAGCAGGAACCAGATGCCCAGGGTGAAACGCGCGCCCGCCAGCGCCAGGCAGAGCAGGGCGATGCTTTGCAGAATAAGGATGATCACGCGGTCAGCGTCACCGAACAGAATGGCCGTGGATTTGACGCCGATTTTCAGATCGTCTTCACGGTCGGCCATGGCGTAGTAGGTGTCGTAGCCGACAGTCCAGACAATGTTGGCGATAAACAGCAGCCACGCCGCGCTTGGCAGTTCGCCGGTTTCAGCGGTGAACGCCATCGGCATGCCCCACGAAAACGCCGCGCCCAGCACCACCTGCGGGTAGAAGGTGAAGCGCTTCATAAACGGGTAAGTGGCGGCGATGGCCAGCGCGCCGAACGACATAACAATGGTGGTGAGGTTGGTGAACAACACCAGCACAAAACTCAGGGCCACCAGCACTGCAAACAGAATCAGCGCCTCTTTCGGCGTGACCTTGCCGGTGGCCAACGGGCGGCCTTTGGTGCGTGCCACGTGGCCGTCGAAGTGGCGGTCAGCGTAGTCGTTGATCACGCAGCCGGCCGAGCGCATCAGAATCACGCCGAGCACGAAGATCACCAGGTTGCCCAACGACGGCACGCCTTTGGCGGCAATCCATAACGCCCACAGCGTCGGCCACAGCAGCAGATAAATGCCGATGGGGCGCTCCAGGCGCATCAACTGAATGAAGTCGAACGCGCGCGGGTGGAGGTGGTTGAGCGACTGCAGCAGGCGGGTGTACATCGAGCGCAACTCCTTGTCAGTGTTCAGACGGCCACGTCGGCAGCGGCCCATAACGATGGCAAAAACACTTCAGCCACCAGCACGCTTAAACCGTCGCGGCTAAAGCATGAGCGCCGCGCCCAGAGCTGGTCGGCGCTGACGTCGGCGGGCAGCCAATGTTGCGGATAGCGGCACACTTGCATCGGGCCACGGCTGAATGCCTGGTCGCTGAACAGCAGCTCGCCGAGTGAGCGGCTGCCGAGTTCGTCCATGTGCAGGTCCGAGTCGATCAATTGGCTGCGCGCTGCCACGCTGCGGGCGAATACCCAGGGCTCGCCATGGCCACGCAAAAACACTTCACGCACCCAGCCGACGCTGCCGTCGCGCACATTCAGCGCGGCGCACTCATCGCTGCGCAGGGTTTGCCAGCTTTCGTTCAGGGGCGTGACGCTAAAGGCGTCGTGGGACAGGGCGGTGAGGCGGCGGGTCAGCGAGCCGTCGTCGAACAACCAGTCGAACACCGCCGGGGCGGGCGCAGGTTGCAGTTGATCGGCAGTTAGCCAGGCGGCGGTATCGGCAAAAGAGGCGTGCGGCACGGCAAATACATCGGCGGCAAACGGGGCGGCGAGCTTAGCATGTTTGGCCTTTTTGCCCGCGCCGCGCTAACGTCCGGAGCTGACCACCGCCCTTCAGGAAGCCGCCCATGATTACCCTCCACCATCTGAACAACTCGCGCTCGCAGCGCATTCTCTGGCTGCTCGAAGAAATGGGCGTGGAGTACGAAATCAAACGCTACGAGCGCGACCCGAAAACCATGCTGGCGCCGCCAGAATTGCGCGCGGTGCACCCGCTGGGCAAATCGCCGGTTATCACCGATGGCGACCTGACCCTGGCGGAATCTGGCGCCATCATCGAATACCTGGCCGGCCGTTACGGCCAGCAATTGCTGCCTGCCGACGGCACGCCGGAACGCCTGCGTTGCAGCTACTGGCTGCACTACGCCGAAGGCTCGGCCATGCCGCCGTTGTTGCTCAAGCTGGTGTTCGACGGCATCGAAAAGGCGCCGATGCCATTCTTCGTCAAACCGATTGCGCGCGGCATTGCCGGCAAGGTGAAAAGCACCTTTATCAACCCGCGACTGCGCGAAAACCTCGACTACCTCGAAGGCGAGCTGAGCAAGAGCGAGTGGTTCGCCGGCGACACGTTCAGCGCCGCCGATATTCAAATGAGCTTCCCGCTGGAAGCCGCCGCATCGCGCGCCGGGCTGGATGCCAGTCGGCCGAAGTTGAAAGCATTTCTGAAGCGAATTCACGCCCGTCCCGCCTACCAGCGCGCGCTGGAACGAGGCGGCGAATACGCCTACGCGTAAGAGCGTGCGGCGTTTTCACCCTGCTCAGAATCGTACCGGGCGCACCCGGGCTAAAGCATGGAATCGCCCGATGGCGCTTGATTACCAGCGCTTCGATCAGTAAAAAGCGGGGAGCCTGGCGGCATTTTCAACCATCGACCGCTTCGCCTAAAAGCCTGAAGAGCAGCCTGAAGAATTGAGGTAGTAGCAACATGAAGAAGTGGCAATGTGTGGTCTGCGGTCTGATTTACGACGAAAGCCTTGGCTGGCCGGATGAAGGCATCGCTGCCGGCACCCTGTGGCAAGACGTCCCGGAAGACTGGCTCTGCCCGGACTGCGGCGTCGGCAAGCTGGATTTCGAGATGATCGAAATCGCTTGATTCGCGCGTGAGTGGTTTATCAACGGCGACCTTAGGGTCGCCGTTGTTGTTTCAGGGCCGAGCCATTGCGCGACACCCCGCCACCCTGCCCAACACGCCAAACCATGGGCTGGCTGACGCCTGCGGTTATTGGCCTTGCCGGGCAATTGCGGTAGGGTCGCTGGCACATTTGGCCCCAGGGGTGAACCGTGATGCGCAAATGGCAATGTGTGGTGTGTGGCTTTATTTACGACGAGGCCCAAGGCTGGCCTGACGATGGCATCGCGCCCGGCACGCGCTGGGAAGATGTCCCGGAAGACTGGCTTTGCCCGGACTGCGGCGTCGGCAAGATGGATTTCGAGATGGTCGAAATCAACTGATCAATATCCCCAATTTGTTCAGCGCGGCCTCAGCGGCCGCGCGTTTCAGGAGTGAGTCATGTCTGCACCCGTGGTGATCATCGGCACCGGCCTGGCCGGCTATAACGTGGCCAAGGAGTTTCGCAAGCTCGACACCGAGACACCGCTGCTGCTGATAACTGCCGACGACGGCCGCTCCTATTCCAAGCCGATGCTGTCCACCGGCTTTGGCAAAAACAAAGACGCCGATGGCCTGAGCATGGCCGAGCCCGGTGCGATGGCCGACCAACTGAAGGCCGAAATTCGCACCCATACGCGCATCACCGGCATCGACCCCGGCCACAAGCGTTTATGGATTGGCGAGGAGGCCGTGGAGTACCGCGATCTGGTGCTGGCCTGGGGCGCGGAGACCATTCGTGTGCCGGTCGAGGGTGATGCCGCTGACGCTATTTTCCCGATTAACGACCTAGAGGATTACGCCCGCTTTCGCGCCGCCGCCGCTGGCAAGAAGCGCGTGCTGGTGCTGGGCGCCGGGCTGATCGGCTGTGAGTTCGCCAACGACCTGACCGCTGGGGGATACAGCGTCGAGCTGGTGGCGCCGTGCGAACAGGTGATGCCAGGTTTGCTGCATCCCGCCGCCGCTGCCGCCGTTCAAGCGGGGCTGGAAGGTCTGGGCGCGCGTTTTCACCTGGGCCCGGTGTTGGCCAGCTTGCAGCGCACGGCGGATGGCCTGGATGCGCATTTGTCTGACGGCACGCGGGTGGCCTGTGATGTCGTGGTTTCGGCAGTGGGCTTGCGGCCGCGCACCGATCTGGCGTCCGCTGCGGGCCTGACCATCAACCGTGGCGTGGTGGTGGATCGGCAGTTGCGCACCTCACACGCGAACATCTTCGCGCTGGGCGATTGCGCTGAAGTGGACGGCCTCAACCTGCTTTACGTCATGCCGCTCATGACCTGCGCGCGGGCGCTGGCGCAAACCCTGGCCGGCAACCCGACGGCCGTCACGTACGGTGCCATGCCGGTGCAGGTGAAAACGCCGGCGTGCCCGGTGGTCGTTTCGCCGCCACCGCGCGGCACCAGCGGCGAGTGGCAGGTGGAAGGCAGCGGCGCCGATATCAAAGCGCTGTGCCGCGACGCCGAAGGCCGTTTGCTGGGCTACGCGCTGACCGGCACGGCCGTGCAGGACAAGTTGGCGCTCAATAAGGAGCTTCCCGCCCTTTTGGCGTGAATGGCGCCCGTTCTGTCGGATCAGTCACGAAGTTGCGTGTGAAAGTTGTCGGACACGACTGGCGCGGGTCTCATGAGCGTGCCATCCTCCCCCGGTCTGCCGCAGCGCAGAGCTGTTGCGGCGCCTCCAAGCGCTGCTGGATGGCAGCACGGACACAAAAACAAAAAACCGTCTAAGGGGCTTTTTTATGCGTAAACCGGAACTCGCCGCGGCCATCGCGGAACAGGCTGATCTGACTAAAGATCAAGCCAATCGTGTACTCAATGCTGTGCTCGAAGAAATCACTGCCGCCCTGAACCGTAAGGACAGCGTGACCCTGGTTGGCTTCGGCACGTTCGTGCAGCGTCATCGCGGCGCCCGCACCGGCAAAAACCCACAAACCGGTGAGCCGGTGAAAATCAAAGCCAGCAACACCGTTGCCTTCAAGCCAGGCAAGTCTTTGAAAGACGCGGTGAACTGAGCCCAGTACGCCCGGGGCCGAACGGCTCCGGGCGCACTTCCCGCTTTTAACGTCCTATTCGCTGCAAATCCCCGCCACAACCCACCAGAAAGCAGGCTGTAGTCCACGCCGCAAACCGCTACAATGCGCCGCCGTTTCACTATTTGATTGAGGCCAGCGCGCATGAAATTTCGTTTTCTCCTCTGGATGCTCGGCCGCATGATGGCCAAAGCCAGCAAGACCAATCCTGCGTTTCAGCAGCAGCTCGAAGGCCGTGATCTGGTGTTTCAGCTGCACACGCTCGATGGCAAAGTCGCCCGTCATTTCATCGTTAAAGACCAACGCCTGACCAGCAAACGTGGCCCCGCCGCGCAGCCGGATTTCGCCTTGGGCTTTAAAGACGCCGATTACGGGTTCGCCACCATGAACGCGAAGAACAAGCAGCTCGCGTTTATGCAGGGCATTCAGAACAAAGATATTCAAATTCAGGGCAACCCGGCGTTGGTCATCTGGTTCCAGGGTTTGACCAAATACATCATGCCCAAGAAGAAAAAAGCCGCAGACAAAAAAGCCGCCTGATTCTCGCTATGGCCGCATCCAACTGGTTGGAATGCTGCACGTTAGCTAGGCTGGGGTGAATTTCTCGCGGAAGCCATCCCATGCGCAGTTCTTTTGTCCTACCCCTGATGTTGCTGGCGACGGTCGCCCAGGCCGAACCGAGCAAGCCTGCGGCATTTGAGCGGGTGTTCGAGCTGGCCGGCATCCGCTTGCTCTGCGAGCAAAGCGGGCCCTTGGTAACGCGGGGTTTGCCGGAAGAGAAGCAACCGCCCGTGGCCGTGGCATTCGATGCCGACTCGTTCTGCACTGACTTGGCCTCGCGCCTGGCGCCTGCCTTTACCTCCGAGCAGGTTGAGCAGGCCACCAAGGTGCTGGAAAGCCCGCTGGCCCAGCGGTTCACCGTGGCTGAGCGCGCGGTGGGCGAGGGTGACGGCGGCGCTGCCTTGGCCACCTACCGCGAGCAAGTACGCAGCAAACCACCACGCGCGGCGCGTGTTGAGTTGGTCCGCCGCCTGGACGCCGCCGCGCATACCACCGAGCTGTCGACCCTTCTGCGCTACGAAGTCGGTAAGACTCAAGCCCTACTGGCGCTGCGGGAGAAAAAGCAGAACCTGACCGAGGCCGAACTGGCCAAGCAAACCGAACAGCAGCTGACGCCCTTGCGCATGTCCAGTGCGGAAGCCGTGGAAACCTTCATGCTGTACGCCTACCGGCAAATGCCCAGCGGTGAGCTGGCCGAATACGCGGCGTTGTATGAGCAGCGGCCCGTGAACGAATTGCTGGCCGCCGCGGTGAAGGAATTGCCCGCGGTGTTCGCTGCGCGGCGAGCGGTGTTGAAATAACCGTCGCAAAAAGAAAGGGGCCCGATTGGGCCCCTTTTTTTCAGTGCGTTTTTTATGCGGGGAATTGCGCAGCCAACTCGCGCAGCGCGGTTTCAGCTTCCAGCACTTTGTTGATCGCTTCGTTGGCCTTCTCGCGGCTCAGGCCCAGGCGGTCGAACAGTACTTGCGGAATTTCAGCCTGCGGACCGGTGCCGATGCCACGGTTGCGCAGCAGGCTCACGGCCAGACACACCAGATTCGGATACGCCGAGTGAGCGCCTTCGTAGTCCGGGTCGTGCTGGAAGCGCAGCGCGGTGGCCAGCTCGTCCGGCATGTCCCAGAAGCGCATCAGCCACGAACCGATTTGTTCACGGGTAATGCCCAGCAGGTGCTGTTCGATGTAGCTGTGATCCAGGTGCGGGTTCACTTCGAGGTGACGGCAGATCAACGAAAAGTGCGGCGGGAACACATGTGCCAGCACCAGATAGCCGAAGTTGTGCAGCAGGCCGGCCAGGTACGTCAGGCCCGCTTCCGGGCGCTGCGCACGCGGCATGGCGCGCGTCAGGCCTTCGATCACGGCGGCGGTGTAAATCGCTTGGTGCCAGTACGGCGTGGCGTGTTGCGGCTGGTCTTTGGGCAGGGCCAGGGTTTTGCCCAGGGCCAGGCCGAGCGCCAGGTTGATGACCAAATCGAAGCCCAGCACGCGCACGATGGCGTCTTCTACCGAGCGGATTTTCCCCGGCGCGGCGTAGTAGGGCGAGGCGGCCCAGCTGACCACTTGCGCGGCCAGGGCGGGGTCGGTTTCAACCACGCCGGTGATGTCGTCGACGGTGGCGTCGGGGTCGACGCGAAGTTTGATAATTTTCTGCGCGGTTTCTGGCAGCGGTGGAATTTCAATGGTTTCTTCCAGGCGCTGCTGAATGCGGCGAGCGGTGAATGCCTGCACGGCCTGGGTGATTTCCGCGCGGTCGTCGTCCGGGCGGTCGAGGTTAGGACGGATGCCGCTCAGTGGCTCGCCGAAACGCGCGGCGCTGGCTTTGCTGAGCAAGGTTTTGTAAGCGTCGCGGGGAATTTCCAACAGCACACCGGCCTGGCCGGATTCGATCACCAGCGTTGGCGCCAGCAGCAGTTGTTCGTCATACAAGCAGGGCGAGCTGGTCAGCGGCGGCAGTGCGGGCAGCACGGTCAGGTTGTGCTTGGCGAGCATGCGTTCCTGACGATCCGGTTTGACCGCCGCGAGTTTGCGGCCGGTCAATTCGGCGAGGCGATTGAGATCGAGCAATTGGGTGTGCGGGTAGAGCACCAGCAGGGCGCCGATGGCATCGTCGAGCAGCACTGCTTGGACGCGCTGGGCCAGGGCCAGCTTGGGTTGCTCGTAGCAGACTTGATACGGAACGCTGAGCTTGTCGAGTAGCTGCAGAATCACCATCGGCGGCTGTGGCGAGGTATCGGTGGCGAGGGCTACTTCCGTCATGAGCGTGCGATCCGGTGCGATGGGTTAGCCCGAGTATAACCAGCGGGGATTATGACTGGCCGGTCAGCCGACGGGCGTTTGTGAGCTATTTCACACTTGCCCGTATTGCTGCCCGTGGCGTAACCAGCGTTCCAACAAAGGACTGACATGTTGCGGCCAGCGTTCCAGCAAGGCTTGGGCCGCGTCGCGCACGGCGGGCAGCAAATCGGCGTCGCGCATCAGGTCGGCCACCTTGAATTGCAGCAGGCCGGTTTGCCGCGTGCCGAGCATTTCGCCGGGGCCGCGCAACTCAAGGTCTTTTTCAGCGATCACAAAGCCATCGCTGGTCTCGCGCATGATGCCCAGGCGCTCGCGGCCCAGTTGCGACAGCGGCGGGTGGTACAACAGCACGCAATGGCTGGCGGCGCTGCCCCGGCCCACACGGCCGCGTAATTGGTGCAGTTGTGCCAGGCCCAGACGCTCCGGGTTTTCAATAATCATCAGGCTGGAATTGGGCACGTCGACGCCCACTTCAATCACCGTGGTGGCGACTAATAGCTGCAACGCGCCTTCTTTGAACTGCTGCATCACCGCCGCCTTTCCCGCCGGCTTCATGCGCCCGTGGATCAGGCCGACGTTCAAGCCGCCGAGGGCCGCCGACAAGTCTTCGTAAGTGGTTTCGGCCGCCTGGCAGGTGAGTTCTTCCGACTCTTCGATCAGCGTGCACACCCAATACGCCTGCCGCCCTTCGTGGCAGGCCGAACGCACCCGCTCGATCACTTCGAAGCGGCGGCTGTCGGCCACCAGCACGGTGTTGACCGGCGTTCGGCCGGGCGGCAGTTCGTCGAGAATCGAGGTGTCGAGATCGGCGTAGGCGCTCATGGCCAAGGTCCGCGGAATCGGCGTGGCGGTCATGATCAACTGATGCGGGCACATGCGCCCGTCGACGCCTTTTTTACGCAGGGCCAGGCGCTGCTGCACGCCGAAGCGGTGTTGTTCGTCGATGATTACCAGCGCCAGGCGCTTGAACTGCACTTCGTCCTGGAACAGCGCGTGGGTGCCGACCACCATGGGCGCGCCGCCGGCGATCTTTTCCAGGGCGGCGGCGCGGGCTTTGCCTTTGAGCTTGCCGGCCAGCCATGCCACTTCCAGACCCAGCGGCTCTAGCCAACGGGTGAAGTTGATGAAGTGCTGCTCGGCGAGAATTTCGGTGGGCGCCATCAGCGCCACTTGGTAGCCCGCCTCCAGTGCCTGCAAGGCGGCAAGGGCGGCGACCACGGTTTTGCCCGCGCCGACGTCGCCCTGCACCAGGCGCAGCATCGGTTCGGGTTGGCTCAGGTCGTAGGCGATTTCAGCGCCCACGCGCTGTTGTGCGCCGGTGGGCGCGAAGCCGAGGTTTTTAAGGAATTTTGCCGGCAGCTTTTTCGCTTTCGGCAACTGCGGTGCCTCTTGCGCGCGCAGGCTTTCGCGCAGGCGTTGCAAGGACAGCTGATGGGTCAGCAGCTCTTCAAAGGCCAACCGGTGCTGGGCCCAGTGCCGGCCTTCGGCGAGTTCTTCGAGGTCGGCGTCGGGCGGCGGACGGTGCAGGTAACGAATGGCTTCGTCGAGCGGGCTGAGCTGGTAGTCGCGGGCCAGTTCGTCCGGCAGCCAATCGGGCAGGCTGTGCGGCCCCAGGCGCGCTAGCGCTTGTTCGCTGAGTTGGCGCAAACGCTGTTGGGTCAGGCCTTCTGTGGTGGGGTAAATCGGCGTCAGGGTTTGCTCGACGCCACTGTCGCTGTCGGCGGTCAGCGCGCGGTATTCAGGGTGGTAAATTTCCAGCCCCGAGGCGCCCGGTCGCGCTTCGCCATAGCAGCGCAACTGCGTGCCGCGTTTCAGGCCGTCTTTTTGTGCCTGGCTGAAGTGATAGAAACGCAGGCTCAACGTGCCGCTGCCGTCCTGCAGGCGAACCAGCAGGCTGCGGCGTTTGCCCATCAGCACATCGGCGCCGGCCACCACGCCTTCGACCACGGCATCCTGCCCGGGCCGCAAGGCGCCGATGGGCACCACGCGGGTGCGGTCCTGATAGCGCAGTGGCAGGTGGAACAGCACGTCTTGCAGGTTTTCCAGACCAACGCGCGCGAGCTTTTCTTCCAGCGCCGCACCCACGCCTTTCAGCGCGGTTACCGGCACCGCCGCCAATTCAGTCATGGGCGCGCGGCCTTAGGCGGTTTGTGGCAGCGGGTTGGCCACCGAACACAGGCGGATAGAGTCGGCCAGCACGTCGATGGCGCGTGGGCGCGGGAAGCTGGCGCGCCAGGCGATGGCCACGGTGCGGAAAGGCACCGGCGCCGTCAGGGGACGCACTTCGAAAACGCCGGGGGCGTAGTGGTGGCTGTCGACCGCCGAGAACGGCAGGATCGAAATGCCCATGCCGGAGGCGACCATATGGCGAATGGTTTCCAGCGAGCTGGATTCCACCGTGGTGTGCTTGGCGTGCTCTTCGCCGCCTTTGCGCAGCGTGGGGCAGGCTTCCAGCACCTGGTCGCGGAAGCAGTGGCCTTCACCGAGCAACAGCAAACTTTTGTCGTTGAGCAGTTCGGCGTCGATGGTTTGCTTGGCGGTCCACGGGTGGCCGCTAGGCAGCAGCACATAGAACGGCTCGTCGTAGAGCACTTTGGTCAGCACGTCGGCTTCCTGGAACGGCAGGGCGATGATGATCGCGTCCAGCTCGCCGTTACGCAGTTTGTCGCGCAGCACGTGGGTGAAGTTTTCTTCGATATACAGCGGCATCTGCGGCGCGACGCGGTGCAGTTGCGGAATCAGATGCGGGAACAGGTAGGGGCCAACGGTGTAGATGGCGCCGACTTTGAGCGGCGCGGCCAGTTGGTTTTTACCGGCCTGGGCCAGCTCGCGAATGCCTTGGGCTTGTTCGAGGACTTTCTGCGCCTGGGTGACGATGCCTTCGCCGACCGGGGTGAGGCGCACGGCACTTTTGCTGCGCTCGAATATCAGGATGCCCAGCTCGTCTTCCAGTTTTTTAACGCCGACCGAGAGGGTGGGCTGGCTGACGTGGCAACGCTCGGCTGCGCGTCCGAAATGCTGCTCTTGTGCCAGGGTGACGATGTAGCGCAGTTCGGTGAGGGTCATAGTGTTTATCCATTGATTTGCGCCAAAGCATAGCGGTTGTATTCAATGGAACCAACCCGCACCGCAGGTTAAATGTGCCCGATGTTTCGGGCACTGGCGGGGTGCGGGTCCGGTGAGCGCGCGGCCGTTTTACCGCGAAAACGACTAGCGACGATCCAGTGAGTACACGAACGGTGCGACCACTTCGACGCTATTGCCGTTAAGGATGTCTTCCGGCGGCTTGGGCAGGGGCTGGGCGCGACGGATCATGGCGAGGGTGGCGCGGTCCAGCGAGGCGTTGCCGGAGGAGCCGGCGAGCGACGCGCTGAGCACCTTGCCGTCGGCATCGACGCTGAAGCGAATGCGGCTGGTGCCTTCGGCGCCACGGCGTCGGGCATCGTCCGGGTAACGCTTGTAGCGCGCCAGGTGGCTGAGCAGTTTGCTCTGCCAGGTAATCTCGGCCTGCGACGGTGCGCTGGTGCTGCTCGGCTGCGGGGCGGTGGGCGCAGCGGGCGGCGCCGGCGGTGCGGGCGGTGCATCGGGCATCGGCTGCTCAGCCGGTTTTTCCGCAGGCTTAGGCGGCTCGACCGGTTTGATCTTCGGCTTGGGTTTGGGTTTTGGCTTGGGCTTTTCCAGCACAATCTTCGGCTTCGGCGCCTCGACTACTTCCGGAATCGGCTCAGGTTCAGGCGCGATGATTTGCGCCGGAGCCGGCGGGGGAGGCACCACTTCGGGCAGCGGCGGCAGTTCGATCATCATGGCCGGCGGCGGCAATTCCACCGGAATCGCCTCGGCGTGCCAGTACAACGCCCACAGACCAATGCCGATATGCAGGGCGAGCACCAGCAGCCAACTTACCGTCCAACCGGAAGCTTTGCGCAGCGTGAGGGTCATTTCTGCCCGACCGCCTCAAGGCCGACCAGGCCCACTTTGAGGTAACCGGCAGCGCGCAGGCTGTTCATGGCGTCCATCAGATCGGCGTAGTCCACGCCTTTGTCGGCGCGGAAGAAGATCGTGGTGTCCTTCTTGCCTTTGGTCTGCTGGTCGAGCGCCTGGCCGAGCTGTTCTTTGGTGACTTGCTGATCGCCGAGGTAGAGGTTTTTGTCCTCTTTGACGGTCAGGTACACCGGCTTGTCGGGGCGCGGTTGCGGCTCGGCGCTGGAGGCCGGCAGGTCTACTTTGATGTCCACGGTCGCCAGCGGCGCGGCGACCATGAAGATGATCAGCAGTACCAGCATCACGTCGATAAAGGGCGTTACGTTGATCTCGTGGGATTCGACCAGATCATCGCCGCCGTCGTTGAGGTGCAGGCCCATGTCAGCTCACTTTTACCGCGTGCGGCTGGCTGCGTTGCTCAGCCGGCAGGTGGTCGAGGTCACGGCTAACCAGCAGCAGAACCTGCGCTGAAGCATCTGCCACTTGGGCTTTGTAACCGGTGATGGAGCGGGCGAAGACGTTGTAGATCACCACCGCCGGAATCGCCGCTACCAGGCCCATGGCCGTTGCCAGCAGGGCTTCGGCGATACCCGGTGCAACCACGGCTAGGTTGGTGGTTTGCGATTTGGCGATGCCGATAAAGCTGTTCATGATGCCCCACACGGTGCCGAACAGGCCGACGAAGGGCGCGGTGGAGCCAATGGTGGCGAGCACGCCGGTGCCTTGGCTCATTTCCCGCCCGCAGGCGGCGACCAGGCGTTCCAGACGGAAGCTGACGCGTTCCTTGATGCCTTCCTTCTCGCGGGCGTTGGCCGACAGGCGCATTTCTTCCAGGGCGTCATGCACCAGCACGTGGGACAGGCTGCCCTTTTTGTCCGCCTTGTCGGCGGCGTCTTTCAGCGAGCGGCTTTGTTTCAGCAGGGCCAGTTCACCGCGCAGGCGGCGTTTGGCGCCGATCAGCTCGAAGCCTTTGGCAATCCAGATGGTCCAGGTGATGACGGAGGCCAGGGCCAGGCCGATCATCACGGCCTTCACCACGTTGTCGGCGTTCTGGTACATGCCCCACGGCGACAGATCGTGGGCGAAGGCGAGCTGGTCGTCGGCGATCAGTTCGTTGGCCTTGGCCAGGTTGTCGAGCGCTTGGTTTACTTCCTCGGGCGTGGCGCCGTTGGCTTCCAAGGTTTCTTTGGTGGCGGTGCTGATCTGCTCGGGGGTCGCATCCGGGCCAAGGCTGGCGATTTTCTCGCGCAGGGCAGCGGCAGCAGGCGTCTCGGCAGCCGGCGCCGGCACGGCGGCGGTGGCCGGCGCTGGCGCGGTGGCGGCCGGTGCTGTCGAGGGGGCTGGCGCCGCAGCGGCAGGTTCTTCAGCGAAGCTGTTCACTGGCAGCAGCAGGCTGAGCAACAGCGCACCAGCGGTGAGCAGGGCGCGGGGCTGCAAACGGAAAGACGGAGCGCGGTAGGCGTTGAAATTCATGCTGGCCGGACCTGAAAGGGTAAAAACGGTGACCGAAGCCCGAAGGCTCCTGGCGCAAAAGGGCAGTTAGTATTGCAAATTATTCTTGTTTGTTAAAGTGATAATGTAACGCTTGGATGACCGTTGAAGTCTTTCCCTTCTTTCGTGCGGCCTGCCTAGAATGCCGCTTTGCCTTGAGGTAGCCGCATGTCCGCCGTTCCCACCCTGATGATTGCCGGTTGCGGCGATGTTGGAAGCCGCCTTGGTTCGCAGCTGCACGCCGCGGGTTGGCAGGTGTTTGGTTTGCGGCGATCGGTCGCAGCGCTGCCCGCTGAAATCGCGCCGGTGGCCGGCGATTTAGGCGCTGTCGATTGCCCGTCGGCATGGCCGCACGGCGCGCTGGATTACCTGGTGTATGCCGCCGCTGCCACCGATCACGACGAAGCCGGATACCGCCGCGCGTATGTAGATGGATTGACCAACGTGCTTGGCTGGCTGAAACAGCGTGGTCAGTCGCCGAAACGGGTGATTTTCGTCTCCAGCAGCGGCGTGTATGCCCAGGACGGCGGTGTGTGGGTGGATGAGCACTCGCCCGCCGAGCCCACCCGATTTTCCGGCAGCATCATGCTTGAGGCCGAGAAAGTGGCGCGCGACAGCGGCATTCCCGCGACCGTGGTGCGCCTGACCGGCATCTACGGGCCAGGCCGTGAATGGCTCCTGAAACAGGTGCGCATGGGTTATCGCGTGGTCAGCGAGCCGCCGCTTTACGCCAATCGCCTGCACGCCGACGACTGCGCGGGCTTGCTGGCGTTTCTGCTTCAAGCCGATGCCGCGGGCAAGACACTGGACGGCCTTTACATCGGCGTCGACGACGCGCCGGCGCCGCTGCACGAGGTGGTGGCCTGGTTGCGCGATTACATGGGCGTGACCGACTGGGCTGAGGAATCGACGGTACGTCGCGCTGGCAGCAAACGCTGCAGCAACGCCCGCGCCCGGGCGCTGGGGTGGGTGCCGCGTTACCCCACTTTCCGCGAAGGGTACGCAGCGGTATTGGCCGGGCAGTGAGCGCGGACGCCAATCGGCTGCTGGTGCAGCCCTGGCTGGCCGGCGTCGAGCTGTTCCAGGCCGACTTTTCCGGTCAGCCGTTTGGTCGACACAGCCACGACGCGTTTGCCATTGGCGCGATTATCGAGGGCGTCGGCGGCTACCAATGCCGGGGCGCTCGGCACGCGTTGCCGGCCGGTACGTTGTCGTTAATGAACCCTGAGGAGCCGCACACCGGTCACGCCATTTCTTCACGGCTGGTCTATCACATGCTCTACGTCGAAGAGGCGCGGTTGCCGGCGTTGTTAGGGCGCAAACGTTTGCCGCGCGGCTTCAATCAGCTCAACCCGGCCGACGACGGTGCCGTTGCGCAGCGTATGGCCGGGCTGGTGCAGGAATTCGAGCGCCACGACGCGCTGGCGTTGGAAAGCCAGCTGTTGGCGGTGCTGGAAATGGTGTTTATCCGGCATGGCGGTATGCGCCCACTGCCAACCGTAGCGCGGGACGGCGGCAGCACCGCGCGGCTGCGCGAATATCTGGAGGCCAACTTTCAGCAGGCGGTGAGCCTGGAACAATTGGCGGCGGTGGGTGAGCGTCATCCTCGGCATTTGATCGAGGCGTTTCGCCGCGCTTATGGCGTACCGCCGCACACCTATTTGTTGCAACGCCGGGTGCGCGAAGCCAAGCGCCTGCTGCTGGGCGACGCGCCGCTCATTGATGTGGCGCTGCAGTTGGGTTTTTACGATCAGGCGCACTTTATCGGCACCTTCAAACGCTTTACCGGCGTGACGCCCGGACGCTTTCGCCGCACTGCGCACTCCTGAGTTTTTTCCAATACCGCTCCTCTAGCTTGGCCACAGACTGACCGCCGCGTTCATTCGGAGGTCGTCATGGTTGCGTTGTTTTTACTGGTTGCCAGCACCCACTTTGCCGCGCTGCTCTCGCCTGGCCCGGACTTCTTTCTGCTGTTGCGCACGGCCTTGCTGCAAGGGCGACGGCAAGCCTACGGCTGCGCATTTGGCATTACGACGGCGAATGTCGTGGTGATGCTGGCAGTGTTGCTGGCGCAGAGCCTGATGCCGGCAGAAGGCGGTTGGCTGTGGCGCGCTTTGCAGGCGGCGGGCGGCGCGTATTTCGTGTGGCTAGGTGTGCAGGCATTTATTGGGCGGCGGCAGTTGGATCTGGCCGTCGGCGGGGCGCAAGCAGCGGGGCGGTGGTGGCTCGGCTGTTGGCAAGGGTTGGCAGCCAGCCTGCTGAATCCGAAGTGCCCGATCTTCTATGCCGGCCTGTTTGGCGTGCTGCATAGCGCGGCGATGCCGGGTTGGGGACTGGCATTGTGCATGGCCTGGATGGCGGCGGTGGTGCTGGTGTGGGATGCCGCGCTGGTGCGCCTGTTGAGTATTCAGCGCTGGCGGGTGTGGTTGCAGCGCCGGGTGGTGATTCTGGACAGGGTGTGCGGTGGGATGCTGCTGGTGTTGGGTGGATATCTGCTTGTGGCGGCGGTGTGAGGGCTGAAAAGCATCGAGGCTGAAGCCTCTCCTACAGAGGTTGGGTGATCTGTGGGAGGGGCTTCAGGCTCGCTTTTTTAGTCTTTTTCCAACACCCAGGTGGTCACGCCGGGCAGGTAGTCAGGCATTTCATTGGCTTGCGCCTGGTTCACGGCGCGGAAGATTTCCAGCTGATCGCCTTCGCGTTTGAACAGCCACACGCTGCCTTGGTTGCCCAATTGCAGCCAGAGGCTGTCGGTGTCGCCGCTCATGGCTGCGCAGTCGCCAGCCAGACACAGTGCGTAGCGGTCAGCGCCGGGCAGGCCTTCCACTTTGCCGTCCGGGTGAAACAGCACCAGGCCTTTGGCCCCCGGCCCTTTGCTGATTTTCCAGGTGCCGCCCAGGTAGGCCGAGTACAGCGCCTGTTCGAAACTGCTGCCCGGTGGAGCGCCGAGCGGCAAGGCGAGGGTCGAGCGCTGGAAGCGCTGTTCAGGGCCGGTTTTGCTTTCGCCCTGAACCATGCGGTCGTTTTCAACGTTCAGTTGTTCGTGGAAGTCGCCATAGAAGTCGACACGCCATTGGCCGTCGGGCTGGTCCACGAGTTGGCCTTCGTCCAGCTCAAAGCCATTGCTGACGTTGGCGGTTTTGCGGGCGGTGTCGATGGTCCATTCCAGATTCGGCCCGTAGGCCAGCAACGCCTCGCGCAAGTTGCCGCCCTGTGAGGCGGCATCGATAGCGGCCTGGTTGATCCAGATGCCGTTCGGGTCGTGGCTCGCAGGGCTGCTGCAACCGCCCAGGAAGGCGGCGCACAAGAGCAGGACGAAGGCGTTGCGCATGGCGGGTTCCTTCCTTGGACAGGTCCGGTTATTCGATGACCAGAATGGCGTCCATCTCAACCTGGGCGCCACGCGGCAATGCCGCTACGCCGATGGCGGCGCGGGCCGGGTAGGGCTGTTCGAAGTAGCGGCCCATCACCTCGTTTACCTTGGCGAAGTGCGAAAGGTCGGTGAGGAAAATGTTCAGTTTGACGATGTCTTTGAACGAACCACCGGCGGCTTCGGCAACGGCCTTGAGGTTTTCGAATACCTGAACGGTTTGGGCTTCGAAGCCCTCAACCAGCTCCATGGTTTTTGGGTCCAGGGGAATCTGGCCGGACATGTACACGGTATTGCCGGCCTTGATGGCCTGCGAGTAAGTGCCGATGGCGGCGGGTGCGTGTTCGGAAGTGATGACGCTCTTGCTCATGAAAAAGCTCCTTGAGGTTTAGTCCTGCGTAGCGCAGGCCGTCGTTACGAAAGGGGGTCAGGCGCGGACGCGGGAGATATGCACCACGCCTTTGAGGGCTCGCAGCTTTTTGATGACGCGGGCCAGGTGCACGCGGTCATGCACGCTGACGACCAGCTGAACCACGCTGATGCGGCCGTCGCGCTCGTCCATGCTGATTTTTTCGATGTTGCCGTCGGCGGCGTTGACGCTGCTGGCGAGCAGGGCGATCAGGCCGCGCTGGTGTTCCAGCTCAATGCGCAGCTCGACGTTGAACTCGCCGACCACGTCTTTGGCCCACGACAGCTGGATGCATTTTTCCGGGTTCTGGCGAATGTCGCTGATGTTCTTGCAGCTTTCCAGGTGCACCACCATGCCTTTGCCGGCAGAAAGATGGCCGACGATGGGGTCGCCTGGAATCGGCGTGCAGCACTTGGCATAGCTGAGCACCAAGCCTTCGGTGCCGCGAATGGCCAGCGGCCCTTCGGCGCTCGGCAGCTGTTCGCTTTCATGGGCGAGCAACCGACGCGCCACGACATAGGCCATGCGGTTGCCGAGGCCGATGTCTTCGAGCAGGTCTTCGATAACCTCGAGGCGGTATTCGGCCAGCACGCTCTGCACTTGCTCGGCGGGCACTTTGTCGAGATGGCTGTTGAGGCCGGTCAGCACCTTGTTCAGCAGGCGTTCGCCCAGGCTGATGGATTCCGAGCGACGTTGCAGTTTCAGCGCGTGACGAATGTGCGTGCGGGCCTTGCCGGTGACCACGAAATTGAGCCAGGCCGGGTTCGGACGCGCGCCGGGCGCCGTGACAATTTCCACCGTGGCGCCGCTTTGCAGCGGCTCGGACAGCGGGGCCAGCCGGCGGTTGATTCGGCAAGCGATGCACGAGTTGCCGACATCCGTATGCACGGCATAAGCGAAATCCACGGCCGTGGAACCCTTGGGCATCTCCATGATTCGGCCTTTGGGCGTGAACACATAAACCTCGTCCGGGAATAGGTCGATTTTTACGCTTTCGATAAATTCCAGGGAGTTGCCGGCGCGCTGCTGCATTTCCAACACGCCCTTGACCCACTGACGGGCGCGGGCGTGGGTGCCTTTGGGCTGGTCTTCGTCGTTGGACTTGTACAGCCAGTGGGCGGCGATGCCGTTGTTGGCCATTTCTTCCATTTCGCGGGTGCGAATCTGGATTTCAATCGGCACGCCATGCATGCCGAACAGCGTGGTGTGCAGCGACTGGTAGCCGTTGGCTTTGGGGATCGCGATGTAGTCTTTGAAGCGCCCCGGCAGCGGTTTGTACAGGTTGTGCACGGCGCCAAGCACGCGGTAGCAGGTGTCGACCTTGTCGACGATGATGCGGAAGGCGTAGACGTCCATGATTTCGTTGAACGCCCGGCGCTTGCCACGCATCTTTTGGTAGATGCCGTACAGGTGCTTTTCGCGGCCCATCACTTCGCCTTCCATACCTTCGCGTTCGAGGCAGTGGGTCAGCGATTCTTCAATTTTGTTGACGATTTCCTTGCGGTTGCCCCGTGCGCGTTTCACCGCCTGGCGAATGCGCTCGGAGCGCATCGGGTGCATGGCTTTGAAACCCAGTTCTTCAAATTCCACGCGCATGCTGTGCATGCCCAGCCGGTTGGCGATGGGGGCGTAGATTTCCAGGGTTTCTTTTGCGATGCGCCGGCGCTTTTCGCCGGCCAGCACTTCCAGGGTGCGCATGTTGTGCAGACGGTCGGCGAGCTTGACCAGAATCACCCGAATGTCACGGGCCATGGCCATGGCCATTTTCTGGAAGTTTTCCGCCTGGGCTTCAGCTTTGGTTTCGAAGTTCATCTGGGTCAGCTTGCTGACCCCGTCGACCAGTTCGGCGACGGTTTCGCCAAATTGCGCAGTGAGCGCTTCTTTGGCGATGCCGGTGTCTTCGATGACGTCATGCAGCATCGCAGCCATCAGGCTCTGATGGTCCATGTGCATGTCGGCGAGAATATTGGCCACCGCGAGCGGGTGGGTTACGTAGGCTTCACCGCTGCGGCGGCGTTGGCCGTCGTGGGCTTGCTCTGCGTAGAAGTAGGCGCGGCGAACAAGGTTGACCTGTTCACCGCCCAGGTAGGTCGAAAGTCTGTCGGCGAGGGCGTCTATGCTCGGCATGGGATTGCCCCGTGCCAAGCGCAGGTTCGCGCCGCGTCGCTTTGGTTAGACAAGCATCGACCTGGCATAGGCTTAGAGGGCCTCGTTGGCCTCTTCCTCATAGGTAGCGAAGAGCGGTTCGTCGTCGACGATTTCGTCGGCAGCGATCACGTCATAGTCAACCAGACCAGCAGCGATTTCGCGCAGGGCGACTACGGTAGGTTTGTCGTTTTCCCACGCTACTTTCGGCTCTTTACCACCGGTAGCCAGTTGGCGGGAGCGCTTGGTAGCGAGCATGACCAGCTCGAAGCGGTTATCAACGTTGTCCAGGCAGTCTTCAACGGTAACGCGGGCCATGGTATTCCTCGTAGCGACAGGTACTTAAATAAGAGAAGTGCAAAAAACTTTAGCCCAGGTGGGCGGAAGAACTGTGCAGTCTAAAAAATAACCAGCCGTTAGGGAAGCGCAGATTTTCCCTACGCAGCCCGACGGCAAGCTTTATTCCCTATGCCAACAGCTCGGTTAGCAAGGTTTTGTGCCGTTGTTGCTGCACGTCTTGGCGCAGGTTGTTGGCGCGGAAGATCGATTTGAGGTCCTCCAGTGCAGCGGCAAAGTCGTCGTTGATGATCAAGTGATCGTATTCAACGTAGTGGCTCATTTCGCTGACCGCCTCGCGCATGCGCGTTTCGATGATCTCTTCGCTGTCCTGGCCGCGGTTGTTCAAACGCTGGCGCAGCGCTTCCTGGCTGGGCGGCAGGATGAAGATCGAGCGGGCGTCGGGTAGCAGGCGACGCACTTGCTGGGCGCCTTGCCAATCGATTTCCAGAATCAGGTCGAAGCCTTCAGCCAGGGTTTTTTCCAGCCAGCGCTGCGACGTGCCATAGAGGTTGCCGAACACTTCGGCGTGCTCAAGAAAGTCGTTGTGTTCCAACATTTGCAGGAAGCTTTCGCGGCTGACGAAGTGGTAATTCTCCCCGTCGGCTTCGCCTGGACGCATGGCGCGCGTGGTGTGCGACACGGAGACGCGAATGTGCGGCTCGGCATCGATCAACGCTTTGACCAGGCTGGTTTTGCCCGCGCCTGATGGCGCGGAAATGATGTAAAGGGTGCCGGTGGTGGCGTGCATGAGAGGGTCCGCCTTACTCGATGTTCTGTACTTGTTCGCGCATTTGTTCGATCAGCACTTTGAGGTTCACCGCCGCTTGTGTGCTCCGGGTGTCAAAGGCTTTGGAGCCGAGCGTGTTGGCTTCGCGGTTGAGTTCCTGCATGAGGAAGTCCAGACGCCGGCCTGCAGCGCCGCCGGCTTTGAGCACACGGCGCACTTCGCCGACGTGGGTAACCAGTCGATCCAGCTCTTCGGCCACATCACTTTTCTGCGCCAGCAGTACCAGCTCTTGTTCCAGGCGATGGGGATCGAGTTCAGCCTGCATTTCAGCGGTGCGGTCGAGAATGCGCTGGCGCTGGCCGGCGAGCATCTGTGGCACCAGCTCGCGCAAGGAGGCGACTTCGTCGCCGATGTTGTCGAGGCGCTCGCTCAGCAATTTGGCCAACTCCGCGCCTTCGCGGGCGCGGCCGGCTTTGAGTTCGTTCAGGGCGTCGTTGAACAGCGCGAGGGCGGCGCTGTTAAGCGCTTGCGGGTCGGCAGCGTCAGCCACCAACACGCCCGGCCAGGCGAGCACTTCCAAGGGATTCAGCGGGGCAGGCGAGGCAATCAGGCGAGCCACGCTTTCAGCGGCTTCGACCAATTGTGCGGCGCGCTCGCGGTCTACTTGCAGCGGCTTGCCGGCAGTTTCTTCGGTGTAGCGCAACGTGCATTCCACTTTGCCGCGCGACAGGCCTTGGCGCAGGGCGTCACGCACGCCGCCTTCCAGGTCGCGGAACGACTCGGGCAAGCGCAGGTGGGGTTCCAGATAACGGTGGTTAACCGAGCGCAATTCCCAACTCAGCGTGCCGTTGGCAGTGGCCCGCTCGACGCGGGCGAAGGCGGTCATGCTGTGCACCATGGGAAGACCTCGCAAAAATGGGGCTGATCAGCGGGCGGCAGGAAAGTGGCGCGTTACGCGGCAATCTCACACGGCCTATAAAGGCGCAGGATTGTAGCGCAGTGCGTCGTTCGCTCCCAATTTGGCGTGTGAGTGGCGCGCGGCCCCCCTATAATGCCGAGCAGATTTCCCGTCCCGAATAGGTATTCCTGATGAAACGTCCGAGTGGCCGTGCCGCTGACCAGCTGCGCTCGATCCGCATCACCCGCAACTACACCAA
>Ga0157370_10000265_pt1 | contig 66558 bp, 59 predicted proteins | sample C35metaG_FD_113463 | JGI IMG/M metagenome (GOLD analysis project Ga0157370, IMG submission 113463) | Corn rhizosphere microbial communities from Kellogg Biological Station, Michigan, USA - C3-5 metaG | ecosystem: Host-associated > Plants > Roots > Rhizosphere > Soil | place: USA: Michigan...
ATCCAACTGGGCTTCAGCTCGGTCATGATGGACGGCTCGCTGGGCACCGACGGCAAAACCCCAACCGACTACGACTACAACGTCAGCGTGACCCAACAGACCGTAGCCATGGCTCACGCCTGCGGCGTTTCGGTTGAAGGCGAGCTGGGTTGCCTGGGTTCGTTGGAAACCGGTATGGCCGGCGAAGAAGACGGCATTGGCGCTGAAGGTCAACTCGACCACAGCCAAATGCTCACTGACCCGGAAGAAGCCGCGGACTTCGTCAAGAAGACCCAAGTTGACGCCCTGGCCATCGCCATCGGTACCAGCCATGGCGCGTACAAGTTCACCAAGCCGCCTACCGGCGACGTGCTGGCCATCGACCGCATCAAAGAAATCCACAAACGCATCCCCAACACCCACCTGGTGATGCACGGTTCTTCCTCGGTGCTGCAAGAGTGGCTGGCGATCATCAACCAGTACGGCGGCGACATTAAAGAAACCTACGGCGTGCCGGTTGAAGAAATTGTTGAAGGCATCAAGCACGGCGTGCGCAAGGTCAACATCGACACCGACCTGCGTCTGGCTTCCACCGGCGCCATGCGCCGCCTGATGGCGACCAACCCGAGCGAATTCGACCCACGCAAATTCTTTGGCGAAACCGTCAAAGCCATGCGTGACGTGTGCATCGCCCGTTACGAAGCGTTCGGCACCGCCGGTAATGCCTCGAAGATCAAACCGATCTCCCTCGAAGCGATGTACCAGCGCTACGCCAAAGGCGAGCTGAACGCCAAGGTGAACTGATTTCGCTGATGCGTTAGCCGCTTGCTGAAAAGCCCGCCGTAAGGCGGGCTTTTTTATGGACGGCAATCGCGGCTAAAGCCGCTCCTACAGGTAATGTGCAATACCTGTGCGAGCGGCTTTAGCCGCGATGCTTTTTACTGTGTGGCCGCCACCGCCGGCGCCTCGCCTACGTGGTCAATCTTCAACACATAAAACGTCGCCGCGCCGGCTTCGGTTTCGTAGCCGCTGTTGTCCTGGGTATAAACCCCGGCCTTGAAGTACAGCGGTTTCGGCGCCCAGGTGGGGTCCAGTTTGGTCGACCACTGCGCGCCGTTCACCGTTACCGACAATGAGCCCTTGGGCGTCAGGTGCAGGGTGTAGGTGAAGCGTTGGTCCATCTTCACGCCGCCCAATACGGTGATCACCTGGCCTTCTTCATCGGTCGGCGCGGTGCGAACTTTGGCGACGATGTTGGCGGTCGCGGTTTTGGTCTTGTATTGGAATTCCAGTTTCACCATCGGCTTGGAACTGCCATAGGCATGAATCTGCCCGATCACTACTTTGCCGGTTGAAGGCACTTGGGTGACGGCCACGGCGGCGCGCAGGAAGTTGTCGGCGCTGGGGTAGGTCCAGTTGCGCAACTTACCGTCGGGGTAGGTTTCGCGCAGTTCGCTGCGCGGGTAGCTGTCGGTGACGGTGCCGTTGACCGGCGCCCAGAAAATTATCGAACCGTTGTCCGACTTGAAGTAGTAGTCCTGATAGCCGCCCACCAGCAGGGGCGTCTGTATAGTGGTGGCCGGAACGCCAATGGGAATGGACAGGTTCCAGGTTGCAAGGTCAATCATCAGTGTTCTCCGCGGGAGCGGTGGTTTCGGTGCAACTCAACGGTGTTGCCCGGGTGTCCCGCGGCCTGTTTATCGTGCGACGTCTGTTGCCCTTGAATGCCTTTCGTCGTGCCCGCGCTGTCATGAAAACGACGGCCGTTTCGCTCGCCCGCCACGTAGTGGGGGCAAGTGCTTGATGCGCTTGATCGCGGAGCAAAAGCTGGCGTTTTGCCCGGTGGGTGACCTCCGTTAAACTGGCGATCCGCCGCTGACGAACAACGCACCATGACCCCGCTCAAATACCTGCAAGCCTACCCGCCCGCCCTACAAGAGCAGGTGCAGCAGCTGATTGCCAGCAATCGGTTGGAGGATTATTTGCAGCAGCGTTATCCGGGCAAGCACGCGGTGCAGAGCGACAAGGCGCTGTACAGTTACACGCTGGAGTTGAAGCAGGAGCACCTGCGCAATGCCCCGGCTATCGACAAGGTGCTTTACGACAATCGCCTCGACCTGACGCACCGCGCGCTCGGTTTGCACACGGCGATTTCGCGGGTGCAGGGCGGCAAGCTCAAGGCCAAAAAAGAAATTCGCGTCGCCTCGCTGTTCAAAGACGCGGCGCCGAAATTTCTACGCATGATCGTGGTTCACGAGCTGGCCCACCTCAAAGAGTCGGACCACAACAAAGCGTTCTACAAGCTGTGCGAATACATGCTGCCGGGCTATCACCAGCTCGAATTCGACTTGCGCGTGTACCTCACCTGGCGAGACCTCGCCGGCCGCGAAGCCAGCTAAGCTTTGTGTTCGTGCAGCAGCACGTTGAGCTGATCAACGTACGGCGCCCAATCCGCATCATCACGAATGCCCTCGAGCAAAAACGCTTTCTGCGCGGGGGTCCAGAAACTCGCTTCCGACACTTTTACTTCATCCGGCAGCGGTGAATGGCTGGAGATGAATGCGGCAATTTCCTGAGGCTCGGAGGGCAAGCCCAGTTGTTCGAACAGGGTGGGCAGGCTGTGCACTGGCAATTCCATGAGATGTCCTCTCGTAGCGAAGCGTTGTAAAGGTGGGACTGCCTGGGTCGGGCGCCGGTTCAACCTGCGTGAAGTGGTTGAGGAGTTGGTACTTTCGTGCTGTTAAAAACACGTCGACTAGACGGGCGGCCAATGGGCAAACCCCGTGATAGCGATTAGCCTGTATTGCCTGAGGTTTGCGCGGAGTAGGGTTTCATGTCGGCAGTGATGATGAGTAGCTACGCCCGCTATCGCCAGGTGGTGACGGAGTTGATGTCTGGCGAGGAGCAACTGCCGAGCCTGCCGGCGTTGACGCTGGAAATACGCAAAGCCTTACGCAGCCCAGACATCAGCCTCGAAGTGCTGAGCAAGCTGGTCAGCCGCGATCCGGCGCTGGCCGCCTTGCTGATCAAGTACTCCTCCAGCCCGCTCAACCGCACCCGTCGCGGTCCGAAAACCCTCAAAGACGTAATGCAGGTACTCGGCGTCGGCCAGGTGGACCGCATCACCATGGTCCACAGCATTCAAAGCCTGTTCACCCTGCACAGTGCCGCGCATAAAAAACTGTTTCTCGAAGCCTGGGAACGCCTGATTTTGCAGGCCTGCATCTGCGCGTTCCTGGCCTCACGCGCCAGCCATATCCAACCCGAGCAGGCATTGCTGGCGAGCTTGATGAGTGAGCTGGGCTCGTTGGCGATTTTGTCCGCGTTCAAAGAAGATGCCGTGCCGTCGCGCGAGCTGTACCTGGAGCTGTGCCGCGAGTACAGCAAATCGCTGGGCATCATCCTGTTGCGCAAGTGGGCAGTAGACGCCGAACTGGTGGAGATCGTGCGCCACAGCGGTGACTGGAGCGAGCGCAGCACGGACTACCACATGGAACTGATTGATCTGGTCAACCTGGCGCGGTATCACCGCCTCAAAGGCTTCGACCACGTCAGCGACCTGCCACCGCTGCAAAGCCTGACTGGCTTTGGCAAGTTGCTGCCGCCCTACAACCAGCTCGACATCAATGGCGGCCTGCAACTGATCAGCGTGCACCGCCAGGAGATCGATGCGCTGGCGGATATGTTGCGGTAACTCACTTTCACCGTCATCCCCGCGAAGGCGGGGATCCAGTATGGCTCGGCAAACACGTCTCTCGAAAATTCCGCAGTTCCCGGCGGACCGACGCCTACGCGGAAATGACGGTGGCTTGCTGAGTGGGACCGTTAATCAGCCCGGCGCATTGATACTCACCGGATCACGCAACACATGTGCCGCCAACGTGCGCAACGGGCTCAACTGGCGGCAAATCAACGCCAATTCGCTTTGCACCAACCGCTCGCGGTCGTCCATTTCCTCCGGCAGTTGCTCCAGCTCTTTGGCCAGGTTTTCCTCGGCATCGCTGTGCACCACCACGGGGGTTTTCTGCGCCAGGTTCTGCGCCACTTCGTCCAGGCTGGCCGCCAGCGTGGCCGCGGCCTGGCTGATCAGCCCCGGCTCGGCCGCGCCTGGCAGCGGTTCGCCGCGGTGCGCGCCGAGGGCCGACAGGTAGCTGAGCAAGGTGTGTGAGAGCACCAGAAAGCGGAAGCCCACGTCGGCTTCCTTACGGAAGTGCCCCGGCTCCATCAGCATATTGGCCAGCGTGCTCGAAAGCGCCGCGTCGGCGTTGTGGGCGTTGCGTCGCGCCAGGCGATAGGTGAGGTCGTCGCGCTTGCCGCCGGCGTACTGCAGCATGATTTGCTGCAGATAGCGGCTGTTGCAAATCAGCGTGTTGGCCACCACCTGGTTCAGGCGTCGGCCCTGCCAGTCCGGCAAGATCAGGAACACCGCCAGGCCGGCGATCAGCGCGCCGAGCAGGGTGTCGACCAGGCGCGGCACGATCAGGCCGTAGCCGTCGCCCACCTGGTTGAAGCAGAACATGATCATCAGCGTGATGGCGGCAGTCGAGAGCATGTAGCGCGTGGCCCGGTTGACGAAGAACACCACGCCGGCCACCACTGCGAACATCGCTTGAATCAGCGCGCCGGGGAACAGGTCGAACAGCGCCCAGCCCAGAATCAGCCCGATCACCGTGCCGCCGATCCGCTGCATGAGTTTTTTGCGCGTGGCGCCGTAGTTGGGCTGACACACGAACAACGTGGTCAGAATGATCCAATAACCTTCCTCAGGGTGAATCAGGTGCAGCATGCCGTAGCCAACGCTCAGGGCGATGGACAGGCGCAGCGCGTGGCGGAACAGCAACGAGGTGGGCGTCAGTTGCAGGCGGATGCGGCCGATGATGTCTTTGAACGAACGCGGCGACCGGTCGAGCAAACTGCTGTCTTGCTCCTCGGCCAGGGCGTCGGGGTTGTTGGCGTTGCTGAGCAGGTTGTTCAGCGTGCCAAGGTTGCTGGCCAATGCCCGCAGCGAGCGCAACAAGCTGCGCCAGGCCGGGTTGCTTTGGATGCGCAAGTGTTCCAGCGAGGCTTGCAAGTCGGCCAACGCCTGGCTGGAGTGGCCGCCGTAGTCGAAGCTCTGGCGCAACTGAATGGCTTGGCCCAGACGCTGGCAGGCTTCGCCTTGCTGGCGCAGCAAGCGTTGGCAGCGGAACAGCACGTCGCTGTGGAAAAACGCTTCGGCCAGTTCGTTGTACGGGTAATGCGAGGAGCTGGCGCGTTCGTGGATGTCTTGCGCCATGAAGTACAGCTTCAGGTAGCGGCTGATTTTCTGTCCCGGCCGCGCGCTGTCGACCCGGTTCAAAATGATTTCTTTGCTGGCATTCAGCGCCGCCACCACCTTGCCGTTTTGCTTGGCCAGGGCCAGGCGTTTGTCTTCCAGATCCACACCGCGCAGCGGCTCAAACAGCGCCGACTTCAGCTTGAGAAAACGCCCCAGCTCACGGAACAACACGGCCAGGCTTTGCTGCACCGGCTGATTGGAAAACAGCGCCTGCCACACCACCGACAACAGCCCGTACCACGCGGCGCCGGCCACCAACAGCATGGGCTCGTGCCAGAAATTGACCTGGGCGCCGTCGCGCTGGTCGACGCCGATCATGGTGTACACCGACAGAATCAGCGTGGCTTGGGCGATGCGCGCATAGCGCTCACCCAAGGCGCCGAGCATGGTCAGGCAGAAACTGGCCACTGCCATCGACGCGGCAAATACCCAGGGCAGCGGGAACAACAGTTCCACCGCTACCGAGGCCACGCTAAAACACGCCAGGGTCACCAGCAGCGCATTGAGGCGGCCTTGCCAGCTGTCGTCGGTTTCAGCCAAGGCGCTGGCGATAACGCCGAGGAACAGCGGAATCAGCTGGTGCATGGCGTCTTGGGTCCAGCACAACGCCATGATGCCGGTGAGGGCGATAAAGGCCCGCACGCTGTAGCTGAATTTGTCCTGCGCCCAGAGACGGCGGAGGGTTTGGCGAATAGTGGACGCTGGCATCGTGGGCAGACAACCTGACTGGCGATACGTTGATTAGAACGGATAAGCCCGGCTGTGCGAACCGCCGTTACGATTTTTTAGCGAAAACGGCAGCGGTCACACAGCGCTGTGGCGCGTGAAGAGTGGTTGGACTCTCGCCGCGCCATGAAGTCACGTGGTGCTTAAACGAATTGCGCCGCCGCGTAGGCCGAGGCCCACGCCCACTGGAAATTGAAGCCGCCCAAGTGGCCGGTCACATCCAGCACCTCGCCAATAAAGTACAGCCCCGGCGACTTCAGCGACTCCATGGTTTTTGACGACACCTCTTTGGTGTCGACGCCGCCCAGGGTCACTTCCGCCGTGCGATAACCCTCGGTGCCGGCGGGCACCACTTGCCAGTTGGCAAGCTGTTCGGCGATTTGCCCCAGCTCGGCCGGCGTGTATTGCTTCATCGGCTTGGACACGAACCAGTGCTCTGCCAACAGCGTCGCCATCTTCTTGGTGAACAACTCGCCGAGCAGCGTTTTCAATTCGCTGTTCGGGCGCTCGGCCTGTTGCTCGCTGAGCCAGGTCGGCACGTCGTGGTCGGGCAGCAGGTTGATGCTGATGGCCTGGCCCGGTAGCCAATACGAGGAGATCTGCAAAATCGCCGGGCCGCTAAGGCCGCGATGGGTGAACAGGATATTTTCTCGGAAGCTTTCGTCGTTGCAGCTCACCAGGCAATCCACCGAAGTGCCCGACAGTTCGGTGCACAGGGGCTTGAGCTGATCGGTAATGGTGAACGGCACCAGGCCGGCGCGCGTGGGCAGCAGGTTATGGCCGAACTGCTTGGCCACTTGGTAGCCAAAGCCGGTAGCGCCGAGCGTGGGAATCGACAAACCGCCGGTGGCGATGACCAGCGATGTACATGTCACTGCGCCGATGCCGGTTTGCAGCAGGTAACCGGCGTCGCTTTTTTCAATTTGTGTGACGGCGGTGTTCAGGTGCAACTGCACGCCGCTCTGGTCGCATTCGCTGAGCAGCATCTCGAGAATGTCGCTGGCCTTGTTATCGCAAAACAGCTGACCGAGTTTTTTCTCGTGGTACGGCACGCCGTGCTTGCTCACCAGTTCGATAAAGTCCCACTGGGTGTAGCGCGCCAGGGCCGACTTGCAGAAGTGCGGATTCTGCGAAAGGAAGTTGGCAGGCTCCGTGTACAGGTTGGTGAAATTGCAGCGTCCGCCGCCGGACATCAGGATTTTCTTCCCGGCCTTGTTCGCGTGGTCCAGCAGCAACACCGAACGGCCGCGTCCGGCTGCCTGCATGGCGCACATCAAGCCGGCGGCGCCCGCGCCAATAATCACCACATCCGAAACCTGCACCACGCACCTCGAAAACAATTGAGCCAACCCACCGGGGCGGCAGTTTAGCGTAAGCGCCGCACAAACTTGGCGTTTGCGCACTGGTGCTGTTGGCGCTGACCTGACTAAGCTGCTTGTATAAACGGGTCAGACTGAGAAGACGCCAGGCATGAAGTTATTCCCGCGCCTTATGTTGTGGCTGGTTTTAGCCTGTAGCGCCTCGACGAGCGCCGAGTCGCTGCGTTTGGTGGCCAACACCTGGCCGCCGTTCAACGATGTGAACCTGCTCAATAACGGCTTATCCAGCGACCTGGTGATCACTGCGCTCAAGCGCGCCGGTTATTCCAGTGCCTATTTTCAGGTGCCCTGGGCGCGCGTGCTGTACGGCCTGCAAGCCGGCGACTACGACATTGTGTTGAGCGCCTGGTACGACGCCGAGCGGGCCCAGTACGGTGTTTTTTCCGAACCGTATTTGATTAACCGCATTCGATTTATGCGGCGCAAGGGCAGCGACCTGCACTTCAAAACCTTGAGCGATCTGGCCGACAACAGCATCGCGGTGGTGCGCGGCTACTCGTACCAGCGCGAGTTTGACAACGATCCGTCGCTGCTCAGGGTGCCGGTGGTGGATTTCGCCATGGGCGCACGTATGTTGGCCGCGGGCCGCGTGCAAATGACCCTCGAAGATGAATTGGTGGCGCGTCACTACTTTCAGCACGAGCTGCGCGGCATCGAAGACCAAGTGGAGTTTTTGCCGAAACCGTTAAGCGAAAACGGTTTGCATATTCTGGTGCGCAGTAATCACCCGCACGCGCAAGAGATCGTGACCGGCTTCAATAAAGCCATGCAGGCCATGCGTGAAGACGGCACCTACGCAAAGATTTTTGCCGCTCATGGTTTTGCGGCGGCGAGTGACGCAGTGGGCCCAACCGGGCAAGACCCGGGCGAAATCCCTGACTAGCTGCTGACCGTGCGACCGCGACCCTGATGCTTGGCCTGGTACAAACGACCGTCGGCGTGATGCAGCAGACTTTCCAAATCTTCCGCCGCGCCTTGATACACGCCCGCGCTGAAATTCAGCGGCGGTGCGTCAGTGGCATAACGCAAACCTGCCGCCACGTTGCGCAGTTGCTCCAACGCCAGTGCCAAGGCCGGTGCGTCCTGGCGGCTGATCAACGCAAACTCCTCGCCGCCCAAACGCCCGAGCAAGGCGTCGGGGAATACCTGTAACAAGGCCCGCGCAAACAACACCAACGCCGTATCGCCGCTGGCGTGGCCGTAGTCGTCGTTGATGCTTTTGAATAAATCCAGATCGAGCATCGCCACGCTCAGATCATGGCCACCGCGTTGCGCCAGCTTGCACATTTGCGTGCCTTGCTCGTAGAAGGCGCGGCGGTTGTAGAGGTTGGTCAGCGAATCGAACAAGGCCGCTTGCTTGAGCGCTTGCATCAGGTCGCGACGTTCCAGGGTCGACATCACGCGGCAGTTGAGTTCTTCCGGGCAAAACGGTTTGCGCAGGAAGTCGTCGGCGCCGTGTTTGATGAACAGGGCACTCAGCGAGCCTTTGGTGTCTGCCGACAGGCCAAGAATGATCAAGTCGGAACGCTTCATTTTTTGGCGCAGCAACTTCACCAGATCGAAGCCGCTGATACCCGGCATGCTGTGGTCCACCAGCAGCAGGTCGATGTCGGGCTGATCTTTGAGAATCTGCAGCGCCTGGTTGCCGTCTTGCGCTTCGATGATCTGGTACAGGTGGGACGTGAGAATGCGCCGGATGAAATTGCGCGTGGCGTCGGAATCCTCGGCCACCAGAATTTTCACCTGGCTGTTGCTCTCCAGACGGTGCAGCAGGCGGAAGGCGTATTCGTAGGAGTGCTGACTTTCCTTGAGCACGTAATCGACCACGCCCTTGAGCAACAACTCGTCGCGGCGCTGCTCGTTGTACGAGCCGCTGAGCACGATGCACGGCAGGTTGAAGCCGAGCACCAGGTCGACGATTTCACCGTCCATGGCATCGGGCAGATTGAGGTCGACGATAGCGGCGAAGAACAGCCCGGCGGAGGTTTCCAGCATCACCTGGGCTTCGCCCAGCGAGGCGCAGAACACTGGCTGCAGGTTGGGTTCCTGGCGGAACAGGTGCTCCAGGATTTTGAGCACCAGCGGGCTGTCTTCGACGACTAAAATGTTACGCACTGCTTGCCTCCTTGCTGTTGATGCGTATGTAGGAGCGAGCTTGCTCGCGAAGCAGGCGCCGCGGCGAGCCAGAAGACCGCAGTGTGTTCTTCGCGAGCAAGCTCGCTCCTACGAGCAAACTACGATTACAACATTCTTACCCGAATCGACTTGCCCTTGATCTTGCCGCTATTCAAGCGATTCAGCGCCTGGTTTACCACGTTGCGATCCACTGCCACGTAGGCCTGGTAATCAAAAATCGCAATCTTGCCGACCTTGTCACCGGCGATGCCGGCATCGCCCGTCAGCGCGCCGAGAATATCGCCGGGGCGCACTTTGTCTTTGCGTCCAGCGGCGATACACAGGGTCACCATGGGCGGTTGCAGCGGGCCGCCGGGTTGCGGTTTCAGGTTGTCGAGTTGGTCCCAATGCAGCGGCGCTTGCTGGCGGGTTTCGATGGCCTGCGCGCGATGCCCTTCGGCCGGGGCGACCAGGCTCAAGGCCAGACCTTTTTCGCCGGCGCGACCGGTACGGCCAACGCGGTGAATGTGAATTTCAGAATCGCGCGCCAGCTCCACGTTGATCACGGCGTCCAGGGCGTCGATGTCCAGACCACGCGCTGCCACGTCGGTGGCTACCAGAACGCTGCAACTGCGGTTGGCAAACATCGCCAGCACCTGGTCGCGGTCACGCTGTTCCAGATCGCCGTGCAGGCTCTGCGCCGAAAAACCCTTGGCGGTGAGGTGATCGACCACTTCCTGGCACTGTTGCTTGGTAAAGCAGAACGCCACGCACGATTGCGGGCGGAAGTGCGCCAGCAGTTTTGTCACTGCCTGCATGCGTTGGTCCGGATCAATCTCGTAGAAACGCTGCTCGATCTGGCTGTCGGCGTGTAGCGCCTCGGCCTTTACTTGCTGCGGATTGCGCATGAACGCGGCCGACAATTGCTTGATGCCGGCCGGGTAGGTGGCGGAGAACAGCAGCGTCTGACGCTTGCTCGGGGTCTGACCAATGATGTCGGTGATGGCGTCGTTGAAGCCCATGTCGAGCATGCGGTCGGCTTCGTCGAGCACCAGCGTGTTCAGCCCGTCGAGCTTCAACGTGCCTTTACGAAGGTGTTCCTGAATACGACCCGGCGTGCCGACGATGATGTGCGCGCCGTGCTCCAGCGAGCCGATTTGCGGGCCGAAGGGCACGCCGCCGCACAGCGTCAGCACTTTGATGTTGTCGGCGCTGCGGGCCAGGCGGCGAATTTCTTTGGCCACTTGGTCGGCCAATTCGCGGGTGGGGCACAACACCAGCGCCTGGCAACCGAAATAGCGCGGGTTTAGCGGGTTGAGCAGGCCGATACCAAAGGCAGCAGTTTTGCCGCTGCCGGTCTTGGCCTGGGCGATCAGGTCCATGCCCTTGAGAATCACCGGCAGGCTTTGTGCCTGAATCGGCGTCATTTCGGCGTACCCCAGCGACTCGAGGTTGGCCAACATGGCGGCGGACAGGGGCAACGAATTGAACGCGGTGGAAGTCACGGCACAGACCTGCTAAACGGAAATGGCGTGCAGTGTAACAGGGGCGCCGCGCGGCACGGCATGGGCCGTACCGGCGCGCGACAGACTGCGTTAAAAAACTGCGTTGCAGCCGACGGATTACGCCTAAAGTCTGGCGCAGAACTGGCCATTTGCTGGTATTACTTCTCTATCGGGCTTGCGCTCATGCATGCCCGTAACCGAAGACCGTTTCCGGGTGCCACCGTGCTGAAACGAATCGCCGTTACCGACCTTTGCCTGGGCATGCACATTCACGAGTTTTGCGGTTCGTGGATGGAGCACCCATTCTGGAAGGCCAAGTTTCTCCTTACCGAAGACAAAGACCTCAAGCGCATCCTCGACAGTGGCATCGAGGAAGTGTGGATCGACGCCTCCAAAGGTCGCGATGTCGCTGACGGCAGCGCTGCGTTAAGCCAGGCGGAGGTGGCGGCTGAAGTGGATAACCTGCTGGTAACTGAAGCCCAGGCACCGCAGAAGCCCATCAGCGCTTCGCTGGATGACGAAGTCAAACGTGCACAAAAACTCTGCGCCCGCTCGAAAAAAGCGGTGGTCGCCATGTTTGGCGAAGTGCGCATGGGCCAGGCCATAAACGCCGAACACGTGGCCGAGCTGGTGGAAGAAATCGCCGATTCGGTGGCCCGCCACCCTGACGCCATGATCAGCCTGGCACGCCTGAAGACCTGCGATGAATACACCTACATGCATTCGGTGGCCGTGTGCGCGCTGATGATTGCCTTGGCGCGTCAGCTTGAACTGACAGAGGAACAGGTGCGCGAGGCGGGCGTCGCCGGCTTGCTGCACGACATCGGCAAAATGATGATCCCCGACGCCATCCTCAACAAACCCGGCAAGCTCACCGACGCCGAATTCACCACCGTGCGCCAGCACCCGGAAGCCGGCGTGCGGTTGCTGGGCGTAAACCAGCAAGTGAGCGATGCGGTCATCGATGTGTGCCTGCACCACCACGAAAAAATCGATGGCAGCGGCTACCCGCATCGTTTGAAAGGCGACGAAATCAGCCTGTTCGCCAAGATGGGCGCGGTGTGCGACGTGTATGACGCCATCACCTCCAACCGCCCGTACAAAGCCGGCTGGGACCCGGCCGAGTCCATCCGCAAAATGGCCGAGTGGAGCAAAGGCCATTTCGACCAGGCGGTGTTTCAGGCCTTCGTCAAATCGGTCGGCATTTACCCCACCGGTTCGCTGGTGCGTTTGGAAAGTGGGCGGCTGGGTCTGGTGATGGACCAACACCCCACCTCGCTGCTAACGCCCCGGGTAAAAGTGTTTTTCTCGGCCAAGTCGAAAACCCCCATTCCTCAGCAAATCGTCGACTTATCCAAGCTGGTCGGCCGGGAAAAGATCGTCGGCCGCGAGGCGCCGGAGGACTGGAACTTCCCCCGGCTGGAAGAACTGTGGAGCGGGCTGCCGACCAAGAACGGCAGTTACTTCGCCTAGGCCATCCGCCGCGTTGCCTTTAGTCGTGCACCTCGGTCGCGATCCGGTTCGCCTTGCGCCCGTCCTCCGGCGATAGCTGCAGAAAGATCGCCGCCGCCAGCAGCGTCAACACGCCCACACACAGAAACGTCAGCTGGAACGCACCGAGCACGCTGTCGATTTCACCTGAGCCGATCTCACTGGTAAAGCCGCCGAGCAACGCCGCGCCCGAAGCAATGCCCAGGCTAATCGCCAGTTGCACCACCACCGACAGCAGGCTGTTGCCGCTGCTGGTGCTGGCATCGTCCAGGTCGATCAGGGTGACGGTGTTCATGGCCGTGAACTGCATGGAATTCACCGCGCCAAGAAAGCCCAAATGCACCAGCAATAACGCGTAAGGCGTCTCGGCGCTGACGGTGCCCAGGCTGGCCAGCAGGGCGCCGAGCAGCAGCGTGTTGCCGGTGAGCACGGTGCGGTAGCCGAAGCGGTCGATGATGGTTTTTGCCACCGGCTTTACTGCCATCGCCGCCAGGGCCAGGGGAATCATGCTCATGCCTGCCTGGGCGGGCGAATAACCCAGCGCCACTTGCAGCAGCAGCGGCACCAGAAAGGGCAACGAGCCGCTGCCCAGGCGGGCGAACAAATTACCCAGAATGCCGACCGCAAACGTGCGCGTGCGAAACAGCCGGGGCGAAAACAGCGGCTCGTCCACCTGCCCGGCGCGCAGCCAATAGGCGGCCAGACAGGCCAGGCCGCCGAGCAGCAGCAACATCACGCGCATATGCGCCAGGTGCAGCTCACCCAACCCTTCGAGGGCAATGGTGATCAGCACCATGGCGCCGCCAAACAGGAGAAAACCCAGGGTGTCGAAGCGGCTGCGTTGCGGGCCGCGCAGGTCCGGCATCACGCGGTACACAGCGATGCAGCCGATGATGCCGACCGGAATATTGATCAGAAAAATCCAATGCCAACTGGCGTACTCCACCAGCCAGCCGCCCAGCGTCGGGCCAATCAGCGGACCCAGCAAACCGGGCAGGGTGATGAAACTCATGATCCGCACCAGTTCCGTGCGCGGGTAGGCGCGCAGCACCACCAAGCGCCCGACCGGCATCATCAACGCGCCGCCCAAACCCTGCACGATGCGCGCGCCCACCAACTGCGGAAGGCTGACGCTGAGGGCGCAGAGCAACGAGCCGAGGCTGAATAACAGAATCGCGCCGAAGAAAATCCGCCGTGTGCCAAAGCGGTCGGCAATCCAACCGGAGGCGGGAATCAGCAGCGCCACGGTGAGCATGTAAGCGATGACCACCGACTGCATGCGCAGCGGGTCTTCCAGCAGTTCGCGGGCCATGGCCGGCAGCGCGGTATTGAGGATGGTGCCGTCCAGGGTCTGCATAAAAAATGCGATGGCGACAATCCAGGGCAGCAAACGGGCAGTGCGGGCATCCAGCGCGGGTTGTACGGGCATAACAGTTCTCGACTTCTGAGCGACACGGGCAACGCTGCACGGACTCTAGGCCCAAGCTTTGCAACTGACCAGCAGCTATGGCGCAAATGGCCTCGGTTCAGACCTGATTTTGCCGCCGGCGGGTTGGCATTATTCACATGCGACTGCCACGCTTGTACCGGCGTTCCATTGTGCTAATCCACTGGTTAAGGCTTGCCTCATGCGGCTGATGTGTTGCGTAACGATGTGCTTGCTGTTCGCGCTGCCCCTGCGCGCCGAGGAGTGGTTCCCGGTGCCCGTGGTCAGCGATGGGCAACCCGCCAGTTATCGGCCGCAACTCAAAGCCAGCAAGCCGTGGCGTATCTGCGCGATGGTGCCGCAAGGCGTCGGCCGTTACTGGTGGGCGATGTCGTGGGGCTTGTCGCAAGAAGCCAATCGCCAAGGCGTGCGGCTGGGCATTTACGATGCTGGCGGCTATGCAAACGCCACGGTTCAAAGCGGCCAATTCGCCCGCTGCGTTGATCGCGGCGCCGACGCGTACATCATCGGCGCCGTCAGCGACACGGCGCTGTGCGGGCAAATCAAAGCGGTCGCCGACCAGGGCGCGCCGGTGATCGACCTGGCCAATCGGCTCGACTGCCCTGGCGTCAGCGCCCATTCGCGGGTCGACTTCGCCACCATGACCGAGGCGGCCGTCGCGTACATGCTGGCCAACAGCAAAGGCCGCGCGATTCGGGTCGGCTGGTTCCCTGGACCGCAAGGCGCGGGCTGGCTCACGGACGCGGAAGCCGGGTTGCACAAGGCGCTGGAGGGCAGCTCGGTGACGCTGATTCATGGCGGTTATGGGCCGGCAGATATCTCCGGCCAGGCGCCCTTGATTCGCGGCCTTTTAGAACGCGAGCCCAATCTGGATTACGTCGTCGGCAACGCCGAGGCGGCCGCGTTTGCCTCGCGGCTGCGGCACAACAGCGGGCCGCGCTTTCACTTCGAGACGTTGTCGTTTTATACCAACGAGCGGCTGCTGGAGCCGATCGCCCAAGGGCAGGTGCTGGCGGCGCCGACCGATTCGCCGGTGGTGCAGGCGCGCATTGCCGTGGACATGGCAGTGCGCCTGTTGGAGAAGCAGCCGGTGGCTAAGTGGGTGAGTCCGCAGATCATCATGTTGGATCGCGATACGGTAGGCGGGCTGGATTTGAGTGTGCTGGTGCCGCCGAATGGGCAGTGGATGATTCGACGGAATTTGCCGGATTGACTGAAAAAGCCAAATCAAAGGCCCCTCTCCCCAGCCCTCTCCCGCAAGCGGGAGAGGGGGTTGGATCGCAGCTGCTCGCGCAAACGTCACCCCTCGCCCGCTCGCGGGAGAGGGGCTGGGGGAGAGGGCCGCCTTAACGCAACGGCGCCCCTCTAGCCGGCGCCCCATTCGCCACGTAGTAAGGTGCAGTACTGCGTGGCAATGGCGCTCGACCGCGAATTTTGTCGGCGATTTTCTCGGCGATCATGATGGTCGGCGCGTTGAGGTTGCCGGTGGTGATCAGCGGCATGATCGAGGCATCCACCACACGTAAACCCTGCACGCCATGCACGCGGCCTTCGCCGTCGACTACCGCCATGTCGTCGCTGCCCATCTTGCAGGAGCACGAGGGATGGAACGCGGTTTCGGCGTGTTCACGGACGAATTGGTCGAGCTGCTCGTCGCTCTGCACGTCGGGGCCGGGGCTGATTTCACGGCCACGGAACGGGTCGAGGGCGGGCTGGTTCATGATCTCGCGGGTGATGCGGATGCCGTCGCGGAATTCTTGCCAGTCCTGCTCGGTGGCCATGTAGTTGAACAGGATGCTCGGGTGCTCGCGCGGGTCTTTGGATTTGAGCTGAATGCGCCCACGGCTCGGCGAACGCATGGAGCCCACATGCGCTTGGAAGCCATGTTCTTGCACGCCGTTGCTGCCGTTGTAGTTAATCGCTACCGGCAGGAAGTGGTATTGGATATTCGGCCATTCGAACTCGGCGCGGCTGCGGATAAAACCGCCCGCTTCGAATTGGTTGCTGGCGCCGATGCCTTTGCCCAGGAACAGCCATTTCGCGCCAATCGGCGGCTGGTTCCACCAGAGCAACGACGGGTACAACGACACCGGCTGGGTGCAGGCGTATTGCAGGTACATTTCCAAGTGGTCTTGCAGGTTCTCGCCCACGCCGGGCAAGTCGTGCACCAGCGGTATGCGCAGTTTTTTCAGCAAGGCCGCCGGGCCGACGCCGGAGCGTTGCAAAATTTGCGGCGAGGCGATGGCGCCCGAGCACACCAGCACTTCGCGGCGCGCCATGGCTTCCACGGGAATCGAGCTGGTGCCTTTGAGGTAAGCGACGCCCACGGCCTGTTTGCCTTCGAACAGCACGCGGTCGGTGAGGGCGTGGGTGACGATGGTCAGGTTTGGCCGGCCGCGCGCCTGGTCGAGATAACCGCGCGCCGTGCTGGAGCGCCGGCCTTGCGGGGTGACGGTGCGGTCCATGGGACCGAAGCCTTCCTGCTGGTAACCGTTGAGGTCGTCGGTGCGCGGGTAACCGGCTTGCACGCCGGCTTCGACCATCGCTTTGAACAGCGGGTTATTGCCGGCCTTTGGCGTGGTGACGCTCACCGGGCCGTCGCCACCGTGGTAGTCGTTGGGGCCGATGTCGCGGGTTTCGGCTTTACGGAAGTAGGGCAGGCAGTCGAGGTAGCTCCAGTCTTCCAGCCCTGGGGTTTTTGCCCAGCCGTCGTAGTCCATGGCGTTGCCGCGGATGTAGCACATGCCGTTGATGAGCGACGAACCGCCCAGGCCTTTGCCGCGTCCGCATTCCATGCGGCGGTTGTTCATGTGCGGTTCCGGGTCGGTTTCGTACGCCCAGTTGTAGCGCCGGCCTTGCAGCGGGAACGCTAACGCGGCGGGCATCTGGGTGCGAAAGTCGAGGCGATAATCCGGGCCGCCGGCTTCGAGCAGCAGCACGGTAACGTCGGCGTCTTCGGTCAGGCGCGTGGCCAGGGTGTTACCAGCCGAACCGGCGCCGACGATGATGTAATCGAATTCTGTGTTCATGATTTTTCCTAACTTGGAACCGGCTTTGGGCCTATACCCCGTCATTCCCGCGAAGGCGGTGGTCCGACGAATCGGAATCCAGTATTTGGCGGCGAGCGCGTACTCCTGAACCATCCTGGATCCCCGCCTTCGCGGGGATGACGGTGGGTTGGAGTGGGCTCGGTGTTAGAACACCGACGTATACCCACCCAACTCCACCTGCACCGATTTAATTCGCGTGTACTGCGCCAACGTCACCAGCCCGTTTTCGCGGCCGACGCCGGACTGTTTGTAGCCGCCCACCGGCATCTCGGCCGGCGATTCGCCCCAGGTGTTGATCCAGCAGATGCCGGCCTCAAGTTTATGAATGACGCGGTGGGCGCGGTTGAGGTCCTGGGTGATGATGCCGGCCGCCAGGCCGAACTCGGTGTCGTTGGCGCGGCGGATCACTTCCTCTTCGTCGTCGTAAACCAGAATGCTCATCACCGGGCCGAAGATTTCTTCGCGCACGATGCTCATGTCGTCGGTGCAGTCGCTGAATACGGTGGGCGCCACGTAGGCGCCTTTGCCGAATTCGCCCGTGGTCACGCGCTCACCGCCGATCAATAAACGCGCGCCTTCTTCCTTGCCTTTGGTGATGTAGCCGAGCACGTTTTCCATGTGCGCGAAGCTCACCAGCGGGCCGAAGTTGGTGGTGTCGTCGGTCGGGTCGCCGAGGCGAATGCGCTGCACACGTTCCAGCACCTTGGCTTCGAAGCGAGCTTGCAAACTGCGCGGCACGAACACGCGGGTGCCGTTGGTGCACACCTGGCCAGAGCTGTAGAAGTTGGCCATCACCGCGATGTCGGCGGCGCGGTTGAGGTTGGCGTCTTCAAAGATGATCAGCGGGCTCTTGCCGCCCAGTTCCATGGTCACTTCTTTAAGCGATGAACTGGAGGCGCTGGCCATGACTTTCTTGCCGGTGTCGGTGCCGCCGGTAAAGGAAATTTTTTCGATGCTCGGGTGTTCGGTGAGCCAGGTGCCGACTTCACGGCCGCTGCCGGTGAGTACGTTGAACACGCCATCGGGCAGGCCGGCGGCGGTGTAGATTTCCGCCAGCTTCAAGGTGGTCAGCGAGGTGACTTCGCTGGGTTTGAAAATCATCGCGTTGCCCGCCGCCAACGCCGGTGCGGATTTCCACAGGGCGATCTGAATCGGGTAGTTCCACGCGCCGATGCCGGCGACCACGCCCAGCGGTTCGCGGCGGGTGTAGACGAAGGAGGTTTCGCGCAGGGGAATCTGTTCGCCTTCGATGGCGGGAATCAGGCCGGCGTAGTACTCGAGCACGTCGGCGCCGGTGACGATGTCGACGTAACGGGTCTCCGACAACGCCTTGCCGGTGTCCAGGGTTTCCAGTTCGGCCAGTTCGTCGTTGCGCTCGCGCAGAATGTCCACGGCTTTGCGCAGGATGCGCGAGCGCTGCATGGCAGTCATTGCCGCCCACACTTTCTGCCCCTTCTGCGCGCTGTCCACCGCGCGCTCCACATCTGCCTGCGAAGCCCGTTGCACCTCGGCCAGCACTTCGCCGTTGGCCGGGTTGATGGCCTGGAACGTGGCGCCGCTGGTGGCGTCAACGTAACCGCCGTGGATGTAGAGTTTTTGCAGGGGGAAACGGGCCATGGTGTCCTCGCGGAATTCGGGTAAGGGGAAGGGCGAGCGCTTAGCCCGCTTGCCTGGCCAGTTGTTGGTCCAGGTAGTCGAAAGCGATTTGCAGGGCTTGTTGGGTGTCGAACGCCTCGCCACTGAGGGCGCCGCGCAACCACAAGCCATCAATCAGTGCCGCCAGCCCACGGGCGGCCATGCGCGCCTCGTTAACGGGCAATACGCGGCGGAATTCGCAGCAGATATTTGAATACAAGCGATGGTCGTTAATCCGTTGCAGGCGACGCAGCGAGGGCTGGTGCATGCTGCTGGCCCAGAACGCCAACCAGGTTTTCATGGCCGGGCCGTTGACCTGGCTGTCATCGAAGTTGCCTTCGATGATGGTGCGGATATGGGCGCGCGGGCTTTCGTCTTCCAGCAACGCGCGACGGTCGCGTACCGACAGGCTGAGGGCCGTCATCAGGTGGCGCATGGTGGCTTCGAGCAAGCCGTTCTTGTCTTGGAAATAGTGGCTGATGATGCCGTTGGATACACCGGCCAACCGGGCGATCAGGGCGATGCTGGCGTCCATGCCGACTTGGTCAACCGCCTCCAGGGTGGCGTGAATAAGCTGTGAACGGCGGATGGGTTGCATCCCTACTTTGGGCATTGGTGTACTCCTGCATCCAGACGCGGCGGGCTTTGCAGCAGTCTAGTGAGTTTTTATTGAACGCGGAATCAATAAAAACGACCGGCTGTAGCTCTGAGCGACATAGGGGAGTCGGTGTGGTGTGTTCGCGACATTGAGGGGTGTTCGTTAGAGGTTCGGGCTGCGTTTTGTTCGCTAGCGTGTTCAGTCTCAAGATTCTGGATTCCCGCCTGCGCGGGAATGACGGAGTTTTCTCAGTCGCCTCCGTCATTCCCGCGAAGGCAGCGGTCCGACGATTTAGAATCCAGAATTTCAAGTCATGCGCGTAGGCCAGACAAACACCTAACCCAGATTCTTACCCAACAACGCGTGATACAGCTCGGTATCACCCAACACCCCCACCACCCGATTGGCATCGTGCAGCACCAACTTGTGCCCGGTCTGGTAGCGGATTTGCAGCGCGTCGCGCATGCCGATGTTGGAGTCGACCAAGGTTGGGCGGCGGGTCAGGCTTTCTACGGCATCGCCCGGTGCCCAGTTCTGCAGGGTGATGGCATCGGCGCCTTGGCGAGCGCCCTGGTACATGTTGCCTTCGGCCAAGCCGAGCCAGGAATCGTTGCCGGGGTCCAGGCACACTTCGCCGTTTACGCGCGTGCATTTGTCCAGGCTGCGCATCAGGCTGCGACCGCACAGCACGTTGAGCGGGTTGGTGTGGGCGACGAAGGTGCGTACGTACTCGTCGGCCGGGTTGAGTACGATCTCTTCCGGCTTGCTGTACTGGATGATCCGACCGTCTTTCATGATGGCGATGCGGCTACCCAGTTTCAGCGCTTCGTCGAGGTCGTGGCTAACGAACACGATGGTTTTGCTCAGCTTGCGTTGCAGCTCCAGCAACTCGTCTTGCAAGCCTTGGCGAATCAGCGGGTCGAGGGCGGAGAACGGTTCGTCCATCAGCAGAATGTCGGCGTCCATGGCCAGCGCGCGGGCCAGACCCACACGTTGCTGCATACCGCCGGAAAGCTCATCCGGGCGCTTGTTGCGCCATTGCGTGAGGCCCACCAGTTCGAGTTTCTCGTCCACCAGTTTGGTGCGCTGGGCGCTGGGGCGGCCCTGCATTTCCAGGCCGAAGCTGATGTTCTCGCGCACGGTCAGCCAGGGCATCAGGGCGAACTTCTGAAACACCATGGCGATGCGTTTGGTGCGCATGTCTTTAAGGGTGGCGGGCGAGCAATTGGCGATGTCCACTTCCTGGCCTTCGTGCTCGATCAGCAAGCGGCCACGGCTCACGGTGTTGAGGCCGTTGATGCAGCGCAGCAGGCTGGATTTGCCCGAGCCCGACAAGCCCATCATCACGCAGATTTCCCCGCGCTCGACGTCCAGGCTGGCTTTCTCGACGCCGACCACCAGGCCGGTTTTCTTCAGGATCTGGTCGCGGGTCATGCCCTGGTCAAGCAGCGCCAAGGCTTCCTTGGGGTACTTGGAGAAGATGACGTCGACGTTATCGAAACGAATCATGCTCATTGTTCAACCTTCACTTTCGCTTCGGGTTGTTTGCATACCCGGTCGAGGATGATGGCCAGCAGCACAATGGCCAGGCCGGCTTCGAAGCCGAGTGCGATGTCGGCTGTGTTCAGTGCGTTGACCACCGGTTTGCCCAGGCCGTCGGCGCCGACCAGTGCGGCGATTACCACCATCGACAGCGACAGCATGATGCACTGGGTAATGCCGGCCGCGATGCTCGGCATGGCGTACGGCAGTTCGATGCGGGTCAGCAGTTGGCGGCGCGAGCAGCCGAAGGCTTTGCCGGCGTCCATCAGCTCGTTAGGCACGTCGCGAATGCCCAGGTAGGTCAGGCGAATCGGCGCGGCAACCGCGAACACCACCGTGGAAATCAGCCCCGGCACAACGCCCAGGCCGAACAGGGTCAGGGTAGGAATCAGGTACACGAAGGTCGGTACGGTTTGCATCAGATCGAGGATCGGTTGCAGCACCGTGTAAAAGTGCGGGCGGTGCGCGGCCATGATGCCCAGCGGCACGCCAATCAATACGCAGATGAAGGTGGCGAACAGCACTTGCGCCAGGGTTTCCATGGTCTCTTGCCAGTAACCCAGGTTGAGAATCAGCAGAAACGAAAGGATGCAAAACAGGGTCAGGCCCCATTTGCGTTGAATCAGGTGGGTGAGCAAACCGAACAGGCCAATCAATACCAGCGGATTGAAAAAGGTCAGGCCATTGGTCACCCCATGGATCATGAATTCCAGGGCCGAGGCGATGGCATCGAAATACGCCGCGCCATGCTGCGTCAGCCACTCTACGAATTCGGCGATTCTCTCGCCCAGAGGGAGTTTTTCAAAAGTCGGCATGGTAGAGATTATCCACGTGGGTCGGGATGGGCACAGGCTGCCGGGCGCGCCATCACGGCTGTGCGCGCCCGGTTACTGCTTACTGTCTTTGGAAATGAAGGCTTACTTGGCGAGCGCAGCTTTGGCGGCGTCCAGCCCCGGCTTACCGTCGAGGGTGGTGACCCCGGCGAGCCAGGTGTCGAGCACTTGCGGGTTGGCTTTGAGCCAGGCTTTGGCGGCGTCGCGGGGTTTCTGGTTTTCGTTGAGCACGGCGTCCATCAGGTTGTTTTCCATCTCCAGGGTGAAGGAGAGGTTGGTCAACAACTTGCCGACGTTGCCACACTCTTGCACGTAGCCTTTGCGCACGTTGGTGAGCACGGTGGCTTGGCCGAAGTTGGGGCCGAAGTACTCATCGCCGCCGGTGAGGTACTTCATCTTGTTGCGGGTGTTCATCGGGTGCGGTTCCCAGCCCAGGAACACCATGAATTCGTTCTTGCGGCTGGAGCGTTTGAGTTGCGAGAGCATCGCCGCTTCGCTGGACTCCACCACCTTGAAGCCCTTCAGGCCGAAGGCGTCTTTGTCGATCATGCTCTGGATCAGACGGTTGCCGTCGTTCCCAGGCTCGATGCCGTAGATTTTGCCGTCGAGCTTGTCTTTGAATTTGGCGATGTCGGAGAAATCTTTCAGGCCCGCCTCGTAGGCGTAGTCCGGTACGGCGAGGGTGTACTTGGCGCCTTCGAGGTTGGCGCGCACGGTTTCCACGGTGCCGGCATCACGGTAGGCCTTGATGTCGTTTTCCATGGTCGGCATCCAGTTGCCGAGGAACACGTCGAGGTCTTTGCCAGCGGCCAGTGATTTGTAGGTCACCGGTACGGAAATCATGGTGGTCTTGGTTTTGTAACCCAGCGACTCCAGCACTTCACTGGTAACGGCGGTGGTCACGGTGATGTCGGTCCAGCCCACATCGGAGAAACGCACGGTGCTGCAGGACGCAGGCTCGGCAGCGCTAGCCAGCAAGGGCAGGCTAAGCGTGGCGAGCAGTAACAGGGGTGTGGACATTTTCATGGACTGACTCCTTTTAAAATTATTGGTTGGCAGTGCAGTACGCGCTTCGCCGCTTGTTGTAGTCCTGCTTATAGGGTCGGCCTCGGGTCGGGCAAGCGGGGGAAAGTCCCGGCATTGGCGCAACGAAGCCTAGCGGTCATGTCGAGAACGATCATGTAGCAGGACAATTCAAACGCCTACAGGGTGGGTCGCAACCAGTGCAGAGGGCGTCGTATCCAGCATTGGTCAGGTCGTTTACGACGTTTTGCCCTGAGCGCGAGCCTGCTTATTGCGAGGTTTCGCGTTCAGGGAATGATGCTCAGGGCGCCAGTTCGAGCTTTTCGCGCACCGCCGCCAGTGCGGGTTTGCCGTCGCGCGTGGTCACGCCGTGCAGCCACTTATCGAGCACTTCGGGGTGCGCGTAGAGCCAGTCTTTGGCCGACTGGCGCGGGTTGGCGGTTTGGTTGATGACCTGGTCCATCAGCTCGTTTTCCATGCCCAGGCTGAATTCCAGATTGCTGAGCAAGGTGCCGACGTTCGCGCACTCCTTGCTGAAGTTTTTGCGCGTTAGCGAGTACACGGTGGCGCCGCCGTAGTCGGGGCCGAAGAACTCGTCACCGCCGTCGAGGTATTTCATTTTCAGGTGGTTGTTCATCGGGTGCGGTTCCCAGCCAAGGAACACGATCCACTGCTGCAAATGCTCGGCACGGGTCACACTGGCGAGCATCTTCTGCTCGCTGCTTTCCACCAGCTCGAACTGCCCGGTGCCGAACGAGTTGCCTTTGATCATTTTCTGAATCAGCGCATTACCGTCGTTACCGGGCTCGATGCCGTAAATTTTGCCGTCGAGTTTTTCGCGGTATTTGCCCAGGTCGGCGAAGCTTTTCAGGCCGCCGTCGTACACGAACGCCGGCACCGCCAGGGTGTATTTGGCGCCATGCAAATTGGCCCGCACGCTTTCGATGCTGCCGGCATCGAGGAAGGGTTTGATCTCATGTTCCTGGGCCGGCATCCAGTTGCCGAGGAACACATCGATCTGTTTGGTTTCCAGGTTTTTGAAAGTGTCGGGTACCGATAGGCGCTTGGCGTTGGTGGTGTAGCCCAGCGAACCGAGCAAGAAGCGGCTGACGGCGGTGGTGACGGTAATGTCGGTCCAGCCCACGTCGGCAAAGCGCACCAGTTTGCAGCTTTCCGGTTCAGCGGCAGTGGCCAATACGGGCGTCGCCAAGCTGAGCGCCAGGCAAACAGAGGTCACGAGTTTCATAGAATGCTTTTCCTTAGCGGGACGGGTAATCACTCCAAACCTCCGTGTCTGCCGCGCGGGCGCACACCTGGAAGTCGCCGGTTGCCAAAAGGCAGGCCCATACACTCGCAGGAAGCATGCCGGGCGCGGCGACTATGCGCGTGGGACGTGACCACGGCCACGCCGGAGGTCGCGTTTAGAGTGGCCGAGGTCGCATTCAGCGTGCGCATGTCGCTGGCCGTTTCAAGGCGGCGCAGCGGCGACGTTGGTGGGCATGATCAAGTCGGTGCCAGACCCCGCCCAGCGCACTAAAAGGCTGATGATCCGCGCAAGTTGGGCGCGCTTGCTGCCCTGTACCGGTTGAGGAAATCCGCATGGCCATCAGCGTGTTCGACCTATTCAAAATAGGCATCGGCCCCTCCAGCTCTCACACCGTTGGCCCGATGCGCGCCGCCGCCTTGTTCCTGCAAGGCCTGCGCGAGCGAGGACAATTGCAGCAGGTGCGCCGCGTTGAAGTGCGCCTGTACGGCTCGTTGTCGGCCACCGGCGTCGGCCATGGCAGCGACAGCGCCGTCATCATGGGCTTGATGGGCGATTGGCCAGACGCGATCGACCCGGCGGCCATCGCCCCGCGCATGGCGGCGCTGCACGAAAGCGGCTGCCTGCTGCTCGACGGGCATTTCGAAGTGCCGTTCCAGTGGCAGCGCGACATGCTGCTGCTCGACGAAAACCTGCCGTATCACCCCAACGCCATGACGCTGATTGCCGAAGGCGAGGGCGGCGAGCTGCACCGCGACACTTATTACTCCGTGGGCGGGGGTTTCGTGGTGGATGCGGAGCAAGCGGCCAGCGGGCTGCTGGATCAGGACCACACCCAACTACCGTACGATTTTTCCAGTGCCGAAGAGCTGCTGCAGTTGTGCAAAACCCACAACCTGCGGGTGTCGGAGCTGATGATGGCCAACGAAAAGGCCTGGCGCAGTGAAGCGGAAATTCGCCAGGGCCTGATGCGCCTGTGGAAAGCCATGTGCGAGTGCGTCAATAACGGCCTCAAGCACGAAGGCATTCTGCCGGGCGGCCTGAACGTGAAACGCCGCGCCGCCAAGTTGCACCGCAGCCTGCAGGAGCTGGGCAAGCCCAACGTGATTGGCTCGACATTGAGCGGCATGGAATGGGTCAACCTGTTCGCCCTGGCGGTGAATGAGGAAAACGCCGCCGGTGGACGCATGGTGACGGCGCCCACCAATGGCGCGGCGGGCATCATTCCGGCGGTGCTGCATTACTTCGTGCGCTTCAGCCCAGCGGTCACCGAGGCGGACGTGTGCGATTACTTCTTGGCCGCTGCCGCCATTGGCATTTTGTGCAAAAAGAACGCGTCGATATCCGGCGCTGAAGTCGGCTGCCAGGGCGAAGTGGGTTCAGCGTGCGCCATGGCCGCTGCGGGCTTGGCGGAGATTCTGGGCGCTACGCCAGGCCAGTTGGAAAACGCCGCCGAGATCGGCCTGGAACACAATTTGGGTCTGACCTGCGACCCGGTGGGGGGGCTGGTGCAAGTGCCCTGCATCGAGCGCAACGCCATCGCCGCGGTGAAAGCCATCAACGCCGCGCAAATGGCGCTGCGTGGCGATGGTGAGCACTTTATTTCCCTTGATCGAGTGATCCGCACCATGCGCGACACCGGCGCCGACATGCATGACAAATACAAAGAGACCTCACGCGGCGGGCTGGCGGTGAGTGCGATTGAGTGTTAGCGGCAGCGGTGCAAGTAAATGCCATCGCCGGTAGGTATTTGTAGGAGCCAGCTTGCTGGCGAAGCTCTTCTTTTCCAGGGTTCGCCAGCAAGCTGGCTCCTACAAATACAGAGCAAACCCTACTGCACACTTTTTGTTCGCTGCGCTTGCCCCACGCCATGTTTTGGCGCGGTGTAACGGCCAGCGATCTGCCAGCAGTGACAATTTCCAGGCCCATCGCGAAGGCGCCCGCCTAAGTGCTACGAAACTGCTCAGTCACGCTGGCGCAGAAGCCGTGGCTCCCCCGACCCCGTCTCGTTAACCCGCGCTGAATAGAGCCTCAGCGACGTCGTTTTCAGTTTTTTTTGAATGCCCGTTCAATTTAGGCATGGGCTTTGCGTTATGCCTGCTATAGCTCGAAGGTGTGAACGCACCCGAGTCATAAAAATAAAGAGTCCCGACTGGGGCCACACCTGCGTGAGGAGAACCGTGATGACGCCGTTCAACCAAGGGGCACAACCCCAGAACCGTGCTCCACAATCCATCGGCTTTCTGCTGCTGGATAATTTCACTCTGATTTCCCTGGCCTCGGCTGTGGAACCCCTGCGGATGGCCAACCAGCTTTCGGGCCGCGAGCTGTATCGCTGGACCACCATGACCCTGGACGGCAATCAGGTTTGGGCCAGCGATGGGCTGCAAATTACCCCGGACTGCGCGGCCAGCAAGGCGCCGGCACTGGATATGGTGATTGTCTGCGGTGGCATCGGCATTCAACGCAGTGTTACCCGCGAACACGTGTTGTGGCTGCAAACCCAGGCGCGTCAGTCGCGCAAACTCGGTGCCGTGTGCACCGGCAGCTGGGCGCTGGCGTGCGCCGGGCTGCTCGATGGCTTCGATTGCAGCGTGCACTGGGAATGCCTGGCGGCGATGCAGGAAGCTTTCCCCCGTGTGGTGATGAGCACGCGCTTGTTCACCCTCGACCGCAACCGCTTCACCAGCTCGGGCGGCACCGCGCCGCTGGACATGATGCTGCACGTGATTTCCCGCGAGCACGGCCGCGAGCTGTCGGCGGCGATTTCGGAAATGTTTGTGTACGAGCGCATCCGCAACGAGCAAGACCACCAACGCGTGCCGCTCAAGCACATGCTCGGCACCAATCAGCCGAAGCTGCAGGAAATCGTGGTGCTGATGGAGGCAAATCTGGAAGAGCCCATCGACCTCGACGAGTTGGCGGTGTACGTCAACGTCTCGCGTCGTCAGCTTGAGCGCCTGTTCCAGAAGTACCTGCACTGCTCGCCGTCGCGCTATTACCTGAAGCTGCGCCTGGTGCGGGCGCGCCAACTGCTCAAGCAGACGCCGATGTCGATTATCGAAGTGGCTTCCGTGTGCGGGTTTGTATCCACGCCGCACTTCTCCAAGTGCTACCGCGAATACTTCGGCATTCCGCCGCGTGACGAACGCATGGGTTCCAATACGGCTCAGCAAGTTGCGCTGATGCCGATTCCACAAGCGTTGGTGTTGGCGTCGACGCCGGGTGCGATGTCGGCGCTGAGTCAGGCGCGCAGCGAGTCGACCTTCGCCAGCGTGCGCCTGTAGGGTTTTAGCGCAAGGGGCTGGCCGCGTGCTGCGGCCAGTTCGGTTACAGCACTTCTTTCAAACGATGCCAGAGCATGCCCATGGCCAGCAGCGGCGAGCGCAGGTATTTGCCGCCCGGGAAGGTGACGTGGGGCACGCTGGCGAACAGGTCGAAACCGCGACTTTCCTGACCGGCAATCGCCTCGGCGAGCAGGCGGCCGGCCAGGTGCGTGGCGTTCACGCCGTGGCCGGAATAGGCCTGGGCATAGAACACGTTGCGCTGGTCTTTGAGTCGGCCAATTTGCGGTAGCCGGTTGGCGCCGATGCCGATCATGCCGCCCCACTGGAAATCGATGTTCACCTTGTCCAGGTGCGGGAACACCTCAAGCATTTTCGGCCGCATATAGGCGGCGATGTCTTTCGGATCCCGCCCGGAGTAATGGCAGGCGCCGCCGAACAGCAAGCGGCGGTCGGCAGACAACCGATAGTAATCCAGCGCCACACGCTGGTCGCAGAGCGCCATGTTCTGCGGAATCAGCGTGCGCGCTTGTGCCGGGCTCAAGGGTTCGGTGGCGATGATGTAGCTGCCCGCTGGCAGCACTTTGCCGCCCAGGCTGCTGTTCAGCCCGTTGAGGTAGGCGTTGCAGGCCAGCACCAGATTGGTCGCGCGCACCTTTCCGCCAGCGGTGTGCACCACCACTTCGTTGCCGTAGTCGATACGGGTAACGGCGGAGTGTTCGAACAGCTGCACGCCGAGCGACTGCGCGGCAGCCGCTTCACCGAGCGCCAGGTTGAGCGGATGAAGATGGCCGGAGCCCATGTCGATCAAGCCGCCGACGTAGCGACTGGAACCGACCACCTGATGCATGTCGTCGGCTTGCAGCAGACGCAGTTCGTGGCGATAGCCCAGCCCGCGCAGCTCGGCGAGGTCGTCGGCGAAGCCTTCGAGGTCGTCGGGTTTGTTGGCCAGGTCGCAGTAGCCCCAAGTGAGGTCGCACTGAATGTTGAAATGCTCAATGCGCCGGCGAACGATTTCCACCGCTTCCAGGCCGAGCAACTTCAGCTCGCGCACGCCGTCGGCGCCAACCACGCCGGCAAAGCGCTCGACGTCATGGCCGACGCCTCGAATCAGCTGACCGCCGTTGCGCCCGCTGGCGCCCCAGCCCATTTGATTGGCTTCCAGCAGCACCACGCTAAGGCCGCGCTCAGCCAATTCGATGGCGGTGTTCAGCCCGGAAAACCCACCGCCGACAATGCAGACATCCGCCCGCACTTCGCCGGCCAACGGCGCAAAACTAAGCTGGCGGTTGGCGGTGGCGGCGTAATAGGAAGGAGCGTGCGTTGGCTGAACGCTGGCGTGCATGTGTGAAATCCTGATTCTTATGTTTGGTAAATTTTACGCAGGATAAGCGGGCCGCTCTGGCAGCGCCAAGGGGCCGCGGGAAAAAACCTTCGTCGGTTGATACCATGCCGGCTTATCCAAGGACTCGCCCCCATGAGCTGCAACAGCCGCAAGATTGATCACCTGCGCCAACGCATTCCCAGCTTTGCCTGTGTGCCCGGTTGTCACGACTGCTGTGGGCCGGTGACCGCATCGTCGGAAGAAATGTCGCGCTTGCCGGTGAAGTCGGACGCCGAGCATGACGCCGCGCTGGCTGAGTTCAACTGTGTGCATCTCGGACCGCAAGGGTGTGAGGTGTATGAAGAACGGCCGCTGATTTGCCGGCTATTCGGCACCACGCCGCGCCTGCCATGCCCGAACGGCCGCCGCCCGGAGCAATGGATAGATGAGCGCGTGGAAAAGGGCGTGCATCAGTTGATCGCCAGCACGCGCCAGGTGTTGGTTTAAGGCTCAGTCCGGCACCGGCAGGGTCAGGCTTTCCTTCACCTCTTCCATGACGATGTAGCTCTTCGATTCGCGCACGTGGGGCAGCTTCAGAAGGATGTCGCCGAGCAGCTTGCGGTACGACGCCATCTCGGAAATGCGCGCTTTCACCAGGTAGTCGAAGTGCCCCGACACCAGGTGGCATTCCAGAACGTGCGGAAGCTTCAGCACGGCCCGTCGGAACTCCTCGAAAGTATCGCCAGATTTGTAGTCCAAACTAATCTCAACGAATACCAACAAGCTGGCCTTGAGGTGTTGCGGATTCAGCCGGGCGTTGTAGCCCATGATGATGCCTTCACGCTCCAGGCGCCGAACCCGCTCGGTGCATGGCGTGGTGGAAAGCCCCACGCGCTCGCCCAGCTCGGTGAAGGACAGACGACCGTCTTCCTGCAGGATTCGTAAAATATTACGGTCAATTTTGTCCAGTTCACGACGGCTCTGGTGCTGGGTCCGCATGGGGAATCCGCCTCTGCATTAACGGGTTTTGCCAAGAATTCTCGTCGAATATAGCCAGCAATACAGTGAAATGCACTGGCAGCGGCTCAATATACTGCGCGGAATTTCGATCAAGATATCAAACGTCAGCGAGAAATCGCGGCAAGGGAGCAAACCATGCGAGTTCTGGTGTTGGGCAGCGGTGTGATTGGTACGACCAGCGCCTACTATCTGGCCCGTGCTGGCTTCGAAGTGGTTGTGCTTGATCGCCAGGCCGCCCCGGCCATGGAAACCAGCTTCGCCAACGCCGGCCAGGTTTCGCCAGGCTACGCCTCGCCCTGGGCCGCACCGGGCGTTCCCTTGAAAGCCATCAAATGGCTGCTGCAACGCCACGCGCCGCTGGCGATCAAGGCTACTGCCGATATCGACCAATACCTGTGGATGTTGCAGATGCTGCGCAACTGCACCGCCAGCCGTTATGCCGTGAACAAAGAGCGCATGGTGCGGTTGTCGGAGTACAGCCGCGATTGCCTCGACGAACTGCGCGCCGAAACCGGCATCGCCTACGAAGGCCGCAGCTTGGGCACCACGCAACTGTTCCGCACCCAAGCGCAACTCGATAACGCCGCCAAAGACATCGCCGTGCTGGAGCAATCCGGCGTGCCCTACGAGCTGCTGGACCGCGACGGCATCGCCCGTGTTGAACCGGCGCTGGCTGGCGTGACCAACATTCTCGCCGGCGCCCTGCGTCTGCCGAACGACCAAACCGGTGACTGCCAAATGTTCACCACCCGCCTCGCAGAGATGTGCGTGCAGCTGGGCGTGGAGTTCCGGTTCGGTCAGAACATCGAAGGCCTCGACCACGCCGGCGACCGCATCAATGGCGTGTGGGTCAATGGCAAGCTGGAAACTGCCGACCGTTACGTGCTGGCGCTGGGCAGCTACTCGCCGCAATTGCTCAAGCCGCTGGGCATCAAAGCCCCGGTTTACCCGCTCAAGGGTTACTCGCTGACCGTGCCGATCACCAATGGCGACATGGCCCCGACTTCGACCATTCTCGATGAAACCTACAAGGTCGCCATCACCCGTTTCGACAACCGCATCCGCGTGGGTGGCATGGCGGAGATCGCCGGCTTCGACTTGAGCCTGAACCCGCGTCGCCGCGAAACCCTGGAAATGATCGTAAACGATCTGTATCCGCAAGGTGGCAACCTGACCCAGGCCGAGTTCTGGACCGGCCTGCGCCCAACAACGCCGGACGGCACGCCGATTGTCGGCGCCACGTCGTACAAAAACCTGTTCCTCAATACCGGCCACGGCACCCTCGGTTGGACCATGGCCTGTGGCTCTGGTCGTCTGCTGGCTGACCTGATGGCGAAGAAACGTCCACAGATCAGCGCCGAAGGCTTGGATATCTCCCGTTACGGCCATTCCAAAGAGAGCCACAAACATGCCCATCCAGCGCCTGCGCACTGAAACCCGCTACAGCGAAATCGTCATCCACAACGGCACGGTCTACCTGGCCGGCCAACTGGCTGACAGCTACGCAGGCGATGCTGCGCAGCAGACCCGCGAAACGCTTGCCAACATCGACCGCTTGCTCGCCGAGGCGGGCACTGACAAGAGCCGCATTCTGTCGGTGACCATCTACCTCAAAGACATGGCCAGCGGTTACGCCGGCCTCAATGCCGTGTGGGACGCTTGGGTAACGCCGGGCACTGCGCCTGCCCGGGCGTGCGTTGAAGCCAAGCTGTACACCGACGAAGCCTTGGTCGAAATGACCGTCATCGCGGCGCTGCCGTAACACCGTTTCTAGCCCTCGACCTTTAGAAGACTCGCTGCCATGCGTCCCGCCCGCGCCCTTATTGACCTCGCTGCTCTGCGTCACAACTACCGCCTGGCCCGTGAACTGACCGGGGCCCGCGCCCTGGCTGTGATCAAGGCAGACGCCTACGGGCATGGCGCCGTGCAGTGCGCGCAGGCGTTGCAAAGTGAGGCCGATGGTTTTGCCGTGGCAGCCATTGAAGAGGCGCTGAGCCTGCGCGCTGCGGGTATTCGCGCGCCGATTTTGTTGCTCGAAGGGTTTTTCGAGGCCGACGAGTTGGCGTTGATCGTCGAGCATGATCTTTGGTGTGTGATACACGCGCCGTGGCAGTTAGAAGCGCTCGAACGTACGACGCTGCGCAAACCGTTGCAGCTTTGGCTGAAGCTTGACTCAGGCATGCACCGCGTTGGCTTCTTTCCCGAGCAGTACCAGCACGCTTACCGCCGCCTGCAAGCGAGCGGAAAGGCGGAAAAAATCGTGCTAATGACGCACTTCTCTCGCGCCGATGAGCTGGAGAATCCGCGCAGCGAAGAGCAAATGGCCGCTTTCGCCCAAGCCCGCGAGGGGCTACAGGCCGATGTCAGCCTGTTTAATTCGCCGGCGATTCTTGGCTGGTCGTCACGTTTTCCCGCGCTGCAAAAGACCGACTGGGTTCGTTCCGGCCTGATGCTCTACGGTGCCAGCCCGTTCGAAACTCCGCACGATCACGCCGCGCGCTTGCAGCCAGTGATGACGCTGGAGTCGAAAATAATCAGCGTGCGCGAATTGCCGGCCGGCGAACCAATTGGCTACGGCGCCCGGTATGTCACCGAACAACCGACGCGTGTCGGCGTTGTAGCAATGGGTTATGCCGACGGCTACCCGCGCCATGCGCCAAGCGGCACGCCGGTGGCCATCGACGGGAAACTGAGCCGGCTGATCGGTCGGGTTTCCATGGATATGCTAACCGTCGACCTCACCGATTTCCCCGAGGCTGGCGTAGGAAGTCGGGTGGAATTGTGGGGGAAACAGGTACTTGCCAGCGATGTTGCCGCTGCGTCTGGGACGATTCCCTACCAGCTTTTCTGTAATGTGCGCCGCGCGCCACTCGTCTATTCCGGGGCCTAGCGCCAGGTCCGAACAGGATTGCCCTGCAAGTGTTGTAAATACTGAACGCTGTTGCGATGATGCGCCTTCAAATCGGAAATTTCCCAAGGGGGCTCTATCATTGGACGTCGGCGTTCGACTGCAATCTATTCGCAAGCTTAAAGGCCTGTCTCAGCGTGAACTCGCCAAACGTGCGGGCGTCACCAACAGCACCATTTCCATGATCGAGAAGAACAGCGTGAGCCCCTCGATCAGTTCGCTGAAAAAGGTGCTGGCGGGCATACCCATGTCGTTGGTCGAGTTTTTCTCCCTTGAAGTGGAGCAGGACAACCACACTCAGGTGGTTTACAAAGCGAGCGAACTGGTCGATCTGTCCAGTGGCGCGGTCACCATGAAATTGGTCGGCAAGGCGCACCCCAGCAGGGCCATCGCCTTTCTCGACGAAACCTATCCACCAGGCTCTGATACCGGCGACGAGATGCTCACCCATGAAGGTGAGGAGTCGGGTCTGTTGGTGGACGGCCGTCTGGAACTGACGGTGAGCGGCGAGATTTATATCCTCGAAAGCGGCGACAGCTACTACTTTGAAAGCAGCAAGCCGCATCGCTTCCGTAATCCGTTTGAAGAGCCGGCGCGGCTTATTTCGGCGACCACGCCGGCCAATTTCTAAGAAACTGCGACAGGATGGCGTGTTTCGACACGCCGACCTAATCGGTATACTGACGCCCGCTCGCGCAACCGTGGCCGCGAGCGTGACTAGCCACGATAGAGGGTGTACGCGTGAACCTAATTAAGAAAATGCTGGCGGCGCATGTCGCTGTGTTGGCCCTCTGGGCGGTCAGCGCTCAGGCTGCGACGACCAATGACGACATCGCTGCGCGACTGAAGCCAGTGGGTGAAGTCTGCATCCAGGGCGAAGAATGCAAAGGCGTTGAAGCCGTTGCGGCTTCTGCTGGCGGCGGCGCAAAAACGCCGGACGACATCATCGCTGCCCACTGTGGCGCATGCCACACCGCTGGCGTACTGGGTGCTCCAAAAATCGGTGACAACGCCGCCTGGAAAGAGCGCGCCGACCACCAAGGCGGCCTCGACGGCCTGCTGGCAAAAGCCATCACCGGTATCAACAGCATGCCGCCTAAAGGCACCTGTGCTGATTGCAGTGATGATGAGCTCAAAGCCACCATCCAGAAAATGTCCGGCCTGAAGTAAGGTTTGGATTTCAAAAAACCGCCCTCGGGGCGGTTTTTTTATGCGCCGATCGGCTGCGCGTCGGCATTGCTGCGTTGAAATTGATTGTTGAATGCTCATTGGCTAGAGCCAACTGCGCTTCAAAAACCAATTTCGCCTTGCACTGCTCTAGCTCGCTCGATCTCAACCGAGCAAGGCCCATCCACAGATCGGCGAGGGTGGGCATTCATTTTTCAGCGAAACGGGCGTCATCCCTGCGTTTTTGCAGTCACACTCCACAAGCCAACTTATGGAGATTGACCTGTGGCTCTTAGCTCTCTGGACTTTGCCGTCGAACAGATCCTGCAGCGCATAGACGGACCGATTCACCTTGGCCTGCCCCTGGGCCTGGGCAAACCCAATCGGCTGGTCAACGCGTTGTATCAGCGCATCAAAGCGATGCCCCATCGCTCCCTGACCATTTACACCGCGCTGTCCCTCGGCCGTCCCCACGCCAGCAGCGATCTGGAGCAGCGCTTGATGGCGCCGTTTCTGGAGCGGGTGTTTGGCAATTATCCAGAGCTTGATTACCTCAAAGACCAACGCCGCGGCGAGCTGCCGGCCAATGTGCAGTTGCAGGAGTTCTATCTGCAGCCGGGCAGCCAGTTGCAAAATCCAAAGGCGCAGCAGGCATACGTCAGCCTCAATTACAGCCAGGTGGCACGCGACCTCAATCGCAAGGGCATTAACGTGGTGGCGCAACTGGTGGCCGCCGATGCCACCCGCCCGGACCACGTCAGCCTGAGCTGCAACACCGATATCACCCTGGATTTGCTGCCTATGCTGCAAGCGCGCAAGCAGGCCGGCGAGACTATTGTCTGTGTGGGTCAGCTGCATGCCGACTTGCCGTACATGCCCGGCGATGCCGAGCGCCCGCTGGATGATTTCGATCTGTTGGTCGAAGCCGGCGAGCCCAGCACGTTGTTCTCTACGCCGAATATGCCGGTAGGCGTGGCTGACCACGCCATCGGGCTCTACGCCAGCAGCCTGGTGCGCGATGGCGGCACGCTGCAGATTGGCATCGGCTCGATGGGCGATGCGGTGACCGCCGCCTTGCTCAATCGCCAAGGCAATAACGCAGGCTACCAAGCGGTGTTGCAGGCACTCGATATTGCTCGTTGGGGCGATGTGGTCGAGCGCTTCGGCGGGCTGCAACCCTTTGCCAACGGCTTGTATGGGTGCAGCGAAATGCTGGTGCCGGGCCTGGTAGCGCTGTTCGATGCAGGCATCGTGCGGCGTCCGGTGTTCCCGAATGAGCGCCTTCAGCAGTTGGCAAATGACGGCGTAATCAATGAACACGGGCATCTGGATCTGGCCGCCTGGCGCGAGCTTGATGCAGAGCTACGTCTGGATCAGCCGTTGATCACTTGGTTATACGAACAAGGCCTGCTCGCCGAAGGCGTTAGCGTTGAAGGCGCGACGTTGCGCTTGCCGGACGGGCAAACCACCCCGGCCGACTTGCATCATTCAGCGAGCATCGACGCCTTGCAGCGGCATCTGAAACCAACCGCCTGCGGTGTGTGTATTCACGGCGGTTTCTTCCTCGGCCCACAAGCGTTTTATCGGCGCTTGCAGCAGCTCAACGACGAACGTCGCTCGCGTATCGGCATGACCGGCATCAGCTACATCAACCGGCTATACGGCCAGGAAGATCTGAAACGCTTGCAGCGCACTCAGGCGCGCTTCATCAACAGCGCCTTTTGCGTGACCTTGCTGGGCGCCAGTGCGGCCGATCAGTTGGAAGATGGCCGCGTCATCAGTGGCGTTGGCGGGCAATACGACTTCTTTGCCCAAGCCCATGAGCTGGACGATGCGCGCGCCATTCTGATGCTGCGCAGTTGGCGCGAGGCGGATGGCGAAGTGAGTTCCAATATTCGCTGGGAGTATGGCCACACCACCATTCCCCGGCACTTGCGCGACATTGTCATCACCGAATACGGCATTGCCGATCTGCGCGGTAAAAACGACAGCCAGGTGATTGCGGCGCTGCTGCAAATCGCCGACTCGCGTTTTCAGGATGAGCTGATCGAGCAGGCCAAGGCGGCGGGCAAGCTGGCCGATGATTTTGCCTTGGACGAGGCGTTTCGCGACAACACACCCGAGCGTTTGCAGGCGTGTTATGAGCAGCACAAGAACCTGTTCGCGGAATATCCGTTGGGCTGCGACTTCACGGAGGAAGAGCAGGATTTGCTGCGCGCGCTGCGCTGGCTGAAGAGCAAGCTCAAGCTCAGCGAAGTGTTGGAGTTAGGGAAGGCGGCGTTGTTTGATCAGCCGGAGCCAGGGGCGTTTGACGCGCACTTGGAACGGTTGCAATTGGCGCAGCCGGAAGGAATCAAGGAACAGCTTTATCAGAAGCTGGTGCTGGCGGGGTTGCAGGCCACCGCGCCTTAACGCGGTGCCCCGTTTGAGCGGCAATGGTTATTCGAGAAACTCGACCTTGCCGCCTTCCAGCGATTTGATCCGCGCCAGGGATTCGATCCAGTAGCCCTGCGAGTCGAGTTCTTCGCGGCCTTTCTGGAAGGATTTTTCGATGACTACGCCAATGCCGACGATGGTTGCGCCGGACTGTTTGATCAGGTCGATCAAGCCGTGTGCGGCGCGGCCGTTGGCGAGAAAGTCGTCGATCAGCAACACGCGGTCGGTAGGCAGCAAGTGCTTGGCCGACACGGCAATGGTGCTTTCAGTCTGCTTGGTGAACGAGAACACCTTGGAAACCAGCAGGTTGTCGGTCAGGGTCAGCGACTGGTATTTGCGCGCGAAAATCACCGGCACCCCAAGTTCCAGGCCGGCCATGATCGAGGGCGCGATGCCCGACGCTTCGATGGTGACGATTTTGGTGATGCCCTGATTTTTGAACAGATCGGCAAATGCCTGGCCTATCTGCTGCATCAGGCGCGGGTCGATCTGGTGGTTCAGAAAGGCGTCGACCTTGAGCACTTGGTCGGACAGCACCACGCCTTCTTCAATAATCTTCGTTTTCAGCGCTTCCATCTCAAGGCTCTCGTTTTGGCGGTGCAGGTTAGTAAAGGCAGGGGCGCACAGCGGCGCCCGACTATTTTTTCATCATGGCGCGGATGTCAGCCAGGGCCGCGTTGCCGCGTACCGCTTTGACTTCCACGGGGGTGTCTTCCAGGCCTTCCCACGACAAATCTTCGGGCGGCAATTCGTCGAGGAAACGACTTGGCGAGCAGTCGATGATCTCGCCGTATTGTTTGCGTTTGGCCGCGAAGGTGAACGCCAGCGTCTGCCGCGCGCGGGTGATGCCCACGTAGGCCAGGCGGCGTTCTTCCTCGATGGTGTCGGCTTCGATGCTGGAGCGGTGGGGCAGAATTTCTTCTTCCATACCAATGATGAACACGTACGGAAATTCCAATCCTTTGGAGGCGTGCAAGGTCAGCATTTGCACGCCTTCGGCGCCTTCTTCCTCTTCTTGCTGGCGTTCGAGCATGTCGCGCAATACCAGTTTGCCGATGGCGTCTTCAATGGTCATGTCGCCGTCTTCGTCGCGCTCAAGGGTGTTCTTCAGCGCATCGATCAAGAACCAGACGTTGCCCATTCGGGCCTCGGCAACTTTGTCGCTGGAGGCGTTCTGGCGCAGCCAGTTTTCGTAATCGATGTCCATCACCATGCTGCGCAGCACGGCAATCGGCTCGTTCTCGGCGCACTGCTGGCGAATCTTGTCCATCCAGTGTTTGAACCGTTGCAGGCGCTCGCTGTAGCGGCTGTCCAGGTGCTCGCCCAGGCCCATTTCGTCGGCCGCGTTGTACATGGAGATCTTGCGTTCAGTGGCGTAGTTGCCGAGTTTTTCCAGCGTGGTGGAGCCGATTTCGCGGCGGGGCACGTTGATGACGCGCAAAAAGGCGTTGTCGTCGTCAGGGTTCACCAGCAGGCGGAAGTAGGCCATCAAATCTTTCACTTCCTGACGCGCGAAAAAGCTGGTGCCGCCCGATAAGCGATAGGGAATCTGGTGGTGCTGAAGTTTCAGCTCCATCAGTTTTGCCTGGTAGTTGCCGCGATACAGGATCGCGAAATCGCTGTACGGCCGATCGGTGCGCAGGTGCAGGCTGAGAATTTCCATGGCCACGCGTTCGCACTCGGCGTCTTCGTTTTTGCAACGAATCACGCGGATCTCATCGCCATGGCCCATCTCGCTCCACAGCTGTTTTTCGAAGGCGTGCGGGTTGTTGGCGATCAGCGTGTTGGCGCACTTGAGGATGCGGCTGGTGGAGCGGTAGTTCTGCTCAAGCATCACGACTTTGAGCGAGGGAAAGTCCTCTTTCAGCAACATGAGGTTTTCCGGCCGTGCGCCGCGCCAGGCGTAAATCGACTGGTCGTCGTCTCCCACCACGGTGAACTGATTACGCATGCCCACCAGCATTTTCACCAGCAGGTATTGGCTGGCGTTGGTGTCCTGGTATTCGTCCACCAGCAGGTAGCGCACCTTGTTCTGCCATTTTTCCAAGATGTCGGTGTGGTCTTGGAAGAGTTTTACCGGCAGCAAAATCAGGTCGTCGAAGTCCACCGCGTTGTACGCCTTGAGCGTGCGCTGGTAATGCATGTAGACGATAGCGGCGGTTTGTTCTTTGGGGTTGCGAGCGTTTTCCAGCGCTTCGGGCGGCAAGATCAGGTCGTTTTTCCACGAGCCGATGTAGCCTTTGATCTCATCAATGCCGTCATCGCCCGAGTACTCTTTTTGCATAATGTCGCTGAGCAGCGCCTTGATGTCGCCGTCATCGAAAATCGAGAAGCCGGGCTTGTAACCGAGGCGGGCATACTCTTTGCGGATGATGTTCATGCCCAGGTTGTGGAAGGTACACACGGTCAGGCCGCGTCCTTCCACGCCTTTGAGCAAGGTGCCGACGCGTTCTTTCATTTCGCGCGCGGCCTTGTTGGTAAAGGTCATCGCCACGATGTGTTGCGCGCGGATGCCGCACTGCTGAACCAGGTGGGCAATTTTGCGAGTGATTACGCTGGTCTTGCCAGAACCGGCGCCAGCGAGCACCAATAGTGGGCCGCCGACGTAGTTCACGGCTTCTTGCTGCCGGGGATTGAGTCGGGACATGTCGTTGTATCGCAGGAAAGTGGGCGCGCATTTTAGCAGGCCTGATGCACAATGCCTTAACCGTCTGGATACTGTGACGCACGCCATACTGGCCGCGTGATGGTCTTGGTTATTTCAGACAATGCAGTACGCTAGTGCCTCATCAGCGGGGGCTGATGGGGAATACATCGCACAGGATGTGCGCAAGAGACGCCGATAACGGCGCGAAAGGGCGGTAGAACCGCCATGTGGATTGTTTTGGGGGAAGTCGTTTGTCCGCGCATGTTGAAACCTTGCGTATTGTCCTGCTGGCCGAAACGCCAGAATGGGCGGCGCTGTTGCGCGAGCATTTGGCGGCGATGGGCAACCCGTCGGCGCTGATTACCGCACCTTCCTGGGCGGCCGCCAGTGGCCTGTTTGACGATCACGTCCACGGCCTTCTGTTAACCACACCCGGCCTTCAGCCTGCTCCCGGCAGTTGCCCGTTGCCCACCGTTCTACTGCTAGAACACGAGCCGGCCCAGCCGCCGGTTGGCATCAGCGATTGGCTGGTGCGCGAGACGTTGAGCGCCGATACCCTGCGCCGCTGCCTGCGTTATGTGCGCGAGCACGGCGTGCTTAAAGACACGCTTCAGCGCCTGGCCGAGCAAGATCCGCTCACTGGCATTGCCAACCGCCAAGGCTTTCAAACCCTGCTCACCGCGCAATTGGCTGAATTCAAAGGCCGTGGGCTGGCGCTCGGGCATCTGGATCTCGACAACTTCCGCCACGCCAACGATGCGCTCGGTCACCAGGCCGGGGACCGCCTGATTTTGCAGGTAGTGGCGCGGCTCAAAGCGCAACTCTCCGTAGATGATCATCTGGCCCGTTTAGGCAGCGATGAATTTGCCCTGCTGCTGGATATCCGCCGCGATCCCAAGCGCGCCGAGCGCATGGCCGAACGCATTACCGAAGCGCTGTCCGAGCCCTACTGGGTTGATGGCGAAAGCCTGTTGATCGGCTGCAGCCTTGGTGTGGCGCACGCCCGTGCCGACGCCGGCGCCGATCCGCTGATGTGGCATGCCCATATCGCCATGCAGCAGGCCAAGAGCCAGCAGGGCTGCACCTTTCACGTGTTTGACGAGCGCATCAATCGCAATGCCCGCAGTCTTGCCGACCTGGAAAGCGAACTGCGCCGCGCATTACGCCGCGATGAGCTGGAGCTGCATTACCAGCCGCGCCTGTGCCTGAAAACCGGGCACATACTGGGCCTTGAAGCGCTGGTGCGCTGGCGCCACGCCGAGCTCGGGTTACTGGCGCCCAATGAGTTCGTGCCGTTGGCCGAGGAAAGCGGGCTGATTGTGCCGCTGGGTTACTGGGTAATTTCCCGCGCGTTGCGCGACATGCAGTGGCTGCGCGGACGGGGTCTGCCGGCGTTGCATATGGCGGTGAACCTGTCGTTCCGTCAGTTCCAGGACAGTCAACTGCTGACCACGTTGGCGCGTCTTATTGAAGAGCGCGGCGTGGATGCGCAGTGGCTGGAATTCGAACTAACCGAAACCGCCGTGATGCGCCGTAGCGATCACGTGCAACAAACCATGAAGGCGCTGGGCAAGCTCGGCGTGCGTTTTTCCCTCGACGATTTCGGCACCGGTTTTTCATCGTTCGTGCACCTGAACAACTTGCCGATCACCATGTTGAAGATCGACAAGAGTTTCGTCGGCGGCATGGATAACCGCCCCGAAAATCGGCAGTTGGTGCGGGCGATGATCAACCTGGCGCACAACCTGGAACTGGCCGTGGTGGCCGAAGGCGTGGAGAACGCCGAGCAGTTGGCGCTGCTGCGTCAGTTCGGTTGCGATCAGGTGCAGGGTTATCTGGTCAGCAAGCCTCTGCCCCTGGCCGACCTGGCGCGCTTTCTGGTGTTTGGCAGTCGTCAGGCGATGCTGTCGATTTAACCGCCAGCAGTCGTGCGGTTTTCCATTCAAACCCCAGCGTCAGACCCAGCGCCGCGCAGGCCAGGCCGGCGGCTAAACCCCACCACACGCCTTGCGCGCCCCAGCCCAAGTGAAATGCCAGCAACCAGGCGGCCGGCGCGCCGACGAGCCAGTAGCAAACCAACCCAACCACAAATGTGGTTTTCGCATCTTTAAGCCCGCGAATCGCGCCCATGGCGATGGTCTGAATGCCGTCGAACAACTCGAACCAGGCCGCGATGGCCAGCAGGCTGACCGCGAGGGCGACGATGCTGGCGAACGCCGGATCGCTGGCATCCAGGAACAGATCGACCACCGCATATGGCGCCAGCCAGAACAACAAGGCGAAGCCGAGCATGCAGCAGCCGCCAATGGCGATTCCGAGGCGACCAGCGCGGCGTGCATCGGCCAGCCGTCCGGCGCCGAAGTGCTGGCCGATTCGAAAGGTTACGGCGTAGGAAATGCCCACCGGCACCATAAAAGCCACATACACCGATTGCAGTGCAATTTGATGAGCGGCCAGTTGCGTACTGCCCAATGCGCCCATGCACAGCGCGGCAAAGGCGAACAAGCCGGACTCGACCGCGTAGGTGCCGCCAATCGGTAGGCCGAGGCGCAGCAGTTCTTTCATCGCAGCCTTGTCCGGGCGCAGCAAGCCGACGAACAACGGATACAACCGATAGGCGCGGTGATGCATGACGTGCAGCGCGAGCAGCAGCGCCATCAACGTACTGACAATGGCCGTGACCAAGCCGATGCCAGCCAGGCCCAGGTGCGGAAGACCGAACAGGCCGTGAATCAGCGCGTAGTTCAGGCCCAGATTTGCCACTGCGCCGCCAATGCTGATGGCCATCACCGGGCCGGCTCGGCCAAGCGCGCTGGTGAAACCGCGCAACGCCATGAATGTCATGTAGCCCGGCAGCGCGAAGACTAGTGTGGAAAGGAACTGCTCGGCGCCGTGCACGCTTGCCGGCGACTGCCCAAACGCCAGCAGAATGGGGCCGAGGTTCCACAGAAACACGCCTGCCGCCAATGCCATGGCCCAGCCGAGCCACAAACCGTTCTGACTGATCTGCACCACGCCACGTACATCCCCGCTGCCATGGCGAATGGCGACCAGGTTGCCGACGGCGGCAATCACGCCGACGCAGAAGATTGAAACAAACGAATAACTTGCCGCGCCAAGGCCGCCGCCCGCCAGTTCAGCGGGGCCGAGCAGGCCCATCATTACGGTGTCGGTGAACACCATCATCACGTGCGCCAGTTGCGCGGCGATCAATGGGCCAGCCAAGCGCAGGATGGCTTTCAACTCGATTTGTGTTGCGGTCGTCATGATGAGTCTGACTCAAACTAAAAAGGCACTGAGAGGGCGCCGGGGGTAACGAAGAACCGCCATCTTGCGCAAGAACACGCAACGCCACAAAACGATAAAAAAGATGCCAGGCATGACTTAAACTCATGCGAAGCGATAAGGAATGGTGCAATGACTCAACGTCTTCCCGGTTTATATGCATTGCGCGCTTTCGAGGCGGCGGCTCGTTACAGCTCGTTTACTCAAGCGGCGCAGGAACTGGCCATCACTCAAAGCGCTGTGAGCCGGCACATTCGTACGCTTGAAGAGCATTTCGGTTGCCGTCTTTTTCAGCGGGCGGGGCGCACGTTGCAGCTCACCGAAGCGGCTCGAATGCTGTTGCCGGGCATACGCGACGGCTTCGCCGCGCTTGAACGTGCATGCGCGACGTTACGCAGCGACGAAACAACCTTGCGACTGAAAGCGCCTTCCACGCTGACCATGCGATGGCTGCTGGCGCGGTTGTCGCGTTTTCGTCTGCTCGACGATGGCATGGAAGTGCAACTGACCAGTGCCTGGATGGATGTCGACCGCGTCGATTTTCACCAAGAACCCTTCGATTGTGCGGTGTTGCTCGGCAAGGGCGAATTTCCCGAAGAGTGGGAAAGTGTGCCGCTGTTTGCCGAGTGGCTGATCCCCGTCTGCGCGCCGGAAGCAGTGGGTCAGTCGCCTTGGGATGTTTCGCGATTGCAGCAGGCGCAACTGCTGCATCCCACCCCCGACCGCCGCGACTGGCGGCGCTGGCTGGAGGCAATGGGGCTGGCCGAGGACATTCCGCTTAAGGGCGGGCAGGTGTTCGACACGTTGGAGCTGGGGATGGTCGCCGCTGCGCGGGGTTATGGGGTGTCGATTGGCGATTTGGTCATGGTTGCCGAAGACGTGGCTAACGGCCGGCTGGCCTTGCCATGGCCCAACGCGGTGGCCAGCGGCGACAGTTATTTTCTGGTGTGGCCCAAGGCCCGGCGCGGCCAAGCCCGCTATCAACGGCTGCGCGATTACCTCCTCAGCGAGGTTGAAACGATGAAGTTACCTGACGTCGTACATCTTCTGTAATGTTTGTCTGGTAGATATGCGACGGAGTGCTGGCTAAATGCCGCTTTTTATTTGACGCACGATTTCACTCAAGTATTCTTCGCGCCCCGCCGAACACCTATGTAAGCAGGCTGCCTTCCACAAGCGGGCGGCCTTTTTTCTGCTTTGCTATGGAAAGCGGCAATTACTCAAAGCCGTATTACCCCACGGAGATGTAAATGTCCCAGCCCCGCTCCCGCATCGCCTGGCAGCTAGCGTCTGCGCTGGCCGTAATTCTCGTGTTGCTGATTGGCCTCAGCACCTTGTTTGCGCTTCGTTCGCTTAGCAATGCGACGTTAACAACCCGCGAGGAACACTTGGGTAGCGAAGCGCGGCTGTTGGCCGACCAGCTGAGTACCTTTCATGACAGTTTGCGCGAAAGCACTCAGCGTCTGGCTGGCCTGTTCGAGCAGCGTTTTCGCGATGGCTTGAATGTGCATGCCGATGAGCGTGTTGCCGTTGGCGCGCTGCAAACCCCGGCGCTTTATCTGGGCGACGTGCGGCTCAACAACCAGTTCGATCAAGTCGACGAATTCCGCAATCTCACCGCCGGCGTAGCGACGGTTTTTGTGTGCGACGGCGATGAGTTCGTTCGCGTAACCACCTCGTTGACCAAGCAGGATGGCAGCCGCGCCATCGGTACTGCACTGGATCACGCGCACCCTGCTTATAAGCGTCTGCTCGGCGGGCAAAATTATGTGGGCCGGGCGCTGCTGTTCGACCGCTTCTATATGACCCAATACACGCCGGTGGCCGACCCTTCGGGCCGCGTCATTGCAGTGCTGTTCGTGGGGTTCGATTACACCGACGCGCAAAACGCGCAGTTCGATAACCTCAAACGTTTCCGCATCGGTGCGACGGGCTCGTTGGCCTTGCTGGACGAGCAAAAGCATTGGCTGGTGCCGCCTGCGGGTGCCCAGCAGCCTGACAAAGCGGTGGACACTGTGACGGCGTTAGCCGCAAAACCCGGGCAAGGCGAGTTCTGGGAAGACGGTGACCAGTCGTTCTATAGCGTGGCGATGCCGTTTGCCGGCGGCCCATGGACCGTTCTGGCGAGTATGCCAAAGGCTGAAATCGAGGCGGTTACTTGGAATGTGGGGAGCCAGCTGGCAATCGGCAGTTTGATCACTCTGCTGCTCGCAGTCGGCGCGGTGATCTGGCTGTTGCGCCGCAAACTGCGTCCATTGGGCGATTTGGTAGCTCAAGCGCAAGCTTTGGGGAATGGCGATCTCAGTGCGCGTCTCAATATCACCAGTCACGATGAAATCGGCGAGCTGGCCCGCAATTTCAACCAGATGGGCGAAGCCTTGTCGACCATGGTCGCGCGTATTCGCGGCGCAGCTGAAAACGTCAGCAGCCGGGCGCAAGCGTTGGCTGGGTTGTCGTCCGGCGCTTATGAAGGCATCGAGCAACAGTCCGGCGAAATCAGCAGCATGGCCGGCGCGGTCGAAGAGTTCAGCGCCACCTCGCTGAATATTGCCGACAACATGCGTCACACCGAACGCCTGGCCAACGAGAACTCGCAGCAAACGCGCATCGGCCGTACCTCCATGGAGGAAGCGTCTAGCGCGCTGGAGCAGATTTCCAGTTCGCTGAATGGCACCGCCGACGTCATCAACACCCTCGGTCAGCGCTCGCAGGAAATTGGCGGCATTGTCAGTGTGATTACTTCCATTGCCGACCAAACCAACCTGCTCGCACTCAACGCTGCGATCGAAGCAGCGCGGGCTGGCGAGCAAGGCCGCGGCTTTGCTGTGGTCGCGGATGAAGTGCGCAGCCTGGCGGGTCGCACCCGTGACGCGACTAACGAAATCTCCGCCATGATCCAGAGCATTCAGGGCGAAACCAGCAGCGCTATCGCCACCATGGAGCAGGGCAAAGTGCAGATGCTCGACGGCTTGCAGCGCAACGCCAAAGTCGCTCAGGCGCTTACGCAGATTGCTGAGCAAAGCCAAGCAGCCGGCGAACAGTTCGCCGCCATCACCACGGCCACCAGCGAGCAGAGCAGCACCGCCACCATGCTGAGCAGCAACCTGCAAAGCATTGCGTTGGCCAACAGCGAGCAGCACGAAGTGATCACCAACCTCGCTGAAACTGCCAGAGAGCTGGATCAGCTGGCCGCCGGATTACGCGCAGAGGTCGGGCGATTCCAGTAACGCAACGCATGAAAAATCCCCGGCATTGTCCGGGGATTTTTTTATGCAGCGGTTATCACCAGGCAACCTTGAATGATGCGCACGCGGATCATGCTGTTCGCCTCGAAACCTGCCTGCTGCAACCAGAGGCCTTTAAGTTGAATCCAGGGTATTTGCTTGGGTAGCGCATAGATGCTCTCGCGCTTACCGGGCGCCACGTAATCCGCGGAGATTTTGAGCTGCCGCTCGGTGAATTGCGGAAGCATTACTTGTTGAATAGTCATGGGCAGACTCCTGCTTTAGGGGCATTGGCCAGCCGGGGTGCGGAATTGCATGCGACGGACCTTGAACCTCACTGTGGGCATTCGTCAGCTGTATATCCATACACTATTGCTGGGCGTGCGACCGGCTGCGGCTGAAGCGCGGTAGGGATAAATCCTCGAAGTTCGCTTACTCCTGAGGAGCGCCCCTGTATTGCAGGGCTTCAGCGAGGTGTTCACGGGCGATGGCTGAAGCGTTTTGCAGGTCAGCCAGCGTGCGAGCCACTTTTAAAATGCGATGAGCCGCGCGCAACGACAAGCCGAGGCGCTCGCATGCAGTTTCGAGCCAGGCCTGATCGCTTTGCAGCAGCCCACAATGTTCGCGCAAGCCAGGCAGGTCGAGGAACGCGTTGGCGATGCCTTGCCGTTCTATCTGAAGTGTTCTGGCGCGAGCTACCTGGGCGGCGGCCGTGGCGGTAGAAGTGTTTGTCGATGTAGTGGCGTGCAGCACCGTAGTTTCGCGAGCAACCGTGACATGCAGGTCAATACGGTCCAGCAGCGGGCCGGACAGTTTTCCTCGGTAGCGTTGCAGTTGCTCGGTACTGCACCGGCAGCGCCCGCTAGGGTCGCCCAAGTATCCGCACGGGCAGGGATTCATGGCGGCTACCAATTGAAAGCGCGCCGGGAAGTGCACTTTGTCTTTGGCTCGGGCGATGACGATATGGCCGCTTTCTAGAGGCTCGCGCAGTACCTCAAGCACGCGTCGATCGAACTCGGGAAGCTCATCCAGAAACAGTACGCCATGGTGCGCCAGAGTGATTTCGCCGGGCTGGGGACGACTGCCTCCGCCGACCAATGCCGGCCCTGAGGCTGTGTGGTGGGGATGGCGAAACGGCCGTTGCGGCCAGGCGCTCATCGGCGTGTGGCTGGCGACCGATTGAATCGCCGCCACTTCGAGCGCTTCCTGCTCATTTAGCGGGGGTAGCAGCCCTGGGAGTCTGCTGGCGAGTAGCGTCTTGCCAGTGCCCGGCGGACCGCTTAGCAGCAGATTGTGAGACCCCGCAGCAGCTACCAGCAGCGCCCGTTTCGCGGCGATTTGGCCTTGCACTTCGCAAAGGTCGGGGTAGGGCGCGCATTGGGGCAATAGTCCCTTTGCCTGGTAAGGCGCGATGGGGGCGAGCCCATTGAAATGGGCGGCCAGTTCCAACAGGTGATCGGCAGCCAGCACCGTCAGGCCCGACGCCAAACTGGCTTCTTCGGCGTTGCAGCGCGGCACTACCGAGGTGCGCCCTGCGGCGCGCACGGCAAGCGCTGCCGGCAATACGTCCTGTACTGGGCGTAAGGCGCCTGAGAGCGCCAGCTCCCCGAGGCATTCGATATGTTCCAGCGCAGCCAATGGAACCTGGCCGCTGGCGGCAAGTATGCCAAGCGCGATGGCCAAATCGAAGCGGCCGCCGTCTTTAGGTAAATCGGCCGGAGCGAGGTTTAAGGTGATACGACGTTGGGGAAATTCGAAGGCGCAATTCAGAATCGCGCTACGCACGCGGTCCTTGCTTTCTTTGACGGCGGTTTCAGGCAAGCCCACCAGGGTCAGCGAGGGCAGGCCATTGGCCAAGTGTGCTTCGACGATTACAGAGGGTGCTTGGACGCCGACTTGGGCGCGGCTATGAACGATAGCCAAAGACATGGATCACTCCTTGATCACATGCCGCTCAGTTCGAGTGGATTACTCGCTGGGCGGCGTTAACTTTTCTTCCAACTCAGCGACCTTGGCCTCAAGCGCTTCAAGGCGCGCACGGGTGCGGGCAAGCACGGCCATCTGACTGTCAAACTCTTCGCGGCTAACCAAGTCGAGCTTGCTGAAGCCACTTTGCAGCAGCACCTTGAATTGGCTTTCGAACTCGCTGCGCGGCAACGGTGTTTCGCCATTGAACAAGCGCGAGGCGTGGGTGCTTAGGGCATCAAGAAGGGCTTTAGGCGGCAGCATAAGAAGGTTCCAAATAGGTCGGCCGGCAGTGTAACACGCAGCATTACGACGCCAGGCCGAGGGGTTTTGCACGGTTTTGGCGCGTACCCGAAGTGAGGCTTGCACCGTTGTCGAGCGTGACTCGCCCGGGCGCTTTGGTCACGGCGCAGCTTTGACCCCATAACCCGCTGAATTCCAAGCTTTTCCCCGAGCTGGCAAGCTTTCTGCTTAGTGGGCTATGACGCATGCACCGATGCAGTTCGGCTGCGTAAGGCGAAGCGGGGGAGTCGTTTCGTCAGGAGCGATTGGTTGTGTCGAGAGCCCTCCCTGAGGACGTTCGATGCGTTACAAAGCCAGACACTGCGCTTAGACTTGAACCGGGTTCGTTTTTCCTGGGGCAAGTCCACCAATACGGGAGAGAGTTTCATGAAGTTAGTAACTGCCATCATCAAACCGTTCAAGCTGGACGATGTGCGCGAGTCGCTATCGGAGATCGGCGTGCAGGGCATTACTGTCACTGAAGTCAAAGGCTTCGGTCGTCAGAAAGGCCATACCGAGTTGTATCGCGGCGCCGAATACGTGGTCGATTTCTTGCCCAAAGTGAAGATCGACGTGGCCATTGCTGATGATCAGCTGGATCGCGTTATCGAAGCCATCACCAAGGCGGCCAACACCGGCAAGATCGGTGACGGCAAGATCTTCGTGGTCAATCTGGAACAGGCCATCCGCATCCGTACCGGCGAAACCGGCACCGACGCAATCTAAAAAGCCGCCGAACCCAACGCCCCAGGAGAAAACAATATGACTCTGCGTAAGCTCGCAGGGCTAGGAGCCCTTTTGTCCCTCGTTACCCCAGGCTTGGCCATGGCGGACGAGGTTGTGTTGAATACCGGCGACACGGCGTGGATGCTGACCGCTACCGCCTTGGTGCTGTTTATGACCATCCCGGGCCTCGCGCTGTTCTACGGCGGCATGGTTCGCTCCAAGAACATCCTCTCGGTGATGATGCAGTGCTTCGCCATCACCGGCCTGATCAGCATTCTGTGGGTCGTTTACGGCTACAGCATGACGTTCGATGTCACTGGCATGGAACAGGGCGTTGTTAACTTCAACTCGTTTGTAGGCGGTCTGTCCAAGGCCTTCCTGGCCGGCGTCACGCCAGCGAGCCTGACCTACGCGGTCCCGGAAGCTGTGTTCATCACCTTCCAAATGACCTTCGCCATCATTACTCCTGCTCTGATCGTCGGCGCTTTCGCAGAACGCATGAAGTTCTCCGCCATGCTGATCTTCATGGGCGTGTGGTTCACGCTGGTTTACGCGCCAATCGCCCACATGGTGTGGAGCGGTAACGGCGGTCTGATGTGGGACTGGGGCGTACTGGACTTCGCTGGCGGCACCGTGGTGCACATCAACGCCGGTATCGCCGGTCTGGTTGCCTGCATCGTGATGGGCAAGCGCAAAGGCTACCCAACCACGCCAATGGCACCGCACAACCTGGGCTACACCCTGGTAGGTGCTGCCATGCTGTGGATCGGCTGGTTCGGCTTCAACGCCGGTTCCGCCGTTGCCGCTAACGGCACTGCCGGTATGGCCATGCTGGTTACTCAGATTGCCACCGCTGCTGCTGCCCTGGGCTGGATGTTCGCCGAGTGGATTACCCACGGTAAGCCAAGTGCCCTGGGCATCGCTTCGGGTGTGGTCGCCGGTCTGGTGGGCATTACTCCGGCTGCTGGCACCGTAGGCCCAATGGGCGCTCTGGTAATCGGTCTGGCTGCTGGCGTGATCTGCTTCTTCTGCGCCACTACCCTGAAACGCAAACTGGGCTACGACGATTCCTTGGATGCCTTTGGTGTTCACGGTATCGGCGGCATCGTCGGCGCAATTCTCACCGGCGTATTCGCAGCACCTGCACTGGGCGGCTTCGGCACCGTTGAAGACATCGGCGCGCAAGTGATCACTCAGATCAAAGGCGTCGGCTTCACTGTGATCTACACCGCGGTCGTCACGTTTGTGATCCTGAAAGTGCTGGACCTGGTGATGGGTCTGCGTGTGAGCGAAGAAGAAGAGACGGTTGGTCTCGACTTGGCGCAACACAACGAGCGTGGCTACAACCTGTAAGCTTTTTACAGGCAACACCCGCAGAAAAAATGCCCGGCTTTTGCCGGGCATTTTGCGTTTCGCACTAGCGTGATTTACGACCATTGTCGAGCGCCGCGGGCTTGAAAAGATGGTTCGCTTAAATAAACTCAAACGCTCTGGCCTGCGCCCTTTGCTTTTTCCACGAGCACGCTAGAATGCGCGCCGAACGAGCGGAGATGCTTATGTGGCAACAACGCGAATTCACCTTGCAGGCACGCCCGCGAGGCTTCCATTTGGTGACCGATGAGGTGACGGCGAAATTGCCTGAACTGGCTGGCTACCGGTTGGGTCTGTTACATCTGTGGCTGTTGCACACCTCGGCTTCACTGACCATTAACGAGAATGCCGACCCGGCTGTGCGACGCGACTTTGAGCGGTTCTTCAATCGTCTGGTCCCTCAAGTTGGCAGTGTGCATGCCGACATCAACGACCAGGACGTGTACGAACACAGCGACGAAGGCCCGGACGATTTGCCCGCGCATTTCAAGGCCAGTTTGCTGGGATGCCAAGTGACGCTGCCGATACGTGCGGGTCGTTTGGCCTTAGGCACCTGGCAAGGGATTTACCTGGGTGAGCACCGTGATCACGGTGGCCCCAGAAGAGTGCTTGCGACCCTGCAGGGCGAGACTCTTTGAATTTTTCTGGCAATGCGCGACAGCGTGTATTGCTGGGCTATAACTAACCTGCTTTTCGCAAGTCATGAGGTTAAACATGAGCGACGAAGATCTGGAACAAGACGAACTGGAAGGCGGTGCGGAAGACGACGGCGAAGAGCTGGCGGCCGCTGATGATGGCGTGGCGGATGACGCTGACGACACCGACAGCGACAGCGATGTCCCCGTAAAAGCTGGCAAAAAAGCTAAGGCGGCTGTCGATATCGACGAGCTTCCTAGCATCGAAGCCAAGCAAAAGGAACGCGATGCGCTGGAGCGCGCCATGCAGGAATTCTTGTCCCGTGGTGGCAAGGTGCAGGAGGTCGAGCCTAATGTGGTTGCCGATCCGCCCAAGAAGCCGGACAGCAAATACGGCAGCCGCCCTATTTAGTGTTTAGCCCAAAAAGCCCGCCATTTTGGCGGGCTTTTTGTTTGGCTTATCGATCGGCTGCGCGTCGGCGATGCTGCGTTGAAATTTGATTTTGAATGCTCATGGGCTACAGCCCACTGCGCTTCAAAATCAAATTTCGCCTTGCCTCGCTCTAGCTCGCTCGACCTCGACCGAGTTAAGGCTCCGCAATCCTGTAGGAGCGGCTTTAGCCGCGATTGGATCGCCGGCTTGTCGCCGATCTCAACCCCACTGCGCCAACACCCCAGGCAACTGCGCCAACGCTGTAATCTCGGCATCCGGCTGCCCATCACCTTCCCAGCTCTTCCCCTGCGGATTAAACCAAACCGCCCGCATGCCCGCGTTCTGCGCGCCCCGGATATCGTCGGCAGGATGGTCGCCAACGTGCACGCCGGCGGCAGCTGCAACGCCCGCGTGTTGCAAGGCGGTGATAAAGGGCAACGGGTCCGGCTTTCCGACACCGAGGTCTTCGGCACACAGGGCGAAGCGAAAGTAATCGGCCAAGCCGAGCCGGCGAACATCAGCGTTGCCGTTGGTGATCACCCCGAGCATGTAACGCTCGGTCAAGCGCTCCAGCGTGGGCACGGTGTCGTCGAAAAAGGTGATGTGATGGCGCGCATCGAGCATGGCGTGGAATGCGTGTTCAGCCATGTCTTTTGCGTGTTCGGCGCTGTAGCCAACGCCTTCCAGTGCTTGAAACAACGTGCGGCGGCGCAGTTCGCTCAGGCGGTAACGCAGCCTCGGCTCGGCGGCGAGCACTTGGCTGCGGATGGTCCACAAATGTTCAACCGGCTGCGCAGCCAGGAGTGGCGCGTTCTTGCTCAGCCAGTCACGCATCGCCGCCTCGGCGCCGGTGATGACAGGGAGGTTGTCCCATAGCGTGTCGTCTAGGTCGAACGTGATCAGTTGGATGCTCATGGTTCGCTGCTTTTACGTTTGGCGCGGGGATGGGCACTGTCGTAAACGGTGGCCAAATGCTGGAAATCCAGATGGGTATAAATCTGCGTGGTGGCGATGTCGGCGTGGCCGAGCAGCTCCTGCACGGCGCGAAGGTCTTGTGACGACTCAAGCATGTGACTGGCAAACGAATGCCGGAGCATATGCGGATGCAGGTGTTGCCCCAGCTCGCGTACGCCGGCTTGGCCGACGCGCAATTGAATGGCGCGCGGGCCAAGGCGCTTGCCCTTGGCGCTGATAAAAACCGCGTCGTCCGCTGGGTTGGCCAAGGCGCGCTGCGCCAGCCAAGTTTCCAATGCTTCACGCGCCTTGCGGCCCAGCGGCAGCACCCGCGTTTTGCTGCCCTTGCCGACTACTTCGACCAAGCCGCCGGGCAAATCCAGCTGCTGCACATTCAAGCCCGCCAGTTCGGCAAGGCGCAGGCCCGAGGAGTAAAACAACTCGAGCATGGCGTGATCGCGCCGGCCGATGAAATCATCTTCCACCGCGCCGTCGAGCAGCTGGGAGGTGCGGTCGGCGTCCAGCGTGCGCGGCAGGCGACGTTCACGCTTGGGCGGCGCGATGCCGGTGGCGGGATCGTGTTGGCAAACGCCCTCAGCGATCAGGTAGCTGTACAAGCCGCGCGTGGCGGAGAGCAGACGCGCCAGGCTGCGTGCCGACAACCCTTGCTGATGCAGGCGCGCCACGAAGCTGCGCAGCCGACGCACGTCGAGCGCCGCCCAGGAATCGATTCCTTGGTGACTGCACAATTCGGTGAGTTTGAGTAGGTCGCGTTGGTAGGCGTCGAGCGTGTTGGGTGACATCTGCCGTTCGCTGCGCAGATGTTTGAGGTAGGCGTCTAGGGCAGCTTGCATCAGGCGTTGCGCCTCCAGATGTGCGCTATTGGCAGTGCGCCACGTCGCCTAACGTACCGAGCGCAGTGGCGTGGCGAAGCGCGGCAGAACGCGGGCAAGCACTTCGGCGATATAGCCAAGAAACAGCGTGCCGAGCGAGCTCTTGTAATGCTGCGGATCGGGGCTGCCGATGGCGAGTACGCCGTGCAAACCTTGGTGACTGAGGGCTACTACGGCCGCTGAACCGACGCTCTCGCGTTCCTCTTCACCAAACAGAAACGCCAGCTCATGGCTGCGCAGCACGCCGCAAATGGTTTTGCCGTCGGCCAGCAAGCCACCGATGGCTTGATGCGCTTCGGCAAAACTCACCGAGCGGCCCACGCCGGTTGGCGTCTCGCTGAACAAGGTAAGGCTGACAAAGGGCACCTGGAATTCGTGGCGCAGGCTGTCTTCAACGGCGCTGACCACTTCTTCCAGGGAGCTGGCGTCGAGCAAGTCGAGCACCAGGCGGCGAGTCTTATCGAACAACCGATCGTTATCGCGGGCGACGTCCATCAGTTGCGAAAGACGGTGGCGCATCTCGATGTTGCGCTCACGCAGCAGCTTGACCTGGCGCTCGACCAGCGACACCGACTCGCCGCGCTGATGCGGAATACGCAGCTCGGGAATCAACTCGTCGTGGTCGACGAAAAACTCCGGATGCGCGCGCAGAAATGCGGCCACCGCTTCGGCGTCCAGAGGGGTGTTCTCGTCTTGCTGCTTATCGGTCATAGGCGAACCTGCCCTTCATAAACCCGGACGGCGGGTCCGGTCATCATTACGGGTTGCCCGGCGCCGGCCCATTCAATAAACAGGCGGCCACCAGGCAGTTCGAGTTGCAGAGGCGAATCCATCCAACCCTGACTGATAGCCGCAACCGCTGCCGCGCATGCGCCGGTACCGCAGGCCTGGGTTTCCCCGGCGCCGCGCTCCCACACGCGCAGCTTGGCGTGCTGGCGGTCGGTCACTTCGAGGAAGCCGACATTCACGCGCTGGGGAAAACGCGGGTGATGTTCCAGCTTTGGCCCCAGCGTATGCACGGGAGCATCAGCCACGCTGTCGACGCGCAGCACGGCGTGCGGATTGCCCATGGACACCGCCGCCAGCGTGACCGCTGTGCCATCGACATCGACCTGGTAATTCAGTGCCTGGCTCTCGGCCTGGAATGGAATACGCGCTGGCTCAAGGGTCGGCGCGCCCATGTTGACGCTGATCTGGCCGTCGGGACGCACATCCAGCTCGATGATGCCGCCGGACGTTTCCACGCGAATTTGACGCTTCATGGTCAGGCGCTTGTCCAGCACAAAGCGGGCGAAGCAGCGTGCGCCGTTGCCGCATTGCTCAACTTCAGAACCGTCGGAGTTGAAGATTCGATAGCGGAAGTCGACGTCGGGATTGGTCGGCGGTTCGACCAGCAGCAACTGGTCGAAGCCCACGCCGGTGTGGCGATCGCCCCACTGTTTGGCGTGTTTTGGCTGGATATGCGCGTGCTGGCTGACCAGGTCGAGGACCATGAAGTCATTACCCAGGCCGTGCATTTTGGTGAATCGCAGCAGCATGACCGTTACTCCGGCAGCAGGCTTTCGCCAGCATAGAGTTCTTGCACAGTCTCACGGCGACGCACTTCATAAGCCTGTTCGCCGTCGACCAGCACTTCGGCGCAACGGCCACGGGTGTTGTAGTTAGAGCTCATGACAAAACCATAGGCGCCCGCCGAACACACCGCCAGCAAATCACCTTCTTCCAAGGCCAACTCACGACCTTTGGCGAGGAAATCGCCGGTCTCGCAAATCGGCCCGACGATGTCGTAGGCGCGCGCGGCGCCCTCGCGCGGCTGCACGGGCACTACGTCCATCCATGCCTGATAAAGGGCCGGGCGAATCAGGTCGTTCATCGCCGCGTCGACGATGGCAAAGTCTTTGTGTTCGGTGTGCTTGAGGTATTCAACCTGGGTCAGCAACACGCCGCCGTTGGCGACGATGTAGCGGCCGGGTTCGAACACCAGCTTCAGGTCACGCCCAGCGGTACGCTCGCGCACAGCCTTGATGTAGTCGCTGACCAGCGGCGGGGTCTCGTCTTTGTAACGCACGCCCACGCCACCACCGAGGTCGAGGTGGTGAATCTGAATGCCGCGCGCCGAAAGGCGGTCGATCAGCGCCAGCAGGCGGTCGAGGGCATCGAGAAACGGGGGCAGGTTGGTCAGCTGCGAACCGATATGGCAATCCACGCCGAGCACTTTCAGGTTCGGCAATTCATGGGCGCGGGCATACACCGCCTCGGCCTCGGCAATGGCGATACCGAATTTGTTTTCTTTGAGGCCGGTGGAAATGTAGGGGTGGGTGCCCGCGTCAACGTCGGGGTTTACCCGCAGCGAAATCGGCGCGATCACATCTTGCTCGGCGGCAACCAGTTGCAGGCGTTCCAGCTCATCGGTGGACTCGACGTTAAAGCAGTGCACGCCCACTTCCAGCGCGCGGCGCATGTCGTCGCGGCTTTTGCCCACACCGGAAAACACGATTTTGCCCGGCTCGCCACCGGCGGCCAGCACGCGCTCCAACTCGCCGGAGGAAACAATATCGAACCCGGCGCCCAGGCGGGCCAGCAGGTTCAGTACAGCGAGGTTGGAGTTGGCTTTGACGGCGTAGCACACCAGATGCGGGACGCCTTGCAGCGCGTCGGCATAGGCGTTGAATTGCGCACTGATGTGCGCACGCGAATACACGTAGGTGGGCGTACCGAAACGCTCGGCAATGGCGGACAACGCCACACCCTCCGCAAACAGTTCGCCTGTGCGGTAATTGAAGGCGTGCATACCGCCTCCTTAATGGGTGTGTTCAGCGGAAGGTTGGTCTTCGCCTGGCAGATACAGCGGGCCTTTTTGGCCACAGCCGGTAAGCAGAGACGAAATGGCGACGAGCGCGATAAGGGCAGTCAGTAGCCGCTTCATGGCGGATTCCTTGTAAAAGCAGTGATTGCGCCGGAGTATACCGGCCGCCCGGCGCCTTGCCTATGCGCCGGGCGATAGAGCGCAGCTCCCGCGCAGCGGGCCTTGACGCTATCGTAAGTGCTCCACTGTTCGTCCCTTCAAGCCCTAACAGGAGCTCTGATGCACACACCTGCGCCACTGTCCGGTTCGGTCTCGGTCGCCTATTTCCAGGGGCTTTTGGACTACCTGGCGCGCCAGGGTATCGCGACCGAAACCTTGCTGGCGCCCTTGCAGCTGAGCCCTGAACTGCTGGCACAGCGAGACCAGCGGGTGGCCGCCTCGGTGTACCTGGCGGTGATGGAAAAAGGCGTTGAGCTGACGGGCGATGTGCACTTTGGCCTGCACCTCGGCGAAGCGGTGCGGCCGGGTTACTACGGCGTACTCGGTTATTTGTTGATGAGCTGCGCCACCTTGGGCGACGCGCTGCACCGCCAGGCGCGCTACGCCACCTTGGTTGGCAGCCTTGGGCATGTCGACCTGGCCGATGAGCCCGCTCGGCCCGGCCTTGAACCGCAAGTCGCCCACAGCTGGCAGCCGCTGTTGCCGCAGCAGCAACGGCACCTGTGCGAGGAAACGCTGGCGGGCTGGACCACGTTTGGGCACTGGATCAGCGGCCTGGATGTGCCGCCCACCGAAGTGCGCTTCCAGCACGCGGCACCTGCTGATACGGCCGAACACCAGCGCATCTTTCGTTGCCCGGTGCTGTTTTCCCAACCCGACAACGCCCTGGTCTTCCCCAAGCGCCTACTGCTCGCGCCGCTTGGTCAGGCCGATGCGCAGGTGCGCAAGATGCTCGACGGCTATGCCGACCGCCTGCTCACGGAATTGCGCCACGAGCAAAACGTGCTGGACCGCGCGCGCCTGGAACTGGCCAAGCAACTCGCCGAACAGGGACCGGATCTGGAGCGTCTGGCGCACGCTTTGGCGCTCAGTCCGCGCACCTTGCAGCGCCGTCTGCGCGAGACCGGGTTATCATTCAGCCAACTTGTCGACGAAACTCGCCAGCAGTTGGTGCTCAATTACCTACGCGATCCGACGCTCGAGCTGGCTGACATCGCGTTTTTTGTTGGCTTCAGCGAAGCCGGTTCCCTGGCCCGCGCGTTTCGCCGCTGGACCGGACAGAGCCCCGCCGAGTACCGCCGCACACTAGTCGGCTAATGCCTACAACTTGTCGCAACGCACCTGCGTCGTTGCCTTATTTTTTGCCTGAGGTGCCCGTTATGAGTTTGACCGAAGCGCGTTTTCACGACCTGGTGGACGCCACCCAGGAGTCGGTAGAAGACATTTTCGATGACAGCGGCCTGGACCTCGATCTGGAAAATTCCGCCGGCATTCTCACCGTGCGTTTTGCCAATGGCTCGCAACTGATCCTCAGCCGGCAGGTGCCGATTCGCCAACTGTGGGTGGCGGCTCGCTCGGGCGGTTTCCATTTCGATTACGACGGCGCCAGCGAGCGCTGGATCTGCGACACCAGCGACGAATTGCTCGGCGAAATGCTGGCGCGCATCACCCTTGAACAAGCCGGCGAAGCGATCGAGTTTGATGAGCTCTGACATGAATGCTCCACAGATTTTCCAGCCTCAGGCGCAAGACGCTGACGTGGTGCTGTCGCCATGTCGCCGCGAATGCTGCCTTGATGACGACGACGTGTGCTTAGGCTGCGGGCGCTTGCTCGCTGAAATCCGCGAGTGGAAAGCCGCTGATAGCCCGCGCCGGCGGCAGATAATCGAGTTGGCGCAGGCACGCGTGAAGCCGTCACCTTTTCGGCAGTCTTGACCACGCAGTCATGTCTTGTGCTACGGTCGGCACCTGCCTCCCCTGAATGAGGCGCTTGCAAACCCCGGCTTCGGTCGGGGTTTTTCTTTAATTGCCGCCTGGAATTTGCCGCCGCCCGCATCGGGCCGCGACGTTCCGCTGGTAGCCGCTGCCTGGCTGCCATTGACTATGAGTACTGCGTTATGACCGCTCCAGCCATCACCATCACCCGTCTGGACCTGCAACGCCTTGAGCGTCTGCTCGAAAGCCTCGACGATTTCGGCCCAGGCGCCCAAGCCCTCGAAGAGGAGCTGGCGCGCGCCAATGTGGTCGGCCATGACGAAGTGCCGGCCGGCGTGGTGACCATGAACTCGCGGGTGGTATGCCGTGAAGAAAGCAGCGGTAAGGAATACCACCTGACGCTGGTGTACCCGAACGAGGCGGGCGGCGAGGGCACCGTATCGGTTCTGGCGCCCGTAGGCAGCGCGCTGTTGGGGTTGTCGGTTGGCCAACACATCGATTGGCCAAGCCCGGCTGGCAAACTGATTCAGCTGACATTGCTGGCAGTCGAGTACCAACCAGAAGCAGCCGGTGCCTATAGCCAGTAATCGCCAGGCGCTTTTAGAGTAGGCGTTCATTCAGTGGCAAGGAGGCCGAGATGCCCAGCCTACCGATGTACTTCCCGCCTGCGTTTTCCCTGCCTCAAGCGTTGCTCTGCGCCCAATTGGTGAACTGCGCTTATCAGCAGTACGGCCAGTGGATGGCGCAGCAGCAGCCGCGAAAGCCTGACGATTTCCACTGGCAGCTACCGGACATGCCCGGCTGGCAGTTCTCATCGCCGGTGTGGAGCGTGCTCAGCGAATTGCATTTTCTCAACGAGTCCGAGCCTTTCGGCTTTGCTGCGCGCGACCCGCAAGGCGCCGTTTACCTGGTGTTTCGCGGCACCGACACGGCGCAAGACTGGCTGGATGATCTGGACGTGCCGCAGCGCAGCTACCCGTGGAAGAGCGACGTTGGCCTCGTGCACGACGGCTTCTTGAAGCTCTACACCTCGCTTCGCGACCTGGCCTTGCAGGCGCTCGATGACATGCGTCCCGAGGGCCCGCTATGGGTTTGCGGTCATAGTTTGGGTAGCACATTGTCGACGCTGGCCGTGCCGGATATGCGCGAACGCTGGCCCGGCTTAGCGCTGCAACACTACAACTTTGCCAGCCCGCGCCTGGCGTCGCCCTCGTTCGCCGCGTACTACAACGGCCTGCAGGTGCCGACTTTTCGGGTGGTCAACGACAGCGACCTGGTTCCCGAAGTGCCGCCGGGCGTCAGCGGCACGTGGCTGTACCAGCATGTTGGCCAGGCGATTACGTTCACCGCCAGCTACGCCAGCGTGTTGGGCGACCACAGCTTGGCAGGCAGCTATCTGTACGCACTCAATAACCCGCAGGCGCCCATGAAGGCGTGAGCCGATGCTCACTGATGAGCCCGAGGCGCCAACACGTTACGCACGTTGCAACGCGCTATTGAGCGCAGCCTCCAGCCGGGTTTTGTAGCGCAGGTAATGAATGGTCTGCGTTTGCCCCTCTCCGAGCACCCGCGACAGATCCAGGTCAGTGATGTAGCACGGATAACGCTCGTGGCCGCTACGTTGCGAAAGGATGTGGCGGGCCACGGCGCTGAACAGTTCATTGCCGTATTCCAACTCGGAGAATTCCCGGTGGTTACAGAACAGGGTGACGTGCACCCGTCCTTGCTCGGCGGGTTCGACAATCGCCTGAACGTCGTAGAACGGATGGCTGACCGCCGATTGGGGCGCCGCGCGGCGCTCCAGAAATTGCGCCCGGGAAGGCGCCGGCGGCAGCACTTCGTAATACAGAATTTCCAGGGTGTCGGCCAAAATCGGGTCGGTATCCAGCGGCAGCTGCGCGTTGCGGCGGTATAGCACCGACTGTAGAAAACGGTGCAGCGGCGTCAGCAAGCTTTGCTCATCGCGGAACGGAAGACGCTGGCGCCAGAGCGCGTTGCGTTCATCCAGCGCGGTCAGCTCGGCGGTATCTTCATGCAAGCGGTAGAACACCTGAATGCAGTCCGGACGGCCCAGCGGCAGAATCATCGCCAGGTCTTCACCTTCCAAGGCATGGCGGTCCAAATGCAACGGGCTGTAGCTGTTCAGCTCGCTGCCCAACTGCTCCAGCAACGCCGGCAAGTTGTTCAGTGCCACATGGTCGACATGGCCGGGCGTTAATTGCAGCACGTGGTATTGCTGCTGAATCTGCACCAAATAGCGTTGCCCGCGTTCGCCCACGAAGTGCGAAAGAATATCGCGGAACAATTCTTCCACACGCTCGGCAATCGCCTGGGCGCGGTTGCGACAAAAACACCGCACTTTCAACACAGGCAACGCCCCGCCGGGCGGCAGGCTGTTAAGAAAGTCGCGCAAGCAATCGAGCAGGGCATGAGGGCCGTCGTATCGACTGACCGATAACTCGTTCCAGCTGTTCAGGCTGACTTGGTCGAGGGTCAACACCAGGTTTTCGCGCACACCCGAATAGCCCAGGGAATCCGTGCGGCCCGTGGTCATGTGCACGTTGAGCTGGCTGTGCTGTTTGAGCGGGTCGATACCGACGTTAACCAGCAACAACACCTCGCTTGGCGCGCTGCTGTGCAGAAGCGCATCTTCACTTACGCTCGGCAACGGCAGCGGCACAGCTTGTTGCAAGCTGGTGAGCAGATTGGCCAATTCGAACTCGGTCAGGTCGCTGTCGCCAGGGTGCAAGGCGATGCGCGTGCTGCTGTCGATCACGCCGTTGCGGTGACACCAGGCCAGCAGCTCAATCAGTTCGCGCGCCCGTTTCAGTGGTGCGAAGTCGCGCCATTCCTGGCCGCTGAGGCTGCCGTTGAATAAGGCCCATTGGCTGTCATCGGTGCTGTCGCTGTTGAACACCAACGTCAGGTTGTCTTCGGCCAGGTCGGGGGCGATGCCGGGGTTGATGAATTCGATTTTGCCAGCCTTGCGCTCGAAGGCGGCATACAGGCGCCGGCCCAATACGCCGAGGTCGCGGCTGTTGAGCGAGCTGGCGACTTGTTGAGTGCGGGCGAACTGCGAGAGGAAGCGGTAGCTGTAGGTCAGCTCGTTGACCAGCACGCGGCGCTCAGCGCTGACCTGGCGTACCTTCCACTGGCTGCGACTATCGAGCATCGCCAGTTGCCGCTGCTGCCAGCCCCAGCCCGCCGTGAGTTTTTCCAGTAACAAGCGCTGCCAGCTTTTGCGCCGGTTACGCGGCGGGTTGCTGATTTTCTTGTTTACCTTGAGGTACAGGCAGCGGCGAATCAGTTCCAGGCGCTCGGTTTCGCCCCGGCCGCTGAGGTATTCCTCAAGGCGGCGGTACACCACGATGTACGGGTCCAGCTCGTCGAGGTCGAGCTGGTTGCTGAACACGGCTTGTTTGAAGCGCAGGCTCAAGCATTCAACGTTTGGGTGCTCGCTGGCGTACACCTCGGTCAGCAGTAATTTGAGCGCCGACTTGTAAGGCGACTCGATGCCCTTAAACAGTTGCCACATGCCAGCGCCGATGAATTCACCCGGCGGAATGGTCGCCAGATGGCCAAGATCCAGCACTTCGTCTGCGCGGATAAATCGTTTGCTCAGCAGTTGATGGGTGTATTCGGCATAGCGTTTTTCTTCGTACACCGGCACCAGCCACCACAGCGGCGTGCGTCCGGCCAGCCAGATGGCGGTGCGGTAGAACTCGTCCAGCAACAAGTAATGTTGCGTGGTGCCGCAATCGTCTGAGGTCAGTTGGGCTTCGCGGTCACCGACGGTGAAGCGCGCCGGATCGATCAGGAAGAAATGCGCCTCGGCGCCCTGGGTCGCTGCCCACACTTCCAGCAGCGTGCATTTGCGCGCCAGCTCTTGCAGTTCTTGCGCGCTGAGGTTTGGGGCGTGGCACACCCACACGTCCATATCGCTCTGTTCGGCCTGGGCGACAGTGCCGAGGCTGCCCATTAGAAACAGACCGTGGATCGGTAAAGGCGGATTGCCGCGCCGCGCTTTGTACACGAACGAGCGGGTCAGACGCTGGGCTTCGCTCAGCAGGTCATCGTCGGGTTCGTAGCCGGATAGGCCCGCGGGCGTCTGGCCAGAAACGTAACCGGGAAGCAGTGGGTGATTAACGTGAAACAGCAATGGCAACAGCTTGAGCACCAGTTGCTGGCGCGTCGACAACCCTTGCATAGCGCGGTCCAGGCGACCGCTGTTGACCTGGAGAAAGCGCGCGCGCAGCTGCGTCAGCACCTTGCGGTCGATACCCTCGTCAATGTCGGGACGAATTTCCTGGGTGCGCGTCATAGCTAACTCTTGCCGGTTGGTGGGGCTAGATTAGCAGCCGCGAAACGCCGGGGGCAGGGGGCTGTGGCTCGATTTACGGCGGTGGGGCAGAGCAGGCAAAAGCAGCGGGTCGCCGCCTTTGCCTGCGGCACGGAGGGTTAGGCCGCTTCTTCAACGGTGAGGATGGTCAACAGGTCTTGGGCATGCTGGGCGGCGTCCAGCCCGAGACTGGTCAGGTAACCGCCATCTGGCAGCGTCACCAGGCCTTTGTCATGCAGGCGCTGGGTCGCGGCAATGGCCGTGGGCGAGGCGATATGGTGAACCTTGAGGCCTTCCTTGGTGTTGGAAAGGTTGTACAGGGCAAGAATTTCCAGCTCAGCAATCAGTTCGGGGGTAAATGACATGTTTGCTCCAGATTTCTTGTAGTGCGCCAAGGCTCAGCATTGAGTCGTTGGCAGCGTGGACCCCAACTAGCGGGCAGGGGGTGGTGGGTGGCTGCCGCTCACTTCGCGGCGTTCTGCTTGTTCCTCCAGGTGTCGATGATCTGTTGATAGCGGCCGTCGCTTTCGATTAAGCGCATTCCTTGATCGAAACGTTTGAGCAGGTTTTCAGCGTCTGGATGGTGTCGGGAAAAGGATAGATAAAGATCAGGGCGGTGCACGGTCATGACCGGGATAAATTGCCCACGCAGCTCCGGATGCTCCTCGAACAGCTGCAGCGCGGTTCCTCGAAATGCCAGCATGTAATCCACCCGCGAGCGTTGCAACATCAAAAAACCGTTGAGGTCTTTGCGCACCATGATGCGGTTCACGCGGATGTCGTTGTCAAACTCGGCACCGTATTCGTAGCCATTGGTGACCGCCACGGTTTTGCCCGCCAACTGATCCAGATTGCTCACCGGCTTGGCGCTGTCATTGCGCGCCCACAGCAGAATCGATTCGCTGAACAAGGGGTGAGTGGGCAGACGGTAGTCGGCAGCGATCTGCGCGTTGGGCGAGGTGTTGAAGCACGCCACTATCTGCCCGCGCAGGGCCAGTTGCATGCAGCGTGTATAGGGAAAGGAGACGAGTTGAATGTCCGTGCCAGTCGCGGCGAAGGCCGCGTTGACGATGTCCACCGACATGCCGGAAATTTCACCATCGCGAAGGGCTGTGTACGGGTACCAGTCGTCTTCAGCACCGATCTGGATGGGTTCGGCCTGAGCGCGGGAAATGCCGAGGGCGGCGACCAGCAGGGCCGCACACAAGGTTGTCCAACTGCTGAAATAGACGCGATGGGTCATCGATTCAGGCTCGGGGACCGCCCAAGTGTTGGGCGGGACCATGGCAGGATGCTATGACCACGAGGCTAATCCGCTGCGCTGAGTCAAGGCAAGCGCTGCTTAGGTATTAGTCAGTGTCTTCCGAACCTTCAGGTAATTCGGGCAGCGCGCGAAGGGCTTGTTCGTACCAGGCCGTGTCGAACGGGCGGTCTTCATCCAGCATGGCGTCAATTTCGAAGGCCAACACCAGCGCCATCAAACGCAACGCCTCTTCACGTGGATAGCCCACCAGCGTCAGCTTGTTGAAGGCGGCGTTAGCGGCAGGCGGGGTGTCGGTTTCGAGCTGATTTTCAATGGCTTGAACCAGAGTTGCTTCAGCGAAGGATTCTTCGCTCTCATCAATGTCGCTCATGGCGCGCTCCTCGGAAAACAAGGCCGCAGTGTGCCACGGTCCGTGCGCTATGGCGTACGCATTCATGGGGTGGATTCGGCTGGGCGCCTGACGCGTCACGGTTTATAAGGTGCAACGCCCACTCCACCAGGAACGGAGATTGTCATGCTCAAACTGCACGGTTTTTCGGTCAGCAATTACTACAACATGGTCAAGCTGGCCTTGCTGGAAAAAGGCATCCCCTTCGAAGCGGTCGCCGTTCACGGCGGTCAGCGCGAAGAATTTCTGGCCATTAGCCCGCGCGGCAAAGTGCCCGTGCTGCAAACCGAGCAAGGCTTTATCAACGAGACCAGCGTCATTCTCGAATACCTGGAAGAAACCCACCCAGCCAAACCCCTGCTGCCGAGCGACCCTCAGGCGCGCGCCTACGTGCGTTCGCTGATGCGCGAGATTGAGCTGTATATCGAGCTGCCGGCGCGCGCCTGTTATCTGGAGGCGTTTTTCGGCGGCAAAGTGGATCCGGCGATCAAAGCCAAAAGCCTGGAAGATTTGAACCTTGGGCTGGCCAGCCTGAAACGCCACGGGGCGTTTTCGCCGTACCTGGCCGGTGACAGCTTGAGCCTGGCTGACCTTTATTTTCTGTACAGCCTGGACTTGGCGAGCACGGTAATGGGCAAGCTCTTCGCCACGGATGTGCTGGCCGATTTCCCGCAGGCGGCCGCGCTGTTCAAGCTGCTGAAACAGAATCCGAATGTGCAGAAGGTGGCGGCCGACAAAGAAGCCGAGATGGAGCAGTTTTTGGCGATGGCGCGCGGCAAGAAGTAGGTCGAAAGCTCGCGGCTGATCGGAATGCCGGATCAGCCGCGATGGGTCGAGAAGGGAAATGCGGTTAGCGGCTGGCCAACAGCGCCTTGCCGCGAACCACGGCAGCCTTGACCTGATTCGGCGCTGTGCCACCGATATGGTCGCGGGCGTTCACCGAACCTTCGAGGGTCAACACGGCGAACACGTCCTGCTCGATCTGCTCACTAAACGTGCGCAGCTCCTCAAGGCTCATTTCCGCCAGGTCTTTACCGGTTTGCACGCCGTATTTCACCGCATGGCCAACAATCTCGTGGCAGTCACGGAAGGGCAGGCCCTTGCGAACCAGGTAGTCGGCGAGGTCCGTGGCCGTGGAAAAACCACGCAGGGCGGCTTCGCGCATGACGGCGGTTTTCGGTTTGATTGCCGGCACCATGTCGGCGAACGCACGCAGGCTGTCGCGCAGGGTGTCGGCGGCGTCGAACAACGGCTCTTTGTCTTCCTGGTTGTCTTTGTTGTAGGCCAGCGGTTGCCCTTTCATCAAAGTCAGCAGGCCCATCAGCGCGCCGAATACGCGCCCGGATTTGCCGCGTACCAGCTCTGGCACGTCAGGGTTTTTCTTCTGCGGCATGATCGAGCTGCCGGTGCAGAAACGGTCAGGCAAATCGATGAACTGGAACTGCGCGCTGGTCCACAGCACTAGCTCTTCGGAGAAGCGCGACAGGTGCATCATTGCCAGCGAGGCCGCTGCACAGAATTCGATGGCGAAGTCGCGGTCGGACACGCCGTCCAGCGAGTTGCCGCCCACTGCATCGAAGCCCAGCAGTTCGGCGGTGATTTCGCGCTGAATCGGGTACGTGGTGCCGGCCAGTGCAGCTGAACCCAACGGCATGCGGTTCGTGCGTTTGCGGCAGTCGACCAGGCGCTCGTAGTCGCGCGAGAGCATTTCGAACCAGGCCAGCAAATGATGCCCGAAGGTCACTGGCTGGGCGGTTTGCAGGTGCGTGAAGCCGGGCATGATGGTGCCGGCTTCACGCTCGGCCTGCTCCAGCAAGCCTTGTTGCAGGCGGGTGATTTCGCTGAGGATCAGGTCGATTTCATCGCGCAGCCACAGGCGGATGTCGGTGGCGACCTGGTCGTTGCGCGAGCGGCCGGTGTGCAGTTTTTTACCGGTGACGCCGATGCGGTCGGTCAGCCGCGCCTCGATATTCATGTGCACGTCTTCCAAGTCCACGCGCCACTCAAAGATGCCGGCCTCGATTTCGCTCTGAATCTGTTTCAAGCCATTTTCGATGGCGTCGCGCTCATCCGCCGTGAGCACGCCGACCTTGGCCAGCATGGTGGCGTGGGCAATGGAGCCCATGATGTCGTGGCGGTACAGGCGCTGGTCGAAATTGACCGAGGCAGTAAAGCGGGCAACAAAGGCGTCGACAGGTTCGCTGAAGCGGCCGCCCCACGATTGGTTGGTCTTTTCGGTGCTCATGGCAATGACTCGGCTGGTGCGCAAAACGGGAGGCCACGGGAAGCGGCCGGCGTAAAAAGTGTGCGGATAATAGCAGGGTAGACAGCAACTTCGCGGCACCGGTTAGTCGTGCCGATATGCCCGGCGCCGTCGGCAAAGGGCGACGGCAATGTAGGACTGGTCACAGTTTTGCCGACGCGATGGCCATTTGCTGCTTTATTTAGTCCGTGCAGCGCCCGCCCGCTTGCTGCCGCGCAAGTCGCCCCGGAAACTGTGTCGATGCGTATCTCATGGCTTAAATCGAAAAAAACCGCACCCGGCGAATTCTTCTTGCCCGAGCTGTGCCTGCCCGAAGCGTTGCTGGTGCTGGTGCTGCTGGCCGAGCTGCTGGTGCTGGTGCTGGTATTGGCCGAGCCGATGCAGCCAGGCTTCAACTGGATTCGCCTGGCACTCACCTCGCTTTTCGTGCAATGGATCGTGCTGCTCTCAGCGGGCCTCATGTGCCAATTGCGGCCGCTGCTGGCGCGCTTGCCCGCAGCCCTGGCGGGGCTGCTGTGCTGCCTTTTGGTAGTAGGGCTGACGCTGACCTGCACGGCCATTGCCGATTTTTACAGCCTGGGCGGACCGTTGCCGCGTACCGGCGAGGTGAACCTGTATCTGCGCCATGCGCTGATTAGTCTGATCATGTCGGCGCTGCTGCTACGCTACTTCTACTTGCAGAGCCAATGGCGACGACAGCAGCAAGCGGAACTGTCAGCAAGAATCGAGTCATTGCAGGCACGGATCCGTCCGCATTTTCTCTTCAACAGTTTGAATAGCATCGCCAGCCTGGTGGTAATTGATCCCTATAAAGCCGAACAAGCGGTGCTGGATTTATCCGATCTGTTTCGCGCCAGCCTGGCCAAGCCCGGCAGCCTGGTGACGTGGAGTGAGGAGCTGGAGCTGAGCAAGCGCTATCTTTCTATCGAACAATATCGTCTTGGTGAGCGTCTACAGTTGCAGTGGCAGGTCGACAATGTTCCGCCCGACCTGCCAATTCCGCAGCTCACCTTGCAGCCATTGTTGGAGAACGCTTTGATCTACGGTATTCAGCCGCGCATCGAAGGGGGCGTGGTACGCATAGAAGCAGATTACAAAGACGGGG
>Ga0157370_10000266_pt1 | contig 66475 bp, 61 predicted proteins | sample C35metaG_FD_113463 | JGI IMG/M metagenome (GOLD analysis project Ga0157370, IMG submission 113463) | Corn rhizosphere microbial communities from Kellogg Biological Station, Michigan, USA - C3-5 metaG | ecosystem: Host-associated > Plants > Roots > Rhizosphere > Soil | place: USA: Michigan...
GGCCGCGCCCTGGCGGACGGCGGTGCGCACGCAATCCATCGCGGTGTCGCCGCCGCCGACCACGACCACATTCTTGCCGAGCGCATTGAAGGTGCCGTCGTCGAATGCGGGGACATCGTCGCCGAAGCCCTTGCGGTTCGACGCGGTCAGATACTCTAGCGCCTCGACCACGCCGGCCGTGCCGACGCCCGGCGCCTTGATCTGGCGCGGTTTGTAGACACCGGTCGCGATCACGAGCCCGTCGTGGCGCTGGCGCAATTCCTCCAGCGTGGCATCGCGGCCGACCTCGAAATTCTCGTGGAACACGACGCCGCCGTCGCGCAGCCGGTCGACCCGGCGCGTCACGACATGTTTCTCCAGCTTGAAGCCGGGGATGCCGTAGGTCAGCAGCCCACCCATCCGGTCGTGCCGGTCGTAGACATGGACCTCATAGCCTTTGGCGCGCATCAGGTCCGCAACGGTCAGACCCGCCGGCCCCGCGCCGATCACGCCGATCGACTGGCCGCGCGCCGGCCCCGGCGTCAGCGGCTCGACCCAGCCTTCTTCCCAGGCGGTGTCGGTGATGAACTTCTCGACCGACCCGATCGTGACCGCGCCGTGGCCCGAAAATTCGATGACGCAATTGCCTTCGCACAGCCGGTCCTGCGGGCAGATGCGGCCGCAAATCTCGGGCATGGTCGAGGTCGCGTTGGAAAGCTCATAGGCCTCGCGCAGCCGCCCCTCGGCGGTCAGGCGCAGCCAGTCCGGAATATGATTGTGGAGCGGGCAATGGGTCGAGCAATACGGCACGCCGCATTGCGAGCAGCGCGACGATTGCTCCTCCGCCTTGGCGACCTGATAGGCGCGCGAAATCTCCGCGAAATCGGCGGCGCGTTCGGCCGCGGTGCGCTTCTCGGGATAGTCCTGTCCGACGGACGGGAAACTCAACATTCCAGCCATGTGCATGATCTCCGGCCGCTCCAATGATGGAACGATAGGGCCGAGTCACGCGCAAAATGCGGTATAGGTAAGCTATACTGACCTTAATTCAGGGCATTTTCGGAATTTTATGCCGGATCGCGCAATTTTCTATCAGGATTAAGTTTCGATCCGGACCTATCCATGGATAAGCCAGATCAAAGCGGCCGAGCCGGCGATGATTCGATACCAGGCAAATGGCGCGAAGCCGTGCTTGCTGATGACCGACACGAACGCCTTGATCACAAGCATCGCCACGATGAACGCGACGACGAACCCAATCCCGATCGTGCCCAGCCCCACCGCACCCGGCGCCATGATGTCGTGGCGATGCTTGGCGAGCTCGACCGTGGTCGCGCCCAGCATGGTAGGGATTGCGAGGAAGAAGCTGAACTCGGCTGCGGTGCGCCGTTCCACGCCCAGGCTCAACGCCCCCATGATGGTCGCGCCCGAGCGGCTGACGCCGGGGATCATCGCGAGGCATTGGATGAAGCCGATGCCGAGCGTGGTCTTGACCGGCACCTCGGCCACGCCCGCAATATGCCCCTTCTTCACGCGCCATTCGATCGCGAGGATCGCCATGCCGCCGACGATCAGCGCCACGGCCACGACCATCGCATTGCCGAGCAACGCCTCGATCTTCTTGTGGAGCGCCAGGCCGATCACCGCGGCGGGAAGGAAGGCGACCAGGATATTGCGGGTGAAGCGGATCGAGGTCGCGTCGCGCCGGAACAAGCCCTGCAGCACCGCCCAGAAGGTCCGCCAATAAAGCACGACCACCGCCAGGATAGCGCCCAGCTGGATGACGATGTTGAACACCTCCCATTTGTCGGCATCGTAGCCGAGCAACTTGGTAGCGAGGATGAGATGGCCGGTCGAAGAGACGGGCAGGAACTCGGTCAGACCCTCGACGATGCCGAGGATCACGGGGGTGGCAATATCCATGCTGGTCAGTGTCTCAGGCCGCGTTGAGGCTGAAGCGGCCGTGCGTGCGGTAGCGCACCAGCCATTTGGGTGCGACCGCAGCGAGCGGCGCGGGTTCGATGCCAAGATCGGCGAAGGTCTTCACGCCCTTGCCGACAACATTGTCATATTGGAGCATCAGCCATTGATCCCAGGTGAGCGGCGCCAGCGGCAGGAAGCCGAAGCGCGCCATCGCGGCCGCGGCCACGTCGGGCACCTCGACAAAGGTCGGATGATGGGCGATCGCGTCGGCGATCCATTTGTGCAGATCGAGCATCGAAAAGGTCTGCGGGCCGCCCAGCTCGAACGTCTTGCCCTCGCCTGCGGGCGTCAGGGCGACCTTGGCCACAGCGCGCGCGACGTCGACCACCCAGACCGGCTGGAACAGGGTCTTGCCACGGATCACGGGAAGATAAGGCAGACGCGAGATCAGGCCGGCGAAGCGGTTCACGAAATCGTCCTCGGGCCCGAAGACGATCGAGGGGCGCAGGATCGCGGCGCCTGGGAAAGCCGCGCGGACCGCCGCCTCACCCTCGCCCTTGGTGCGCGCATAATTGGAGGCGGCTGCCGGATCGGCACCGATGGCCGAGATATGCACCAGCCTTTTCACGCCCGCCGCGGCCGAAGCCTTGGCGACATTGGCCGCGCCGGTGACATGCAGATCCTGGAATTTGCCCTTGAGCACGCCGACCAGGTTGATCACCACATCCGCCCCCGCCACCGCACGCTCGACCGAATCGAGCTTGGTGATGTCCGCACGGATCGACTGCGCCTGGCCGAGCGCCGCGAGAGGCTTCAGGAAGAAGCTATCGAGCGGATCGCGTTCGGCGATGCGCACGCGTGCGCCGCTCCGTAACAGCTCCTGTGCGACATAGCGGCCCACGAAACCGCCGCCGCCGAACAGAACAACCAGCTCGTTCATCCCTCAAACCTTCATGCGCACATATGGGTTTGCCCATGCCCCCGCCGCCGTTTGCATGCAAGCGCCCGAAGGCCGGTTGACAAGCCGCAACCCACCCCCCTAAAGGCCGCCGCCTACCCCGTGCCCAGATGGCGGAATTGGTAGACGCACCAGCTTCAGGTGCTGGCGCTCGCAAGGGCGTGGAGGTTCGAGTCCTCTTCTGGGCACCAGAGTCCCTTCCGGCAACGTCCGGCGGGGTCCACCAAGTGGCTGTTTTTCAAGCATAATCGGGTCGAGAATCACCGGCAACATGTCCGGGCTCGTCCAGCCGAATCCAGGGCCAGCAATCCCTAAATGTTGCTGTTTCTGTTGTTCCTGGGCGTTCCCGGCAAAGCTGGGAACAACAACATGCTGACCCATGTGCAAATCGCCGCTGCCAAGCCGCGCGAGAAGCCCTACACCCTCTCCGACGTGGATGGTCTCTACCTCGTTGTAAAAGCCAACGGCTCCAAGTGCTGGACCTTCCGCTACCGAAATCTCGATCGGCAGAAGACGTTGCATTGCGGCCAATGGCCCGCCGTGTCGCTTGCCGACGCCCGCGCCCGACGCGACGAAGCGCGGCGCCAGGTCGCGTCGGGACTCGATCCCGTCGAGTTAAAGCGGCAAGCCCGCTTGGCCGCCAAGATTGCCGCAGCCAACACGTTCGGCGCGATTGCGGAGGAGTGGTATCGAAAGTGCGTCGATGAAGGGCTCGCCCCCATCACGCTGCGCAAGATCCGTTGGTTGCTCGACATGGCCTATGCGACGCTGAAGAGAAGGCCGATCACGGAGATCACGCCACCGGACTGCCTGGCCGTTCTGCGGCAGCTCGAAGGCAGCGGCCGTCGCGAGAGCGCGCGACGAATGAGAAGCGTGTTCGGCCGCGTTTTCCGGTACGCGATCCACACCGGACGCGCTGCCACCAATCCGGCAGGCGAGCTACGCGGTGCGATAGCCACGCCTGTCGTGACGCACATCGCGGCGATAACAAAGGCGGCTGAAGTCGGCGGGCTCATGCGGCGCATCGAAGGCTATCAAGGCCACGCCGTGACGGTGTTCGCGCTGCGGATCAGTCCCCACGTCTTCGTCCGGCCCGGCGAATTGCGCAGCTGGGAATGGGCAGAGATCGACTGGGAGCATGCCTTCTGGGACATTCCGCCCGAGAAGATGAAGCGGCGGTTGCCGCTGAGGGTCCCGCTGTCGCGCCAGGTCCAGTCGATGATTCTCGAGCTCTGGGAAATTACGGGCAGCGGCAAGTATCTGTTCCCGTCGTTCCGTACCCCAGGTCGGCCAATGTCGGAGAATACGGTCAACGCGGCATTGCGCGCATTGGGTTACGGACCAGATGAGATGACGGCGCACGGGTTTCGGTCGATGGCCGACAGCCTCCTGAACGAAAGCGGGCTCTTCAATCCCGATGCGATCGAGCGCCAGCTTGCGCACCAGGACAAGAACCCGGTGCGGCGGATTTACGCGCGCGGCGAGTTTTGGGCCGAGCGGGTTCGGATGATGCAATATTGGTCTGACTATCTGGATGAGCGCCGCGACAATGTTGAAACAGCGCAGGTGCGAGCGGTCCAGAATGGAGGGCGTCCCGCCTTCGGTGCTCCTCGCGCGCGACGCGATTTCCCTCATGCCGCCGAGGCGGCATGAGGTCGGTCAGTCATCCTCGGACGCGACCAACCCTTTCAGCGCCGAGAAGGGAATGAGCGTCGAGCGACCGATCTTCTTCACCTTCAGGTCCCCAGACTGGATCAGCTCGTAGATGCGAGACCGGCTGATGCCAGTGAGCTTGACCGCGGTGGAGACGCGAACCGTGAGCGGCTCCAGCCGCGCGTCAATGTCGGTCGGTGACGCAAGCGGGGGAAGTTTCGGCCGGGATCCGCGGATCACGTTCCGGCTCGCCGCCCGAAGGCCCGATCGCTGTCGATGAAGGCGAGAAGCATGGCCGGGATGAGCTCCGATATTGGCTCGTCCCGGCCGTAGCGTTGCGCATAGAGCGCAGCGTAATCGGTGAGGGCCTGATGGAGATCGGGCAGCACAGAAATGGTAAGCTTGATCGGCGTGCGATCAGGCAGCTGTGCAAGCTTGATGTCAGCCATTTAATTGCTCCCGGTTGGATGAGGGGAAAGGACGAGATCCCTGTGAACGACCAATCGCACCGGCGCGCCGGGACGGATGGTAATCGTCGGCTGGATACCAAGGTCGTGCTGGGTAATCTGGTCCCCGGCACGCGAGACATTGTCCTGCGTCGACATCCTGATCGCCTGCATCAGGTCGCTCTGCCCGGACAGCGCCAGCTCCGAACCGACCCCGAACAGCGTCGAGAGCGCGACGCCCTTGAGTAGCTGCCAGGTGTGAGGATCGACCCGATCCTGCAGCCCGGCATAGCCCGACGGATCGGTCGCAGGGGCATTGTCGATCCTAAGCGAACTGCCATCCGGCATGATGATCCGCTGCCAGACCACCAGCGCGCGCTTCTGGCCGAAGGCAACGACGCTGTCATAGCTTCCGACCAGTCTTGCACCCTGCGGTATCAAAAGGATGCGACCGGTCGCGCTGTCGTGTATGTTCTCGGTGACCTGTGCCGTAACGAGCCCCGGGAGGTCGGATCGCAGGCCCGTGATCAGGCTGGCCGTGATCACGCTCCCCGCCGACAAGGTATAGGGCGACGCCAGCGGTACCAGTTCGTGCGGGTTGATGTCGCCTTTTGGGTCGAGCGTGGAAACGAACGCCGTCTTGTGACCCTGGGCATTCGGATCACGGTCGGGATCGAGCGAGACCTTGCCAGTTTCATCGGGCATGCCGGCCGGTGCCGCCACAGCGGCACTTCCTTGCACGCCGGCAGAGATCTGTCGACTTTGGACAAGCACGCTGGATTCACGCGCTGCCTTGAGTTCGGCAAGCTGCCGCTCGTGCTCCGCCGCCTCGGTCTGCTGGAGCTGCTGGCTGCCGGGATCGCCGGCCCCCGCCAGTGCCTGCTGATGTTCGAGGATCGGCTTTCCGAGGTCGCCTGGCAGCGGCGGCCCCAGGCGAGGCACGTCGGCGTAGGTCGATGGCACGGCATCAAGCACGTCGCTGCTCGGCCGCGCACTCGGCTGGGACAGTTCCGCTTGGGCATCGGGACGCCGCAACAGATGCGGCCGGAGCGCCATCCACGTCACCGCAATCAGGCTGACTGACCCGATGGCTGCGATGGCGATGATTGCGCCCCGCTTGAAGCGGATGGCGCGCGGTGGTCGGGCACGGATCGCCAGCGTTTCGGGATCGAGCTTTGGGGGTGACTGGATCGCCGTTTCGGTCATGACGCCCTCCGCCGCGTATCGGTGTCGCCAACCCGACTGATCCGCACGATGTCTTGATGCTTGAGGCCGAGCCGCAGCTCAGCGGCATCGAACAGCCGATCGACCACGTAGTAGCGGCCCTGCACCCGGTAATTGACGAGGCTCGCGGTGCCCTTGGCATCGACGAGGAACAGCGGCGGCGCTTCGCCGGCTCCTAGATTTGCTGGAAACTGGATGAAGGTCTGCCGGCCGTCATCGAACGCCCGCAGTGGCCGCCAGGCCGGCTGGTCCCCGGAGATTGCGTAGTCGAAATGAAGCTGCTCGACCTGCAGCCCGCTCGCGACGGGCTGTGCGGCGCGTGCCTGCTCGGCTGCCGCCTTGAGCGCGAGAAGCTGATCCTGCGGGTAGATCCACGACAGCGCCACCATCGCAGTGCGCTCGCCGCTGGTCAGCGCGAGATGGTAGACGCGCCTGTCAGTGGTGATGACGAGGTTGGTCGAGAGCCCTGGTGCGAAGGGCTTCGCCAGAACATGCGTGCGCTTGGCGTCGCCCGAGCCGCTGGTGGTATCGCCGATTACCCAGCGCACCGTGTCGCCCGCTGCGACGGCGCCGAGTGTTTCACCGGGCTGGAGCGCAATATCCGTCACCTGACCGGGCGCGGTGACGACATGGAAGACCGCCCCCTCGCTGAACGGATAGACTTGTACGGCATTGAAATAACCGGAGGTCAGCGGCTCGAGTGTCGCGGTCCGATTGGCGGCGCTCACGCGCAGCTCTGCAGCAGTCGGCATGGCGCGGCGATGACGGATGAAGGCGCGCGACCGTGCAGCGGCGACGATCGGAACCGACGCCGCAACGCGGGGCGCCGCCGCCGTTCGGTTTGGCGGGATTGTTACCGATGTCGGTGTCGTCTGGCCGAGCACGACTGTGCTGCTGGCGAGCAGCATCAGGGTAAGAGGTGTCTTCACGAGCGTTCCTCCGTCTGGGATTGGTTGAGATTGGGGTCGAGCGGCAGGTTCGGCGGCGCGGCTGGGCGCGCCAGCTGCGCGGGCGCGGCAGCATTCGCGCCGGCCGGATCGAGTTCGCGACTCCAGTCGACTGCATCGACATACAGGCCGAGCGGATTGCGACGCAGCGTGTCCGCATTGCTTGGCGGCGCGAGCACAACCGTCAGGATCGCTGTCCAGTGCGAGGTGCCCGTCTGCGTGCCACGCTCATAGGCGGTCTCGATCCACTTGACCTGGAATGACCGGTCCGATGCGCGGACGACGCTGGTCACTTGGACGGAAACCGTCTTCTCGCCGGCACGGCCGAACGGGTCTGCCGCACGCGCATACTCACCGAGAAAGACGGCGCCGCGCTTCGTCGCGAAGTCATAGGCTGATAGCCATGACTGCCGCATCAGCACCGGATCGAGCGAGACCGATCGCACGTCAGTGATGAACCGGCTCAGAAACCATGCGACCTGCGCATCGGTCGGGCGGAAGCCAGCCTCCGCGGCGCCGACCGCGCGCGGCTCGCCGAAACGATCGACTTCGACGACATAAGGCACGACCTTGCTCTGGAGCGACTGCCACAGCACGCCGCCCGACATGGCAGTGGTGAGCCCCAGGCACCCGAAGGCCATAAGCCGCCAGTTGCGCGCCTGGACGCGTGCCGAGCCGATCCGCTCGTCCCAGAGCTGCCCGGCACGCTGGTAAGGCGTTTCGGGAATGGGTGTTCGTCCATAGCGTTGCACCGCTCGCTTGAAGAGCATCAGTCGTTCCTTTCCTTGATGTCGGGAGTGGCGCCGGCGCCGCCGCCCGATCCTTGGGCGAGAGCGTGGGTCGCGACTTGTCGGTGATGGCGTGCGTTTGCCTGCGCCTTCATCGCCTGCGCCCAGGCGGGCATTCCGGAGGTGCCCCCTTCGGCGGCGGTTCCGTGGGGTGCGTTGCCGCCCATGGCGTTCCAGGCGGCCTGCCGCCCGGACTCGGCCGCCTCGCCAAGACCGAACGCGGCGGACATGCGCGACCTCGCGGCACCGCCCGCAGCGCGCGCCATGCCGCTGAGCCCGGCGCCGACGCTCGAGGAGCCGGCGGTCTCCTGGCCGAGCGTGTAAGCCGTCGATGCGGCTGACCCCATCGCGGTGCCGGCGCGGATCGCGCCAAGGCCTCCGCCGACGAGGCTACGGGCAGCGCCGATCGCACCGGCACCGCCGAGCGCCATGATGCCGCCTGCGCCGAGCATCGTGCCGACCGCCGCGCCCGCGCCAAGCTGCGGCGCGCCGGAGACGAGCCCCGAGGCGATGCCGGGGCCGAAGATGCCGAGACCGAACAGCGCGAGGCTGGCGAGCACGAGGCTCATGGCTTGGCCGATGTCGGGCTCGTGCCCCTGGAGCGCGGTCGTGAACTGCGTGAAATAGTTGGAGCCGATGCCGACGATGACGGCGAGCACCATCACCTTGATGCCCGAGCTGACCACGCTGCCGAGCACGCGCTCGGCGAGGAAGCTGGTCCGGTTCCAGAAGGCGAACGGCACGAGGATGAAGCCTGCGAGCGACGTCAGCTTGAACTCGAGTATCGTCACGAACATCTGCACGGCCAGGATGAAGAAGGCGATCACCACCAGCAGCCACGCGACGAGCAGGATGACGATCGTCAGGAAATTGTCGAAGAAGCTGGTGAAGCCCATCATCTGGCTGGCTTGCTGAAGCAGCGGCCAGGCGGCCGAGAAGCCAGTGCCGGCGAGACGGCCGGGCTCGAGAAGATCTGCCGCCGCGATCGTGCCACCGCCCGCCGTAACGCCAGCCTGCGCGAAGGATCGGAAGATGATGTCGGCGAGCGTCGAGAAGCTATTGATGATGTAGGCGAAGGCGCCAATGTAGAGCACCTTGCGGATCAACCGGCCGAGGACATTGTCCTCGCCACCGAGGGCCCAGAACAACCCGGCCAGCGTGATGTCGAGCGCGATCAGGGTGCGGCTGAGAAAGCCCACATCTCCGCCCAGCAGCCCGAACCCACTGTCGATGTAGGTGATGAAGGCCTGCATGAACTGGTCGATGATGTTGAGGTCGTTCATCGGGTCGAGCTTCCTGGTTCTGGGAAAGGTGCCGCGGGGCGCGTCTGGGGGAGCTGCGACGCGCCCCGCGGCGGCGACGGCAGGGAGGCGAGCCCGCCGTCGCCTGTCCGGCGTGGCCTATCGGGGGGTGTAGGCGTTGCCGGAGCCGAGGAACTTGGTGGTGGCGCTCTGCGCGTCGGTCTGCGCCTGCGCGCGATTGGCGCTCTCGATCGCGTTGGCGCGGAACTGGGCGGCCATCAGGTTCTGAAGCTGGAACTGCTGCTTCGCGACAAGCGCCAGCAGCTGGTTGGTCGTCTGCTGGACTTGCAGCGCGCCCTGCGATCCCTGGCTCCGTGTCACGAGGCTGTTCAGCGTCGCTTCGTCGGACGCGATGTTCTCGACGACCTGCGCCTGAACGGTCATCGTCTGCTGGTAGGCGGACATTGAGGTCGCCAAGCGCGTGCGGGCCTCGGCAACATGCTGGTCGTTGGTCAGCGCCCCGTTGAAGCTCTTCGGATAGAGCGCCCGATATTGCTGATTGAGTCCCGTCACGCGGAACTGGATGTTCGACGCCTGCGACATCAGCTGGTCGATTTTCTGGATCGTCTGCTGGAGCTGGGTCAGTTCTGGAAAGCTGACCGTCGTAAGGTTTTTCGCCTGGTTGATCAGGCTCTGCGCCTGGTTCTGCAGCATCTGGATCTGATTGTTGATCTGCTGGAGCGAGCGCGCGGCGGTGAGGATATTCTGGGCGTAGTTGGACGGATCGAAGACGGTCCATTGCGCGCGCGCCGGCTCGCCGGGCACGAACACACCCACCGCCAGCATGGCGCTCGTGCCGACGCCGAGCGCGGCGGCGGCGAGAATAGTTTTGAGGGACGGCATGCGGATCATCGCGGGTCTCCTTTGCGGGATGGAGTCAGGGGTCGGGGAAATGGGCGAGCAGGTCGGCTGCCCAGTCGAGATCGGCCGAGGCAAGGAAGCGGGCGGCGAAACCGTCGGCACCATGTTCGGCGAGGATCGCGTCGATGCGTTTCTGGCTGGCGGGATCCGAGGCGCCGCACAGCGCCAGCGCGATTGGCCCCAAGCCGAGTTCGAACAGCCGGTTGCCGCGCGCGGACTGGAGATAATAATGCCGCTTGGGGCTAGCCCGGCTGACCAGTTCGATCTGCCGGTCGTTGAGGCCAAACCCCTCATAGGCCTGGCGGCTCTGAGGTTCGATCGCGCGGTCGTTGGGTAGCAGGATGCGCTGCGGGCAGCTCTCGATTATGGCCGGCGCGATACTGCTCGAAGCGATGTCGGCGAGGCTCTGTGTCGCGAACAGCACCGCGACGTTCTTCTTGCGCAGCACCTTCAGCCATTCGCGGACGCGCGCAGCGAAGAGCGGATGATCGAGGAAGATCCAGGCTTCGTCGAGCACCAGCAGGGTCGGACGGCCGTCGAACCGCTCTTCCAGCCGATGGAAGAGATAGGTCAGCACCGGCGCCACTACACCGGCCTGACCCATCAGCGCCTCGGTCTCGAAGCACTGCACATCGGCGAAAGCGAGATGCTGTTCGGCCGCGTCGAGCAGCCGGCCGTATGGGCCGTCGAGCGTGTAGGCGCCGAGCGCAGTGCGGAGCGCATTGGATTGGAGCAATAGAGTTAGGCCGGTCAGCGTCCGCTCCTCCGGCGGCGCGGACGCGAGGCTACCAAGTGACGACCATACCGCATCCTTGACCTCGGGCGTAACGGCGACCTTCTCGTGGGCGAGCAGTGTCGCGATCCATTCCGCCGCCCAGCTGCGCTCGTTGATATCGTCGATCCGGCGCAGTGGCTGGAACGCCAGGGTCTCGCCGGCTTCGGCGCCGAGGCCGAGCGCGTGATGCGCGCCGCCCATTGCGAGCACCGCTGCCCGGGCGGAGAACCCCTTGTCGAAGATGTAGACCTGTGCCCCCGCATAGCGGCGGAACTGGAGCGCGATCAGTGCCAGCAACACCGACTTGCCAGCGCCGGTCGGCCCGACCACCAGCATGTGGCCGACGTCGCCGACATGGGTGCAAAGCCGAAACGGCGTCGATCCGGGCGTGCTGGCGTACAGGAGCGGCGGCCCGTCCAGATGGGCGTTGCGTGCTGGACCGGCCCACACCGACGACAGCGGCATGAGGTGCGCGAGATTGAGCGTATGGACGAGCGGCTGACGGACGTTGGCATAGGCTTGGCCGGGCAGCGACGACAGCCACGCCTCGACCGCGTTGACGCCTTCGCGGATGGTGGTGAAGCCGAGGCCGTTGACGATCCGCTCGACCTGCCGGACTTTGTCCTCGACGCGGGTGCGATCGGTGTCCGTGACGGTGATCGTAGTTGTCAGATAGCCGAAGGCGACATGATCGCCACCAAGCGCCTGGAGCGCGAGGTCGGCGTCGACGACCTTATTGTCGGCATCGCTGTCGAGCAGCTGCGACGGCTGGTTGTACATGATCTCGCGCAGCAGCGCGGTGATCGACTTGCGCTTGTTGAACCATTGGCGGCGCAGCTTGGTCAGCGCCCTGGTCGCGTCGCTCTTGTCGAGCGCGATGAAGCGCGTCACCCAGCGATAGCCGAAGTCCTGGTGGTTCAGCGGATCGAGGATGCCAGGCCGGCTCACGTTCGGGAAACCGAGCACAGTCAGCGTCCGAATGTGGAGATCGCCGAGCCGCGGCTCCAACCCGCCCGTCAACGGCGTGTCGACGAGCAGCGCGTCCAGATAGATCGGCGTCTCCGGCACTGCGACGGCATGGGCGCGCGAGGAAATCGTGCCGTGCAGGAAGGTCAGCGTCTCGCCATCGTCGAGCGCGCGGACCTCGGGCAGGAAGCTCGCCAGCAAGTCGAGTGCGCGATCGCTTTCGGCCACGAAGCGGGCGAGCGCTCCGCGCCAGTCGCGACCGGCCTCGGCTTCAGGACGATCCACCAGCGAGCGGCCGGCGGCTTCGGTACGGTCGGCAGGCGGCAACCAGGCGAGGGTGAGATGGAAACGGCTCTCAAAATGATCGCCCTCTTCCAGGAAGGCGGCACGGCGTTCCTGGTCGACCAGCCAGGATGCGGCATCGGGAAAATCGCTGTCGGGATAGGCGGTGGCTTCACGGCGCTCAGCATCGAAGAACAAAGCCCAGCCGGAGCCGAAGCGCTTGAGGACATTGTTCGCCCGCGCGCAGGCTGAGATCAGCTCGGCTTCGGTCGCGGATTCGAGGTCGGGGCCGCGGAAGCGGAGCGTGCGCTGGAAGCTGCCGTCCTTGTTGAGGACGATGCCGGGCGCGATCAGCGCCGCCCAGGGGAGATGGTCCGACAGCCGATCTGCCGACGAGCGATATTCAGCGAGGTTCAGCACGCGAGATAGCCCTTCTGGCGGAGGTGGCGGATGAGGACCGGCGCGAAATCCGGATCGCGCCGAGCGGCGACGACGGCGATGCTGTGCCCGGCCGCCCAGAGGATCAGCCCGGCGACCCATTGCTGGAGCCCGAGACCGACCGCTGCTGCGATCGTGCCGTTGACGATCGCGAGCCCGCGCGGCGCGCCGCCGAGCAGGATCGGCGACCCGAGGCTCCCATGGATGGGAGCCTCGAAGCCCTCGATATGCTGGCCGTTGGAAACGACCGGCGTCACGCGATCAGCGCCCCGCCGCCGAAGCTGAAGAAGCTCAGGAAGAAGCTCGATGCGGCGAAGGCGATCGAGAGGCCGAAGACGATCTGGATGAGACGGCGGAAGCCGCCCGCGGTTTCGCCGAACGCCAAGGTCAGGCCGGTCAGCACGATAACCGCGACCGCCATGATCTTGGCGACCGGCCCCTGGACGGAGTCCAGCACCTGTTGCAGCGGCTGCTCCCACGGCATGCCTGTGCCGGCCGCGTGTGCGGTGCTGGCAATAGTGATGGACAGGCCGATCGCGGCGCCAACGAGGAAGGTCGAACCGCGTGACGGAGTTTGGGCAATCTGCATGGTCAGTCTCCTTGGGGGTTGGGGTTGGGCAAGAGGTCGGCGAGCGTGTAGGCACCCGTGTTGGGATCGAGCCCGGCGACGCGCGCGATGCTGGCAATGCGGCGCTGGAGGCCGCGTCCGGAGATGAAGACGATGATGTCGATCGCCTCGGCGATCAGCCGGCGCGGCACGGTGACGACCACCTCCTGCACCAGGCCTTCGATCCGGTAGAGCGCGGACGCCGCGCTGTTGGCGTGAACCGTGGCGATCCCACCAGGGTGGCCCGTGTTCCACGCTTTCAGCATGTCGAGCGCTTCCGGGCCGCGCACCTCGCCGACGATGATGCGGTCGGGCCGCAGGCGGAGCGTCGAGCGGACGAGATCGGCCATGGTGACGATGCCCGGGCGTGTGCGCAGCGCGACGGTGTCGGCTGCCGGGCTTTGCAGTTCGCGCGTGTCTTCGATCAGGATCACGCGCTCGTCGACCCAGGCCATCTCGGCGAGCAGAGCGTTGGCGAGCGTGGTCTTGCCCGAGCTCGTGCCGCCGGCGACGAGGATATTATGGCGCTGCGTGACGCAGGCCTTCAGCCGGTCGGCCGCCGCCATCGTCATGATGCCGTCGGCGACATAGTCGTCGAGGCTGTAGAGGCGCTCGGCGGGTTTGCGGATCGAGAAGCAGGGCGCGAGCGATACCGGCGGCAGCACGCCTTCGAACCGCTCGCCGGCACGCCCCTCGCTATGTGACGGCAGTTCGGCCGAGACGATCGGCGCGTCGCCATGGACTTCGGACCGCGCGTGTGACGCGACGAGACGGATTATCCGCTCGACCTGCGGGGCGTCCATGCGGACGTCGGTATCGGTGCGGCCTTCGCCAAGCCGATCGAGGCGTAGCGCGCCGTCAGGATTTACCATGATCTCGATGACGCGCGGGTCGGCCAACGCCTCCGCGATCGCCGGTCCCATCGCGGTGCGCAGCATGGCGCGGCGGCGATCCGCGGAAATGCCGGCGGTCATTGGCCGCCTCCCGCCGTATTGCCGATGCCGTCGGCGAGCGTGCGGCGGCCGGCGGCGATCTGCCGGCCGACCTGTGCGACGAAGGCTTCGAACCGCTTGGTTGCCAAGGCACGCCCGGCATGGTCGTTCTCGGCCAGCGGCGCCTGGATCGCGAGCTCGTAGCGGACGAACAGCGCGAGGGTCTCGAGCTGGATATGACCGTCGCGTTCAAGCCTGCCGATCGCGGCGGTCAGGCGATCCAGGCGGATGGCGAAGCGATCCTCCAGTTCGGAAGCGCCGCGTCGGTTGAGCCATGCGGTCACGGCGTCCGTCAGGATCGCCGACTTCGAGGCGCCGGGCTTCGCGGCGAGCGCCTCCAGGCGATCGCTGACCGGCCTCGGCAGGAAGAGCTGATGGCGCACCTTGTCGACCATGGTCACAGGTCCAACTGGAGGTCGACGGCGCGATGATCGGCCTCGTCGATCGCATAGACGGCGCGCGCGGTACCGAGCGCCTGCGCCTGATCCATCGCCCGGGCATCGGCAGCGAGATCGCCATCGTCCTCACTCAAACCCAGCGGGTCGGCCGTGATGGGATCAGGAGTCTCCCTACGGCCAAGTTCCTGTCCCGGATGACGCGCCTGTTCGAGACCGCCCCCGGTATCGTGGCCTTCGCCGTCGGTAGCCGCGCGAAGGCGTGCGTCGGTCCCGCTCACAATACCTGCCCAATCGTCCGGACGAGAGGCCGGCCGATCAGCATAGTCCCCGTCGCCAAGCGTCGGTGCCGACAGCACGCGTGCCGTGAACGTCCGGTCCTCAAAATAGCGCAGCTTGGTCGCGCGGATCGGCGGCGTGCCTGCCACGAGCACCAGCTCATCGGTCGGAGGCAGCTGCATCACCTCGCCGGGGGTCAGAAGGGCCCGCGCCGTCTCTTGGCGGCTGACCATGACGTGGGAGAGCCAGGGAGCCAGCCGATGGCCGGCATAGTTGCGCATCGCGCGCTGTTCGGTCGCGGTGCCGAGCGCGTCGGAGATGCGTTTCGCGGTGCGCTCGTCGTTCGACGCGAAGGCGACGCGAACATGGCAATTGTCTAGGATGGCGTTGTGCTCGCCATAGGCCTTCTCGATCTGGTTGAGGCTCTGCGCGATGAGGAAAGCGCGCACGCCATAGCCAGCAAGGAAGGCGAGACTCGTCTCGAAGAAATCCAGGCGGCCGAGGGCTGGAAACTCGTCGAGCATCATCAGTAGCTTGTGGCGAGAGACAGCATTGGCGCCGTTCGCGGCGTGCAGATGCTCGGTTAGCCGACGGCCAATTTGATTGAGCACGAGCCGGATCAGCGGCTTGGTGCGGCTGATGTCGGATGGCGGCACGACCAGGTAGAGCGAGACGGGCGACTTGCCCTCGACCAGGTCGGCGATGCGCCAGTCGCAGCGAGACGTCACTGTAGCGACGGTTGGATCGCGGTAGAGGCCAAGAAAGGACATAGCGGTCGACAGCACGCCGGAGCGCTCGTTCTCGGACTTGTTGAGCACTTCCCGCGCGGCCGAGGCGACGACCGGATGCACGATCGGCGCATCTGCCGTGCCGAGATGATTGGTGGTCATCATCCGGCGTAGCGTGTCGGTGAACGGGCGCTGCGGGTCGGATAGGAAGGAAGCGACGCGGGCAAGCGTCTTGTCCTCCTCGGCATAAAGGATGTGAAGGATGGCGCCCACGAGCAGGGAGTGGCTGGTTTTCTCCCAGTGATTCCGACGTTCGAGCGCTCCTTCGGGATCGACCAGGATGTCCGCGATGTTCTGGACATCGCGGACTTCGTCGATCCCGCGGCGAACCTCCAGCAAGGGGTTGTAGCGTGCCGAGAGGGCATCGGTCGGATTGAAGAGCAGGCAGTGTGAGAAGCGCTGTCGCCAGCCAGCGGTCAGCTGCCAGTTCTCGCCCTTAATGTCGTGGATGACCGCCGACCCGGTCCAGCCAAGCAGCGTGGGCACGACCAAGCCGATGCCCTTGCCGCTACGGGTCGGCGCGAACGCCATGATGTGTTCGGGACCGTCGTGGCGGAGATAGTGTGGACCCGTGCGGCCAAGAAATACGCCGGATTCCGTGAGTAGCCCGGCCTTGCGAATGTCATGCGCGTCGGCCCAGCGTGCCGAACCGTAGGTGACGACGTCGTTTCTCTGACGCGCACGCCATAGCGACCCGAAGATCGCGGCAGCACAACCGGCGAGACCGCTGACCGCGGCGATTGCGCCGGCTTCTTCGAACAGAGTTGGGGCGTAAGCCTCGAATGAGAACCACCACCCGAACAGCGCCCAGGGCAGATAGACCGGACGGCCAAACGCAACGAACCACGGTCGACCGAGTTCGGGCTGATAGGCCAATTCCGCGGCGGCCCATTGCGTGGCGAACCATATGCCCGCCAAAACGATGGCGAACACTACGATAATCTGTCCTACAAGGAGTTTGGTCGGGGTCATGCGGGCCTCCGCCCGCGTGGGAATCAGTCCCTGCGAGCCTCAGGCCTAAAATTGCCGATCAAGGGGGCCTTGCTCAGAGGCTGTCCGGTGTCGCCATTTACCTCTCTGGTGAACTTGACCGGATTGGATGATGGCTTGCGCGTTCGCAGTGAGGACTTGATCCTACTCCCTCGAAATCGCCGCTATTGAAATAGGCTCAAGAACTCGCTTTGACTCGAGATTGCATTCAGGCTGCGGCGGACGTCAGAGCTTTGCAGCGACAGCCGACGGAGATCGTTGCCAATTAGGCGGATCATTTCGATTCGGCCAAACCATTGACCATAGCGACGGGCGAATTCCCCTAGGCCACGAGCCTTCGAAATTGAATCCTCGCCTTGGTGCGGCTCGAGAATGTCGGTGACGATTCGACCGTCAACCGTTCGAAATACCAGAAAGTCTGGATACCCAGGCTTAGTGCCATTGAAATCATAGGCGAATGAGAGAGCCCAACGCTTGCGATCTAGATTACGCAAAAATGCGAGAAATTCTGGAGCTGAACGCTCTGCAGCCAGTACAGCACGCTCCCAGCTGTTAAGCTGGAGAAAGCAATCGTCTTCGCTGCCCGGCTGCACATAGAGGTGACCACGCTGATTGACAGCATCTTGTGGTAAGGGAAAAATCACCCGGTTTTCGGCGGCCATCAGGCTGCGCTGGACCGATCGGCCAGATCGCTGAAGTGCCACATATTGGTCGCGCCGCGCGTCCGACAGCGACTGAACTTCGTCCATGTGCCGGTCAAGTAAGACATGGAAGCGGTCGCCGGCCCAATCACTCACTTCCGTTATCAGTGCCGACGAGCGCATCAGATCGAGGAATGAAATCTTTGCCTGTGTCGGCTGGTCCTCATCGTAATGAGCGCGCAACCAGCCGAGGCCAAGCTCATCGGCAATAACGGACGATGCCGCACGAAACATCCGGTTGATATCTTCGGGCGTGATGTCTGTTTGGCTGACGTCTGATGCGGTGATCACGCCATCAGCAACAGTCAGCTGCGCTATCGATACAGTGCCGCCGGCAGAAACACGCGCTTCATAACCCTGCTCCCGCGAGCGTTCGGCGTGGTTGGCCTCAAGCAGCGCCAGCATACCCTCGACAGCGTCGCGCGATGCCGTCCGATCGAGACCATCTTGTTCAAGGAGTCGGCACAGTTTGAGAAGGCGCTTGACGTCGGGCATTGGCCGCTCAGCCGCCACCACCTCAGTCGGAAGGAGTTTCAAAGCTTCGAAAATCTCTTCACCACCGGGCCGCACTTCAAGAAGTTGCGCCTCCGTAGACGCCATTACTTCCGAGCTGACTTCATAAGCATCGGTGGTGAGGTAAGTTTTGACGGCCTGGAGATTGTCCTGATCGAACAGTGGCAAATAAAGGTACGTAGAATTCAAAACGTCGTCGCCTGGCACGCGTCCACCAAGTGGCGTCCGAACCATACGGCCCACGAGCTGGGCGATTGCGGTACGGTCAGCGAGTGTCCGGAACGACATCATTACTTCTGCACGTGGGCAGTCCCAGCCGGTGTTGAGAGCAGTCTTGAATAAAATGACTCGCACATTTCCATCACCAGCGATCTCGCTGGGGTCGCGATAGGGAATGATCCACCCGGGTGCGGCTTCGATAGAGCCATGACCGTTGAAGCAATGTACGATCGCATCCGGCGCTAACTCCGGCCATTCTTCGCGGATCTTGTGGACCAGCGCATCGAGCGACGTACTGGTTGGCGTCGAAGCATTGCCATCAGCAACCTGAATCACCAGAGCCGGGACGATTGCAGGGGTCGGCGGGTTCGCGGCACTGAACGCATTCCACGCCGTTTCCATTTCTTGAATCTTCCGACACGCGTGACCCAGCAGGGTCCATTGCACGTCGCCGCGGCGCGGATCGAGATCTTCCGGTCCGACCAGCACGATCCGGTCTTTGATCAGGCCCGATCCACGTACGTCTTGCGGGTTCACCTGGACTTCAGCCCGAGTACGACCGCCCTCATTAGTTAGATAGGCGCTGAACCGCTCGGGCGTAGCACTGATCCCGACCACGATCTGAATTGGAGGGAAAGGGACCGGTGGGGCTCCAGGCCCACCCCGAATTGTGATAGCGCCTTGGCCGCCTCGAACGAAATGTGAAGCAACTGTCTGCGCTTCGTTCTGTTCGCGGGTCGTCAAGCCTCGGTGCGCTTCATCAATGATGACGATCAGCTTTCCCGGCCGCGCTGCCTGCGTAGCGGCTAGGATTTCCCAGATGGTCGATGACCGATTGTCGCCGAGACGGGTGAGTAACGAGCCCGTCCGCAGCTTTTGGAAATTGAAAAAATAGACAGTTCCAGGTGCCAGGGTTTCTCGGTCGAAGTCATTCTCAATGGTTACGAAGCGATCGCTGGAAAGGCCATTCGCATCATTTTGGATACGGCGACGTGATTGTTCATTCAGATCGGGCCGATCGGACAGCCAAAGGAATGTGAGACTGGGGTCGGGTGCAACTCCAGCCCGCGCGGCAATTTCGCCGCCAACGAGCAACTCCTCGATTGTGGAAGCCATCATCACAGTTTTGCCGGCACCGGTCGGCGCCGAGAACGCAATGCCGCGAGGATGCGGGCGTCGGGCAACCGAATGGATCGCTTCATCGAGACAAAACAACAGGCTTTCGACCGCGGTCTCCTGATAGCCGCGAAGCTCTACCCTCATGTTTCGACCATATTGATGCTGAAGTTGCCGAGATAGTCGCGGTAGAGTTGCACTCGCTGCGTCGGCGGAATGGTGGGCGGCAACATCGCCGCAATTTCCTGAAACGCCTCGGCCGAATCCGTAATGATGAACGCCCAACAGACACGGCCGTGTTCGTCGATCGCTTCTCGGAAACTGACGACTGCGCTGGCGTCGATGAGCAACGCAAAGCTTGCATCGGTGGGAACCAGGAATGGCCGTTCCTCAGCATCGATCGGGACGGCGCCGTGAGCACCCGCCATTAGCCAGAGCGTCGGCAACAGCTCATTCAAGTGCCTACCGATTTCGACCGCACCCGGATCGAGATATTCAAGCCGCAAATATGCGAGGTTCTCCGGAAAGCCTTCCCTGGCCTTGCGCATCAACGGAACCTGGCGAACCCTCGTCCCCGTAGCGGCAACAACCTCGTCACGGATCTGGCTGTCCCGCCGGGCGTTGCCCGCTGTCGCGAGCCAGATGCGTGAGACATGTTCAGCTTCCGCCAGCGCGTCGACAAACTCGGTCAGCCGGTCTGGATCAAACAAAATAGCCTGACCCTTGATGCCATCCCTGCACCCTTCAGCGGGGGCAACATAAAACCCGTCGGCCGCGGAAAGCGCGTTTCGCTTGATCTGAACCCATGAAGCGAGGCTGGCGCGGAGTTTCGCATCACGGAAGCGGACCGGATCGAGGAAGGGGAGCGTTTCAACCAAAGGCGCTTCATCGACGTCAATGGTAGTGCCGGTGTCATAATCCCAGTCGATTGGCACACCATTGGGTCCGGTGCCCAGGATTGCGTTGCGGCACCGCGGAAAAGTGACGGATCGGCAAATGCCTGCAGCCTGCCATTCGTGATCGTTCGGACTGATGCCCGCGGCGCGAAAGGCGCGCTCCTGTGGTTCGCCAATTTCATTGTTCGTGACAAGGACCGTTTGGCGACGGCCTTCGTCCAGCCGATTAAGCAGCATGGCGGCATGTGCGGTGGTCCCCGAACCTCCGAAATAGTCGAGCAACATCGCGTCGGGCCGATCGCCGACGACTGCCCGGATGCAGTCGAACACCGAATAGAGCGATTTCGGATAATCAAACTCGACACCGGTAAGCGCCTTGACGAGATTGGTGCCTTGCTCGCCTGCGTTATAACGCGGACCCGACCAGATGCTCCTGATCGGCACCGATTTCTGCTCACCCGCGATCACCTGCACAATGGTATCGTTGCTGGTTAGCTCGAGGGTTATCACGCCCTCCAACAGACGCCGCTCAAGCCCCTCACGGCTATTGCGCCAGACCCGCTCGAGCCCCTCGCGACCGAGCGGATAGATCCTAAGCAAGCCATCTTCAGTCGGCCCTGTCTCGTAAGGATCGTCACGACCGAGCGCGGGGCCGACGCTAACGGCGCGGCGCGTCGCGGGATCGACGTGAATCGCGTAGAAGCTGTTGGGCCGGCCCGTGCGCAGGTTGCGATCCCCGCGGCCGCGGCGCCGGTAATCCCGCTTCTCGTCAATGCCGAGCTCGATTGGGCTGAGCTTCGTCCCGGGCGGAATTACGAAGATAGCATATTCGTGGGTGTTGCTGATGTGACTTCCCCCGCCGCCGCGCGGGTTGTTTTGAAGAACGGCGGTTTCAAGGTTCCAACCTCGGAAGAGCCGATCGGACTGCAGAAGCAACATCAGGTTCGAATATTCGTAATCGTCGATCGCGATGATCAGAACGCCGGTCGGTTTCAGCAACGAACGGGCGATAACTAGGCGGCGCTCCATCATGGAGAGCCACTTGCTGGATTTGAAGCTGTCATTTACATCGACATAATTGTTGTTGTATTTCCAGTCGCGCGCGCCGGTGTTATAGGGTGGATCGATATAGATGCAGTCGAAGCGGCTGTTTGTCGTCCAATGTAGAAGCTGAAGCACACCGTGATTTTCGCCCTCTATCAGGACGTGGCGGGCGGCGGCATCGGAGCGCGTGACTGAGTCGATCAGACGCAGAGCCGGGTAGATCGGCTCGCCCGTGCGCTTCACAACAACCAGCTGATCGCGCTCATATAAAAGCAGTTCGCCTGCCTCGCTGTCATCGCTGCAGGCGATCCGATCACCCTTGACGTCGACCACCCGTAGCGGCTTGCTGTGGCTGCCGTCACGCAGGCCAACGATGGAACCGGCACGCACACGGGCGTTCGGCAGCGTGACATATTCCGGGATATGCCGCTCGAAATGCAGACCGAAGGTCGCGCGACGGCGCAAGGTTGCCACCGCGGTAGCGATTTTGGACCTTAGGTTAGGATCGGCAACCTCAGCAATTAGATCATCGATTTGCGCCACTTAGCCCAACCGCCATTCAGTCTCTTCTGACCTACCCCCGTGGTGGCCGCCCGTTGGCCGTGGATAGCGGGTTCACACTTGGGCGTCGATACGAACCGTGCTCGGACGTGTCGATGTTCATCCGTGTGGCCCAGCCTATTGCGGTTTCGGGCTCGGACTCTGCTTCGATGTCGGCTCGCACGAAGCACCCTCACCCTGAAGCCGGCACATTCCACGCAGTGCGTTGCCCCATAAGGCCGGATTCGCGGGCCAATGTCGATTCGTCCGACTTCTCGATGTCGCCGCCGCACTGTTGACTCGATTTTGGTGGAGAGAATGTCCAGAGGGGTGACCATGAAGCGTACTGTGTTCACAATCGGGTACGAAGGAGCTGATCTCGACACCTTCCTAGCGACGCTCGCGCTGGCCGGTGTCGAACATCTCCTCGACGTCAGAGATGTACCGATTTCGCGCAAGCGGGGCTTCTCGAAGATAAAACTCGCCGAAGCTCTTGCCTTCGCCGGCATAGGTTATACCCATCTGAAGCCACTCGGCGACCCAAAGCCCGGCCGCGAAGCGATGAAGCGCGGCGATTACTTGGCCTTCCTCAAAATCTACGAAAACCACATTTCAAGGTGCGATTCGCAACGTGCGCTCGACACTGCCGCCGAGATCGCCCGGAATGCGGCCACGGTATTGTTGTGCTACGAACGCAACCCTAAGCAATGCCACCGCACAATCGTCGCTGAGCAGCTTCTGCGTCGAGACACATTCGAAATACGCCACCTTGGCGTTGCCGAAGTGCGCAATCCACTGCCCGAACTGGAGCAAGTTTGTGAAAATGGAGCTTTGGCCAATCTTTAGACTGGAGCCTATACCCAAGTCCGGGCACGCAGAGAGGCCAAAGACAAAAAGCGCGCGATAGCGCTGGTCCGGGGGAGCTATGGTTTCACGCAAAACGCGCGTCCTCATCCTCTGCAAAACCTATCCGTCCCCTAGCGAAAAGCATGTGGAGACTTCCTGCGTCGCCGGTCTCGAGGAGGGCGGCAACCTGATCCGGCTCTTCCCCGTGCCGTTCAGGTTGATCCGCGATGATCAGCAGTTTCGGAAATGGCAGTGGATTAGCGCCCGGATCGAGAAAGCCGGCAACGATCGCCGTCCGGAAAGCCACAAGATCTTCGTCGACACGATTGATTGCAGTGAGCAGCCGATTTCGACACGGGCGGGTTGGGCCGATCGCCGCGACGCGTTGAGCAGTGTTCCCATATTCGAGGATTTCGCGGCGCTTGAGCAATCCCGGCAAACGGAAGGCATTACGCTTGGTCTGTTGAAGCCGTCTTCCATCATCTCACTGGACATCACCCCGACGGAGAGCGCAGACTGGACCGAGGAAGAGCACAAAAAGCTCGTCCAGAATGAGCGGCAGTCGGGACTGTTCGACGCCGCCGACGCTCAGAATCTGGCGAAACTTCGCAAGGTGCCCTTCTCGTTCCACTACCGCTACACCTGTCAGGACGGCGCCGAGACGCGAACCTATCGACACAAGATCGCCGATTGGGAAGCAGGCGCGCTATTCTGGAACTGCCACAGGTCTCACGGCGATTCCTGGGAGACGCCGTTCCGACAAAAAATCGAGACTGTCTTGCCCGCAGCCGACCTGATGTTCCTAATGGGAACGATCCACCGCTTTCCCGATCAGTGGCTCATCGTCAGCCTGCTCTATCCGCCGAAGCCCGCGCCACCGCCAGCGCAACAGTCGTTCATGCTCGATTGACGTCGCCCACGCCCGGCTTGGACGATGACGAAAGGCTGTCGAGTTTGCTTTGGAAATGGCCCAGACGGCCAGTGCGCGCGCGAAGCTATGCTGATACGGTAGCGGAACAGTGTCCGCGCCCGTCAGTCGCCGGACTGGGAGCGGCAGGCCGTGCGGATCGTTCGTGTTGAAATCGAGAATTTTCGCGGCATTCGGTCCGCGACCATCGAGCTGGGCGGCACGACAGTGCTTCTCGGTGACAACAATACCGGGAAGAGCACGTTGCTCGAAGCGATCGAGCTCGCAATTGGGCCCGACCGATTGGCGCGAACCCAGGCGATCGACGAGCATGACTTTTTTGGAGGCCGATATCTCGCGGCGGAAGGCGACAATCCGAAAATTTCGGTCGAGGTAACAATCACCGGACTGGACGAGCGACATATGGCGCGGTTCCGCGCCAATCTGGAGTTCTGGCGCGACGCTGATCGTCAACTCCTTGGTCCGGGGCAAGGCGCGGCCGTCGGCCAGCCCGGCATCGAACCGGCAGTGCGGATTCGATACGTCGGCGCCTATGATGCCGAAAATGACGAGTTCACCAGCAAGACATGGTTCGCCGTCCCCCGAGACGTGGACGGTGTTCCCACCTCGGAATGCCGGTCTGCCGACAAGCGCGAATTCGGATTCCTCCACCTTCGGGCACTTAGGACCGGGTCGCGCGCGCTGTCGATGGAGCGCGGCTCGCTGCTCGACGTCATTCTCAAGACATACGAAGTCCGTACGCAGATGTGGGAGGCTCTCCTTGAAAGACTGCGCGGCCTCGATGTGGTCGGCGCGCACGACGAGGAATTCGGCCGGATTCTGACTGCCATCCGGGACGCGATGCGCGAAATTGTTCCGGGAGAATGGGCTGATGCCCCGCATTTACGCGTGTCAGAACTTACCCGGGAAGATCTTCGCCGGGTACTCAAATCCTTTCTTGCGACAGGCGTTGCGGGATATGCAGCCCCATTCCAGCATCAAGGGTCGGGAACGATCAATGCGCTTGTCCTCGCGATGCTTGGACTGATTGCGCAACGCCGGCAAGGTCGTGTCATCTTCGCGATGGAGGAGCCGGAGCTGTCGCTCCCGCCACATGTCCAAAAGCGCGTTGTCGACAAAGTGAAGGCGCTCGCCTCGCAGGCGCTATTCACTTCACACTCGCCCTATGTCGTCGAGCAGTTCAAGCCCGAGGAAATGGCGGTCCTGCGCCGCGGCGCAGATGGCCTGCTCACGAGCACATCGATCACCCTGCCTGACAATGTCCGCCTCAAGACGTTCCGCGAGGGGATACGCACTCGCTTCTGCGAGGCACTTCTCGCGCGTCGAGTCCTCGTCGTGGAGGGCAAGACAGAGTTCATGGCTTACAGCGCCGCAGCACGCCGGGCCGCCGAACGGGATCCAGCTGCCTACGAGCGCCTTGACACGCTTGGCTGGGTTCCGTTCGATGCCGTTGGCCAAGGTTCGGTCGCGACCTTTGCAGGGTTTTTCCGCGGGCTTGGAAAGACGGTTGCGACGATCTTCGACCAGCAGCAACCGGCCGATCGCTTGGCCATCGAAATCGCGAGCGATTCTGCGTTCGAGCAGCCCTATCAAGGCTTCGAGGCAATGCTGGCCGCCGAAGTGAGCCCTGCCATGAAGGCCTGGACGGTCGACTGGTTTGTTCGCAACGGTGAATGGCCAATCGCGCTAAACCATCTGCTACCGCCAGCAGGTTCGGGCGAGGCGCTATTCGCAAATCCCTTCATGGCGCTCTTCACACACAAAAAGGGTGACGAGCATCTCGCGATGTTTTTTGAGCAGTGCGATATCCACAACATGCCAGCTACGGTTACGCATATCCTACGCGAGCTGAAGCGGCTCGCAGCTCCACCGGCGCCGGATAATCCGCAAGAACCCATCGTCCCGCCGCCGCCGGGAGGGGCGGGCTAAGCCATGCCGATCCAGCTATGCGAGCTGCGCCGAAGATTGATGGCAACAACAGGCCCTTTGCTGGTGCGGGGTGGCGCCGGTTCGGGCAAGACTACGATTGCGCTGGCAAAAGCGAGTCAAGATTTGGCCCAGGGGCGGCTTGGCCGCGACGGTATTGCTCTGTTTCTAAGTTTCGCTCGAGCGACGGTGGCACGGGTCGCCGAACAGGCAACCGCGATGATCGACGCCGCGACACGCCGGCGCATCGAGATCAATACCTATCATGGCTTTGCCTGGAACGTCCTTCGCAGCCACGGCTACCTACTCTGCCGCCAGCCTGGCGTTTCGCTTCTTCTACCAGCGCAAGCGCGGGCCCGCCTAGCCGGGCTTAACGGCGCCGCGCGCTTTGCCCGGCAACGCGCACTGTTCGATGACGAAGGGCTCGTCTCATTTGACCTTTTTCCGACCCTTCTGTGCGAACTATTCGACCAGGCGCCACAGCTGGCACAGGCCTACGGCCATTCCTACCCGCTAATCATGGTCGACGAGTTTCAGGACACCAATGCTCTCGAATGGTCGATGATCCAGATGCTCGGGCGTCAAAGCACGGTAATCGCTCTCGGAGATCCGAAGCAGCGCATCTACGACTTCAAGGGTGCTGACCCCCGCCGGTTCGATGAATTCATCGCTACTTTTAGGCCAACAGTGTTCGACTTTGCCCGCGAGAACCGGCGTAGCGCCGGGACCGGCATTACCGGATTTGCCGACGCCATGATCGCCGGCAATTTTCAGCCTCAACCATATGTCGGCGTAACGATCGGGACCTATGCAGGACAGGGGTTGCGGCCCCTCAAGCAGTCGATTCTCCAGGCGGCCGCGCGCTTGCGGCGTACGCAGGAATGGTCTCTGGCGGTGCTCGTGCCCGCAAACGTACTCGCGGTAGCAGTCTACGACTATATGCGCCAAGCCATCCACGGTCTGCCGGCATATCCAGTCGAAATTCTCGTGGCATCGGAAGGTCCTGCTTTAGCTGGCCACCTCGTCGCCCTGCTATTGGAACCATGTACCGAAGAGCTGGGCGCGCTGGTCCTAGAGGGGATTGCTGCCTTCGAGCTCGGCCGAAGCGAGCATGCGTCGCAGGCGGCGCTTACCGCCGCGGATCGCTACAACCGCCTCGCCGTTCGGGTCCGCGCTGAGGGAGCGCCGGCATTGCAAACAACCGTCGTCGGGCGGGCCGTCGCCGTTCTCCTCGAACAGCGCGAAGCGATGGAGCTTTCCGGTGATCCGGTCGCGGACTGGCGCGCCGTGCGCGGCTTACTCGATTTCAGCGGAAGGTCCGAGATACAGGCCGTCGGCAAGGATGCTCGTCACATGCGATTGCTGCGCAGAGGCGCTCAGATCGAAGCGCGGCTTGCCGACGCATGGCGGCAAAGCGGCTGCTACCGTGATGCGCGAGGATTGCTGGCATCGGCGCTGGTCGAAGACCAGTTCTCCGCCACGACGCGTCCCCAGGTCGGCGTCACGGTGATGACGATCCACAAGGCGAAGGGGAAGGAGTTCGACGAGGTCATCGTCTTCGAAAGTCCCTATCAGAGGTTTCTTCAGCGGGAAGATGACGAAGGACGGCGATCTGCCCGGTTCAACCTGCACGTCGCAGCCACGCGCGCGCGCCGCCAAGTGCATTTCATGACGCCCGCCGCAGCGCCATCGCCGATTTTGCCATAGCACATCCTAGGCGAATTCACGCGGCGGCTAGGAAATCTGGGGTCCAGCCCGGCGGCGTCCGAACTGCCAAATGACACCTTCCGCTCGTATGATGCCGACTACGTTTCTGCCGAGTTGTTGGTCGAGTACCGGTCGCCATGGCACGAGGGTGAATTCCCGGCTCTTTTCCACGAGAGCGAATCGACCACTGGCCAGATCCACTCGACGCACCAACCTCCCTTCGATCGCGTTCCCAACGTGCATCTCGACGAAAGGCTTGCCCAGCTTGCCAGCCAGCTCGTCGCCCGCACGCAGGACCTCACGTCGCTGCAGCATCATGATCGCGTTGACGCGAAGCCGAACGCGATCGCCATCGACATCCGCAAGCTGCTGCTCGACCAGCCACTGCTGCCGGCCTGCCATAGCCGTACGGACGTCGCGCCCGAAGCCGGCGTCACGGATTGGCAGCGGAGACTGTGATGCCAGCTCGCGATCGAGCCATGTTGCCGCATCGGCTCCACGAAGTTGTTCCAGGGGCCGCGCCGACAGAGTCTCCACCTCGACCGGCTGGTCCCGACGACGGCGTGCCTCGTAGGCGGCAGCACGATCGACATGGTCAGGGAGAATCGTCCAAGTCCCGTCGGCCTCCCGCTCGACGCCGACGCCGGCGCGACGCATCGCCTCAAGGCGCCGTACATGGGTTTCGGCGAACGCCTGCGTGGCCGAGGGATCATGCCGCAGATGCAGATCGGTCGAGTATCGCCCGCCATTCGCTGCCGCCACCTCGGCGACCACGTTATCGGCCTCCCGCACTTCCATGCTCCGCGCCGACACCCGAACGATGGCACCTTCGGGGATCGGAGCTATTGCGTCGCCGCGGCCGATATCGACATAATGGGCGTGGCCATCGACGCCATCGACGAGCAGATAATGGCGATCGCGATGCTCGTCAGCCAAGCCGCGCGCGATGACGCGGCCGACGACCGGCTCCGGATCCGTTTCCCCAGCCCCGAACAGGCTCCGCCCGAGCCAGGGCCGTTGGAGATTCCGCGCGGTCAATTCGCGCTGCATGGTGCGGATGATATCGCCCCGCTCGCCCAGCGACCGCAGCGTACCCTCCAGATCCTCGGCGAGTTGCCAGCGACCACCGCCAACATTGTCGGCGAGCCCCATGCTCGCAAGCTTCTGCAACCGACCGGCCCGCAGCGACTGCTGAAAGGGGTCCCGATCGGCCGACGTGACCAGGCGATCGGCGTCCATCGACCGGATCAGGCGCCGGTCGATCGCGGTCATCCGCTCCTCGCCGATATCGTGGCGAAGCCGCGCCTCGATTTCCTGGTCGGTGCGAGGCCCGAGATCGAGCGTCACCAGCTCTGCCGCCCGCTCGCGAATGCCGTGCGAGATATACTCGCGGGCGATGATCAGATTCTGGCCCGTGTCATCAACGCCGCGCAGCATGATGTGGGTGTGGGGATGGGCGGTGTTGAAGTGATCCACCGCGACCCAATCCAGCCGGGTGCCGAGGTCGGCCTCCATCTGGGTCATCAGCCGGCGGATATAGGGCTTGAGATCGGGATATTCGGAACCATCCTCCGCAGAGACGATGAAGCGGAACTGGTGCCGGTCGCCCTCGCAACGCTGCAGAAAGGCCTTGCCGTCCGCACTGTCGCGGTCGGCCGAATACAATTCGCCCGGCGTGCCCTCGCGGGTAACGCCGTCCCGCTGGATGTAGCGGAGGTGCGCGCGCGGGGCGGGCATCCCCTTCGTGCCGATGCGCACCAGGCGCGTCTTAACCACCGCCCGGCGCGCCCGCATACCCGCGAACCGATCGCGATTGGAGAGCAGCCGGCCCATGCTGGCACCACGGCCGATCCGACTGCCGTCGAAGCGTCGGCTCCTGATCGAGCTCTTCTCGGCCGACCGGATCGCCGCGCCAACCACGCGGCCGAGATAGCCACGCGCGCGCTTCCCGCCCCGTTGGCGCTGCCGACCGAGCCGTGGCGTGAACTCGTCGTCTTCGCTCATCGCGACCGGCCGCTAGGGCCACAAATCTCGCGAATTCGCGCCGAAAATGTCGGACTTCCGCCAATCCCGGCGAGCATGTCTCGCGTGAAGCGCGGCATGTCTCCATAAAAAACGATGTGCAGACAATGACTTGGCACCTGTCGCGAGACAGTGCCTTTCTCTTGTTTTCCCTCTTCCCTCCCCTCGCTCCCTGCCCGGCTCAAAAAAAGGAGAGAGACGGCACCGATGCGATGCCGCCTCTTCCGCACCGATCCGCGTCTGTCAGTGCGCATCGGCCACCGCGTCCCGCGCCTGCCTGAGGCTGCGGCAGAAGCGACGTCCGAGTGTGCCATGCGGCAGCCCATCCCCATCCACGAGCATCACGCCCATGAACCAGCGGCCATCGATCCGCCCGCAAATCGCGACCCGATCGAGCTCGATGTCGTCCTCGTCCAGGCTGAAATAGCGCCCGAGCCAGCGCTCCTCGCGGCGCGCGTCCCACAGGAAATCGCTGTCTTCTGCCTCCAGGAACCGACGCGCCAGCGCCTCGCCCGCATCGTGCCCGAACTCCAGTTCGAGCCCCGCCCGCAGCGCCTGAAAGACCCGGTCCGACGCCGTTCCGATGCTCTGATACATGCCCATGATGACCTCCAACTTTGTCGTTCTCACCATCGAGAACGGCGTCGAAGCGACGGGGGGCGGAGCGGCTGTCAGGGCCGCCGGAGCGTTAGCGCAGGCGCCGCGCAGCGGACGCGGGGGGAACCGATTTGCGCAGCAAATTGGGGGGCACCCGCGGGCCTTGAGAGCCGCTCTGGCCCCCGTCATGCTGGGTCTTTCGAGACGAGCCCCTCCCACCCTTTCGGTCATGGGAGACTCCTTTGCACCGCGAAAAGCGATGAGCGCGGAGGTGCGGCGGACGCCCCCTCCGCGCCGGCACCTTCATGCCGAAGGGCGAACAGCGTGGGCCGCGCCGGCCGATCTTGCGTCACAATCCCGCGTGTGACCGAAACCAGGTAGGCCTGCGTCTCGGCCGGAAGTGGCGATCCATTCGCTTTCGCGCGGGCGTAGCTGCCGGGACCGGCATTGTAGGCGGCGAACAATCCCGGATAGCCGAACCGGTCGTACATCAGACGGAGGAAGCCGGCGCCGGCGAGGATATTGTCGGCCGGATCGTCGGGATTGTCGCCGAGCTTGAGCCGCGCCCGCATGGTCGCCCAGGTCGCGGGCATGAGCTGCATCAAGCCCATCGCCCCCGCCCGGCTCCGGATCGGGCGGCCGTTCACGACCGGCAGACCACCGCTTTCCGCCGCCATAACCTGCTCGATCCAGCGCGCCGGGATCCCGAAGCGCACCGAGCCCTGCTCGATGAAATTGCGCCAACGATCGACCGGGCTCGCCTGCGCCGGCGCCGACGCAAAAGCGCCCGCCACGAGCGCGGCCCGGATCAGCGCGCCCACAGCAGAAACGCCTTGCCGATGATGTCGCGGCGATCCGAAATCCCGAAATAGCGGCCGTCGAATGAGAGCGGACTGGCGGTCATCAGCAGAAAATACTGATCCTGCCGAAGCCGTACGCACCCTTGCCAGGCCGGCATCGGCCGGCGCTCGCCATCGACGGTGCGGCGATCCGCGAGCCAGATCCCGTTCCGGTAAAGGTCTCGCCCGAGCGCGCAGATCTGGTCGCCGGCACTCGCTGCGACCTGCTTCACCAGTGGAACGTTCGCGGGGATATAACGCCGTGCGGCGGCAAGCGCACGGAAGCGCGCGGGCACCTTCGCGATGGCCATGTCACCGACCGCAATCGGCGCATCGGGCGTGACGCGATAGAGCCCTTCGGGTGCGCTCGCTGACGCGTTCCAGACGAAGCGGGGCCGTGGATGAAGCAGAAAGCTGGCACCGATCAGCGCCACTGCCGAGGTCCCGCGACCGACGAGGCGCAGCCGCTTAGCCATGGGAACCGCCCCGGCTTTTGCGCGCGGCGGACCAGGCGTCGAGGTCGTCGATATGATATTCGACGAAGCGGCTGTGGCGCCTGAATTCAGGCCCGTCGCCGCGTACGCGCAGGCGTTTGAGCAGGCGCCCCGACAGTTTGAGATAAGCGGCGGCCTGGTCGGTATTGAGGAAGGGCGAACCGCGCTTGGCGCGGTTGGCCCGTTCGATCGCATCATCGCTGTCCATCGGACGCTCTCCGGCACGGCGCCGGTCCGAAGCGGGATGCGCTGGCCGGCTGGTGCCCCGGGGATGGCGGGGCCGGCCCTGCAATCGGAGTGTCGAAAACGGCTGGGGTCGAAATCGACACGGGGGGAGAAGCGGCGTGGGTGAGGCCGGGACGCACCGGGCAGGCCCCGTGCGACGGAAAGCGGACACAGGCAGACGCCCCCGCCTGCAAGGTCCCTCGCGAGCTATGGCAAATCCGGCGCGCCGCTCCTGCCCCGCGCGCCGTCACGCGCGGGGCGATCCGCGTCAGCGAGACCAGATCAGACGATGTTCGCCGGGCTTCTCGCCCTGCACGAGGTTCGCGAAAATCGGGGACGGGAGCGAGGGATCATCGAGCTTGAGCGAGATGTAGTCGGCGCCGTTCTCACGTGCTTCCTTGCTCCAGCCCGCGCCGATTTCGACCGCGCCGGCATAGACACGGTGATCCGGGGCATTGTCGGTCGACTTGTCGCAGGGTCGGACGGTGGCCTTGACGTTGAGCGTGAGGGTCCGGATCGCGCCATTGAAGGTGCCGGTCTCGTCACGGGTGAATGCGCCAATCTGTGCCATGGTAACTCTCCTGTCGGATCGAATGCCGCCCGATTGCGGCCTCGATGGCAGTCGATTGGGCGCAGGCCCGCCGCCCCGCACCTCAGGCCGCAGCGACAGCGGAGGACGGCCCGAAGCCGGCTTTCTTGGTGCGCGAGGAGGCGGCGCAGCCGCCGGGGAAGAAAGTCGGCGAAGCCGTTGCGGGGACCAGGCGGCGCTGCGCCAGACGCCATCACCGAGGCCCAGATCGGGCGCTTTTTCTATCGTCGGGAGGCGTCATGTGAATGGCCCCGGCGCTCGGATGCGACGATCCCGAGCCTTGCCGCGTGACCGGGACTTTGTTGCTTCGGGGGCGTCCTTCCATCCGATCCGGTACCTGTTGGCCGGTTGCGATACCCAGACGCGCGGCGCATAGGTCGTGCCGAATGGGCGGGCAGATGACGGTATTGGAGCAGGTCCGGAAACTGATCGAGCGGCTCGCGCCCGATCCGATCTGCGACGATTGCATCGCGGAGAGGCTTGGTCTCAGCGTACGGCAACATGCCAATCACAAGACGCGCGAGCTCGCCGGGCGGGACGGGTTCGAGCGCACCAAAGATGCTTGTGCGATCTGCGGTTCCGAGAAATTGGTGATACGGCAGCGCACGCGCTGACCTAGTGCCTGATTTCGTCCTCAGCGGGGCTGCGACGCAGCTGATCGACCCGGTTTGCAATTGCGAGCCATGCTTCCACGCCGGCATCGTCCCCCGCTTCGGCAAGCGCGGTCTTCCGCGCTTCGATGAAGCGATCGACGTCGGGACCATGGTGGTTGATCACCTGCTGCGCGCAGGCCCAGAGTTCGCGGTCGGAGATCATGGGAGAACCATCGGTGGCGGCAATCCCGGCGCGCATCGGTCGAGCCGGTGCTCCGGGTCGAAGCGCGCCCAGCGCACCGCCACGCCGGCGCGGATCGCGCCGCAAGAGAGGTCATGCCCATTGGCCCGGCGGCACCAAGCGGTGACGCGCGCATGGCTCTGTCCGGTCGAAAGGCAGATCAGCGTGACCGGTGCTGCGAACCAGAGCTGGCCAAATTGCCCCGCATCCTCGCGCGCGATCCGTGCGCCAATGACTTCGGTGGCCATCGCCCGGCGCTGAGCCATCGGGTCTCCCGTGACACAGGGCTGGCCGGGCCGGCAGGAGCCGTCGGTTTCGGTTGCGCCGATCCCCTGAAGCCGGATTTTGACGCCCGAGCGGCAATGGATCGGGCCATCCACGTCGTGCAGAGCGACCGCCTCACAGACAAAGGTCTGACCGGCGGTCACCAAGGCGAGAGCGGCAAGCAGCATCGGCTCCTCTTGGCACGAAATTCGCGCCGATTCCGATAGAAGAACCGCGCGCCGACGCCTGAAAGACGGAGGCGCGCGACCGTTATAAGGGCAGGTTCCTGAGGGGCGGCGGGGTCTTTCCCTCTTGCCGCCGCCCCTCGAACCGTCACGCCGCGAGCGGCATTTGCGGCTCCGCTTCGGGTGCTGGCAAAGCGGGTATCGCCGCTTCGGGCGGGTTGGCAGGCGCCACCGCCGCGACCCGCGCAGCCGCCGCGACCGAACCGACCCCGCCGCGCGTCGTGTAGGCGGCGGGCGGGAAGGCGATCCAGCGCGGCACCCAATGCTCGACCTTGGTGCGGCCATTGGCGCCGTCGAGGCAGTCCCGCACGATCTGCTTGAGCGTCTTCGCTTTCTCGTCCTTGTTGGCGGTCGCGACCGCCTCGCCCGCGACCTCGCCGACGATGCTGCGCATCACCTCCTTGTCGCGGATCAGGTCGAAGAAGACGCTATCGGCCTGCCAATGGTCCGCCATCTGGACACCAAGAACCGCGCCGACAGCCTCGACCGCAGCGCCACCGCTGACCAAGGTTTCGCCCATCACAACGGCAAGGATCGCCATGACATCGGGGTCCGGCAGGCCGAGCAGGCGCAGGAAGATTTCGGCCAGCTCGGCGTCGTCGTTGCGGTTGCGGGTCACGGTAGGGCGCTCGGCGTCCATGCCGAGCAGGTCGAGCGCGGCGCGGCGATAGCCGTCGAAGGCGGTTTCGCCGAGACTCGTCTCGACGCTCTCGCGCACCGCCTCGTTGCGGCTCGCCTGCGGCTCGACCCGCACCGACCACAGGGCCGAGCCGACGATCGCATGCGCCACCATCAGCCGCAGCGCGACGCCGGGCGCGTCCGCCAGGACCGCGCGCACGGCGGCATGGCGATGCAGATCGATATAGGTCTGCAGGCCGCTGGTGACCTCGGGCCGGACCGGCTTGGTCACGGTGCTCTCGCCGCGCGCGGCGGCCCATTGCGCGGTGCGGTCGAGGAAGCCTTCATGGAAGATCACCTCGCCCGTCTCGCGCGTCTGGACGTAGACCAAGCCGCCCTTGCGCTTAGCGGTCTTCGCATAGTCCCAGCTCGCATAATATTCGCCGCGCGGGAGCAGGATCACGTCGCTCCAGCCTTCGGCGAGATAGAGCTCGCGGCGTTCGGCGATGGCCGCCTCCTGCGCTGTCCAGAAAGCGCCGGTGTCGGCGAACACCACCTCCTCGCCGAACAGGTCGGTGACGGTTTCGAGGCCGCTCGCGGCGATGTCGAACAAAGCGAATTCGGCCTTGATCTCGGTGCCGCCGAACAGCCACGTCTTCAATCGGTGACCGGTCGGGCAATGCGCGTCGGGATCGTCGCGCAGAGCGAGCCATGCCTGTTGCTGGCGCTTGCTCGCCATGGTCAGGTGGCGGATGCTGGCGACATCGATCTCGGCGCGCCGATAGAGGTCGCGGATGCGCGGCAGGAGGTTGCCGAGCGCGAGGACACGCCGCACGGCGAGGTCGGGCAGGCCGAAGGTCAGCCCGATTTCCTCGGGCGTACGGCCCTCCTTGACCAGCCGCACGAAGCTCTCCCACTGGCTCAGCTCGTCGGGATCGAGCCGCGCCAGATTTTCGAGCATCGACGCCTCGACGGCGGCGGCATCGTCGGCTTCGTCGAGGATCGCGCAGGGCAGCAGCATCCGCTCGGCGTCGGGATCAGCCGCCTTTTGCTCCTCGGCAACCCGGCGCGCGGCGGAAAATCTTCGCGCCCCCGCGATGATGCCGAAGAGCCCGTCATTGGCGGGACGCACCAGCAAGGTCTGCAGCACCCCGCGCTGGCGGATGCTCGGCAAGATGTCGGACAGATCGGCGCGCTTCTGCCGTGCGCGCATGTTGGCGGAATCCACGAAAAGCTTGTCGATAGCGATGAAGTCGAGTTTCATGGTCGTCACTCCGTCTGGAGCGCCGGTCCGCTTTCTCCCTCTCAAGGCAAAGCGGACCGGCAAAGGCGGCAAGCGGCCGCCGCGCCTGTCCGCCCTCAGTCGCCCGAAGGATCGGAAAGCCCTGTCGTCGGGGTCCGGCGGAGAAGCCTCTCCCCCTCCATGATCGACCCCGCCCGGCGCGCCGCCTCGGCCCACTCGGACAGGCGGTGCCCGGTCGAGAAATGCAGGTCGCGCTCGATCCCGAGCCCGAAGCGCCCGCGGACGCTGGCAAGTTCGGCGAGCGAGAACCTGCCAAGCTCGGGGCAGCCGAAACCCAGATCGGCCAGTCCAAAAAGAGTGTCGCCATCCGCGTCGAGTTCGGTCGCGAGCCACGTCGCCGCCCCGCAGGGATTGAAGAATTTGACGACCGGCACGGGATCGCGGTCCAGCCCGTCGCGATGCGCGCCATTCGCCAGCAGGGCTTGGCGCAACGCCTTGGTCAGCAATTCCATGCTCGCCTCCACGCCGCCCCAAAAACCACACGGCCCCCGGACGCGGGGGTGGGCGGCAGCAGCGACCAGAGAGGACCGGCAAGGCGCCCGGCGGCACCGGCAGGGCGCAATGGAATGGAGCACCCCAAGCGCAGCGCCGGGGTTGCCGGCGGGCGCGGCGGGCCAAATCGGGAGCGGCGCCCACCACCCGCGCCCCGGAGGGCCGATCAGCTACGCCGCCGCGCCGCACGGACGCGGCGTCCGCGCATGCGCCAGGGGATCGTCACCTCTGGCCGGGACGCGCCGCGCGGCCCGGCAAAGCAGGCAGATGCCTGCGCAGTAGAGCCCGATCGCAAGAGGATCGCGCGGCATCGCGCGCGATCCATTCGAGGCGCAAGATCTGCTCCGTCCGCCGCAGAGGGCCGTGTCGCCAAGCTAAATAGTCGGTCCATTCCGGACGCAGGAGACTATTATGCCCAGCACCAATCCCCTTCTCGAAGAGCGCATTCAGCAGCGTCTCACGGCAATCCATCGTCGACTTGGCACCATCGCCGACACGGAGGCCGCGGCGGCGCCCCATGGCGGCTTCGGCGCCCGTGGCGAGCTGGACCCCGAACGCACCCGCCTGACCGGCGAAACCGACAGGTTGCTCGACCGGCTAGCCGCGATCGGGGGCTGCCTTCCGTTCCGGCCAAGCGCCTGAGCCTTCCATCGTCTCGCCGTGGGCGAGACGACACCCTGGCAACCGGGCATCGGTTAGTCAGAGCGCGGGCGGGATTGGAGCACCGCCTCGCACATCTCCTCCCGCGCGGCGGCTCATCGAAGCGTGTCAGTAGTCAGCAGATCGGTCGAACAGCCTTCGGTAGCCGCCGCTCAACATCCTGCGGGCCTCAGCCGCTCGCCGCCGGATCCGAGAGAGGAGATAATCGGAATTCGTACGCCAATCCGCGCGCACCCGCGTCTCACCGAACAACACCATGGCGATGTCACGGTAGGAAGCACCTGCCCGCAGACCATCCGCGACGCGGAGCGCCTCAATCCGCCGTGGCAGCCCGCCGGCAAGCGGGAAGTGGCGGCGTTCGAAACGGCCGGCGCGGCGCAACGCCGCCAAGCGGTGGAGCGTACCGAGCCGGGGTTCAAGATCGCAAAACCCTGACAGCTGATAGTCCAATCTTACCCACCCAATCGTCGCCAGGCTGCCTTCCATCACGTCCATCCGTAGGCGCCGCCAGCCGTCGGACAGGGCGACATATTCGTGGCCGCCCGCGCCACGGGCGAGCGTCGCGAGCGGCCGCAGCCGTTCCAGATCGAGCGCGTCGGGATCGTCGGCGTCGGTCGGGGCCGCGCGAACCGCCACCACCGTCGGATCAAGCTCGGCACTCCAGAGCAAGCGGGCTTCGGGCGCGGTGCGGCGCGGGTCTTCCGCGAAAGTGGAGGCCCCAAGGCAGGGCGGCCGGATCCTCTCTCACGTCCGATGATGGCGGGTTCCTGCCTGCGGCGAAGGCGACATAAGCCGGATCGCGGCGCAACCATTCCCAGGCCAAGCCGGCTTGATCGATGCTCAACAATGCGCGGTACGCCGCTCCGTCCCGCCAGTCGCAAATGCGCTCAGCCGCGGACGCCATCGCACGCTGCAATTCGAGCCACGATGTGTCGAAAATGGCAGCAATTCCCGGAGCCCGCACCGGCCGCAGCTGATATGTCAAGTTCGTGACTGCGGCACCGGCTGGGAACCGGCGTCGCCAGGCGCGCATCGTTGGTGGCGCGACTCCGGCAGTCTGGGGCCGGGCGCGCGGACAGGTGTCGCGTCCTATGAGTTTCGCCAGGCTCGCTGAAGAATTTGCAGACGCAATTGCCGGTGCAACAAGCCTCGATGAACTCGCGGCTGTCCTGGCCGCCATCGCAGTGGAGCTGGGCTTCCGCTACTTCGCCCTGACCCATCATCTCGACATACCACGCGCGCCGGTGCCGGCGATCAGGCTCCACAATTACCCGGACGCCTGGGCGGAATATTTCGACGCGCAACGCCTCGGCCCATCGGACCCGGTCCACCGCGCCAGCCACATGACCGGCGTCGGCTTCCCATGGTCGCGGCTCCACCGCCTGATCCAGCTGACGGCACGCGACCGCGAAATCCTCGATCAGGCCAAACAAAGCGGCATCGGCGACGGCTTCACCGTCCCAGCGCATATCCCAGGCGAATCCGCCGGCTCCTGCTCGTTCGCGACGTCTGCCGGACGCGAAGCGAGAGAAGACCGTCTTTATGTGGCGCAGTTGGTCGGAGGCCTCGCCTTCGAAGCAGCGCGGCGGCTGGTGGCGATCCGCAGCCCCCTCCCCGATCGGCCGCAGCTGACCGACCGGCAGCGCGAATGCGTCTATTGGGCGGCGCGGGGCAAGACCGACCCCGAAATCGCGGACATACTCGGCATCAGTCATGAGACTGTGATCCTGCACCTGAAGCAGGCACGGGCTCGCTACGGCGTCTACAAACGGACGCAGCTCGCGGTCCATGCGCTGTTCGACGGAACCCTGAGCTTCGTCGATCTGCTGGGTCGCTGACCATACCCATTTCTGGGAATAGCGGCTCCAAGCGACCGCAGCGGATGATCAGGCCTCCACAAGGAAAGCCTGATCATGTTGTGCGATGTCCAGTTCAAGACACAGGCCGCGGATGCGGCGATGCGGGCGATGTTCGAGGCCCGCAAGAAGGTGTTCGTCGACCTGCTGCAATGGGACCTGCCGGTGCTCGCCGGCCGTTACGAACTCGACCAGTTCGACAATCCCGACGCGCATTATCTTATGCTGTCCGAGACGGACGGAACGCATCTCGCCTCTGCCCGGCTGCTGCCGACGACCAGGCCCCATCTGCTCGACGGCTATTTCGCGGACCTCGCGGACGAGCCAATCCCACAGGGTCCGGCGGTCTACGAAATCACACGCTTCTGCCTCGACCGCAACCTGACCACCCTCCAGCGACGCGAAGCGCGCGATCGGCTCATCCGTGGTCTGGTCGACTACGCGCTCGACAACCGGATCACGACCTATACCGGGGTGGCGGAACCAGCCTGGCTGCGCCAGATCCTGACCTTCGGCTGGAGCGCGCGTCCGCTCGGCACAACCAAATCCATCAACGGCATGCTGCTCGCGGCGCTCAGGATCGAGATCGCAGCCGACACCCATGCTCGGCTCGACTGCGCCGGCATCATCGGCCGCCACGCCTGCCCGCGCGCGGAGGCCCGTAATGGACACTACGACATTCCCAACCGACACCCAAATCAACAACGTCGAGCAGTGGAGCGCCAAGCTGCTCGAGCAGGGCTATTGCGTGATCCCCCGCCTAGTCGACCCCGACCAAGTCGAAGCACTCGATCGGGATCTGGCGCCTGCCTTTGCCGAAACGCCGTTCTGTCAGGGCGGCTTCTATGGCGAGCGGACCAAGAGGTTCGGCCGGCTGCTCAGCCGTTCGCCGCGCGCGCAGCACCACGTCATGCACCCGCTGGTCCTCCAAATCGTCGAGACGATCCTCACGCCCTGGTGCGACCGGATCCAGTTAAACCTGACGCAGGCGATCGCGCTCCATCCCGGCGCGCTGCCGCAGCTGCCGCATCGCGACCAGGATATGTGGCGCGGCGCGATCGGCGAGACCGAATATCTGGTCAACGTGATGTGGCCGTTCACGCCTTATACCAAGGCCAACGGCGCGACCCTGGTCTGGCCCAACAGCCACGGCCAAAAAGCGCTCGATCCCGAACCGCAGACGGAACCAGTCGCGATCGAGCTTCAACCGGGCGAGGCGCTGCTGTTCCTCGGCTCGACGCTGCACGGCGCGGGCGGCAACCGCACCGACGAAATCCGGCGTGGCATGATCGTCAGCTACTGCCTGGGATGGCTCAAGCCCTACGAGAACCAATGGCTCGCCTACCCGCCCGAGATCGCGAGAATATTTCCGCCCGAACTCGCCGCATTGGCCGGCTACCAGCAGCACCGCCCCAATCTCGGCAATTATGAGGGCCAATGCCCCTCGATCCTGCTCGACGGCAGAACGCCAATTGGCGCGATCGACGCGCTGCGCCCCGACCAGCAAATCCTGGTCGCTGATTATGTCGCGGCCCAGAAAATCCAGGCATAAACGATGAGCCCCGGCCCAACCTTCGAACGCGTCTATCTCGAGCTGAAGCGGCAGCTGCGCGAGGGGACGCGCCCACCAGGCACGCCGCTCGAGCCCGCGGCAATCGGCGAAGAGCTCGGCACCAGCTTCACCCCTGTGCGCGACGCGCTGCACCGCCTCGTTGGGGAGGGTTTGGTAGAGAATCCGCAACATAATGGTTTCTCGGTGCCGCGTCCGACCGAACAGGCGCTGCGCGATCTCTACACCTGGAATGGCGAAGCACTCGCGATGATGGTGACCGGTCTGGCCAAATCCCGAGAGACGGCACGAGACCCAATCCCGGCGCAGGCGGCGCCCGACACCTCAGAGACGACTCCATCGCTCTTCCTCGCTATTGCAGGTGCCTCGAGCAATCGCGAGCATGTGCGGGCGATTACCAACCTCAACGACCGCCTTGCGCCGTACCGCCAAGCCGAATCGTGTCTGTTGACCGACATGCGGGACGAACTGGCCAACCTCGTACAGCTGCTGGAACATCGCGCGCGGGCCGAGCTCGGCCGGGCGCTGTGGGCCTATCACAAACGACGGATCGTGGCGGTGCCACGCATCCTCGCCGCGCTCACCGTGCATTAGAGTCGGCGGTCGCGTCGTCGCGAAAGGCCGGCGGTTTGACTTATCCACAGGAATGCTTAGAACATACAGGGAACAATAACCGCAAATCACAGGGATATGGAGCCTTGTGCTTGCGTGAACACAGAGTAGCCCATGTGGATCGAATCGCATACCTGTAGGGGCAGAGGCGAGGTGAACCATATATCACCTGGACGCGTGACCGAGATGAACGCCGCGAGACGCGAGCGCTATCACGCGCCTGTCGAGATCCAGGAAACCAGTCTTCGCGATTTGGTATCCAAACTGCCACGCCCGGCGCTCGGCGAAGCGCAGCTCAACCTTCTCGATGGCGGCCAGGACAATGCGGCGGCCCGCGCGCACTTGTTCATGGCCGGCGATACCTCGCTCCTGAAGGAACGTTGCATCGCCGTGATCGGGGCACGCAAGGCGAGCGAGCTCGGCCGCAAGCGAGCCCGAAAGTTTGCGCGCGAACTGGCCGAGGCCGGCGTAGTTGTCGTTTCCGGGCTCGCCGATGGCATTGACACGGAAGCGCTCACCAGCGCGCTCGACGCGGGCGGTCGCGTCGTCGCGGTAATTGGCACGCCGCTCGATCAGGCCTACCCCGCGAAGAACAAGGCGCTGCAGGAGATCATTTACCGCGATCACCTCCTCGTCTCGCAATTCCCGCGCGGCACGCGCGTCTTCCCGTCGAACTTCCCGGCGCGCAACCGCACCATGGCAGCCCTGTCGGACGCCAGCGTCGTGATGGAGGCCTCGGACACATCCGGCACGCTTCACCAAGCTGCCGAATGCATGCGCCTGGGCCGCTGGCTGGGCATCGCACGCGGCGTCGCGGACGACCCCACGCTGACGTGGCCCACTAGCTTCGTCGACAAACCCGGCTGCGTGGTTCTGGCGACGACCGAACAATTCCTGGAGACGGTCTACGCTCGATGAGCCTGCCTCTTCACGTTCACGGCGGCTACCCGAGCTACAAGGAAATGGGCACGGCCTGGGACACGGCGGATTGGAACGCCTTCAAGTTCGCAAAAGCACTTAAAGGTGAACCCATTACCGGCTATGCCAACATCAAGACCGTGGGCGGCGGCTGGACCAAGATCTCCGCCGAGAATACCAAGCCGGCCTTTGCAATTTTCGGTGCGTGGGCTGGAAGCATAATTAAGGCGGCTGGGATCGATGCAGCCTATGTGATCCCGGTGCCCGGGTCACAGTGCGTCGCGTTCGATACCGACGTGAAAGGGCGCCGCCTGTGCGAGGCAATCGCGCGCCACCATCCGGGCGTAACCGCCGACGAGGCCTTTCACTGGTCGGAAGCGATGGAGCCGGCGCACAAAGGTGGCCCGCGCCGCAAGTCGGAGCTCGTGCCGAAACTGATCATCTGGGACGCAATGCCCAAGGACCGCCCGGTCATCCTAGTCGACGACGTTGCGACGCTGCACGGGCATATGAAAGCGTGTGCGCAAGTGATGCGAGATCACGGCCACGAGGTCGTGCTCGCGCTGGCGGGCGCACAAACAGTCCACGAACGCCCCGAACATGGCATGTTCAACTTCCCGGCCATCGACCTCGACGCACCGGAGCCCGACCCGTTCGCCGGCTGGGGCTGATAGACCCTCCAAAGGTCATCACCACAAAGGTGGTCCAAAGCAACGGCTCATCTTTAGCGGCGGCTATGCGCCCTGATATCGGTCATTCGCTAGGGCGGCATCCCATCCTAGAAGATCCCATGGCGAGGGTGGATAGCGGCTGACGCTCTGGCAGAGTGCGGTTGCTGACCTAATCTCTGTGGAGGCAACCATGCTCGTAGCAGATCGACTCCCTGCGCCAGCCGCTATCCGTGTGGATCTTGGCGCGATCTTCGTTTCGATGGAATTGAGTAAATCGACCTGGGTTTTGACGTCACTGTTGCCTGGTGCAGGCGAGCGTATGTCGAAGCATGCGGTTCGTGCTGGTGACGTAGCCGCGCTTCTTGAGCGCTTTGCGCAGCTACGCGCCAAGGCAAGGAGGCGCGCTGGAGAGGATTACGGGATCATCGTGATCCAGGAAGCTGGGCTCGATGGCTTCTGGATCCACCGCGTGCTGGAGCAGGAAGGCATTGAGAGCCATGTTGTCGACCCGGCCTCGATCGCGACATCGCGTCGCCGCCGGCGCGCCAAGACCGACAAGATCGACGGCGAGGCGCTGGTGCGGGCCTTGCTCGCTTACAAGCGAGGCGAGCCGCGGGTCTGCGCGATGGTGAGACCGCCAAGTGTGGCACAAGAGGATCGGCGACGCTTGAACCGTGAGCGCAGAGTGCTGATGGTCGAGCGAACCCAGCACATCAATCGGATCAAAGGGCTGCTCTTCTCGCAAGGTATCACCGATTATGAGCCGATGCATCGCGATCGGCGTGACCGGTTCAAAGACCTTCGCACAGGCGACGGGCGGGATATTGCGGTCCATATGCAAGCGCAGATCGGTCGAGAGCTGGATCGGCTCGAACTGGTCATCGAGCAGATCAAGGCGCTCGAGGTTGAACGTGACGCCATTGTGGCGGCCGAGACCTCCGATCAGCCGATGACGATGCTGACCAGCATCAAGGGGATTGGTGCAGAGTCCGCCGCAATCCTCACCTCCGAAGGCCTGTTCCGCCACTTTGACAATCGACGTCAGCTCGCCGCCTATGCTGGTCTGGCGCCCACTCCCTGGCAAAGCGGATCGATCAGCCGCGAACAGGGTGTATCAAAGGCTGGGAACGCAAGATTGCGAACGGCCATGGTCGAGCTGGCGTGGCTGTGGCTGCGCTATCAGCCCGAGACCAAGCTCGCGCGCTGGTTCCATGAGCGGGTCGAGCGCAACGGCGGCCGGCTCAAAAAGCCGATGATCGTAGCGCTGGCGCGCAAGCTGCTCGTTGCGCTCTGGAGATACGCCACCGCGGGCGTGATTATCGAGGGCGCAATCGTCAGGACAGCCTGACCCAAAGGTTCTACCTTCCCCGGAGCCCAATAAAGCTCCGCGGATCCAGGAAGCGAACCGAAACGGCTGTTGGCACTTACTGCCGTCTGAAAGAATGGTCCCGCTATCCTGAGCCCGGCCCGCCGTACGCGGGATGATGGTACTGCCGCTTCAGCGGCAACCGTATGTGAGCTGGATGAGGTTCGGCACCGTCGAGCCGCGTCATGAATCGGGCAAGCCTGGATCCACCACCTGAGGAGTATCAAATGTCGCCCTAATCATGCTTGACCGGAACCCTCATCATGTGAGCAGCCGTTCATTGGTCGACAGATTAGCGCTCGCAAAATCGGTCGAAGCTGTCCTCGAACGCTTCTTCTTCATGTTCCCAAGGACCGCGGGCCTCAAAATGAAGCAAGGTGAGTTCCTGGTCGTAGCGCTCAGATCGCAAGCACATCTCAACCACTGGCTCAGGAAACCAGACGCCGGCGCGCTGTGGTATTCCCGCCTTGGCCTCATGACTAAAGTCCCGGGTTACCGCGGTGGCAAGTGCCGGTAGTTCGAACACCTCGTTCTTTGTACGAATATAGCGACCCGACCTGAGCGCCGCCTTGCTCGGCTTTGCCCAGTGCGCGAAACCCTCGTTTGAAACGACGAGCATCGCACGGGTCTCTGTATATTCAAGCCAGCGCAGAATCGCTGCTGTGAGCGACACCCCGTAGCGCTTCGCCAATGCGCCCAGCTTTTCGAAATCCGGCTGCGCCTTCGCGGGCAATTGCGCACGAAAATCGTGAAACGGCATGAGAAGCGCCGCGGCAAGCGCGTCGGCTTCCTGTTCGATCCCCTGACCGTTGCGCTGGGTGACAGCCTCCTCGTCGCAGTAGATCGCCAGATCGTAGGAAGAGTCCGTCTCGATCATTTGACGGTGAAGCACATAGTGTCCGAATTCATGGCCGATGGTGAATGCGCGCCGGCCATCCGACTGGCCCAGGTTGTACATGATCGCCCATTGTCGGGGTTTGGTCTCGCTGCAGACGAGGGCGCCCACGCAGCCGGGAATGTCCCGCTCCACTACCTCGTGAATGCGGCCATCTGGCGCGACGTTGGCGGAATATTCAAGGGCAACGGCTTCGATATCGACGGGCGCGCGATCAAATCTGTCGGCACCCAGTACCGTATCGAGCATTAATGTGATGCGCCCGGCCTCCTTGAGGGGGCGAGGCCGGGCGGCGTCAGTCATTCCGGTTTCTTCGCCCCGAGGATCTTGGCCATCTCGCGAAGCTGGCGTCGGGTCTCCGGCGGCAGGCCGCTATATGAGCGATAGAAGGCCTTGTCTTCGGCCTGCTCCAGTGTCTGCTCGTCACGGCCGAACAAGTAGTCGACGGTCACGTCCAGCGCCTTGGCGATCGCAGACAGCTTCTCGGCCGAGGGCCTTGGTGGATTTTTGTTCTCCAACTCCCAAATATAGCTCTTGGATGAATCCGTCGCCTGCGCGAGCTGCTCCAACGTCATTTTCTGGGCCGTCCGCCGCTCCTTGATCCGATCCCCGAATTTAATCTCCATACATATTCAAACCCTTGCAGAAGTTCGGAGTAGGCGAACTCTAATACCCTTGACACCGGCATGCAACAGGCAGATGGTAAAGTTCGGAGTAGCGATATTTTGGTTATCCACACGCTGAACTGATGGGTGCCCGGGGAGACAGAAGTGAACGCGCCATTCTCGCCTCAAGGCCGCAATCCATTCGACGATCCGCTCGACCGGATCCTGGCGGAAATCGCACTCAGCGCGCAGCTGCCTCCGTCGCTTCACCGGAAGGCAGGCGGCCGCTACGCAGCGGTGCGCGCGCATCTGGAGGCCGACGCGGCGTTCGAGGGCCAGATCGAGCATTTTTATCCGCAAGGCTCGATGGCGATCGATGCCACGATTTCCAATCGGGGCACTGATGACGAATATGATCTCGACATCGTCTCGCAACTCGGCGGCCAGTTTCGCCAGATGGACCCGCTTGCCATCCTCTTGGAGCTGGAGCGCGCGCTGAAGGAATATCCGGTCAGGAAAGTCGTCCGCCAGTCGCGTTGCGTCACGCTATATTATGCCGATCGCATGCACCTCGACATTACGCCCGGGTTGCGCGCTTACGGGAAAATCGATCGCGAGAGCTACATCACCCACGCCAAGGGCCCCACCGTTTCGGCGGACGATCGCTTCGTCGACATGAACGCCTTTGGCTTTGCCGAATGGTATCGTGGCCGCACGCCACTCGAGTATCGGATGGCCAAGGCGTTCCACGACCATTGGCTTAACCTTGAAGCGTCCAGCCTACGCGCCGACGCGGAGGTGGACGAAGTACCCGACCAATGTGAGTTCGTGGTGAAGAACACGGCGACGCTGGCGCTTCAACTGGTGAAGCGCTTCCGCAACATTCGCTATGCTGACTATGACGGTCGTATCCCGCCTTCGGTGATGTTGTCCTACTATGCCGGCATTGCCGCCAAGCCGGATAGCACGCTATCCGAAATGGTCATTCGCCTCGCCAACTGGATTATCGGCGATATCGAACAGGCGTCGCGCCACGGCCAAAGGCTGCACGTTGCAAATCCGATCTGCGAGGATGACGTGTTCACCGACCGCTGGCCAGAGACGATCCGCCGGCAGGGCGAGTTCGCCGGATATCTCAAGGAATTGGTCACCGGCCTCGAAGCCGCGAAGCGCGGCAATTTGTCGGCCGATCAGGTGATGGACTGGTTGCGTAACCGGTTCGGAGATCGGGTCGTGACCAAGGCGGCGGACCGGATGGCGGACGAGATCGGCGCTGGCGTCCAGTCGGCCGACCAGCGCTATACGCGTAAAGGGGGGCTGTTGCTGCCGACGGCGGGGATCGTCGCGGCGAATGCCAGCCCAAGCATTGTGAAAGCGCAACCACACAGTTTCTACGGCTGTCGCATCTGATGCCCGGTTGCGTCCTGACCATCGAGGAACAGGTCGCGGTAATGCGGCGCGCCTGGCCCGCTTTCTCGGTCCATGGGCTCAATCGCCAAATCCAATGCGCTACCTGGCGAGGCGATGTCCGGCCCCAGTTCGGCCGGTTTCGTATCGAAATCCGATATGCGCTGGGTGATGTACCCCATGTCAGGATCCTGTCACCGGCGCTGATCCGCCTGCCCGGCAATGTCGAAGGACAGCTTCCGCACGTTTATCCGCCGTCGAACGACCCCACGCTGTGCCTGTTCGATCCTGCGACCGACCAGTGGAACGCGTCGATGGCACTCGCCGAGACCACTGTCCCTTGGTCCTATGACTGGATCGCCTGCTACGAACTTTGGCTGATGACCGGTCGCTGGACGGGTGGCGGCAGGCATGGCAGCGCTGCTCCCGTGTCGGGCGCATCGGCATGACATACGTCCCCGCGCGCCGGTCTGACGGAACGATCCAGCATGCCCGGATCAAACAACCCTGGCCGAAGGATCGGCTATTCCGGATCCTCTCGATCGACGGTGGCGGTATACGGGGTGTTTTCCCCGCCGCCTATCTCGCCGAGATGGAGCGGCGGTTTCTCGACGGTCGTTCGATCGCCACCTGTTTCGACATGGTGGCGGGCACATCAACGGGGGGTATTATCGCTCTCGCGCTTGCCCATGGCATGAGTGCTCGCGAGGCGCTGCAGATCTATGTGGATCGAGGGACTCGAATTTTTCCGGGCTTGTCGGGCTGGCGAAAATGGCGGCGCCTGTTGCGCTGGATTTCTCGTCCCAAGTATGATCAGTCCGTCTTGCGCGAGGAGTTGCTGTCGGTCTTCGGCGACAAGGTGCTCGATGACGCGAGCACGCGCCTGGTTGTTCCGAGCTTCGAGGGCCGGCACGGCGAGCCATTCCTGTACAAGACCCCGCATCATCCCGATTATCAGAAGGATCGGCACCAGCGATTTGCGCATGTAGCGCTCCATACGAGTGCGGCGCCATCCTACTATCCCGCCGTCGACAATGACGGGTTGTTCATGATCGATGGCGGCATCTGGGCCAACAACCCGGTCATGAACGCATTGGTCGACGTGCTGGCGTGCTACGACGTGCCCCGAGAGAATATTCGGATATTGAGCCTAGGCACGGGGGAATCGGAGTTCACCCTTGGGGAGAGCGTCCGATCCGGCGGGGTCCGTCATTGGGCGTTCCTGCGCGCCTTCGAGGCGGCCGCGCGAGCGCAATGCAAGAATGCGCTCGGTCAGGCCTACCTCGTGCTCGGGAAGAACAATGTCCTGCGGATTGATCCGCCGGAGTCTTCAAACCCTATAGAACTCGATGATGTCCCGCGGGCACTTGCCGAATTGCCAGCCATTGCGCGAAGCCTGTCGGAAGCGTCCGGACACCATGTCGCGGCAATGTTTTTGATGGATGCCGCAGAGAGCTTCGTGCGGTGTCCGTAAGGCTATTGGAGGGTCTGCTTTCCGCGCCCTACCCGAACCGGCCAGGCCGCATACGGCCCACATCGAGACATTCCGGAGAAGTGCGATTCAGGCGGCCCGCGCCCGGCGCTCAAGAGCTTCGATCCGTTCCGCACAAATGACTTCGACCGCCTTGCTCAAGCAATCGATGCGCTCGCTCAGCCAAGCCAGCTCCTCGGCGGATATGCGGTAATGTCGAGAGTAGCGCGCTTTAACGTAGGCTTCCTTCAGCTTTTCAAAACGGGCGCGATCTGCCTTGTTTTCGCGCGGCCACGCGTCGATCAGTCGAGCGTCAATTCGTTCGGCCTGGGTCCGCAGAAAGCCGAGGTTATGCACGTGCGGCGTGTAGAAAGTGCAGACCAGTAAGACGCAGTGGTAATAGCGCTCGGCGGCTTGATGGAGGTCGAAGGCTGCTTTTTTCGACCATCCCTGGGAAATGGAATGTTGGGCTGACCCGTAGAACTCGGCAGCACTCGGAAACCATTCCTCAAAATATTCCCGCGCCATCGCCAGCGCCTGCCTGGGCGTCTTCGGCTTCGGCTCCGGCAGCTCGGTGTCGTCGCTCTGATAAAGCGCGATCCCGTCCCGCGCGACATCGATGAAGAAATAACGCCCATGCGCCAGCCCATCGTTCACCTCCTGCAGCGTGTGAACGATGAAGTTGACCGGCGTCTTGAGACTGCCAGTGACTGACAGCTCTCGGTTGAGCCGCTCCTCGGCGGATGACCAGAATTCCACCCGGTCGGTGAGCTTGGGATGGTTGACGATAATCAACAGGTCGAAATCGGACTTGTAGCCCTTGGCGGTGTGCGGCTCGTCGACCCAGCCGCCCCGCGCATAGCTCCCGTATAAGATGACCTTGAGAATGCGCGCGCGCTTCTTCCAGTCGGCGGTCGCGATCGCGGTCGCCTCGCCAAATTCCTCGAACAGGATCTGGACGACGCGTTCGAGCTCGCGCTGCTTGGCGGCCGGAAGATGATCAAGATCGGTGCGCATGATCGTGCTTTCGAGATGGAGCAGGCGCGGACCGAATGGCAAGCGCAATCCGGTCCGCACCCGATGCTGTCCGGCTCATAAGCCGAGGCGGCTGAGCCCGAGATCGAAGGCGCTGATCGCGCTGGCGATGTGGCGCTCGACCTCGGCGACGCTGATCCCCCGCACCTCGGCGATCCGCGGGTTGGACCAGCCGTCCACGCGGTGCCTTACGAATATGTCGCGCGTGACAGGGTCCATCGCGGCGACGACCGCCTCCATCGCCGCCGCCATCGCGACGGTTCTCGCCTGCGCCGGCTTGCGCTTCTCGACCATTGCCCATCTCCTTGCCACGCCGCCGAAATGCCCGGACCGTCCGGGTGGTCGGCAGGCGCGCAACCGCGGGCCCGCAAGGCGCGACCGGTCGCATCCGCAGGACCGCAACGCAGTGAAGGAGCCGCGCCGATGGCGCGGCTTGCGACCGGGCGCAGCGGGACCAGGGAGGAGCGTCCCGCCACCCGAAGGGACGGTGCGGTCAGTCAGGCGCGCGAAGCGAAGCGGTATGGGAGGGGAAGTGGCGGGCGGGTACCATGGGCGATCCCGCCGCCATTCCCCCCGGGGGGGGACCGCGCATGTGGGCGCCGCCGGATTGCGCCGGGCGCCGCTAACCGAGTTCGGCGAAGGCCGTGTCGAGCATGGGAAGGCGCGCAGCGATCGCGGCGCTTATACTATCGTGGATCGCTCCGGCGAAATCGTCGGGCATGGCCGCACGCGCCACGTCCGGAGCGGTGTGCGCCTTGAGCCGGACGTTGGCGAGCACCTCCTCGATGATGGTCGGGCCGAGCCCGGCCGCCCTGGCGGTCTGCACGAAATGGCGGCCGACCACTTCATCCACCCGATAGTGGCGGCTGGTGCCTGCCGCCATGGCCAGCCGGAAGCTCCTGGGGTTGAGCTGTCCCTGGTCGACCGCGCCCTGGACGGACAGGACGTCGTAGAAGGGCGTGAGCTTGAGCCCGCCGCCCGGATGAAGGAACAGGCTGAAATTCTTGGCATGGCCGTCGGTCGCGCCGATCAGCCAGAAAATGATCTGGCTGGCGAGGAACGCCTTCTGGTCGGTCGTCGGGGCGTCGCTGGCGGCGAGCAGCCGGATGATATCGGCGGCGCCGGGGCCGCCCTCGTTCTGATATTTGCGGGAAGACGGTACACCCAGCGCCTGGCAGCAATCCTCCTGGGGGGCGCGCAGCAAGCGGCCGTCCGGGACCCAGGTCCGATCGAAGCGTTCGACGACGAGCGCGCGCCGCGCGCCGAAGGTTGCGATCTCGGTGCGCGCGACGGGCAGGCCGAAGGCGGCGAGCAAAGCGAGGCAATAATGTTCGTTGTCGACGCTCGCGCTGAGGTCGACCGTACCGCTCGATGTCGGAATCTGGCCGAGCTGGGGTTTCAGGATGTGGGTGGTCGGCGTGGTGCCGATCGGGCGGAGCCATTGGCCATCGTGGCGCAGCAGCGCGGTTTTCTCCTGCGCGCCCGCGATCGAGATCCGGAAATCCTGGTCATGGTCGAGGCCGAGCGGCGCGCCTTTGAGGTCCGCCAGCAGCGCTTCGATCTGCGCATCGCTGATCGGCTCGCCCTCGATGCCGGCATCCACGCCGACGGCGATGCCGTCGGGCAGGAATTGCATCGCCCCGACGCAATCCCGGCCGATCGCGGCGAGCAGGCTGTAGGGGTCGATGCCTTCTGCGCCGGTACGCTCGGCGACGCGGCGGCGGATATCGGCGCGGTCGGGCAGGAGATTGTCGAAGACGGCGGTAACGAGCGCGCCGCGATAGGCGGCCGACCGGAGCGGCAGCGACAAGGACACGGCGAACGCATGGGACCAGTCGAGCCAGCTCGGATCGTACTGGAAGGCGATCGCACCGTTCGGCTCTTTCTCGAGCCGGCCGACCAGCCGATTGTTGATCAGCACGTTGAGCGGCGCGTGGGTCTTGCGGCGCGACATGTCAGAAAATCTCGCCCAGATCGCCGCCACCCTTGCTGCGCGGCGCGAGGGTGAGGTCGAGATCGAGCGCGGCGAGGATGCCGAACAGCGTGTCGAGCTTGGTGCCCGGATGGCCAGCCTCGAGCCGGGAAACGGTCTTCTGGCCGGTGCCGACCAGATCGGCGAGACCCTGCTGCGTGAGATTGCGGCGCATGCGTGCGTTATGGATCAGCACGCCGAGCTGCTTGGGAGAGCGGATGAATTGGGTCATGCCGAAGCCTTTCCTGCACTCCATACCCCAGAGGGTATAATCAAGCAATATCCCCTGAAGGGTATAAATAGGTAATATACCCTTTAGGGTATAATATCGTAATATACCCTGTGAGGTATGAGACCATATTTACAACCACGCTCGATTGCGCGCACATTGTGCGGGCAGCGAGGCAATTGCCGGCGACACGCTGCGGAGTAGAACCGCCAGGCATCATACGCGCCCGTCCCTGACGGTCGGGCGACATTCCCAAGGCACAGCCCGGCACGGGATTTCGTCTCGTGCGATCGATCATTGCTGCGCCCGCTTCCCGCGGTTGGCGCTCGGCGTGCGCGTGACGCCGTGGCGCGATCGGACCAGGACCAGGACGGTGCGCCAGCCACGCCACCGACCGCAACCGCCGAAGTGCGGTTCGAAACCTTGTACCGCGAGCAGGCACCGCGCCTGCAACGGCGGCTGCGCGCGAAGCTCCGCTCGGCGGAAGATGCTCGCGACGTGGTGCAGGATGCCTTTGCCCGCCTACTGGGCGCCCGCTCCTTGCCCCGCGAGCCCGTCGCGTTTCTCAACCGGATCGTACGCAATCTCGTGATCGACCGCGCCCGCCGGCACGCTGCCCGCGGGCCGGAGGTGCCGCTCTCCAGGAATGACGAACCCTGGACGCGAGCGACGCAAAGCGAGGCGATCGAACTGGAACAGACGCGCGCGCTGTACCGGGCGTCGGTCGAGGCCTTGCCCAAACGGACGCGCGAAATCTTCCTCCTCCATCGGTTGGACGGGCTGGCCTACAAGGAGATCGCCGCGCAGCTGGGCATCAGCATCCGCACGGTCGAATGGCATGTCGCCGAAGCGATCGTCCGGATCGACCGGGATCTCCGCGGATGAGCGCGCCCGACCTCGAACGGCAAGAGCTGGCGCGCGAGGCGGCCACCTGGTTCGCACGGATGCGCGGCCCCGATGGCGAGACGCGGCGCGACGAGTTCGACGCCTGGCTCGCGCGGGGACCCGAGCATCTCGCAGCCTATAATCGCGCGAGCGAAGTCTTCGCCTTGGGCAAGCTGCTGGTCGAGGGGCCGGCCGCGGTTTCGAAGCCGCGGCACGTGTGGCGGGTTCCGCTCGCGGCGGCGATGACGTGCCTGCTGGCGGGGGGCGTCTGGTTCGGGACGCAGTATAAGGTTGCCCCGCCGCAGGTCGCCGCCGAAATCGGCGCGCCGGTCCGCCCTGTGCTGATCACAGAGCCGGGCGAGGAAAGGCTGGCGCGGCTCGAGGATGGATCGACCGCGCGGCTTGCGAGCGACAGTCGGTTGGCGATCGCGTTCGGTAAGGGCCAACGCGTGCTCGTGCTGGAGAAGGGCGCGGCCCGGTTCGACGTCCATCACGAGACGCGGCCCTTCATCGTAATGGCGGGCGGCGGCAGCGTCACCGCGCGCGGCACGATGTTCGATGTCTCCCTCACCAAGCCGGGGCAGGTTCAGGTCCGGCTGATCCGAGGCGTGATCGACGTGCAGCTTCCCCACCCCGGCCCGCACCAGGCCGCGCCGATCCGTCGGCTCGTGGCCGGCGAGAGTATCGCGTTCATCGTTCCGCCGCGCCCGGCGCCTGCTTCGCTCTCGCCTCAGCTGGCGCAAGAGTCACCGGCTCCCATCGGTGGCGATGCCGACGCGCGCAGCTTTGCCTCCGTGCCGGTCGCCACGCTCGTGGCCGAAGCCAACCGATCGGCGACGCGGCCGATCCGGCTGGCGGACAGCGACCTCGGTGACGAACGCGTCTCGGGCCGGCTACGGGTGGACGATACCGAAAAGCTCGCCCGCCGACTGTCCGGCTTGTTCGGCTGGTCGGTCGATTTGCGCGACCCGAAGGTGATCGTGCTCAGGCCCTGAAATAATTTTCCCCGGGCGACCCCGTAGTCGGCCCGAACGCTGCGTCATGTCTCCCATCGCCGGCCCGCAGGCCGGCCCGAAGAGGGGGACAGGATGATGACAAAACATGGCACGACGCTGACCGCGGCATGGCTCGCACTGGCGGCGATCGCGGTTCCCGGCGCGGAGACACCGGCCGTGGCGCAGGCCCAGGCCGCTACGACCTATGACCTGCCCGACCAGGATCTGGGCGCGACTTTGCGCACGATCGCGCAGCAGTCGCGCGTCGAAATCATGTTCGCGGACGAGACCGTGCGGGGCCGGCGCGCGCCTGCACTCCGCGGAAACCTGACGCCCGATCAGGCCGTGACGGCCGCGCTGGCGGGCAGCGGGCTGACCGCGGAAACGCGGGACGGCGCAATATTGGTGCGGGTTCGGCCGGACGGCAAAACGACATCGGCGGCCCAGGTCGACGAGGTGACGATCACCGGCACGCACATTCGCGGCGTCGGGATTGCTTCGCCGCTGACGGTGACGACGCGTCAGGCGCTGGTCGATGCGGGCATTACCGACATGGCCGAATTTTCACGGGTGCTCACGCAGAATTTCGCGGGCGGGCAGAATCCGGGCATCGCCGGCAGCAGCGACCAGGGCGGTTACAGCAACATCAACAATTCGACGACGCTCAACCTGCGCGGTCTCGGCGCCGACGCGACGCTCACGCTGATCAACGGCCATCGGCTGGCTTATGACGGCGTCGTCCAGGGCGTCGATATTTCGGCGATCCCGCTCGCCGCGATCGACCGGGTCGAAGTGATCGCCGATGGGGCGTCCGCGCTGTACGGCTCGGATGCGGTCGCGGGCGTGGTCAATTTCCGGCTGCGCCGCGACTATCAAGGTCTGGAAACGACCGCCCGGCTCGGTGCCGCGACACAGGGTGGCGACTTCCAGCAGCAATATGATGCGGTGACCGGCGCGCGCTGGGCGGACGGCGGCTTCATGATCGCCGCCGACTTTAGCCACAATTCGCCGATCAACGCCGCGCAACGCGCGATCACCAGCGTGCTCGACGGCTCGCAGACGCTGATCGCGAAACAGTCGCAGGAGAGCGCGATCCTGACCGGGCATCAGCAGATCGCGGGGCGGCTGTCATTCGACCTCGACGCCGAATTCACGCACCGCACGATGTACAAGGCGAGCCCGTTTTCGGCCAAGGCGCCGGCCAGCGTCACGGGTTCGATCACGCGGCCCAGCGTCCGATCCTACGCAATCACCCCGTCCTTTCGGCTGACCTTGCCAGCGGGCTGGGAGGCGGTCTTGTCAGGGACCCATTCGGACAGCCTGACCCAACTCAAGACCTCGATCGCCAGCGCGGGGAACGTCACTCCCGGCAGGGTGCGCTACGACAATCGGCTCGACAATGTCGAAGTCGCCGCCGACGGCACGTTATTGGAGCTGCCGGGCGGCGCGGTGCGGCTCGCAGTCGGCGGCGGCTATCGCATATTCCAGCTCGACCTGCTGCTCGACCAGGTCTCGCAGGGAACCCGCATCGTTCAGCGCCATGGGCACGAAAAAAGAGATAGCCTGTTTGGCTATGGGGAGCTCGACGTCCCGTTGGTCGGCGCCGCCAACCGCCTGCCGCTGGTCGAGCAGCTCGAACTGAGCGGGGCGGTCCGCTACGAAGATTATCACCACTTCCAGCATGTCGCGACGCCGAAGCTCGGTCTGATCTACGTACCGGTACGCGACATCACGCTGAAGGCGAGTTGGGGTCGCTCGTTCAAGATCCCGACCTTGAACCAGGCCAACGAAGTCGAGTCCGGCGGCGTCCTCCCGGCATTCTATTTCGCGCCCCAACCGACGCCCCCGATCGGCCCGAACGGAACGGTGCTCGTGCTGAGCGGCGGCAATCCGCATCTTCGTTCCGAGCGCGCGACCACCTGGACGAGCACGATCGAGCTGCGGCCGCGCTTCGTGCAGGGCCTGACGCTGACCGGCACCTTCTTCCACACCAATTATCATGATCGCGTCGCGAGCCCGGTCAGCGACGTCCTCGGCGCGCTCGCCAATCCGAAAGTGGCGGCCTTCGTCCAACTCGCGCCGACAGCCGCGCAAGTGCAGGCGGTCATCGCCGCCCTGCCCCAGTCGATCGTCAATGCGACGGGCCGGCCATTCGACCCGTCGCAGGTCGGTGCGATCATCGACGACAGTCTGCGCAACGGCGCGCGCGATCGGGTCCAGGGCGTCGACCTTTCGGCCGATTACCGGGCGGACCTGTCGCCGCAGGACAAGCTGCAGCTGACCGGCAGCGCTTCCTATCTCGACGACAAAAGACAGCTCATCCCCGGCCAGGCGATGATCGACAATAGCGGGGTGATCTTCACCGCGCCGCACTGGCGCGGGCGAGCCGGCGCCAGCTGGGACCATGATCGCCTGCAATTCGCCAGCTACGTCAATTATACCGGCAGGGTGCGTGACAACCGGCTCGCGTCGCCGGGCAAGCTGTCCGGGTTCGCGACGGTCGACGTCAGCGCCAGCTGGCGCACCGCGCCCGGCAAAAAGGCGACCAGCAATCTCGAATTCCGGCTGTCGGCGCTCAACCTGTTCGACCGCAATCCGCAGCACATCTTCACCTCGAGCCCCTATTTCATCCCGTTCGATTCCACCAACCAATCCGCCATCGGACGCTTTGTCAGCCTCTCTGTCAGCAAGGCATGGTGAGCGCGATGCGGTCCCTTTTGGTTGGTCTCTGCCTGCTCGCTTTACCCCAGGCGTGCCGCGCGGAGGCGTCGGGGGGGTGCAACGATCTGCAGCCCCCCGCCGCGGCCCCGTCATCGCCGAAGCGCGCGCTCACGCCCGCCGACCTGGCTCGCATCCGCGACATCGGACCAGTCGAATCCCCGGGCATGGAGGCGCACTATTTCACACGCTCGCCCGACGGCAGCCGCGTGGCATTCCAGTTGCGGCGGGCCGATCCCGCCCGCAACGATTATTGCCTGGGGATGTTCGTGCTGTCGCTGCAGCCGGGGGCGAAGCCGGTGCCGGTCGATCGCGGTGGCGAATTCATCCGGATCCATTTCGATCTGCGCGAGGCCGCCGACACGCCGATGGGCGTCGCGCGCACGATCACGCCGCGCTGGTCGGCCGATGGGCGGTGGATCGCATTCCTCAAGCGCGTCGACGGCAAGACGCAGGTCTGGCGCGCCGAGGCGGACGGCACGGGCAGTCGGCCGCTCAGTACGAGCGCGGTCGATGTCGAGGATTTCCGTTTGAGCGGGGATGGCCGGGCCTTGCTCTACACCAGCCGGCCGGCGCTGGTGGCGGACTATCAGGCAATCGCCGAGGAAGGCTTGCGCGGCCATCATTTCGACGACCGCTTCGTCCCCGCGACGCGGAGCACGCCCTTTCCGCACGCGCCCGTGCCGAGGATCGTCACCGCGCAAGATCTCGCCACCGGGGAAACGCGGCGTGCGACCGACGCTGAAGCGGCTTCATTTCCGAGCGCGCCGATATGGGAAGCCGCCTGGACCGAAATGCGCGGCCCGGGCGGCCGGCGCGCCCACGTCACCGTGCCGGACGGCGCCTCCTATGTGACCCGCGGCCGCCTGGCAGCGGAGGACGCGCAAGGCCACGATGTCGTTTGCGCTGCGGCAATTTGTGCGAACGCCTTCCGGCCCTGGTGGACCCCAACCGGCCATGTCCGTTTCCAGCACCGCGAAGGCTGGGCCAATGGCTCGACCGCGATCTACGATTGGGTGCCGAGCCCATCGGCGCCGCGCCGGATTTACCTGACCGACGAGGTGCTTGCCGACTGCATGCCGGATGACACCGCGTTGCTCTGCCTGCGCGAAGGATCGCTGACGCCGCGGCGGCTCGAACGGCTCGATCCCGACACGGGCCGTCGTTCCGTCTTGTTCGACCCCAACCCCGAATTCCAAAGTCTGACTCTGGGTCCGGCGGAGCGGCTGCATCTCACCAATAGCTTCGGCCTGCCCGTGATCGCGGACCTGATCCTGCCCGTCGGCTATCGGAAAGAGGTCCGCTATCCGCTGATCGTCGTCCAATATGACACGCGCGGCTTCCTGCGCGGCGGCACCGGCGATGCCTTCCCGATCCAGGTCTATGCCAATGCTGGCTATGCCGTCCTGAGCGTGAGCCGCCCCGATCTCACGCCAGGCAAGGACAAGAGGACCGACGTCAAGGAGGCCGAGCGCGCCAATCTCGCCGCCTTCGCCAACCGCAAGAGCGAGTTGTCCGCGTTGGAGGTCGCAGCCCAGCTGGCGATCGACCGTGGGGTTGCGGACCCGAAGCGGATCGGGCTGACCGGCATGAGCGATGGCGCGACTGTGTCCGATTGGGCGATCTTGCACAGCACTATGTTCGCCGCCTTCGCCACGACCAATTGTTGCTTCGACGAGACCTTCCTGTCGCGGATCGGACCGGCCGCGGCTCGGCTGTTCGTCGACATCGGCTATCCCAGATTATCGGATCGCTCCAAGGACGCCGATGCCTTCTGGGATGAGATCTCGCTGGTGCGTAACGCGACCAAGATCACCAGGCCGATCCTGGTCCAAGTCGCCGACGAAGAAATGTTGAGCGCGCTCCCGACCTTCACCGCGCTGCGCGAGGTCAACGCGCCGATCGACATGTTCGTACTGCCAGGCGAGCATCATTATAAATGGCAGCCTGCGCATCGCCTCGCGATGTACGAGCGGTCGCTCGACTGGTTCGACTTCTGGCTGAAAGGCGAAGTGCCGAACGACCCGACGCGGCGGGCCGATGTCAGACGGTGGGAGGCGCTGGCGAAGGAGCGCGGCGCGACGCCTGGCCCGGCACCGCGCTAGCCCGGCGCTGCCAGGAACCGATCCAGGCTTCGGTGTCGAGCAGATCAAGCAAACGGACCGTCTCCTCTGCGCCGAAGGGCGCTTCGCTCCGAAACCGCGCCTCCAGTGCGACGCGATCGGCGACGCGATTGCGAGCAAGCTGGCCGTCCAGCAAACGGTCGCGGATCGCGTCGCGGAAGCGATTCATCACCAACGCCGCGAACCCGTCGGGCCCGCCTTTCGTGCGCCGGCGCGACACGGCGGGCGGGAGAGCGTCCGCGAAGGCGTCGCGCGCGACGGCGCGATCGCGGCCGCCTTCGCGCCACTGCCAGCTGGGAATGGCGAGACAGGTTTCGAGCATGGGCTGCGAGATCAGGGGCGTGATGACCGGCGCAAACGTACTACGCGCAGGCTCGAGCAGCTGCTGCACGCGCAGGAGCGCCGCGACATGCGCAGCCTTGGCCGGTCCCGTCCCGGGGGGAGCGTCCAGCCAGGGTTGATGCGGGTAGCCGGGTGCCAGTGCGGCCACCATCCCATCATCCAGGAACATCGGTCCCGGCGTCCAGCGATAGCCGCGCCGGCCTGCCCGCAGCGCAGCGCGCAGCACCGCGACGGGACCGCTTTCGGTCTGTCGGCAAATGTCGCGAACGGTACGCACGAGCGCGAGCGAGAGACCCTCTTCCATATAAAGATCGGCGATCGCCGCACCCGACTGGGAGAAGCCGAAGACATTGTCGCCGCCATTGCCGGTTACGAACGCATTCGCGTTCATCTCCTGCGCGACCTCGACATGCGCCCGGTCATAGGGCTGGGTCAGCGACCGGCCGATCGGCCGGGGCAGATGCGGACTGATCGGGGCGTCGATGTCGACCTGCTCGACGCGGTAGGGCCGCTCGATCAGCGGCAGGCCGAGATGCTGGCAGAGCGCGCGTGCATAGAAGCGCTCATCGCCCGAGGGATCGTCGGTGAACATGGTGATGCAGCGGATGTCGCGACCGGATTTGGCGAGGCAGGCCGCGACGATCGAGGAATCGACGCCCCCCGACACGCTGACCAGCAGCCGGTCATATGGCGCGGTGAGCGCGTCGACGCTGCTCCGGGCAATGCGCCGCACCTGATCGGCCGGCGACCCGTCGAAATGCGCATCCTCCTCGGTGACATGATCCCAGGGTGACCATCGCATCCGCTGGTCGACCATGCCGGAGGAGATATCGAGGGCATAGCCGGGAAGCAGCTCCTCGATGCCGACCAGGCAGGTCTCGGGCATCGGCAGGCCGCGCAGATAATAGAAGCGCGTCAGAGCGGGCCAGGAGATTGCCGGCGGCGCAACGCCGGCAGCCAGCAACAGGTCGACATCCGACGCGAGGACAAATCCTTCAGGTGTTTCCGCATAGTAACAGGGAAGCGCGCCCGACGGATCGCGCAGGATCCGGACGCCGCGTTCGGATCGCCGGAACGCGACGTAGCCGCCATAATAGCGGCTGATAAGACGGTCTTCCGTGCTCTGTGCGGCGACCTCCCCGCCGGTCTCGAGCGTCCCGCTCTCGATCGGCTTGGCGGGGCCGAAACGGGCCACCAGCGTACCGAAGATGCGGGCGTCGCCGAGCGTGTAGGAGCGGCAATCGCCGGCGATGAACCCGAGCAAGCCGGGTCGGTCCTCGGCCAAGGTCAGGTCGAGGTCGGCGGCGAGACGCGCGCCGTCGATCGGCCGAGCGGCGCGATCGCGAACCAGGATCAGATATCGCGGTCTCACGGGACCGCCAGGATCGGGGTGAACATGCGCGCCTGCTCGAGGTCGCCGACGACGATGTGCGATCCGAATTGCAGCCAGCAATGCGCGGCAAAGGGTGCGACACGAACTCCGAACACCAAGGTCGGGACTACGCCCGACCGACGGCACATGGCGTGGGCCGCGAGCGCACGCGGAAGGCATTGGCCGGATTTGCGAAACGAAAGCGGCGTCGAGGCAAAGGCGGCCGCGATCCTCCTGACCGTGGCTTCGGGGTCGCACGTTGGCGGCGGGGTTCGGCCGGTCCTGATCCCACCCACCAGCTTTGCAAGCGCGCCCCGGCGGATGGCGCGCGCGGCTTGGCGCTGGGCGACCAGGCCGTGCATGATATCGACGATGCGCGCGCGCGTGCCGGCCTCCTCTGCGACGTCAGCCAAAGGCATAGTCACCTGGGTCATCGCGAGCAGGGGGTGCGGATCGCTGCAGGGCACCAGCACGCCGGCGCGGACCAGGCCGGCAGGGTCGAGCATGTTCGCTTCCCCCGACTGCGCCCAGTTCTGGAAGGCTCGATCGTCCTCCAGACCGAGGCGAAAATAGCGATCTGACTCGAGGTCGAGAAAGACCGCACGGCCTTCGCTGACGCACCAGCTGAGGCCATCGCGCATACGATAATGCATGAGCGTCACCGGCCCGGTAGCGCGCGCCCCGCATGAGGCGCGCGCCCCGAGGGTCAGTCGTCGGCGAGGCCGGCGGGAATGGCCAGGCTGCCCTCGTTGTCGAGCTTGGTGAACACGCCGCCCTTGGTGTCGGCGCTCACGCTGCCCAGCTCAACCGTCTCGTTGGTTTCGATCTGCTTGTTCATGACTGTTCTCCGTTGGATGAATGCCATGGCCGTGACGATGTCCAACGTAGCGAAGGCCGAAACTATAAGAAGATTATAATGCGATTATATCGACTTAGTTATCGCGCGTGGCGCCGGGCGTGAGAAACATGTCTGGACATGCGCCGCCGCCTTTGGCCTTGCGGCTTGGACATGCGCGGCGGCCACCCGGGCCGATCTTCGGCGATTGATTGATGGGGCTTGGTGCCGGAGGGGAGGAAGGTTGCGGTCGCAGCGCGTGATGCGCGAGGCGGAGACGCGCGCCCAGGTGGACGCGCGTCCGCATTGTTCAGTCGTCGGCGAGGCCGGCCACCATCGACAGCGAATTTTCCGTGTCGAGGCGGATCCAGGTGCCGCCCTTGGTGTCGGTGCTGACGCAGCCGAGTTCGACGACGCCGTCCGTTTCGCAATCCTGTTTCATGACTTCACTCCTTGGGATGATGCCATGGCCATGACGGGCTGAGGATAAAGGCAGGGCAGATTATAAGAAGATTATAATCGGATTGTTTGGAAAGGCGCCGCGCGCGCGAGCGGCGCCGGGTGTGAGAACATGGTCTGGCCATGCGCCGACGCCTTTAGCCTTGCAGCCTGGACATATGCGCGGCCACCCGGGCCGAGGCGGGCGTCATGCAATGACGCCGCCCAGTCTCACCATAGATCAGGCTAGCCAGTTGGATTAGCGATTTTTTTCAATTCCGTGCGGCTCCAACGATCGTCGGCGACCTGGAGCTGGTCCGGGGCTTCGGGCAGGGGGAGGCCCGCTCATGTCAGGCGCTGGGCAACGCCATCTGCAGATTGCCGAACGCCTCCAAGCTGTGCCAAGCCGCTGACAATAAGGTCCGCGAGCGGGCCGCGGGAGATGATGATAATGATAATGATGCGGCGCCAGGTGAGCACCATAAAACAGGCCGTACTCCTGATGTTGCTTCTCACATTGCCGCTCTTTGTTTTTGCTCGACCTGCGTTCGCCGCAGGAGCCAATCCCACGAGCCAGTTCGTGTTCGCGCGGGATGGTCGGAAGATCGTTGTCGAGCCGTATGGCCCCAATATTCTGCGCGTGACGCTGAGCACCAGGAACGCGGACGCGCTCGGCTCGCCGGGCTATGGGATCGTCGGCACAGCATCCGCGAGTGGCTGGACCCAGGAGACGGATGCCGACGGATATCTGCTGCTGCGCTCGCCCCGCATGGTGCTGCGCCTCGCCCCCGAAGCGCTGTCGACGCCCCGCCCGATGCCGCTCGATCCGCTGAACCAATCATTGCGCGATGTCTATTTCGGCGGGGGCAAGCCCTCTGGCCGATTCAACGACATGCTCACGATCGAGACGGCGTCGGGGAAGCGACTGCTGACAATGGAACGCTGGTCGATGACGGGCAATGGCCCCGCTACAGCCTTGTCTGCTGATGCGACGCCAGCGACCGATCCCGGCTATCGTGTCGCCGCCACCTTTGCCGCGCCTGCCGACGAACATTTCTTCGGCCTGGGTCAGCAGCAAATGGGGTCGCTCGACCTGCGCGGCCATCAAATCCGTTGCTGGCACGATTACGGAGCGCTCGGGGGCGAGAATGTGTGCGTGCCCTTTGCGGTCTCCACGCGCGGATATGGGCTGATCTGGGACAATCCGTCCAAGACCACGGTCGATCTGGCGATCAATCAGCAAAGCCAATGGTCGTCGGAGGTTGGGGAGCGCGTATCTTTCTTCGTCATCGCCGGTGAGAGCAGCGACGAGATCTACCAGGGCTATCGCCAATTGACCGGCGCCACGCCCCTGCTGCCGCGCGGCAGCTATGGCTATATCCAGAGCAAGGCCATCTACCCCACCCAGCAACAGGCGCTGGCCGTCGCCAAAGGATATCGCGACCGCAAGTTGCCGCTCGATACGCTGGTCGTCGACTTCCTGAACATGACCCGGCAGGGCGAGCTCGACCTCGATCCCGCGCGCTGGCCCGATCCCGCCGGGATGAACCGCGACCTGCATGCCATGGGCATTCGCACGATGCTGAGTGTCTGGCCGCATTTCGCGCCGGGCACCCGCTATTATGACATGCTGCTGCAAAAGGGCTGGCTGATCCGCGACACCAACGGCGTCCCCGATCAGGGCGGCTACAAGAAGGATGTGTTCGGGCCCAACATCGATACGACCAACCCCGACGCCGCGCGCTGGTGGTGGGAGGCGATCCGCGATCGCTACATCAAGCCCTATGGGTTCGACGACATCTGGCTCGATGAGACGGAGCCTGACGTCGATCCCGCCAATGACATCTTCTCGATCGGCTCGGGCAAGCGCTACTATAACGTTTACCCGCTGTTCCATACGGCATCGATCTACGACGGTATCCGGCGCGACTATGGCGACACGCGCCGCATCCTGCTGCTGGCGCGGGCGGCCTATCTGGGCGCGCAGCGGAACGGTACCGTATTCTGGTCGAGCGACATCGTCTCCAGCTGGGACATGTTGAAGCGCTCGATCCCGGCGGGGCTCAACTTCGCGGCGAGCGGGATGGCTTACTGGGATACCGACATTGCCGGCTTCTTCTCGCCCTCTTTACCCGCGACCTACCGTCCGGAGCGTCCGCCACTGATCGATCCGTCGGATGTGCGGGACAATGTCGACCGCTTCACCGATTACCCCGAGCTGTTCGTGCGCTGGTTCCAGTGGGGAACGTTTCAGCCCATCATGCGGGCGCATGGTGAGCGGATGCACAACGAGGTCTGGTCTTACGGCAAGCAGGCGGAACCGATCCTCTCCACCTTCCTGCGCCTGCGTTACCAGCTCATGCCTTACATCTATTCGCTGGGATACCGCACCTATCAGACCGGCGCGCCGTTCATGCGGGCCTTGTTCATGGACTTCCCGAACGATCCGAACGCGCTCGACCTCAAGGACGAATATATGTTCGGCCCCGCCTTCCTCGTCGCCCCGGTGACCGAGCAGGGTGCGGCAAGCCGCAAGGTCTACCTTCCCGCCGGCGCGGACTGGTATAATTATTGGACTAACGAGCGTGTCTCGGGCGGCAAGTGGATCGAGGTCTCGGCGCCGATCGAAACGATCCCCTTGTTCGTGCGGGCAGGGTCGATCGTTCCGATGGGATCGGCTGTAACAGGCGCGAGCAAGGATCAGGTTATCGAGAGCGTTCGCGTCTATCCGGGCGCCGACGCGCAGTTCACGCTCTTTTCCGACGACGGCACATCCTACAAATATGAGCGTGGTGCGGGTTCAGTGACGACAGTGAAGTGGGACGACCGCTCGCGAAAGCTGACCTACTCGGGGGACCGGCTCTCCTCCAATCGGCCCGTCCTCCAGATCATGGGCCGCTGAACGGAGCGGGTATCGGCCTAGCTGGCTCGGCGCTACTTGTGGACTGCGTCGAGATTCTACAATGGCAAAAGGACTCCCGCTGCTTCGCCTTAGCAGGTCGATCTGTCTGAGCTGGATCGGGAACTATATTTCCCCGCTATCGACCCAAGCGGTGCCGCCTGGGCGGCACACTCCTACTCGCGGCGGTTCGGCGCCGACACCCGCCCTCGTCAGAGACCGACTTTATCAACACAATCGACTCAATTGCGGACATGAGGTCGCATACGGCGAGGCGGGCCGTTGCCGTTCAGGCACGGCTCGTCAAAGTCTGCCAGAACTGGCGTTCCTCACCGTCGGGATCGTTCACAACATTGCATCGCGTGTTCAGCAACATCACCGAGCGCGTCGTCGTGTCGTAGCGCGGCCAAGCCGGCTGGTCTGCTGCGGAGGGCACGCCATTGCGGGCGAAGGCGGCGAAATAACTGCTGATCGCTTTGGCTGCCTCGGCGAGACCCAGTCCGTTCCCTTCCAAGTCGGGCATGTCGTAGTCTAGGAAGACCAAGGAAATGTCGGAGGCGTGCCCGGCCCCAAATTTCCAATCCGTGCCCGCGATCGGCAGGTTGGACTTAAAGTCGTTGCGATAGCGGTAAACCGGCGCGGGCTGTTTTGATTTGCGGTCGGCCTGTGTCGCCGTGTCGGTGCCGAAGATCAGGGCCGTTTCGAGGGCAATACCGATTTCTGCCGGCGTCGACTGCGGCCGCGTCTTGCGGTAAAGCGCAAGCACACGATCGGCGATATCGCCGAGCCGCCGGTGCGCCAGCGTTGCGAGTGCCGCCTCATCCATATGGAAGAAGGCCGGGTTGTCGCGTTCGAAAAACGTCGCTTCCTGCTCCATGTTGCCGATCAACATCGGCACACCGGCCGAGAGCGGCGCGGCATCGGGACTAAAGGGATCGCTCGGCAGCACGGATCCGTCCGTCACCGGCCCCCAACCGCCCGGTTGTTGATTGAGCCCCAGCATACCCGACGGCGGATTGGGATGCGAGGCGAGCCATTCCTTGCTGGGCTTTCCGATCGGCCCCGCGCGTCCTGCCAGTTGAATCGCTAGAAGCTTTTCCGCCGGAACATCGGACAGCCGGCCGAGATCACCTAAGCTCAACCCGAGACCGGCCAGCACGCGGCGGGCTGTTTCGGTGGCAACTTCCTTCGAGCCTCCCCGCAGCATGGGACCGCTTTGCACGCCCGCCTTATGGAAAAGTCCATGGGCGGAAGGCATTGCCGTCAGCACCGAAGTCTTCATCCCACCGCCGGATTCGCCGAAGACGAAGACGTTGTGGGGGTCGCCACCGAACGTCGAGATGTTCCGCTTTATCCATCGCAGGCTGGCCGAGATATCGAGCATGCCTGGATTGGCGACATAGCCATGGTCAGCGCCGCCCAACTCGTCGAGATAAAGATAACCGAACAGGCCGAGCCGGTGATTCGAAGCCACCACGACCACATCGTGAGTGGCAGCCAGATTCGATCCGTCCTGAATGTTCTGGCCGCCGGAGCCGGTCTCGAAGCCGCCACCATGGAGGTAATACATGACCGGCCGCTTGCCGCCATCTTTGACCGCAGGCGTCCAGACATTCAGCACCAGACAATCTTCGCTATAGGGTGGCTCGTTCTCGCCATAGGTGGAGTTCGGCGTCTGCAGCGCGGGAGGGCCAAGTTTGGTGGCATCGCGCACACCCTTCCACGGCTCGACCGGCGGGGGCGCCTTGAAACGGTTCTTGCCCGCCACCGAACCAGCATACGGAATGCCTTTGAAGGCTACGGCGCCGCGGCTGTGGCCGCCCCGAATCCGACCGCTGTCGATTTCCACTTCGACAAAGGGCGCGCGTGTCGTGGTGAGATCGCCGGGCTTGTTGGCGCGGGCCGGAAACCACAGGGGAGGCGCGGCTATGGCGGCAGTACCGGTACCGAGGAAAAGGCGGCGGCTAAAAGAACAGCTCATAATTTGCTCTTACGCATGTTCTGGTCCTGACGGCAAAAGCGACGAGCGCAGCCCGAATGCCCGCCACGAAATCATTGCGTGGCAGCCTAGGTCCGCTCTCCACCCGTTGCAAACCTGGATGCATTCCTCGCGCAAGCCGCGCTATCGAAGTGGAGGTGTTTGCGATGCGGTCACTAGGATCGTTGCCAAAGCGCGGTAAGCTTCTTCAAACAGACACTGCGCAGCAGCCCTCGGCCATGACAGCACAAAGCTCTCTCTAATAATCGTGCCTCACCCAAGAGGTGCAGTCCACTCTACCGCTGCCCCAGAGGCCGGACAGATGGTAGCGCCCGACTACACGTCACCCCCCCAAATACCGCTTGCACCTTCAGGGGCGTCCACAGATGGAACGTGGGACCTTTCGATCCTGACACAGGCGGAAGCGGACACGGTCGATGACCGCGGCGCTTACAGCGAAGATGCGCGACGGTTGGTCCGTCCTGATCGCGGCGCGGCGGGTAAACAGCAAGAGGCGACCGTCGCGTGTGACGCTCGGACCCATTTCCCAACCGGCGGTGTTGATCTCGCCACCCAGATTCTGGGGTTCGGACCAATTGCCGCCCGGCTCCCGGAAGGCGATATAGAGATCGTGCTCGCCGAATCCTCCTTTCCGGTCGGAATGGAAGATCAGGTAAGAGCCGTCAGGAGCAATGAACGGGTCTGAATCATTGCTGTTGTCGAGATTGATCGGGGCGCCAAGGCGCTCGACATCACGATAATTTCCAGCGGGGTCCCGGTGAGAGAAATAGATGTCAGCTTTACCATCTTGCCGGCCGCGCTCGGACGCGAAATAGAGTGTTCCGTCATCAGCGACACTCGGGTGCCATTCGTTCGAACGAGAATTGACGGGCGGGGGAAGCCGAACTGGTTCCGACCAATCCTTGCCGGAACGCCTGGCGAGGTAGATATCTGTCTCACCAGATTGCACGATTCCAGCGGACCCCGCCATTCCCGTTTCGGCCGGTCGGGTTCCCTCGCGGGCCGAGACAAAGAACAGCTCAGCGCCGTTCGCTCCAATAAAGGGCTCGCCA